>Ga0209420_1000184_pt1 | contig 38920 bp, 36 predicted proteins | sample BlaSpr_A8_OM1_O1_FD_187972 | JGI IMG/M metagenome (GOLD analysis project Ga0209420, IMG submission 187972) | Forest soil microbial communities from Thunder Bay, Ontario, Canada - Black Spruce, Ontario site 2_A8_OM1_O1 (SPAdes) (version 2) | ecosystem: Environmental > Terrestrial > Soil > Boreal...
TGCTCGCCGATGTCACGGCGGGCCGCAACTGGCTGAAGGATCTCACGGAGGCGGAGCCTCCAGTCAGTCTGGTCACCAACATTCTGGCATCCACAACGGGCGTTGACACCCAGCGCCTGCGGGCAACCGTATCCGCTTCTAAGTCCCGCTCTTCATGGCTTGAGCACGTACAAGCCTGGGCCTCGGAAGCGCTGCAACCCATCTGGGGCGCCGTCCGCCAGCCTCGGTTCGCCATGTCGTTTGGCATGGCGTTCTTCTCGCTGTCGGTCGCACTGAGCGTACTCGGCGTGAAACCCGCCGATCTGCGGCAGGTCAGTCTGCGTCCCGCTGCCCTGCGGCACACGTACTACAATACGCAAGCCCGCGTAGTCCGTTATTACGAAAACATCCGGCTGGTCTACGACGTGGAATCGCGCGTGCGTGAACTCAAACGCAACGTCGCACCCGCCGCCGAACCCGCGCCGGAAAAGGAAAAGGACAAGAAAGATCCCAAGAACGACACAACACAACAGCCCGAGCAGAAACAGGATCGCGATTACAGCCAGAACGAGAACCGTCTCATTCTGGCCAGCGCTCCTCTGGGCCAACCTGTGAACGATCCGTCTGTAAACGATCCGTCTGTAGTGTCGGTGACCACGTACAGGAGGTTCGTATGAACTGCGCCAACCACACAGATACTGCCGCGGTCGCTTTCTGCCGCACTTGCGGCAAGCCGCTCTGCGGCACCTGCACTCGCGACGTCCGCGGTGTCGTCTACTGCGAGCCCTGCCTCGCAGCCCGTCTCGATGGCACGGTCGCCGCAGCCGGGTTCGTGCCTGCACCACCCGGCTATCCGCAGCCAGGTAACGTCACGACCGCCGCGAGGCCTGCGTCAGGCTCCGGTCCCAATCCCGCAGTCGCCGGTATCCTTGCCGGATTCTTTCCCTTCGGCGTCGGAGCCGTCTACTGCTCGCAATACGCCAAAGGACTGGCACACCTGCTGATCTTCGTAATGCTTATCTTCGCGTCGGATCATGCCGGCAGCTGGGGATGGATCTTCGGCCTCGGCATCGCCTTCTTCTACGTCTATCAGATCATCGATGCCGTGCGCACCGCTCATGCTCTCCAGGCCGGCCAGCCCGCGCCTGATCCCATGGGGCTCGGCCAGACCTTCAGCATGGGCGAGAAGTTCGACGCCGGCAAAGTGCCGGTGGGTGCCATCGTTCTCATCGGACTCGGCATTCTGTTCCTGCTGCACACGATGAGAATCTTCGAAACCGGCCTGGACCGCCTGTGGCCGCTGATCCTCGTCTTTCTTGGCGCCTGGATGTTTTACCGGAACTATGAGCGTGCACGGCACTCGTGCGGTTGCGGCCGCTGCATGACGCGTTGTTTGATGGGACCGGCGATGGTGCTGACCACCGGCATCCTGTTCCTTCTCGACAGCATGGATATTGCCGGGCTGCACCGCACCTGGCCGGCCTGGATCCTGGTAGTCGGTATCGTCAAACTGCTGCAAAGCAGCGCCTCGTCGGCCGGACACGTCGGCCCGCTGCCTCCGGCGCCCCCAGGAGTTATGCCGCTTCAACCACCACCCTCGCCGTCCGATCCGTCAGTGACGTCTTCTTCCGGAGAGGTGCGCAATGGCTAGCCCGATTCAACCTCCTGTTCCGCCTCGTCCACCGCTTCCACCACTTTCACCGCGCCATCGCCGCCGCTCTTTTGCCGGACCGCTCGTCCTGATCATCCTCGGTCTGGTTTTCCTGCTCGGCAACATGCACCTGATTTCCTGGGAGCGGTTGGGAACTCTGTTCGCTCACTACTGGCCTCTGCTTCTGATCCTCTGGGGCGTCATCAAGCTCATTGAGTATCAGCAGGCTCAACGCGACGGCGTGCCCCCTCGCGGTATCGGCGCCGGCGGAGTCTTCCTCGTTATCGCTATTGTCGTTTGCGGACTCACTGCCACGGGAGTCACGCCACACTTGGGCGAGCTCCGCGAACACATCCAGATCGACGACGGCGACCTCGACAACATCTTCGGCGACACCTTCAGCTTTGACGACCACCTCGAACAAGCCGTCCCGCCGGCCGTTACCAGCCTGCGCGTCAACAATGATCACGGCGCGGTCCGCGTCACCCCTTCCGATGACAACAAAATCACCGTTGCCATCCGCAAACGCGTCGGGGCGGAAAGCCAGAGCGATGCCGACAAATACAATGCAGCGACCAGGCCGGCAATTGCTTCTACAGGGAACCAGTTGACTCTTGACGCCAGGACGCAAGCCGCCGGCGACCACTCCGTCCAGAGCGATCTCGATATCTCCATCCCCCGCAAGATGGCGCTCCAGGTAACTTCGCGCAGGGGCGAGGTCTCGGTGACCGGCCGCGATGGCCAGGTAGAGATCAATAACCAGCACGGCGAAGTTTCCGTGGAAGACGTCACCGGCAACGTTAACCTGGCTCTCGAAAAAAGTTCCGCCAAGGTCGAACAGATCACCGGCGACGTACACATCGACGGCCGCCTGAACGAAGTCTCCGTCACCGACGTCAAAGGCGCTGCCCAGTTCGACGGCGAATTCGAGGAGAGTGTCAAACTCGCCCGCATCAGCAAAACCGTCGCCTTCAAATCTTCCCGCACTGACCTGGAGTTCTCCCGCATCGACGGCGATCTCGATCTCGATTCCGACGACCTCCACGCCGACCAGATCGCCGGCCCCGTGCACCTGATCACGCGTTCCAAGCAAATCCGTCTGGAAGACGTTTCCGGCGACATCCGCGTGCAGGATGAAAACGGCGGCATCGAAGTTTCTATGCGCTCGCTCGGCAACGTGCAAATCGACAGCCGCAACGGCGACATCAATCTCAGCGTGCCCGACAAGGCCGGCTTCCACCTCGACGCCCAAACCCGCGACGGCGAAATCCAGTCTGACTTCCCCGAACTGAAAATCGACAACAATGAGCACGAAGCCAAGGCCACCGGCAGCGTCGGCAACGGCTCTTCTCACATCGTCCTTAACAACCAGCACGACGGCATCGAGATTCGCAAAGCCTCAGCCAAGCCCGCTCTCGCCGCACCTCCGACTCCATCAACCCCGCCCAAGCCAGCGAAATCCCTACCCCCACCCAAATCCAAAGTCGAACCCACAGAAAACTAGATCGGACCCAGCCACTCTGGTCATCCTGAGCGAAGCCTGGTCGTCCAAAGGACGATCAGGCGCAGTCGAAGGACCCCTTACCAGCCGGTGGCCACCAACAAGCGCCGCAAGGCGTTTCTACCCCAACCCCCCGCCTCTTACCTCTTCCCCGCAGCCGGCAGCCTGAACAGGTTTATACGCGGGGCTGAAAACCCTCCTCCACCCTCCGTGCCTTCCCAATCTTTGCCTTCCACCCCACCATCTGCGAAACTTATCCTGTCCCCGAAGCCACTGAGAACTGAGAACCGAGAACTGAGAACTGGTTCATGGGCCGCATCCACGTACTCCCCGAGCACGTCGCCAACAAGATCGCCGCCGGCGAGGTGGTGGAGCGCCCGGCCTCGGTCGTCAAGGAATTGCTCGAAAACGCGCTCGACGCCGGCGCAACCCGCATCAAGATCAATGTCGAGGCTGGCGGAAAAAAGCTGATCCAGATCACTGACAACGGATGCGGCATGGTCCGCGACGATGCCATGCTGGCCTTCGAACGCCACGCCACCTCGAAACTGAAGGACGCAGAAGATCTGCTGAGCGTGGCCACGCTCGGATTTCGCGGCGAAGCCCTGCCCTCCATCGCCTCAGTTTCCCGCCTGCACCTCGAAACCTGCGCCGCCGGGCCGACGGAACAAGCTGCCTCAGCCGGCACCATCCTCGAGATCAACGGCGGCAGGATGGCGCGCGTCGAAGAAGCAGGCCTTCCCGAAGGCACCTCGATCACAGTTCGCGATCTCTTCTTCAATACCCCGGCACGAAAAAAATTTCTGAAAGCCGAATCGACCGAGCTCTCCCACATCGCATCGCTAGTCACGCACTACGCCCTGGCCCATCCCGAAAAGCATTTTGAATTGCATTCCGCAACCAACGCCATGCTCGTAGCCCCGCCAGTTGCGGGATACAGCGAGCGCGTCTATCAGGTGTTCGGAAAGGAGACCCTCGACCAGCTGATTCCACTCGCAGCCGTGCAACCGCTCGAGCGCGTAGGCTTGCCTCAACCCCCGCCCTGGCGCCGCAAAGAAAAAGAAGACAACGAAGATGCCGTCTCAGCCGAGCCCGGCGAGATGCGCCTCCACGGCTTCGTTTCGAAGCCCGAAATCCAAAAGCTGAATCGCAATTCAATCTTCATCTTCGTCGACGGCCGCTTGATTCGCGACCGCCTCGTCCAGCACGGGCTCACCGAGGCCTATCGCAATATCATTCCACCGGCGGTTTATCCCGTGGTCCTGCTGTTTCTCGAACTGCCCCCCGGCGAGGTCGATGTCAATGTCCATCCCTCGAAAACAGAAGTCCGCTTCCGGCAACCCAGCGTGATGCACGACTTCGTCCGCGACACCGTGCGCGCCGCTCTGATGAAGGCACGCCCCGCGCCGCAGTTCACCACCGAGATTCACGCCCACGCCACCGCCGGCTCCGGCCTCACCCCAAGCGCAAGAGAGTGGGAGCCGCCCTCCGACCTGGCCTCGGAAGACCTGGCCTCAGCCTCGGGCGCGCCCGTGCGCCCGCTGTACGAACCCGCAGCCGGCGGATTCGCGTTGCAAACCCCCGTAGCCCCGCCAATTTCCGCGCGCTTCCGGTTCGAAGGTGGAATCGCAGTCGAGGCCAACGCCGCAATCCCAGTGGCCCGAGGACTGGAAAGCCGTTTCGCCGACGCCATTCCCGAAACAATTCCTGACAACGGCTGCGCCCCAGCACTCGACGCTACAGAAAATGCAAATGAGGAAGATTCCACGCTGGCCGCACTTTCCACCCTCAGGCCTCTCGGGCAGATCCGCAATTCGTTCATCCTCGCCGTCAATGAAGACGGATTATGGATCGTCGACCAGCACGTAGCCCACGAGCGTGTCCTATTCGAACGCATCCTGCGGCAGCGCACGGCACAGAAAGTGGAGAGCCAGCGCCTGCTCATGCCCATCGTTCTCGAATTGTCTCCTGCGCAACAAGCCGTCTTTGCCGAGATTGCCGGCGAACTCCAGCACAACGGCTTCGAAGCCGAACCTTTCGGCGCCCGTAGCGTAGCCGTGAAAGTCGCCCCCGCCGGCGTGGACGCAGCCGCAGTCGAGCACATGCTCCACGAACTGCTCGACCAGATTTCGCGCGAAGAGCAGTCCCTGAACCTGGAAAAGATTCGCGCCCGCATCGCCGCCTCGATCGCCTGCCACGCCGCCATCAAGGTCAACATGCCGCTCGAGCAAAACAAAATGGACTGGCTCCTCGCAGAATTGGCAAAAACCGACCACCCCATGTCCTGCCCGCACGGACGGCCGGTCGTACTGCGGTATTCTGTAAAGGACATTCAGAAGGCGTTCAAGAGAATCTAGCTTCCAAAGAAGCTATCAGCCATCAGCTTTCAGCTCTCAGCCAAACCTGAGCCGGTGGCGAGCTGATAGCTGACAGCTGTTTATGACCGAACAGGACCTCCAGCAACTCCGTAGTGAAAAGTGGCGCCTCGATGGCAAGCCCATCCGCACCATCGAAGAGGCGCGCGCCTTCGTCGAGGCCGTGGGCTTCTGCCTGATGTACCCCGTCCGCCCCACCATGCCGGTTCCCACCTTCATCGGAGCTTTCGTCGGTTCGGACAACCGGTTGCCCACCTGGCAACATGCCTACTCCGATCCCCGGGCGGTCGCGGCGACCGACCTCATGGTCCGCCTGCTGCGCGAGCGCGCGGTCTACGAGGCAAATCTGCTCAACGAGAACAATGCTTTTCTCGTGGCCGCTTCGGTCTTTCCTTATTTCTATGCCCTCGTGGGCGAGCGCAATCCCAAACTCGCGCCCAAGCAGGGACCGCGATCTCCGTACTCGCCGCTGGCTTGCGACGCATACGAATTGATCCGCCGCGACGGCCCCATCTCGAAACCAAAGCTGCAGGAGGCACTCGGCGGCAGCGTTTCGCGGGCCGCACTCGATAAGGCCCTCGGCGAGTTGCTCGCCAAGCTGCGCATCACGCGCGTCGACTACAAGCCCGGCGAAGGCTCGTTCTGGGATCTTCTCTATCGCTGGTCGCCGGATGCCGTCCGCGAAGGCGTCGGCCTCTCTGTGCAAGAAGCGCTCTCCGCGCTGCTCTCGAAATATCTGGACTGCGTAATCGCCGCCGAGCAATCCGATCTCGAAAGCTTCTTCGGAAACTTTGTAGCCCGCTCCCGCGTGAAAGAAGCTGTAAACGCGCTGCTGGCGGCCCGCGAGCTGAGCTTCGTCCACGTCAGCGGAAGATCGATGCTTCAGATTACTCCGGCGAAGGAGCCGGTCGTGGTGTCCATCCGTCCGCATCGCGTGACCAAGTAGACCTTCACCTTGTTGTCTTATTCTCCGTGTACAATCGTCTACTCGCAGAATGAACGACCACTCCCCACGCAAACTGATCATTGCCATCGACGGCCCGGCGGGCGCGGGCAAGAGCACGATCGCTTCCCGCCTGGCGCGCAAGCTCGGCTACGTGAACCTTGAGAGCGGCGCCATGTACCGCGCTCTCGCGCTGAAAGCCATCGGCCATGACATCTCGTTCGACGACGAACCTGCGCTGGTGAAGCTGGCTCAGGAGTCGCGCATTCAACTCGAACCTACGGTCGGCGGAAACCGCACGCTGCTCGACGGTCGCGATGTCTCAGAGCGCATTCGCGAGCGCGACGTCACCGAAGCGGCCTCGCGTGTGTCGGTGCATCCCCGGGTGCGCGCATGGATGGTGGCGCGTCAGCGGGAAATGGGGGCGGGCGGCGGAGTGGTGATGGAAGGCCGTGACATCGGCACAAAAGTTTTCCCGGACGCTGATCTTAAAATCTTTCTCGATGCCGATCCTGTGGTCCGCGAGCAGCGCCGCATGGAGCAGCAAAAAATCAAAGGTGAAGTGGCCGCAAACGTAGCCGCCGACGTGCGCGAACGCGACCACCGCGACCGCACCCGCGCCGTGTCTCCGCTGCAAGCTGCTGCGGATGCGGTGGTCATCGACTCCACGAATCTGGCGGAAGATGAGGTGCTGGGGCGGGTGGAGGAACTGGCGAGGGGCAAGCTGGTATCTGCACGCTCTTAAGTTTGCGCGGATGAGTAGCGTGCATTGGGGTGCGATGTTCAAGCGTCCCTTCGGGACGCGGTTCCTCGCTATGTCCGCTTACCCGGCGTTGGAAACGCCGGGCTATTTTCAGGCGTCCCTCCGGGACGTTTTCGATGATGTTTCTTGGGTTGAAAAATGGTTGGCGCCCGGTTGTGCTCCTGGCATTGCTGTTGCCTCAAGTCCAGATCAAAAAAATCACGGATCGAATCTCTTAATTATTTTGAATCAGTCACTTGCGAGGGTTCGGTCTACTGTGAATCTGACTAAAATCCTGAATCGAAAGAATTTAGCCGCAAAATATTGGATTGACTGGGTTTAGCTGTTGCTATTGGGTTGTCAAAGAGCGTGTGGAGATTTGGATTCAGTATGAGATGAATCAGGAGTGAGGCGCAAGGTTAGATGTCACTCGGTGGCTGCGGATTTCTTCGATGCGGATATGGAGCTGTAACGTCCCGGAGGAAGCAGATTCCTCCGGGCTCGCTTCGCTCGCGCGTCGGAATGGCAAAGCTTGCGAGCATCATTCCTTCGCTTTGCGAATTGCAATCCCCAACTCCCTTAATTGCGCCTCGCTCACTGGCGTCGGCGCATCTACCATCAAGTCGACGGCTCGCGCGGTTTTCGGGAATGGAATCACTTCGCGCAGACTCTCTGCACCCGCGAGGATCATCACGATGCGGTCGAGGCCCAGCGCAATCCCGCCGTGCGGAGGGGTGCCGTACTCGAGGGCTTCCAGAAAAAATCCGAAACGGGCGCGCGCTTCTTCTTCGGTCATGCCCAGCGCGCGGAAAATTCTGCTCTGCACATCCTGGCGGTGAATACGAATCGATCCCGAGCCTAGCTCGGTGCCGTTCAGCACGACATCATAGGCCAGCGCGCGCACCGCGCTCAGCGGCGAGAGCGGATCGTGCAGCGCTTCCACTCCCGACTCCAGCTTCGCCATGTCCTCTTCGTGCGGTGAGGTGAAGGGATGATGCGCCGCCATCCAGGTTTTTTCGCCTTCATCCCATTCGAACATGGGGAAGTTCGTGACCCACAGGAAGCGGAAGTCTTTGGCCGCATCTCCGGTCTTCTCGAAGATTCCATGGCGCTCGGCGTACTTCTGCGCTAGCGCCAGACGCAGCAAGCCCGCCGAAGCATAGATCGCCAGTTCCTGTGGCGTAACTTTGCGATGCGCCTGCGGCAGACCTTGCGCTGAACCAGTTTGCGCCGAAGCAGTTTGCGCTGACCCAACCTGAGATGACCCTGCGACCAGCACGATCAGATCGCTCTCCTCCATGCCGGTCTTTTTCGCGATCGCCGCTGCCGCTTCCGGAAATTTGTTCGCGATGCGTTTGAAATCTTCGAAGATCTTCGCTCCGCCTTTGGAGTGGAACCTGGGCTTGATGTCATCGCGCTCTTTGCGCGAAAGTTCGCCCACGTTCGGCGTGCGGATCGCAATCACCGGCAGACTCGGATTGACCGCCAGTTCCTGTAAGTTCTCAGGCGTAAAACATTCACTCACGTCAGCGAACGCCGGCAGGCGCAAATCGGGCTTGTCGATGCCATACAGCCGGATCGCATCGTCGTAATCCATGCGCGGGAACGGAGTCTTGATGGCATGCCCAGCCGCCGCAAATGCCGCCGTCAGAAATCCCTCCACTACTTCCCACACCCGCTCCGGTTGCGGATACGTCATTTCCAAATCGATTTGCGTGAACTCCGGCTGGCGGTCGGCGCGCAGGTCTTCGTCTCGAAAGCAGCGCACGATCTGAAAATATTTATCGAAGCCGGAGATCATCAGAATCTGCTTGAACATCTGCGGCGACTGCGGCAGCGCGTAGAACGTCCCAGGCTGCACGCGGCTCGGTACCAGGTAATCGCGCGCGCCTTCCGGCGTGGACCGCGTCATGAAAGGCGTTTCAATTTCGAAGAATCCCTGGTCAGACAAATAGTCCCGGATCGCCTTGGCGACCTTGTGCCGCAGTTCGATGTTGAACTGCATGACCTCGCGCCGCAGATCGATGTAGCGATATTTCAGCCGCGTTTCTTCATTGGTAAGTGCTGTGTCGGAAGGCAGGAATGGCGGCAGTTTCGACTCGTTCAGAATCCGCAGCTCTTCCGCCACCAGTTCGACTTCGCCGGTCGCGATGTTCCCGTTCACCGTGCTGGCGTCGCGCAGCTTCACCGTCCCGGCCACGGCAATCACGTACTCGTTGCGCAGTGCCTCTGCTTTCTTGTGGACCGCCGCATCGCGCTCCGCGTTGATTACCACTTGCGTAACGCCGGTGCGGTCGCGCAGGTCAACAAAAATGAGGCTGCCCAGGTCGCGCCGCTTGTTTACCCACCCCATGAGCGTGGCCTTTTTACCGGCGTCGGAGGGGCGAAGCGCTCCGCACATATGCGTTCGTCGCAGGTCGCCTAGAAAGTCGAGCAAGTTGTGTCCTTACAGTGAGAATGCGGCGGAAAGCCGAATCAGAGATTATAAATGGTTGAGGCTAAGGTCGAGCTTCGCTCGACGGACAGATGGGGCGCCTGTCCCCACATGGGCATTTTGGCAAACCTGCAACGACTCTGCTACTTCCTCGTGGCCTTCCCGTCGACTTCAGTTGTCCACTTCGCCCCGTCCGGCGACATCTCATAGGTGAAGGTGTAGGAGGAGGGCGACGTGAACTTCATGGTGAAGCGGCCCTTGCCCATGCTGTTGTCTATTTTCTCGTCACTAGTCCAGGTCCAGGTGTCGCCGTCGAGCGTACCTCTTGAATCCTCAAACTCGCCCCAACTGTTGAACTCGCGATAGGTATAGGACTTTTCGCCAGTGGAATAGCCGAGCACCGCGAGGCCCGAACCGTTGCCCGAGCTGGCGGTTTTGAAATCGACGTGACAGACAAGAAAGAATCCGCCTTCCATCCACTCGCACTTTTCGTTCTCCATGATCTTTCCGCCCGGGCCCATCGCGCTTGGCTTGACGTCTCCCTCTAACACCCAGGAACCGGCCAGTGTGTCTAGCTTCTTGTGTTCGGGAGTGGGCTTCGGCATAGTCTCCTGCGCCAACGCCACGGCTGCGAAACTAAGCCCTGCTATGAGGATCATTCCTGCTCGCTTCATCGTGATTCACCTCGCAGACTCTCTCTGCTGCTAATCGAGCTGCCCTAAGTTTGACGTTCCCGGCCGCGAACTGGAAGCGCAAAGATCGCAGTGTAGCAAACCGAAAGGCCAATCCCTACCAGTCAATTCCTACCAGTCTCCCCAGTGCGTTGGCGTCGTCTGTTGAAACTTCAGCTTCCACGCATCTCCCTGCTTCACCCACACCGAGGTCCAGCGCTGGTAGCGCGGAGGCGGGCCCTCATCCTCCGCTGGCGGGACGCGCACGATCACGTCGTAGGTCACGATTGCGACGCCTTCGCCCGCGCTCACAACCTTCATATTGTAGGGCTGCAGATCGACGCCGCCTCCCGAGAATTGATCGATCATGTCCTGCCGTTCGTACAACTGGCCGTCGAAGCCGACGAAAGAAAAATCCTCAGTCAGCGTCCGCTTGAAAAACGTTTTGTCACCTTTTTTCGCCGCCGCAATAAAGTCCTTTTCGCCAGAGAGTAGCGTCTGCTCGAGCGGACTGAGAGTCTTGGCAGGCGCGGCTTCCTGGGCGACACCCGGAATCACGCTTCCCAATAACAAGATCGCGCAAATCACCCAACCGAGCTTCATGAAATATTCCTCCTGACGGATCGACGACTATCTATTCAGCTACTCCTGAATCCTGCGCGGCAAGTCTGCGCGCGGTACTGAAATCTGATCGCCGGTAGCCAGGTTTTTCAGCGCAAACGCATCCGTCTTCACTTCGTTCTCGCCGACGATCAAAATGTATTTTGCTCCCGCCTTGGTCGCGGCCTCAAACGATTTCTTCAGGCGGAAGGTTTCGTCTCCCAAGTCTGCCACCAGATCGTGCCGGCGCAACTCCCGTGCCAGTCGCGCTGCTTCGGCGTTCATCCCTGCGCCCAGCGGGGCTATGTATAGATCCGGCTTCTTGACTACGCCCGCGGCGGAAGCGGATTCCTGTAGCGACATCACGAGACGGTCTTCGCCGATCGCGAAGCCGATCCCGGGAGCCGCCGGGCCGCCCAGCGCCTCGGAAAGCCCATCGTAGCGGCCGCCGCCGAGGATCGCGTTCTGCGCGCCCAGCGCCCCGTGAGTGAATTCAAATGCGGTGCGCGTGTAGTAATCCAGTCCACGGACGAGGCGGTCGTTCAACGAGAATGGAATTCCTACCTTGGTAAGAATTTCCTGCACCGCTTCGAAATGTTTTCGGCAGCCTTCGTCGAGAAATTGGCTGATGCGGGGCAGCGCGTCGATGATCGGCTGATCCTCCGGCACTTTGCAATCGAATACGCGGAGCGGGTTGGTTACTGCGCGGCGCTGGCAATCGGCGCACATCTTATCTTTAACCGGATCGAGAGCCTTGCGCAGCGCCTCGTTGAAGGCCACGCGGTCGTTCGGGCATCCAACGGAATTCAGTTCGAGAGTCCATCCGGTGATGCCGAGGCGATCAAGCAGAGTCGCCAGCATCTCCAAAACTTCTGCATCCCGGGCTGGAGATTCGCTGCCGGCCGAAGGCGGTCCAATGATTTCGGCATCGATTTGGTAAAACTGCCGGTAGCGGCCTTTTTGTGGGCGCTCGCGCCGGAACATGGGGCCGATGCAGTAGAGCTTGTTCAGTCCGCGATCGCCTAGTTTGTGCTCAATGTAGGCGCGGACGATGCCGGCGGTGGCCTCGGGGCGAAGAGTGAGTGATTGGCCTTTATCGCTGTCAGCGCGTCCTCGATCCTCCCACGTATACATTTCTTTCGCCACGATATCGGTCTCTTCGCCGACTCCGCGCGCGAACAGCTCCGTCGACTCGAAGATCGGCGTGCGAATTTCCTGGAAGTTGTAAGCGCGAAATACATCGCGCACCGCGGACTCCACGAAATTCCACAGCGCCGTTTCGGGCGGCAGCAGGTCTCGCGTTCCTCGAACTGCTTTAATCATGCCAGTTCCCAGTTCTCAGTTCTCAGTTCGCAATAAAACCATCTCCCCCGTAGTCTCAGGTCCGCTTCCGCTGGTTTGCAACTGAGAACTAAGAACCGAGAACTGAGAACTGATTGCCCTACCACTCCCGCAAATACTCCTCCGTGTATCCCAAGTAATTCTGCGCATAGCGCATGATCGATTCCTGATCCTTCTCGTCCAGCTTCCGGCGGAACTTTCCCGGAGAGCCCATCCATAACGATCCTGGCTCTACCACTGTGCGCTCGGGAATCAGTGTGCCCGCGGCAATGATCGATCCAGCGCCAATCTTCGCGCCGTTGAGAATCACCGACCCCATTCCGATCAGGCAGCGATCTTCGACGATGCATCCATGCAGCGTAACCGAATGCCCCACCGTGACGTACTCGCCCAGAGTTACGCCGTACTGATTCTTCATGCCGTGCAGCACGCTGCAATCCTGTACGTTCGAGTGCGCGCCGATGCGGATCGCGTACACATCCCCGCGCAGTACTGCATTCATCCAGACCGACGCGTGCTCGCCGAGCGCCACGTCGCCAATGATCTGCGCCGAGTCGTCCACGTAACAGGTCGCGGGAATCACCGGCTTCATGCCTTTAAACGATCGAATCATGATCTTCTTTAGTTTTAGTTCAATCCCGTGGGGCTGCCGCCCAGGGAACACTGAACATAGCACGGCGCCACGGCTGTCAGTAAATGGGAATTCCCACTCCGGCACTCATCCCAAAAAGAACCCGGCTCAATCGCAGCTAGTTCGCTCTCCCTCATGCTGCGCCTCAAGTTGAACTAGAACCCTTGACGCCTTCAATGCCGTTCTAGATCCACGGCTGCAACTTTTTTCACTTGCCCTACTTGACTTACGGTCAAATCCTTGTAATAACTATTCGGTCCTACCGGACGGGTTTGGGGGTGTGTCTGTTTGGCGGAAATTCGACTGCAAGAGGGTGAATCCCTCGAGAATGCTCTGCGCCGCTTCAAGCGCAAAGTGCAGCAAGAGGACATTATTAAGGAGGTTAAGCGCCACTCCTTTTACCTCAAACCCGGTGAAAAGAAACGCGTGAAAGCCGCGCTCGCTCGCAAGCGCGCTCGTAAGAAAGTTCGCAAGGAGCAGGACTGAAGCATTAAAGGGTCGCCCCGTCCCGGGGCGACCCTGCTCGATCTGGCCCCCACCAGGCAGAGTTGCGGCAGGGATCGTTCGATACTGATCATTCATTCGGCATTAAGTAGGAAAGCTGTATCCGCGCTCCGTTCCAGGAGCGTGGCGGGCCGAGTCCAGGGGCAGTTTGAGGGGGATGTAACACAACCTGTGTGTGCTCTGCGTCACGCGCCTTCCCCGCGTGTTGCGGGCGCATCACGGGCACAAGGGAGCCATCCTCAATGGAATTTCAGGACAAGGTACTGACTTGCATCGACTGCGGCGCCGATTTTGTGTTTACCGCCGGGGAACAACTGTTTTTCCACGACAAGCATTTCAAGAACGAGCCCAAGCGTTGTAAGGCTTGCAAATCCAAACGGGTGGCTGTTCTCTCCGCCCCGCCTACTCCGGGCAACGGGCACCACTACGCTCGCGTAGAAACTCGCGCGACCTGCTCGCAGTGCGGCAAGGAGACGACAGTCCCCTTCCGGCCCACGCAGGGGCGTCCCATCTTCTGCCGCGAATGCTTCACGCAGAAAAGAACCGCAGCGGCATCCTGATCGCCGGGAACAAGTGGCACGACGAACGCCGTCGGGACATTGGGCGCAAGCCCCGCTTTGCGCTACGATAGTGCCGTGCCCACCTACCACGTAGAAAACTTCGGATGCCGCGCCACTCAGGCCGACGGCGCCGAACTGGAACGCCAGTTCGAATCCCGCGGCCTGGTGCCGAGCTCAGCCGCGCAGGCCGACCTCGTAATATTGAACACGTGCACCGTAACCAATTCGGCGGATCAGGATGCCCGCGCCGCCATCCGGCGCGTGCAGCGGCAGAATCCGCTGGCAAAGATCATCGTTACCGGTTGCTACGCGCAGCGCGCTCCAGAAGAAATTACCGCGCTGCCCGGCGTAACCGCCGTGATCGGCAATTCGCACAAGCATCAACTTGCCGAAATCGTGCTCACGAACATCTGCCATCCGCCTGTGTCACGGGCGGAGCGAAGCGCTTTCGTTCCCCTCACTCGCCTCAGCGGCAACGCTCATATCTTCATTTCTGACATCTTCGCCCACACCGAACTTCTCGCCGCTCCCGTCTTCGAATCGACAACTCACGAGTCCGGTCGCACTCGCCCCAACCTTAAGGTGCAGGACGGATGTGACAATCGATGCTCTTTCTGCATCATTCCCAGCGTCCGCGGGCAGAGCCGGTCGTTACCGTTATCGCAGGTGATTCGCGAAATGAGTGCACTGGTAGCCGCGGGCTACCGCGAAGTGGTAATCAGCGGCATCAATCTCGGCCACTGGGGACGCGATCTGGATTCCGTCGAAAGCCGCCAGCCGGATTTCGAGCAACTGCTCCGCGCCATACTCTCGGCAACGCAGCTCGAAAAACTCCGCATCTCCAGCGTCGAACCCATGGATTGGACTGACGAAGTCATCGCGCTCGCCGCTTCTTCGCCTCGTATCGCCAAGCACGCACACCTCCCGCTCCAATCCGGCAGCGACGCTGTGCTCCGGCGCATGCACCGCAAATATCGTCCCTGGCACTATCGCGAGAAGATCGAAAAGATTCGCGCCGCCATGCCCACCGCCGCCATTGGCGCTGACGTGATGGCCGGATTCCCCGGAGAGACCGACGCCGAATTCGAAGCTACGCGCCGCTTCGTCGCCGACTTGCCCTTCACCTACCTGCATGTATTCACTTACTCCGCGCGTCCCGGCACACCCGCTGCCGCTATGCCTAATCAAGTCCCGCTCGATGTTGCCCGTGAGCGCAACAAAATCCTGCGCGATCTGGCCGCTGAAAAGAAGCTCGCCTTCATGCGATCGTTTATTGGAAAATCGCTGCCAGCCATCACTCTCAACGTCATGCGCAATAACTCCCACGGAGAGTTCACCGAAGCCCTGACCGACAACTATCAGAGGCTCTATCTGAAAGGCCGTCACGAGCCCAACCGCTGGATCAGGGCGCAGGTCGCCGCAGAGCAAGACGGAGTGTTCATGGCCGATCCGTTCCCGGAGGCCTCACAGCAGAAATGAAGTTGAGCGGGGCGCTTTCGTACTTTCGCGTGGCAGAGACCAAAGTCCCTTATTTACGCGGAAACTTTCCTTTAAGATCAGGGTTGCTACCGGAAGCTCTTTGCACGAATCGCCCGTGCGCCCTCACTGATCCAGCGTTCCGCGTGAGCCAGCAAAAAACGGGAGCCGGATGAAAATAACTCAAAGTCGAGACCTTATTTCGCGCAAGAACCGCGTGGTCCCCGCTTTTCTCGTTGGGCTGCTGGCGCTTCTGCCCCTGCCGTTGCTGTCTCGATCGGCGGCGGCACAGACATTCACTGAGCTTTATCCGTTTAACAGCACTGGCCGCCTTTCGGATGGAGGTACGCCCGAAGCCGGAGTCACGCGAGATGCGGATGGGAACCTCTACGGGACAACCTTTTTCGGCGGAGCAGGCACGGGGTGCGACATCTACTACGCGGGCTGCGGAACGGTTTTTAAGCTCGACAGCGCCGGCACTGAAACTGTGCTGCACAGTTTCGGCGGCCGGTACGATGGATGGAATCCCACCGCAAGACTGATTCTGGACGCCGCCGGCAACCTGTATGGCACAACCGGATACGGCGGAGCGTTTGGCCATGGGACGGTATTCAAGGTGGATAAGGCCGGCAACGAGACGATAATCCACAGCTTCGCTGGCGGGACGGATGGCGACAGGCCCAACGCAGGACTGGTGCAGGACGCCGCCGGAAATTTCTACGGCACGACGCAGTACGGCGGTAGAGGATGCTACGGCCAAGGCTGCGGGACCGTATTTCGAATAGGCGTCGATGGCCGTGAGACCGTCCTCTACCGCTTTGCCGATTTTCCCGACGGAGCCAGCCCTCTGGGCGGCGTCGCGCTGGATTCCTCGCGAAATATCTACGGCACAACCTGGCTGGGCGGAGCTTATGGCTATGGAACGGTGTTCAAGATCGACATGTGCGGCAGTGAGAAAGTTCTACACAGCTTTGCGGGTGGAGGTGACGGAGCGAATCCACTGGACGCGCCCGTTCTCGACAAGGCTGGAAATATGTACGGAACCACCGCAGCGGGCGGCGCGTCGGGCGGCAGTCTTCTCGGTTTAGGAACGTTGTTCAAGGTGGACGCCGCTGGCCACGAGAGTATCGTGTACACCTTCACCGGAGGACCGGATGGCGCGAATCCCTATGCGCACCTGCTCGTGGATGCTGCTGGAAATCTGTACGGCACCGCCACGTCTGGCGGGGTTACAGGGAACGGAACAGTGTTTGAGTTCTCCGATGGATTGTTGACACCCTTGTACGGATTCAGCAGTCCGGATTCCAACGGGGAAAATTCCGACGGACAGTACCCCATGGGCGGGTTGATAACGGATTCGGCGGGCAATCTTTACGGTACTACGGTGCAGGCAGGAACTTACGGCTGGGGCACCGTGTTCGAGGTTCAACCTTGATCAACACGTTCGGCGTAAGCACGTTCGGCACAAAAAGGATGACCCAGTTGCTAGGTGCCCGGTTCATACCTGGCGCGGTCTTGCTGGTCGGTGTCTTTGCCCTCAGCTCCGTGACGGCGCAGACTCTGGCGCCGATTTGCCATGCAAAAATGTCCGCGCCAATCGAAGTGGTTTCTTCCCATCAGCGTAATGAAGCGGGAACGAAAGCACAGCCCCCGATCACGCAGGACCAAGGCTTCGATTGGCCCGACGCACAAATTTCCGCACTTAAGACCGACAGCGGTTACTTTTTTTTCAGCATCGATGCAGGCACACATTACCGCCAACTCTGGCATGGGCAGTGGGTGGGCAATAACAATTCCGGATCCGTCGTGCGCACTGCCGGGACGCTCGACAATCCGCTCGGCTCCGCCCCGCCGGTTGACGTGGTGATCGATCACAATCCCGATCCCAAAGTAAATCCGCACAACTGCGATCCTACAAAATACCCGCACAACTTTTGCTACACCTACATCGGCGGTGGACCGGTCTATCAGGTTCCGCGGGATCGAGTTGGCGCGGGGAATTGGCTGCTGGTTTACCACGCGGAATACAACGACCCGAACTATTATCTGCTGGGTCTCGGCATATCTTCTGACCGCGGCGAGCACTGGACCGACATCGGCGAAATCATCCGCTTCAATATGCCCTTCAGCTATCAGGGCAGTCCGGCTGGCGCCGCGATCGGAGATCCTCCGCTCGTGACTTCGCCCGATGGCAAGTACTTCTACATTTACTTTCAGGACTGGTTGAAGGATGGCAACTTCACCATGGCTTCGGTTGCCCGCGCTTCAATCGACTCAGTATTGAAAGCTGCTTTCGGTGGCGAAAAGCACTACGCCGCACCCTTCTCCAAGTATTACCAGGGCAAGTGGGATCAACCTGGCATCGGCGGCGCATCGACCGAACTGCTTCCCAACGCGCGCTACGGCGGCGGGCTCAATGTCGCTTACAACTCTTACCTGCAGCGTTACATGATGCTCAACAGCGACTCGCAAAACTACAGCTACGCAGAATCAATCGATGGCCAGCACTGGACAGACACCGTCTTCCTCGGCATGCTGGGCTACGTCCCGAACATCGCAGGCTACTCGGGGCCCATCGGCTTGGGCGATGACCCGAACATACTTGGAAAAGAATTCTACGTGTATTACACGCAATTCCGCGGACCGTGGCCGGGCGGACAATCGGTAAAACGATTCACGCTCACCTGCCGTTGAAAATTATTGCAGTTTCGCGTACTCGGCCTTGGCTTCTTTCAGGATGGGAACGTCCGGATCAGCGTCTTTCCAGAGAGCAAAGAAATCCTGGTAGGCCGTGCGAGCGCCGCCTGCGTCGCCGGCTTCTGCCCGGGCGCGACCAAGTTGCAAACGCGCCAACCTGCAGGTGGGAAGCGAGAAAATACAAACGCCAGGATGATCAAGAATCTTCTGGAACTCGTTCGCAGCTTCCTCTCCCTGGTGCAGCTTGAGGTAGGCCAGCCCACGCAAGTAGTTGGACTGCACACCCGTCACGAAACCAAACTCGTAGGGAGTGGTGACTTTTAGAAGTTCAATTGCTTTCCCGGGATTTCCCTCGTTCGTTGCAATTGCAGCGCGAATCACGGGCACAAAGACTGCGTTAATGAATGTATCCATCGGGTGTTCCCGGACGAGTTCCTGGGCAACAGCTTCCGCTACTCGCGCGTCGCCGGCAAGCGACAACGCCCATCCCGCGAACGCCAGAGTACCGCGGCCGTGTGAAGAAGAAAGGGCTGTGGTGGCGTCATCGCGAGCTGCTTTGGAGTTTCCCATCTCCGCCTCGACGGTGGCTTCCCGAGCCAGAGTCACTGCCGCAATCTCTTCAAGCTTCCGCTGCCGCGCGAGATCGCTTGCCCGCTGATAACCAGCCCGCGCCGCTCCCATCTTGCCTGAGGAGGCGGCAGCATCGGCAGCCGTTCCCGATATTAAGTACTCACCCTCTCCTCCCTTGGCCCACTCGACCTGGCGCTGCATTCCCGGCGCATCTCCATCAAGAAATGCAAGCATATACAGATCAGCATGGTTCACGGTGCTAACGATTTTCGCGCGAACCTCTTCCTCGCGGATCGCCTTGCTTTCGGCAAGACGGTTGAGGCCGAGATAGGCCACGGCCAGTGCGTTGTAACTGAAGGACGAATCAGGTGCCAGTTGCATGTTTTCCTGGGCCTGTGCCAAAGCCTGTTCCCACTTCCCCATGGCCTCATAGCCAACGGTGAGGTTGTTGGCCGGGATGCTGTCACGGGGGTAGGTTCGCCGCCATAGTTCTAACGCCTCGAGTTCCTTGTCCGTCTCCCCAGTCACAATGCTGTAGTAGTGGGTTTCAATGTAAAGCTTTTCCAGTTCGCTGCAGCGATCCCGCCGCTCAAATGCCTGCTTCGTATTTTCGATGGCGAGCGCGTTCTCGCCGATGTTGCCGTAAGCCTGGCCCACCCGCGCGTAGGCCACGGCGAAATTCGGATCCAGTTCAATTGCGTGCTTATAGAAAGGAATTGCGGTGTACTCGCTCCCTTTGTCTCTCTCCGCCTCACCCAGGCTGAAGTATTTGAGCGCCTCGAGCGACGAGGTGGTTGCCTCTTCCACCGGTGCGTCGAACTTTTGCAGTGAAGCCAGCGACTCACCCAGCTTGCTCCTCAGATTCGAGGCCACCTTGCCTACGGCGCCCAGAACCTGCTCTTTCTTATCGACTGGGATCTGCTCACGCGCGAGGTTGTCGCCCGTCTGGCAATTCACTGCTTCAACTCCAACCACATACTGAGTTCCAACCGCCGAGATGGAACCGTTCAGAGCAGCTTTGACCCCTTCCCGCTGGCAGACCTGCCGGGCCAGGTCCGGAGTCACACGTTCGTCGGGGGAGTGCCCCATATAGCGCAATGTGTCGCGCACGCGCTCCTGGGGAAATATATTCAGATAAGGGGACTGCTCCAGTTGCACCGCCAGGGCTTGCCTCAGCGTTCCATCGAACACTGGGTCGCCCGTGGTGTTCACAAAATCAGAGAGCAGGATGGAATCTTTCGCCGTAAGCGCCCGGGCTCGATGGCTGTAGAAAAATATTCCAGCGGCAACGAGGGCTCCGACTACACACGCCGCAGCAACCCACGGCCAGCTCTTGCGTCCGCTCGGAGTTGCGACCGCCGCAGCTGAGATCTGGGAGGATACCGGCGCCGCCTGAACCTTGGCCGAACCTGATGACGAAACCGGTGACGAAACCGGACCTGTCGCTGCGGCCAGCGCTGGCATCGGCTCCGCAATCGCCGCCGCACTGGCAGACGAACTTGCTGCCGCACTTTTTCCCGAGTCGATCTCGCGCTTCAGCCGCTTCAGGTCGGCTCGCATCTCCGATGCGACCTGGTAACGAAGGTCAGGCTCTTTCTCGAGTGCCTTGTTGATGATACGTTCTGCCTCGGCCGGCAGATTCGGATTCAGCCGCACGGGCGCGGTGGGCGCGCGGTTCAGAATGGCATCAAAGATGACCGCGGAGGTGTTGCCGGTGAAGGGCTGCCGCCCGGTCGCCATCTCGTAAAGAACGGTGCCGAAAGAAAACAGGTCGGTACGTACGTCGAGGTCTTCGCCGCGCGCCTGCTCCGGTGACATATAAGCCACCGTGCCTACGGTGCTGCCTGGGCTGGTAAGATTCGCCGGATCAACCGCCGCCGTCGCCAGCGTGACCCCACCTGGCTCCAGCGGCGACAATGGCCGCCCCGCCACCTTAGCCAGTCCGAAATCGAGCACCTTCGCCTGGCCGCGCTTGGTGATAAACAGGTTCGCGGGCTTGATGTCGCGATGAACTATGCCCGCCGTGTGCGCCACATCCAGCGCATCCGCAATCTGCACCCCCCAGTCCACCAACTGCTCTACTGAAATCCTCCCTTCGATGCGGTACTTCAGCGTGTTTCCTTCCAGATACTCCATCACAATGTAGTGACGTCCCTGATCTTCGCCGATGTCGTAGATGGTGCAAATGTTGGGATGGTTGAGAGCCGAGGCCGCCTGCGCTTCGCGGCGGAAGCGCTCCAACGCCTGGGGATCGTTGGCTACTTCATCGGGCAGGAACTTCAGAGCCACAAAACGGTGCAGCCGGGTGTCCTCGGCTTTGTAGACCACGCCCATCCCGCCGCCGCCGAGCTTCTCAATGATGCGGTAGTGGGAGATGGTTTGGTTGATCATTTCAAGACGCTCGCCAACACACTCGCCAAGACATTTGACCGAGGCGAACCGACTTTGAGTCGTTTCATCTTACGGATGCAATATCTGCGAGTCAACGAGGGCGAGTGCCAATTTCCAGCCGATTACCCCTTCCCCAAATGCTTTGCCACCTGGGCAGCGCAGGCTTCGACAAACTCCTGCTCTGACTTGGTGAAGGTACCGGCAAAATAGCTTTCGACGTCGAGCTCAGCGGCAAGCTTGTGCTTCAGGAACATGGGCACCACGATCTCGCTGTTCACCAGCGGCGACCCCGAAAGATAACGCGGATCTTTCGACACTTCGTGCACCACCACGGTCTGCCCGCTGCTGGCCGCGGCGCCGCACAATCCGGAACTGAGGGGAATGCGGGCGTTGGGAGTAAAGCTGCCAACGAAAGGTCCGACAAGAAGAACGCCGTCGTCTGCCGGATCGACGAGATAAAAGCCCACCCAGTTGTAGCGCGTCATCTTCTCGTGCAGACGCTGGGCGATATGCTCCATCAGGGACTTCACGGTGGGAGCGGTCCGGGCAAAGTCTTGAAATTCCCTGAGAAGTTCTTCGTGCTCAAGCGTCATGGTTCAGCCCTCGCCACAAGCGGCAGGGCTTTACCGCAACCTGTGCTCGCCCCCCGTCTGGACATTAGTGTACCCGGACATCGGAGTTTTTCCAGAAGCGACCGCGAGCGCAGCATATCGGAAGCTACCCCACGGGTGTCCGAGGTCGTGCAGGTGACTAGGAATTCAAATCTGTTCGGGATCGTCGGGATCCGGCTCGCGCACAGGGGCATCCGGGCTCTCGGGAGGGTTCGGCGGCTCTTTGATCGGAGTCGGAAAAGGTTCCGGTGGCGTGCGGAGTCCGGGGTGAACGGGAGACGACATTTCAAATCGCGCTGAGTTTGGCATGGAACTCTGATGCCAAAATCTTATGCGGGGATGGGGGATAGTATGGCGCCGAGCGCTCGCCGTCGCACAGTTCGAGCCCCGCCGTGCAATGCACCGGTGTTCGCCTTACGCGGACTTTTTCAACTCCACCCCGTAGCGCTTTGCGGCCGCCTCGATGCGCTTCCATGCCGCGCGCCGTTCTGCCTGCGTAACACCCTCCACCTGGTCGAAGCGCGCAGCCGCGTTGCGTACGTGGGAAGCGTTCTCCAAAGGTTCCTTGCGTTGCTTAGGGAAAGCAAACTTGCTGGTGGATATCCGATCACGAGTTGGCTTGGTTAGCTTTGCCATAATTTTCCTCTCCGGAGCATTTTCTGCGCGGCCATAGACCTGGGGATTGCCCGTGTTTTTGACGCGAACGGGCATAGCCAGGTTGCTTTTCTTTAAGAGGCCAATCCAGAACCGTTCGGGGCCGCCTGGACTGGGAGTGCCCACTGCCAGATGCGTCTCAAACCGTGCCTTTTTGAACAGATATACCAATTCCTGAGATGTAGCATCTCAGAAGCGGAGCAATAGTGCTCCTTAGACTAACTTAGGTTGAGTTTGGACTATCGAAGACGAACAGTGTCAGAGGGTCGGCGGAAGGTATGAGGCAGCGAAGTTCAGATTTTTACTGTTTCTCTGAATGGAGCCAACATTTATTTACGCCGATCCAGAGTCCATCACAGCGAGTGCTTGGAGGAACGTGAGCGACGATAACGGCAAAGTGGAGAACGGCAAGGAAAACAATGGCAAAGCCGGAAACGGCGCGTCCAATGGGGCGCCAAAGTTCGACTGGGTAACCGAACGCTCCTCCTGCTCCCTTCCGAGAGTTTTCACTACCCTCAGAGTGCAGGTTGAAGCGGACGTTCAGACGCGCAACGGCCTGCGCCCCGGTAATTCTCCTTACGAGTTTTGCGTGAAAGAGGATAACGGCGAATTTGCGGTTCTCTTGAAGGCTCAGCAACTGCAGCAGTCCGTGGTCTTCAGCCTCGCTGACCATGCGATTCTAGTGCGGGATGATAAGAGCAATCCCATGTTCGAGGTGACCGCGGCTTTCAGCGACAGAGGCGAGTGCAGGCTGAAAGTGAATGGCGAGGAGCGCGACTTTTGGCAGGTCCGGCGGATGGCTCTGGAAGAGCTGATGTTTCGCGGCCTCTAGGCTAGGTATCTTCGACAAGGAGACCTGCGACGAGGAGACCTGCCGCCGCCGTTAACCCTCATGTGCTATTTCCAGTTCTCTAAAAAGCGGACGACTGTGAACTCGATGTCTACGCTAACCCGTGCCTGGGGAAAAACTCTCGCCTCTTCTCCACTCCAAGGTGCATATGGGATCGAAACGTTCTTCCAAGTCAACAGAACTGCTTAACGGAACTGCGGTGATCTGTGCAACTCTATGAAGTCGGGCTATAAATGGACGATGCAGTTTCACGCCAAACGCGCCCTGTCATTCGTTCTGCTGTGCCTGGTGGCAATCCCGGCCGCGCCGGCACAAGAGAGTCAGCACCAGACGGCTGCGCTCCGGCTCCTGACTCGGCGTGAAGGCCTGACGATTGTTCGTGCCGCACTGCATTCCGGCCATCACGAGGCCGATTGCTCTCACCTGGTCCACGGGCTCTTCGAGCGCGCCGGCTTTCCCTATGATTACGCGCCCTCGTCCGAACTCTATGCAGGGATTGACGAATTCCGCCGAGTGGTAAATCCGCAACCCGGCGACCTGGCGGTCTGGCGCGGACATGCTGGGATTGTGGTCAATCCCGCCCGGCATTCTTTTTTCAGCATGCTGAGTTCAGGCCCCGGAGTTGATTCCTGGAATTCGCCCTACTGGATACAGCGGGGACGGCCTCGTTTCTTCCGTTACCTCAAGCGGGATCCGCGCGGCGCGGTGCCCGGTTCGATGCGCACTTCGATGCGGACCTCAATGCGCACTACGAACCTGAAACAATAACCCGTAACCTCACTTCATGACGACGATGATGACGATGACGACTGCAAGGCCCCTCGGGTGCCTCGTCCTTGTCCCTCCGAACACCTCTTGTTCCGCGGCCTCCAGGCGCCGTCCCGCCGCCCTTCCCAGCGTACGGCCCTCTTCTCCACCGCCGCAACAAATGCCAAGCCTCCAGATATCGTTCATACTTGCCCCGCCGATTCCAAGGCGCCAGCCAGATGCTTCCCTTCCGCATCGCCACCACTTCCGCCGGAATGATGTACCACAAATCCAGCGGGATAATATACGCCGCCACAAAATCAATCTTCCCCAGGATATGCACCCGCCTCTTCCCCGCCGGTATGTGGCACGGATACGCTCCTCCCTTCGGCCGCCTCATCGTCGACTTCACGTGCACCCGGTACGCGATCCCATCCCGTTCCACCATCAAGTCATACGGAGCCGAATCTCCCCACAGCTTCGCCACCCGAAACCTCTGCTCCATCGCCCGTGACAAAAACCGCACCTCCGCCCACTCTCCCCGCTCCTTGGCATTCTTGAAACTGACTCCCGCGCTGTCCCATCGCTCTCCTCGTTTCCGAAAAAGTCTGCCAAAAACACCAAAGGCGCGACCGTTTTCCATCCGTAGATCGAGGCCGCGCCCAATGTTTTTCCTGAATTTTTACTCTATACTTATAGTATATCAAGCGGCAAAGGGTAAAACCGCCACCTTTTGCCCAAACTATTTTCGAGACTATGCACTTGACACAAGGTTCCCTCTGTGGTACTATTTGAAACATGGTTAAGCCTTCTTCTTCCGTTTCGATGGTTTTTGGGTTTGGCCGTTCAAATGCGTCTTCACGGCCCTTACGATCTTCGGATGGAAGAGATGCTTTAACGCTTCTTCGTCCGTCATCTCCATCGGCGGTTTCTTTGACTTCTTCGGCACAGGTGCTCCTATGAACTACGGTCTCGATCTCTGCGAGTTGATTGAACGTTTTGGCGATGACCAGCAGTGCCGCAATTACCTTGAGCATTTGCGCTGGCCCAATGGTATCGAATGCCCGAAGTGCAAAGGCACCAAGGTATCGTCAATCCTGAAACGCGATCAATACAACTGCGACTCTGAATCATGCGGCCACCAATTCTCCGTGACGGCTGGCACAGTGTTTCACGACACGCACCTGCCTTTGACGAAATGGTTCCTCGCCGTGTACTTGATCTGCCAATCGAAGAAGGGCATGTCCGCTCACCAACTTCACCGCATGCTGAAAGTTCACTATCGCACGGCATGGTATCTCTGCCATCGCATCCGTCACGCAGTTGAGCAAGCAAACGAACCAAAGATGGACGGTATCTGCGAAGTGGACGAGACCTATGTGGGCGGAAAGAAGATTGGCAAAGGTGTTTGGGCTGGCAAGAATGCGAAAGAAGTTGTGATCGGCATTCGCGAACGCGGAGGCGATCTGCGATTCTTTCACGCGGAAGATGCCAAGAGCGGCACCTTGGCGAAGTATATCCGCGAGAATATCTCTACGGACGTTGACGTGATTGTGACGGATGACTTCGTTACCTATCCTGCTGCTTTCCGCAAGGCTCCGATGCCAGCGACGAAGCATCGCGTTGTGAACCATACCGCGAAGCAATATGTAGACGGCGAGTTCCATACTAATACCGTGGAGTCTGCGTTTTCGCTCCTGAAGCGGGGCATCATCGGTACGTGGCACAAAGTCTCTGCGAAGCATCTGCAAGCCTACCTCAACGAAATGACGTGGCGATTCGACAATCGAAAGAATCCGTATTTATTTCGCGATACCATGCTCAAGCTCATTCACTCCGACAACATTGAATACAAAGAACTCACGCAAGCCGCCGCCTAATCCATCCAGTACACAGCAAATACGCCTTTTGGGAACCAATTACACGATTCGCCGGAGAATTCGGCAGCATTCGGCAGCATCGGCCCCTCGCTAACGTCGAAGCCGGTGTGGTGGAGGGCTACGATGGTTTGATCTACGGAACTACCGTTGGAGACGGGGACGGTATCAGTGGGGGCGCGACAACCGGGAATATCAAAGTGTTTACCGTGAACGGCCCACTCACGAGCAATGTGCCATTTCGCGTGATTCCACAGGTGTGTGACTTCTTCCCCGCCAGCGGGGCGGTCGGCAGTTCGGTGGAGATCCTGGGGCAGAGCCTCACAGGTGCGAACGGGGTGTCGTTTCAAGGTACGCTCGCGACGAATTTCACGGTCACCGGGGACACGTCGATCACCGTCGCCGTACCCCCGGGAGCGACGACGGGATGGATCGCCGTTCACACTCCCGGCGGCCGAACTCAGACCGCCAGCACGTTCACTGTGACACCCTGAGGCTATAGTGGCCTGCGAATCGTTCAGCCAGCCTCAAATGAGCGGCTTTCTTAAATTGGCGAAAAATCTCCATCACACTCATCGACCGGGGGAGCGAAACAGAGACTTTGCCGAGGGGTCCCATCCTAGACCGCGATCGCGGGAGGGCCGGACTCGCGGATCAGCCCGGTTCCGCCGATCCTCCATGTTATAATTTCCTATTCCCAGTCGCTTCTAGCGCGGAGGATCGTATCGACAAACGTTTTATTCGAACCAACGACCGCATTCGAGCCCGTGAAATTCGCGTGATCGGAGACGAAGGCGAACAGATCGGCGTCATGCCTCCCTTCGAAGCTCTCAAGTTGGCCCGCAGCAAGAACCTGGATCTGGTTGAGATTTCGCCCACCGCGCAGCCTCCCGTGTGCCGCATCATGGACTACGGGAAATATCTCTACCAGCAGGAAAAGAAAGAGCGCGAAGCCAAGAAGCATCAGAAGACGATCACCGTAAAAGAGGTCAAGTTCCGCATCAATGTGGACGACCACGATTACGAGACCAAGAAAAATCACGTACTCCGCTTTCTTGATGGAGGAGACAAAGTCAAGGCCACGATATTTTTCCGCGGCCGCGAAATGACGCGGACGGGGTTGGGCCGGCAAATCCTCGAGCGGCTGATTAAAGATGTAGAACCGCACAGCATCGTGGAGTTCCGGCCGCGGCAGGAAGGCAACACGCTGCACGCCATTCTGGCGCCGAAGAAAACGGCGGTCGAGCGCGAGAAGGAACGAGAACGAGAAGCCAAGCAAAAGGCGAAGCAGGAAAAGAAGCTGGCGCAAGAAAAGGAAAAACCGGTGCCGGCCGCCGCAGCAGCCGAAGTTCCGGATCCGGTTCCGCAGGCTTAGTCGTTCGCCGAGGATGGGCGCGAATCGCGCCAACGATTCCAGAGCAATTGAAAGTAGTGTTGAATTTCCAACTGGCGGCTGGCAACTGGCGGCCGGCAGCTGATGAAGAGGACTTATGCCGAAATTGAAATCGCACAAGGGCGCGTCCAAGCGCTTCAAGAAGACGGCCAATGGCAAAGTGAAGCGCGGACATTCCGGCCTGCGCCACATGCTGAGTTCCAAGGCCAAGAAACGCAAACGCCATCTGGGAACGGCCACGCTGGTAAGCGATGGCGACCTCCGCAAAGTAAAGCGGATGATTCCCTATCAGTAGATGATTGTCGATTGTGTGATTGAGCGATCGGGCGATTGAAAAATCCAAGTCCCTTGGGTTCTTCAATCGCTCGGTGACCCAATCTCTCAATCATCCAGGCGCGTGAAGAGGCCAGAGATCGCCGCAAGGCGGATCATCCTTACCTCCAGCCGCCGTTAAAGAGAAAGCAAAAAGGAGAACACCATGCCACGTGTAAAACGCGGAACCAAACGCCGCGCCAAGCGCAAGAAAATCTTAGACCGCGCCAGCGGATACTTCCTCACCAAATCAAAACTCTACCGTTCCGCCAAAGAAGCCGTCGAACGCGGCCTCAAGTTCGCATACTCCGGGCGCAAGCAGCGGAAGCGGCAATACCGGTCGCTTTGGATTGTTCGTATTGGAGCAGCGTCCAAGCTGAACGGGTTGAGCTACAACCAGTTCATCCACGGATTGAAGAAGGCGGGAGTTGAACTGGACCGCAAGATTCTGGCGGACCTGGCGGTAAAGGACGCTCCCGCGTTTAAGTCTCTCGTGGAGCAAGCCAAGGGCGCGCTGGCTTAATCGCTTTCAGGTTTCAGAGCTAATTCCTGTCATTCCGAACCGCTCGCACCCGCGGAACGCGCGGCGAGAACGAGCGAGGAATCTGCTTTTCTGCTGGTGGTGAGAGAACAGCAGATTCCTCGCCGCTTACGCGGTTCGGAATGACAAATCTTAGAAGTCCTCGGGCAAAATGTCCTATACCGTTTCGAAACTGACGGATTATTCGGCGGCGGCGCTGGAGAAGGCTGCAGCAGAGTGCATTGGCGCGTGCCGGGATGAGGCGACCACGGTCCGCGACGACGGTGCACTGAAAGCATTTCGCGACCGCTGGATGGGGCGCAAGAGCGGGATTCTGACGCAGATCAATGATTTGTGGCTGAAGGCCGCGCCAAAGGATGCCAAGAGAGATGCTGGCCGCGTCGTCAACGAGGTCAAGGCGGCGGTCGAGCATATTCTTCAAACAGCTGAAGATAATCGGCTCGAGCTCGAAACGGGCGTTCCTCTCGCAAGAGAGCGCATCGACATTTCTCTTCCTGGAATTCGGCGTCCCATCGGCGCGGAGCATCCCGTCATCAGGACCACGAACGAGATGGTTCGCGTCTTCCAGAAACTGGGTTACTCCGTGGCTGATGGACCCGTCGTCGAGACGGATTATTACAACTTTGAGGCTTTGAATTTTCCACCGAATCATCCGGCTCGGGATACGCAAGATACTTTGTTCATTGCGGGGCAGCAGGGAAAGCCTCAGCGGGAGCGGTTGCTGCTGCGGACGCATACTTCTCCGGTGCAGATTCGGACGATGGAGAAGATGCGGCCGCCGGTCCGGATTGTGATTCCTGGGACTGTGCACCGCAACGATCCTCCGGACGCTAGCCACTCGCCGATGTTTCATCAGATCGAGGGGCTGGCGGTCGACACCAACATCACCTTCGGAGATTTGAAGGGGACGCTTGATCATGCCATGAAGGAATTTCTTGGATCGAGCGTGAAGACGAGTTTTCGTCCGTCATTCTTTCCGTTTACCGAACCTAGCGCCGAGATGTTTGTTTCTTGCTTCATCTGCGGTGGGAGCGGGAAGCGCGGGGCGGAGCCTTGCCGTCCGTGCAAGCAGACGGGGTGGATCGAGATTCTGGGGTGCGGGATGGTCCATCCCAATGTGTTTGAGTTTGTGAAGGATAGCGGATATGACCCTAGAAAAGTTTCGGGGTTTGCTTTTGGCATGGGCGCGGACCGAATCGCTTTGTTGAAGTATGGTGTGGATGATATTCAGTTGTTCTTTCAGGGGGATATCAGGTTCTTGAGGCAGTGGGCGTAGAGGTCAGTTCTCATCGCAAACCTGCGGGGACATCGTGAGAATTTCTCGACGCGCCGTTTTTTGCGGCCAGTTACAGGGGGTCCTTCGGTGCAAAGAACGCGCCTCAGGATGACAGGGAACAGGTGATCGCGGGAGTGCCGGCGGGACGCCGGCGCTACGAAAATACGATGAAGATTTCTCCACAATGGGTGCGGGAGTTTGTCGAGCTTACCGTCGATGACCGGCGGCTAGCTAAGGATTTGACTGGGGTTGGGATTGCCGTGGAGGGGATCAGCGGGTCGGGTGCTGACACCGTTTTCGAGATGGAGATTGGGACCAATCGTCCTGATGCTATGAATCATTACGGCGTGGCGCGCGAGGCGGCCGCGATTTATGATTTGCCGCTGAAACAGTTCTCAGTTCCCAGTTCTCGGTTCTCAGTTGCTGGTCAAAAGCAAAACTCAGCGGCTAAAGCCGCGTCCTCCCGCAGCTCTGACGGCACGACTGAAGTCGTGCCCTTCCCGGTCTCGCCTTTCCCGATCACCGTTGAAGAGCCGCAGCTTTGCCCTCGGTTTTCTGCGCGAGTGATACGCGGAACCACAATCAAGCCATCGCCTGCGAAGATTGCACATCGATTGCAGTTGCTTGACCAGCGGCCCATCAGCAACGCTGTCGATGCTACCAACTATGTTTTGTGGGAAATCGGCAAGCCTACGCATGTCTTCGATATGGATTTGCTGGAGGGTGGAAAGCTTATCATTCGAAAGGCTAAGCACGGAGAGAAGCTGAAGACGCTCGACGGTGTGGAGCGCACGCTTACATCCGAGGACTTGGTTGTGGCCGACGCCAGGAAACCGGTTGGACTTGCCGGAGTGATGGGCGGTTTCGACACGATGATCACCGACAGGACGCGGAATATTTTGATTGAGTCGGCGTGGTGGGATCCGATCACAGTGCGCAAAAGTTCGCGGCGGCATGGGCTGCACACCGATGCTTCGCATCGGTTCGAGCGGGGAGCGGATTTTGAGTCGACGATCTTGTCGTGCGATCTGGTCGCGGCGCAGATTCTGGAATCCGGCGGCGGAGATCTGGCTCGCGATGCGGTCGATGTGATGTCGAGGAGGCTGGACCAGGCACCGGTGGTGCTGCGGCTTTCCGAGGTGCAGCGCATCCTGGGCGGAAATTTGGCTACGAGAGAGATTTTCCGCATACTGACGAAGCTTGGTTTCACGCTGATCCCTGAGGGCCAGGGCACCGCGGAGTTCCGAGTACAGATTCCCAGCTGGCGGCTCGACGTAGAGCGCGAGATCGATGTGATCGAGGAGATCGCGCGACTGCACGGATACGACAAGTTCGAGAATACTTTGCCAGCTTACAGTGGCGCGGTAGTTGAGCTGCCAAATGCCGCAATGGACGCCACTGTGCGAGCGCGGGCTTTGGCGCTGGGATACAACGAGGCAGTGTCGTTGACCTTTATTTCGCATGCTGACGCAGAGAGATTTGCGTCTGCTTCGGCGAGCGCCTCGGTGCTCGAGCTGGAGAATCCACTCAGCGAAGAAGCATCGGTGATGCGGACTTCGATGACTCCGGGCATGCTGGACATGCTCGCCTGGAATTTGAATCGCGATTCCGAGAACGTACGGCTGTTCGAGATGGGCCGCATCTATGAAATGCGGGGCGGGGAGCGGAGTGAGCCGTCACGTTTGTGCCTGGGCGCGACTTCGACGGCAGTGAAAGCTTCGCAGCCAGCGGCAGGGATTCTAGACGTGAGCAAGGGCGAACATGCCGCAGCAGCGGAGGCGTTTCGCGGCTTCAAGGGCGATGTGGAGAATCTGCTGGCGGCGTTTGCGTATCGGGAGTTATGTTTCGACCGGGAAACGGCGGGGTATTTTCATCCCGGACGATCGGCGCGGGCGTTGATGGATGGGGCAGTGGTGGCGCAGTTCGGGCAGATTGCCGGGGGAGTTAAGGCGGAACGAAAATTGCGGCAGGACGTTTTTCTGGCGGAGCTTGATCTGGAGAGGTTGCACGCGGTCGGGTTGCGGCCGGTTCGGTTCGCCCCGCTGGGCAAGTATCCGGCAGTGGAGCGGGATTTTTCTTTTGTGTTCAGTGACGAAGTGGAGTTCGAGGCGATGCGGCGCGCGGTGATGGAGCTGGGATTTGTGGAGCTGCGTTCGTTTACGCCGTTCGAGATTTTTCGCGGTGGGGCGATTGGAGCTGGGAAGTATTCGATTCTTTTGCGCGTGAGATTGCAGTCAGATGAAGGGACTTTGCGCGACGAGCAGATTGCGCAGTGGTCCTCGAAGGTCGTTGGGGCACTGCAGGCGCTCGGTGGAGTGCAGCGCGTTTAGGATGGTTGACCCTCCTCGCAGGGTTCGTGGCGGCACGTAGTGATCCCCTCGGCTTCGCTCGGAGCAGGCTCTTCGACTCCAGATTTGCTCTCGCTTCACGAGAGCAAATGTTCCGCTCAGGATAGCAAATCGCTGTGCTAATCTGCCAGCTATGGCGGACGTAATTCCCACTCTATCCAATCAGACCAAGGAATTTCTCAGTGACAAGGTTTCGCATTTCACGGAGTCGGTGATCCGCGAGATGACGCGGCAAGCGGCTCTTTATGGGGCCGTAAATCTGGCTCAGGGGTTTCCGGATTTTGCGGCTCCGGCGGAGATCAAGCAGGCGGCGCGGGCTGCGATTGAGAGCGATGTGAATCAGTATGCGATTACCTGGGGCGCCAAGAATCTGCGCAACGCGATCGCGCGGCAGATGGGCGTGTGGCAAGGGATTGCGGTTGATCCGGAAAAAGAAATCACGGTTTGCTGCGGATCGACCGAGGCGATGATCTCGACTTTGCTTGCGGTATGCAATGCGGGCGATGAGGTAGTGATTTTCGAGCCATTTTATGAGAACTACGGACCGGATTCGGTGCTGAGCGGCGCGCGGCCGCGGTTTGTGAAACTGCGACCGCCAGCGAGTGACGGCGGTGAATGGACATTTGATGAGAAAGAGCTGCGAGCGGCGTTTGATAAGAACACCAAAGCCATTATTCTCAATACCCCCAACAACCCTACTGGAAAGGTTTTCACGCGAGCGGAATTGGAGTTGATTGGTGATTTGTGCCTGGAATTCGATGTGCTCGCGATCACAGATGAGATTTACGAACATATTCTGTATGACGGGACCGAGCACATTTCGATGGCGTCGCTCGCCGGGATGCGGGAGCGGACGGTGACGATCAACGGGATGTCGAAGACCTACAGCGTGACGGGATGGCGCGTGGGATGGGCGGTGGGGCCGGAGAAGATTACGAATGCGATCCGCAAGGTGCACGATTTCCTTACAGTGGGAGCGCCGGCGCCGTTGCAGGAAGCAGGCCAGGCGGCGTTGAGTCTGCCGGCTGAATATTATGCGAGGCTGGCGGAAGGATACCGGGTGCGGCGGGATCATTTGATTCCGGCGCTGGAGGCGGCGGGGTTTCAGTGTTTTCGTCCGCGCGGGGCTTATTACGTGATGACGGATATTTCCGGGTTTGGCTTTGACGATGATGTTTCGTTCGTGAGGTATCTGGTGAAAGATGTTGGAGTGGCGGCAGTGCCGGGGTCGAGTTTTTATCGCGATGCCCGGGATGGCGCGCGGCAGGTGCGGTTTGCGTTCTGCAAGAAGTTGGAGACGCTGGATGCGGCGGCGGAGAGGTTGGCGAAATTGCGGAAGTGATCGACGCCCGTGCTGAGAATTCCTATCGGTGGCGGAAATAGCTGCAAGCAGTCAAGGGGTCCTTCGACTTCGTATGGGCTCCCCTTCGCGAAGCCCATACTGCGCTCAGGATGACAAGGCTGAACACAGCGCCTTACATCTTACTGAGCGATTACGCCGCAGGCGATGCGGTCGCCGGAGTTGCCGGAGGGATCGGTCTTCATGTCATCGCTTTTGGCGTGGATCACGATCGCCGTGCCACCGTTGCCGAAGAGCGAGTGGGCGCCGTCGCCGAGGGTTACGTCGGCGTCTTCGAGGGTGCCATCGGCCTTGCCGTTGGCGTCAACGGTTAAGTTCAACATGTCTCCGGCGTGATGGCCGTCGGGACTCTCTAGTCCGTGCTTCTTGCCGTCGGGGTTGAAGTGGGGACCTGCGGATTTGAAATCGGGAGCATCGCACTTGGGGTTCTGGTGGATGTGGATACCGTGCTGGCCCGGTGGAAGATCGTGGAGCCGGAACTTCAGGGCGACACCTGACCCTTTCGGCATCACGACGATGGAACCTACGGATTTGCCTTGCGCGTCCTTGAGTTCGACTACGGTTTTGGCGGCGCTGGGAAGGGCGGTCACGGCCAGGACTACGGTGAGGGCGACGAGAGTGAATCCAAAATGTTTCATGCCGGGATTATAGCTAATCTCGCGGCGAGAGTCTCGCATATGCACCAACGGGCCATGCCTGATCCGCCGGGAGGTGGAGTATACTGCGGGAAAGTTTGAAATCTTTTTGGGGAAAGTGCAATCATGGCGTTGAATGCTGTGGAGCGGATGGAACCGGCTCCGGTGAACGATTTTCAGGCGCTGGAAGATAAGATTTACCGCATCATCGAGATGTATAAGGCGGCGCGCCAGTCACAGGCGGTGGCAGAACGCGATGCGCAGCGGGTGCGGCAGCAGATGGAAGAGCGCGAGGAGCAGTTGGTGGTATTGCGGCGCGAAGCGGTTCAGTTGCGGAAAGAGCGGGAAGAGATTCGCGGACGGGTGGAGAAGATGCTGGAGCAGATTGAGTCGATTGCGGAGGAGCGGGCAAGTTAGGACTCCGGCTTTCGAGCCTCGCCGGACCCTGGGATGTGGGATGGATGGCGAGCGTGGAGGAGATGGACGCTGAAAGCAAATTCTTCGCTGCGCTCGGAATGACAAGGGTTATCATGGGTTGCACGCTTTACTTTCAATGACAGGGACCAGTTGTTATGGCTACCGCTACTAAGGATTCGACGTTGAAAGATGCGCAGGGTGGTGGGGTGCGGGTGGAGATTTTTGATCAGGCGTATAACCTGCGAGGGTCGGATCCGGAATACATTTTGAAGCTGGCCGACTATGTCGATTCGAAGATGCGGGCGGTGGCCGAAGCTACGAATACCATCGATACGGTGCGGCTGGCCGTGCTGGCGGCGTTGAATATTGCCGATGAGTATCATTTATTGAAGGGGAACCAGGACAGCGGGGCAACCGACTACCAGAAGCGCGCGCATCTATTAGCTGATGCGCTGGATGAAGTGCTGGACGAGAAGCGTAAGGCGGGCTAGTTTGCGGCGGGTTCTTCTGTTCGCGCTGCTGGCGGCCGTTGGCGCTCCAGCTCAAGACGCTCCAGCTCAAGACACTCCAGCTCAAGACACAATCCATAGCCAATCGAATGTGGTTACAATTCCCGCGTTGGTGAAAAACGCGAAGGGCGAAGCTGTGTATGGACTCGGGGCGAAGGATTTTCTGGTCGAAGACGATGGAGTAGAACAGGCCGTTCGCCTGGATGAAGCGGCAGAGGGATCGGCAATGTCGCTGGTGATTGCGATTCAGCGCGGACGGCGGGCGAATTATGAGTTTCCGAGGATTCGCGGTTTGAGCGCGATGGTGGACCCGATCGTGGAAGCTGGGCTGGGGAGTGTGGCCATTGTGGAGTTCGACAGCCAGGCGGAATTGATACAGGATTTCAGCAGCAATTCAGAGAAGACTGCGGAAACCCTGAAGGCGTTGCAGTCGGGGGATGGAGGAGCGGCGATTCTGGATGCGGTGGGTTATTCGGTGAAGCTGTTGGAGAAGACTCCCAGGGAACGGCAGCGAGTGCTGTTGCTGATCAGCGAGACGCGCGACCACGGCAGCCACGAGGTTAAGGTCGACGATGTGGTGGCTGAGATCGGGCAGAGCAGCACGGCGGTGTATGCGCTGGCGTTTTCTCCGTCGCGGTCCAATGTGCTGGATACAATGCGGGGAAATAATATGGCGGAGATGCATCCGTCGCCCGATTTGCTGGCGCCGTTGGTCATGGCTGCTGAAGCGATGAAGAAGAATACCCCGCGGACGGTGGCTGCCATGACTGGCGGCGAGTATGAGCTGTTCGCGACCAGAACAAACTTCGAGGCGCGGATGATCGATTTCACCAATCACCTGCACAGCCGCTATCTGTTGAGCATCGAGCCGAAGAATCCTCATGCGGGGTTGCATCAGATTCAGGTGCGGCTGCGAGATCCGGGAGGCAGGACAGTGCTCGCGAGGAGCAGGTATTGGGTGGCGGCTGAGCCGTAAGTTATGCGCGGCGCTCGCGATCGGGCGCGTCGGAGCCGTCAAGAACTTCCCTCACCTTGGCAACCAGCGCCGCTAACGAAAAGGGCTTGGGCAGGAAGCGCAGTCCCGGATCGAGCACGCCATAATGAACGATAGCATTGCTGGTGTAGCCCGAGACGTATAGGACTTTTGCGCTCGGGGAAATCTGTTTGACCTGCTCGGCAAGCTGCCGGCCGTTCATTCCGGGCATGATCACATCCGTCACGAGCAGGTGGATATCACGGTGATTTTTCCGGCATAGGACGAGGCCTTCCTCGGTGCCGGCGGCGGACAATACCTTGTAGCCGCAATGAGCCAGGACGGACGAAGTCAGTGCACGGAGCTGCGCGTCGTCCTCAACCAGCAGGATGGTTTCAGTTCCGCGCTGCGCACCGGCCGGTCGCTTCTCCAACGCGACTGCTTCCGCAAGCTGCTCGACTCGGGGAAAATAGATCTTGAAGCTCGTCCCGCGACCGGGCTCGCTGTACACCCAGATGTAGCCTCCGCTCTGCTTGACGATTCCGTAGACCATGGAGAGCCCGAGACCTGTGCCCTTACCAACTTCCTTGGTGGTAAAAAAAGGTTCGAAGATGTGGGCCTGGGTGTCGGGGCTCATGCCGGTTCCAGTGTCGCTCACCGCCAGCATGACGTAGCGACCAGGCTGCAGGGGCTCGTGCTCGCGGGCGTAGGACTCGTCGAGTTCCATGTTCTCGGTTTCGAGCGTGATCTTTCCTCCGTTGGGCATGGCATCACGCGCGTTCAGCGCCAGGTTCATGATGACCTGCTCGATTTGGCCGGGATCAGCTTTGACCGCGCCCAGCTCGCGGCCGGGCACGGTGAGGACTTCGATGTCTTCGCCGATGAGCCGCCGCAGCATGGTGTCGAGGTTCAGCATAATCTCGTTCAAGTCGATCACCCGCGGTGAGAGCACCTGCTTACGACTGAAGGCCAGCAGTTGGCGGGTGATCCCGGCGGCGCGGTCAGCAGCGGCGCGGATCTGGGCGGTGGCGTCCTTCAGACGGCTCGCCGCCGGGAGTCCGTCGGTGAGAATCTGGCTGTAGCCCATGATGACCGTCAGGAGGTTGTTGAAATCGTGAGCAACGCCACCGGCGAGGCGTCCGACCGCTTCCATTTTCTGGGACTGACGAAGCCTCTCCTCGAGCGCCACTCGCTCGGTCACGTCCTGAACCAATGAGGCGACCCCGAGCACTTGTCCTGATGCATCGACCAGCGGGGTGTTGTACCACTCGCAGGAAATCGTCCGGCCATCCTTGGTGAGGTTGTCGTTTGTGCTTCGCGTCCCGGCTTTTTGCGTGAGGAGTTCGTGCCCGATCCCGTCTACATATTCCCGCAGAGCCGGCGCCACGAGCAAACTCGCATCCCGCCCAATCGCTTCCTGGCGTGAATATCCGAAGACCCGTTCCGCAGATGGACTCCATTCTGTAATTCGAAGCTGGGTATCCCACTCCACCACAGCCAGCGGAGTGTGTTCGAAGTGAATACGCAGCTTTTGCTGGGACTGGCGAAACTCCTGTTCCGCGCGCTTGCGATCCGTGATATCTCGGCAAATACCGAGCAAGCCCATGATCTCGCCATTGGAATCGCGATGCGGACCCTTGGTCGACAAGTATGTCCGCGCCACGCCGGCAGAGATTCCGAGCTCTTCATAAGTCTGAGTCTTGCCAGACTCGACGACCTTCCGGTCCGCGGCCATGATCTCGCGGCCGGTTTCTGGAGTGAAAAGCTCGGTGTCATCCTTGCCGATGACTTCTTCCACTCTGCATCCCAGCAGATTCGCCCCTGCGGAATTGATCATCAAATAGCGGCCTTGCAGGTCCTTGACGAAGATGGAATCTGTGGTTCCCTCGGTGATGCCTTGCAGAAGGGACAGATTTTTCTGCAACTCGCGCGAACTCTCGAGCAACTGGTTCTGCACCACGAACAAACGGCCGCTGGCGGCGACGAAAGAGACGGTCACCAGGACGACCGCCCAGAGAAATTGCTCCTGCGCGATGCCCAGGACGAGAGGGAAGACGATCGCCGGAATCAGCAACGGAGAAAATCGCATGAGCAACTGAAAGCCGGGGCGAATGGGTTCGCCCGGCTCGGGGCTCCCCTCCGTGCCGTTCCAAGTCGCGGCAATCACGATTAGAAAGCAATCGGTAAGGGTCCACAACAGATCGGGCGAGGTGCCCGCACGAAAGTTTTCGCTGGCAAACGCGAACAGGGTGGTGTTGGAAGTTATGGCGAAGGCGAAAAAGAATGCCGCCATGCGAAGAAAGAATGCCCGCGCGGTGCGAAATCGAGTCAGCAGGCCGCGCAACAGAAAACTGAGGGCCAGCAGTCCGAAGAAGGCGACACCGGCGTAAAAGATGCGCGCCGCCATGGCTCCTTCCGAAATTTGCCACCGCGAGGGCACGAAGAGAGTGGAAAGCTCGAGGGCAAGCACCAGGGTGCAGACCTGCGCAAAATCGCACAGGCGCAGCCAGCGAAATCCACTGTCGAGGTCCCGCGGACTCAGAAACAGAGTCATCATCACGGGCACGGCCCAGAAGAACACCAGAATGTCGCTGGGCCAGAACGCTCCGGTGGGACCTTGGTGATAATCGAAGTAGTAGGTGTAGGTGAGCTGTCCGAAGGAAACGAGAACAACGGAGAAGGAAACCAGGCGCCACACGCGTCTGCCGAACGGCCCGGATCGGCGCGATGCGGACCAACTGGTCAGGGCACCCACAAGGCCAGCGATGGAGCCAATCCAGTCGCCCCAAAGCGAAGCTGCTGCAGTGCCATACCTCGCTACTAACAGAACCACGTGTACGACAATCAGAAGTGCCGCCGCAACGATCGCGGACTTGCGAAACGTGGGCATGTCTGTACCTCTGCCCGAATCTGGCCTTGGCGACAGGAAAAAATCCAGACCCGGAGTGTTGCGGAAAGAGTATACATCGACCAGCAAATCCCGCCCGAATCAACTGCTTCGCCAACAACGTGCAGGCGCACCTTTCATATTGCCGGCCGCGAAATCCGGCTCCGGCGACTTGCAGTCTTGAGTCTGAGAGTTGCTTCCGGGAACGAAATTGCAAGCCCGGAGTATTGCGGCACTGTTACTTTGGTTGCAAGTGCCCTGCCAACTATTTGCGGCTACCCTATTGCCAATCCACTGGCAGTTCTCCTAGCATCCAGAGTGAAAGCCGGCCTGCGGGGTTGGTGATGACGGTAACCGATTTTTGAACCAATGCTGAATGAACGGGGACTCGACTCGAACTAGGATCCGGTGTGCGACGCTCCGTCATGCGGAGATGCCTAAAGGGTCTCGGCGGGGTCCCAACG
>Ga0209420_1000185_pt1 | contig 38832 bp, 25 predicted proteins | sample BlaSpr_A8_OM1_O1_FD_187972 | JGI IMG/M metagenome (GOLD analysis project Ga0209420, IMG submission 187972) | Forest soil microbial communities from Thunder Bay, Ontario, Canada - Black Spruce, Ontario site 2_A8_OM1_O1 (SPAdes) (version 2) | ecosystem: Environmental > Terrestrial > Soil > Boreal...
ACGGCTCGCGCCGCGGCCTGCTCATGCTGGTCAGCAAGCGGCGTCGCTTGCTCGACTACCTCAAGAGATACGATTCCGAGCGCTACAAAACCGTCATTGGGAAGCTCGGCATCCGCAAGTAGGCTTGCGAAATAGACCCGGGAAATTGTTCCCTTCAACGTATCTGAGAACGCCGCCTTCCTCTCGAAGCCGGCCGAGCATTGAGGATCTTCTGCACCGTGCATCTTTTGAGCGCATCCCACCATACCAATCTCGATTGGCAAGTACAGACGCGCGTCTCTCTCCCAATACCTGCCTGGAGCCGGAAGCTGACCGCTAAGAGCTGACAGCTGATAGCTGTTCTATAAGGATGAAACATGAAACCAGAAGTTAGCAGCGTTACCGTAGACCTCGCCGGCGGCAAACAACTCTCATTTGAAACAGGAAAATTGGCCAAGCAGGCCCACGGCTCGGCCGTGGTGCGACTCGGCGACAACGTCGTCCTCGCCACCGCGACCGCCAACGCCGACCCGCGCGAAGGCATTGATTTCTTCCCCCTCACCGTCGATTACCGCGAGTACACCTACGCCGGCGGACGCTTTCCCGGCGGCTTCATCAAGCGCGAAGGCCGCATGAGCGAGCGCGAAGTGCTCACTAGCCGCCAGATCGATCGCCCGGTGCGCCCGATGTTCGCCGAAGGATTCAAGTGCGAGACCCAGGTCATCGCCTTCGTGCTCTCCGCCGATACTAATAATGATCCCGACGTTCTCGGCATCAACGGCGCCTCGGCCGCGCTGACGCTTTCCGACATTCCGTTCCTCGGCCCGATCGGCGCAGTCCGCGTAGGCCAGATCGGCGGCCAGTTCATCATCAATCCCACGTACGACGAGATGCGCGAGAGCCTCGTGAACATCATGGTCGTCGGAACAGCCGACGGCATCGTGATGATCGAATCAGGCGCGAAAGAAATCAGTGAAGAAGTAGTGGTAGATGCCATCGAATTCGGCCACACCGAAGTCAAAAAGATCTGCGTCGCCCTCAACAACCTGCGCGCCAAAGCCGGCAAGAAGAAAAGGGAAGTAACGCCTCCGGAATTCGATCAGGCTTATTACGATGCGCTAAAAAAGAAAGTAGGCGCCGACCTGTCAGATCGCCTCGACACCAAGAAACATCCCAAAGCCGAAAGCCACCAGTTGGTGAAAGAGCTCAAGAAGAAGCTGCAAGCAGAAATTCCCGAAGATGATGAGAAAGCCCAAGCAAAGTTAAAGCAATACTTCGAGACCCTCCGCGAACGTATCTTCCGCGAAGAAGTAATCGAAAAGAAGCGGAGGCCGGATGCGCGCGCCTTCGACGAAGTCCGCGATATCTGGATCGAAGCCGGATTCCTGCCCCGCACCCACGGCAGCGCCATCTTCACCCGCGGCGAAACCCAGGCCCTGGTAACCACAACACTAGGAACCTCCGACGACATGCAGCGCCTAGAAGGCTTCGAAGGCGAAGCCAAGAAACGCTTCATGCTCCATTACAATTTCCCGCCGTTTTCGGTGGGGGAGGTTGCGTTTTTGCGGGGAGCTGGTCGGCGGGAGATTGGACATGGGGCGCTGGCGGAACGGGCGGTTTCGGCTGTGCTGCCGGCCGAAGAGGCTTGGCCTTACGCGATGCGAGTGGTTTCGGACATTCTGGAATCGAATGGGTCGTCGTCGATGGCTACGATTTGCGGGGCTTCGCTTTCGTTGATGGATGCTGGCGTTCCGTTGAAGGCTCCGGTGGCTGGAGTTGCTATGGGGTTGGTGAAGGAGGGCGAGCAGTATGCCATTCTCACCGACATTGCTGGAGCCGAGGATCATTACGGCGACATGGACTTCAAAGTCGCTGGCACTCGCGACGGCATTACCGCGCTGCAGATGGATATTAAAGTTGCCGGAATTACTTCGCAGATTATGCGGGAGGCGCTGGCGCAGGCGAAGCGCGGACGGCTGCATATTCTGGGGAAGATGGAAGAAGTTATTTCGATAGGACGGGAGAAGATTTCTGACTTTGCTCCGCGGTTCTATACGGTGCAGATTCCGGTCGATAAGATTCGCGATCTGATTGGGCCGGGTGGCAAGATGATCCGGAGCATCGTCGAGCAGACCGGAGTGAAGATTGACGTGGAGGATTCCGGGTTGGTGAAGGTAGCGTCGAGCGATCAGGCATCGGCAGCCAAGGCGCTGCAGATCATCGGCGATCTGACGGCTACGGCGGAAGTCGGGAAGACTTATTTAGGCAAAGTGACTCGGCTCGCCGACTTCGGGGCGTTTGTAGAAATTATTCCTGGAACCGACGGGTTGCTGCACATCAGCGAAGTGGCGGAACATCGCATTGGCGATATTCGCGACGAGTTGAAAGAAGGCGATCAGGTGCTGGTGAAGGTGCTGGCGGTTGAGGGCAACCGCATCCGGCTGTCGCGTAAGGCGATTCTGAAAGAACAGCGTGCGAAGATGGGCGGTGGAGTTGCGGAAGGCGCGCCGGTGGCGGCTGGAGCCGAGGGCGAATTTGCTCCGGTTGAGGCGGCGACGGGCACGGTGGTGATTGAAGGTGGCGGCGATTTTCCTGACGAAGCTGAAGGCGAGCCGAACTTTAATCGCGACGGTGTGGCACATGTTGGTGGCGGCAGCGACCGGCCGCATGGCGATCGTCCGCACGGCGGAGATCGTGGCGGGCGCGGTGGGCGGCCCGGCGGTGGTGGTCGCGATCGTGGGCGCGGGGGGCGCGGCGGACGGCCTGGTGGCGGTGGGCGGGATCGTGGACGCGGCGGGCCTGGCGGGGGTAGACACTAGACTTTTCGCCACGGATTTTCGCGGGTTCACACTGATAAACCAAAAATAAATGGCCACGATGAGAGTCGTGGCCTTTTTTGTGCCTGATGTCGAGGCGAGGATCTAAGCAGGTTCCTCACCGGGCTTGGCGCCCGGTTCGGAATGACATCCCTTTAGAGGAAAGCGGTTTCCCTCGGCGGCTGAAGCCGGTGTCATTTGCGTCGCTTTGCGGCACGGCTTAAGCCGTGCCCTTCCCGGTCTCAGCTCCTCGCATGAGATGTGAAGGCGGCTAAGAAATACATAGATCCTTCGCGTGGTCGCTTTCGGCGGCGCTGGAGCACGCGGGGCTCAGGATGACAAATCAAGGTCAAACTCAAAACAAAATCAAAGGCGACGGATAGGAGTGTCCGTCCCACATGATCGAGTCCTATACGAGGAATTTCTTCATCGGGTCCCAGTATCTTGGTTTCCAGCCGGTGTTTAGGTTGTCGTATTCGCCTTCCGGAAAACCTGTGTGGTCCAGAACTATTACGGTTTCGGAAGCGTGCGGCTTCAGTTCAAACCTTACGATGGAGTAGACACCAGGATCCCAATGGGTGGGGCGCCAGGCCTGGACGATTCGCTGGTTGGGGATGAGTTCGATGTTTCGTCCGGCAACCAATCCTCCGAATGTGGTGAATGCGCCGCCGGCCTTGGGGTCGATCTCGGCGGACATGCCGGTGCAGGCGGCGAACTGCTTTGAATCGAGAAGCACTTCGTAGATGCGCTGAGGGCTGGCCTTGAAATCGACTTCCTGATGGAGAGAAGTGCGTGTGCGGTCTGCTCCTGTACTCGGCGCTTCCTTCATCGCTTGTGGCTGAGTTCTCGCCCAGAGCCTCGGACCCGCCGTCAGACTGCCGAACGTTAAGGCAATACCGGTGATGGCCTGGCGGCGCGTGGGTGTACTGGCGAATGCTGCCGGATGATCTTTCCTAGTCTGATTGTTCACCATCAACCTCATCTGCAGCGGCGATCCCGCATAAGCATACCGGTTTTCACTATGATAGAGAGAACATTTTCTCGCTACGTTGTAAGGAGGATGGACGGCCTGGTGGCTGCGGCGTGGCGGGCCTGGCGGGGGGACGTTAGGAGCTCTTTGCCACGGATTTTCGCGGATTGACGCGGATAAACGGCAAAGGCCGCGATGCTAGTCGTGGCCTTTTTTTCGTGTCTGAGGGAAAAACAGGTTCCTCACCGAGCTTGGCGCCCGGTTCGGAATGACATCCCTCCGTGGAAGGCGTTTCCCTCAGTGGCTGAAGCCGGAATCACTTGCGTCGTCTTGCGGCACGGCTTAAGCCGTGCCCTTCCCGATCTTAACTCCTGGCCTGAGCGGTGCGGGCAGCTAAGAAATGCATAGGTCCTTCGCGTGGTGGTTCTCGACGGCGCTGGAGCACGCGGGGCTCAGGATGACAAATCCAAAGCAGGAATCAAAATCAGAATCGAGGTAAAAGGCGCTGGACAGGAATGTCCGTCCCATACGATCAAAAGTCCCCGCTATGATAGAAAGCACATTTTCTTGCTGCGCTGTTAGGAGGGCTCATGTACGAAGTGATTCTGAAGCGGTTTGAGAATCCGGATGAGGTGCGAACTTTTGAAAAGGGGAAGTTTGAAGTTGTCGAGGTGGGCGGGATGACGATTGGCCGCGCGACTTATCAGCCGGGGTGGAAGTGGTCGCTGCATGTGGGGAAGGCCGCTGGTGCCAAAAGCTGCATGGTGGAACATATTGGCCTGGTGGTGGCGGGGCGGGCTACGGCTGCGATGGACGATGGCCGGGTTATCGAGATGAAGGCCGGCGATGTATTTTATATCGCGCCGGGGCACGACAGCTGGGTGGTCGGTGACGAGCTTTATGTCTCGCTGCATTTTATAGGCGCGAACGAATACGCGCGCCAGAAGAAATAGAGGGAGGGATATCGCAGCGTTCGTTTTGGACCGGAGATTTCTAATAAAGCATAAAGAAATGAGATAGGGAAGCGCGCCGTACGAGCGATTTTGCATTCTCGCAAAGGGCGCGAGAATGATCGCGCGGCGCGCCCAGATCCTTCGCGAGACAGAAGGCGTCTCGCTCAGGATGACAAGGCGCCCTCAACCGATGACTTCACAATCCCTAGTTTTTTGTCTGGCAGTCACAATCCTGATCATTGTCTGGATCCTGCTCGCAGTGGCGAAGCGGCGCGGGCGTCCGTTTCTGGAGTCGGGGAGCGGCGGAGTCGAACGCTGGAGCCCGGGGCGGCTCTTGCTGGCGAGCTTTCTCACGCTATTTGCGGAACTGGCTTTCATTCGCTGGATTGCGGTGGAGGTGCGGGTGTTTGCTTATTTTAAGAATCTGGCGCTGCTGCTTTGCTTTGTCGGATTCGGGCTGGGGTGTGCGCTGGCCGCTCAAAGAGCGCGATGGAAGTCCGGGCTGCTGGCGTTTCTGGGGTTGCTGCTGATCGTGCGCATGCCCTGGCGGGGCGCGCAGTTGCTGGAAGGACTCTCGGAAAGTTTGGGGGGAGCGGGGGACATTGCGATCTGGGCGACGGGCAATAATCAGAACTGGTTGCAGTATGGGATGGCAGTGCTGGTGGCGGGAGCGCTGTTCCTGTTGATCGTTTCTGTGTTTGTGCCGCTGGGACAAACCGTGAGCCGGCAGATGGACCTTGCACCTGGCGCCCTGCGGGCTTACTCGTGGAATCTGGTGGGCAGCCTGGCGGGGGTGGTGGCGTTTTTTGCGGTGAGTCTTTTGATGCTGCCGCCGGCGGTCTGGCTGGGAGCAGTGCTCGTCGGTTTTGCATTTCTGCAGGCTTCGCGGCGGGACATTGTGCTGGTCGCAAGCCTCGTCGTTCCTCTGGTTCTGCTGCTGCACGGCGAAGCGGGTCCCGGTACCGAGGTCTTGTGGACGCCGTACCAGCAAATCCAATACACGCCTGTGCACACTCCGGACGGAGAGATCTACGGCGGACTGATGCGGGTGAACCACGCGCTCTACCAGAAGATTGTGAATTTATCCGATGAATTCCTGGCGCGGCATCCGCGTGCGATGAAGGAACCGCCGGATGAGAATCCTTATAATCTACCGTTTCGTTTTGCAGTGCCGGACCCGGCCGTGATGGTTGTGGGATCGGGAACGGGAAACGATGTGGCGGCGGCTTTGCGGCATGGCAGCAGCCGGGTGGATGCGGTGGAAATTGACCCGGCGATTCTGGGGTTGGGAAAGCGGGAACATCCGGAGCATCCTTATGATTCGCCGCGGGTGTCGATTCATGTGGATGATGCGCGGGCATTTCTACAGCGCACGAAGCAGAGCTACGATTTGATCTTGTTCGGACTGCTGGATTCGCACGCGCAGTTTTCCGATTACGCGAACATGCGGATCGATAACTTTGTCTACACAGCTGAATCGTTCCGCGAGGCGGCCCGGCATCTGACGCCGAATGGCGTGATTTTTGTGAAGTTTCAGGTTGACCATGCCTGGCTGGCGACTAGGCTGGTCGAGATTCTGCGGCAAACGTTTGGAAAGTCTCCGCGGGTGTTTCTTGCGGAATCGAATTACAGCGCGTCGGCGACGTGTTTTGTGATCTCGCCGGGAAACCGGGTGGAAGAGGCCCTGGGCGCCGATCCGCGGCTGGCGGAGTTTGTGCAAAAGAATCCGTTTGCGGTGCCAGCGGAAGCGGTTCCGATTACGACGGACGACTGGCCCTATCTTTATCAGGAAGGCCGCTGGATTCCGCGAACTTATTATTCGATTGGAGTGCTGGTGATTCTGATTGCGATTGGGTTGTATGCGCAGATTGGAGGAGCGCGGCGGAATGTGCCTTCACTGTTTTTCTTCAGCATGGGTGCGGGATTTCTTCTGCTGGAGACGCAGGTGATCAGCCGGCTGGCGCTGTTTTTTGGAACCGTGTGGCAGGTGAATGGGATTGTGATTTCCGCGTTGCTGATCGCTTTGTTGCTGGCTAACGCGGTGGTTGAACGCAGCGCGAAAGACTGGCCGCGATTCTGGATTTGGACGGCTTTGGTTGCCGGGCTGGCGATTGCTTACTGGTTTCCGTTTGAGCGGATTGGCGGGTTGCCGGCGGTTGCGGGCGCGATTGCGGTGGTGGTGTTTTCGGTGCCGGTGGCGTTTGCCGGCATCCTGTTCGCTTTGGAATTTCGAGCAACAGCGTCGCCAAGCGCGGCGCTGGGGGCCAACATCTTAGGAGCGGTTGCTGGAGGATTGCTGGAAACTCTATCGCTATCGTTTGGAATGCGGGCGCTGTTGCTGGTCGCTGTGGCGGTTTACTGCCTGGCTGGAATAGGGCTGTGGAGACAGAGGCGGACGGCTTTAGCTTGAACTCCGGCAGGGGTGCGGCACTTGCTGCGCCGGCGGATGACCTCGGATTGTTCGAACCGAGAGCTCTACGGCGATGCATCCAGCGAGATGGTCATAGCAGGTGAGTTCCGTGTACATATCGCGCGAGGTATGCAGGAAAGTAAAGCGGATCGATTATTTGAAGAATATGCGAGACTTGACGTTCAGTTTACTTGAGCTCTAACAGTGCGCCTCGCTCGTTGTCTGGAATGGTAAGCGTAACGTTGTCGAGCACCGAACTTACCTCAAACTCGATCTTTTTTCCATCAACAGTGGCGGTGTGCTCCGTGGGCCGCCAGCCGTAAACCTGGACCTCGATCTGTCGCCACCACGCCGGGTATGACCCCTGATGCTTACTCACCATGATCCGCAATCCCTCGGCGCTAACTTCACAGCGGAAGTCCATGCTTAGACTTACACCCTTCTTGTAGTCGTAGGTCTTTCCGTCGTCCAGATAGAGGTGACCAGCGCAAGCATCGCCTACAAACACGCGCAGGGTTAACGCACCTTGTGGCACGTCATCTGAGCTCTGCACCAGCGGCGCCATCGGAAGGATGGTTCCCGCCCGCACGAACACTGGTAGGGACGCGAGATCGGGATGTATCCAGGTTGTAAGCGGTACCAGATCGCCCGCAGAGATCGGGGCATTTGGATCGCGATCTACCGGAACCGGCTTCCGTACGCGCTTTCCTGTCCAGTAGTCGTACCACGCATCCGATGGGAACTCGACCGCATAATCGTCGAGTTTGTCGAGATAAGGCGGCGCTGCTACTAAGAGATCTCGACCGAGAAGAAACTCCCCGGTCACGGGTGGATCGATATCGATCGGATGGTGGTCGGTCGCAGCCTCGGGGAACTCCAGAAAAAGCGGCCTCTCGATCGGCATACCCGTGCGTGACGCTTCTTCAGCCAGCATGTAGAGGTACGGCATAAGTCGATAGCGTTCTTCGATAAATCGGCGGCGGATAGCTTCAGACTCCGGGCCGCCTGCCCAGGGCTCGTGGTCGCCGGTTCCTTTTTCTGCGTGGTCCCGATCGATCGGCTGGAACGAACTAATTTCAAACCACTTTGTAAGTAGATCCAGTTGCGGTGTTCCTGCGAATCCACCAACGTCGGCGCCAGCCAGAGCAAAACCAGATAGTCCCAGGTTTTCGATCATCGGCGTGGTCATACGAAGGTGATTCCAGGTGCTGCTATTGTCGCCCGTCCAGGTTGCCGCATAGCGTTGCCCGCCGGCGTAAGTGGAGCGAGTCAGTACGAACGGCCGCAAATCCGGATTGATGCGCCTCAACCCTTCGAAAGTGGCGCGCGAGTTTTCCATGCCATACACGTTATGCAGCTCAGCGTGCGGCGCGCTTCTCTTTGTGAAACCCGGTTCATCAATGCGGTGCACCACGTCTTCTGGCATCGTGCCCGTCGGCGTACGGAAAACCGACGGCTCATTCATGTCGTTCCAAAAGCCAGCAATGCCCATCTTCGAGAAGTCTTTGTAAAGAGAACCCCACCACTCGCGCGTCTGCGCTCGAGTGAAGTCCGGAAAGACGCTGGGGCCCGGCCAAACGATCCCGGAGTAGACGCTGCCATCGGGATTCTTGACAAAATGATCGCCAGCAATTCCGCTGTCATAAGGGACATATCCGTGGCCCGGAAACTTCGCGATATGCAAGTCTGTAATAGCCACCACGTGAAAGTGTTTCGCAGCAAGCAGTGAAACCATTCCGGGCAAGTCTGGAAAACGATCCTTGTCTACGGTGAATGGGCGTTTGTTCTCCTGGAAATCAATGTCCAGATAGATAGCGTCAGCGGGAATGTGATCCGCTCGCAGACGATCAGCGATTTCCATTACTCGCGATTGCGGCGCGTAGGTGTAACGGGACTGCTGGTAGCCGAGAGCCCACCTCGGAGGCAGCGGCATGGTTCCGGTTAGCCAGGCATATGTCTGCACTACCTGTTTCGGAGTGGGCCCGTAGAAAACGTAGTAGTCCAACGGTCCATTGCTGGCGCCAAAACAATACATGTCGGGCGATTGCTTGCCGAAGTCAAAGTTGCTGCGCCAGGTATTATCTAGAAAAACCCCAAGCGCTCGCCCCGCCCGAAACGTCATGAAATATGAAATGCTTTTGTAGATCGGATCGGTAGATTCCTGAAAGTTATAGGCATCCTTGTTCCAGAGTGTAAATGCCTGGTCACGGCGATCGAGTGGCCCCGTCTTGTCTCCCAGTCCAAAATAGTGTTCATCGAGCGGCATGCGTTTGCAGACTTGAAAAGAGTCCCCATGAAATTCAGTTGGCCGCGCATCTTCTTGCACCACGTTGCCATCGCGATCGGAAATGGTTAAGGCGAGCGTCTTCCTCTTGATCGAGATGCGGAGAAGCTGCGTCAGGAAGCCGACGGCATCCGCAGTATCGATGGGCTTTACCGCGGTCCGATTCTGCCTGGCTTCGCTCAGGACGGCCCAGGAGGCATCCTCGGCAAATTCAGTGGAGCGCGATACGCGGATGCGTACGACATCGTCGCGTAGGGCAACGATTTGCATATGAGCCTCGCCATCCCGCAGATCGATGCCGTAAGGCAGAGCCGAATGAGATGTGACGCGACTCAATTGAATAGCCGTATCAAACGGACTGCCTTGTCCATGCATCAAAGATGCAGAGAGGAAGAAAACGATAAGAAGCGAGGCTGCCCGGTTGCTATTCATTGCCATTGTCTTCTATCAAGCGGCACTGTTGATCTTTCCAGGCGACACTTGGGATCACGGACTCCCTAATCGCGTTTCATTAATCATGTCCATCGGTCAACGTCACATCTTTGAAACCTGTTTGCAAACACACTCCTCGCGCTGAGTCATGGTTTGTCGGACGCGCTCTCATCAGGTGAGGAGAAGGCGCTGGTGCGTACTTGTAAGAGCGGGGTCGGCGAAGGTTCAGGGGACTTGATGTGATCCCGCTGAGTTGTCAAAACGTGAATTTCGCAGATACCTCCACCAGTCGGCGTCCAAGTTTGTAAGGAGCGAACCCGAAGCCGGAGGACGGAGAATAGACGGCTGTGCTGGCGCTGGCTCCATTCAGCGATAAATTCGTCTGTTGCGCATATCCTGTTCCGAAGCTATTCAACGGATGGTTGAGAAAGTTGAAGGCGGCAATCCGGAAATGAAGGTTGCGATCGCCTCCCAGGCCGAAGCCTCTCTCCACCGTCAAATCGCTATTGAAGAAGGTCGGGCCCTGTGCATAAGGGAAGATATATTGACCATTCTGTCCGCTATTGATGCCGGGCAGGCCGAAGCAGGCTCCATTGATGTACTGGTGTGAGGCCAGACCCTGTTTCGGGTTGCAAGTCAATACCGGTTGCAGGCTTACATCCGGCGTTCCCAGAAAAACCTGGGCATTCACCGGCAGCACTGGTTGGCTGGGAGCGGTAATAAAGCCGTTAAGGCTAAAGTCGGGGCTTGAGCCGCTGATTCCCGTCTGCATGTTGCCGCCGCTCTGAATGCTCGTAATACCCGAGACGAGCCAGTTATTCACGATCGCGCCCAGCGCCCCGTTACCCACATACCTTCCCACTGAATAGGAGTAAGTTGCATTGAAAATCTGGCTGCGGTCAAAGTTCATGGGGCCGTAGTTGCTTCCAATGCTGAACGGGTTAATCGCCGCCGTCCAGTTGAAGTTCGCCGCGGAGCCGAGAATGCCGAGCGCCTTCGACCATGTGTAATTAAAACCGTAGTTCAGCCGCCCCGCCGTCTTCTGCCACACTGCTTGCAGCGCATTGTAGTTGGCATAAGTGTTGTGCCGCGGCACGGTGATCGACTGATATTCGGGGTAGGGCCGGAATTCCTGGATGTCGGTGGCATTCATCGCTGACACCTCAAATGGAGTGCAAGCAGCGGCCGCGCACACGCCTTCGTTAAGTCCTATGGAATTCGCCTGATAAAGCGTGCCGATTGGAATGGCATTGAGGTTGTTGAGTATAACCGCCGAAGTCGACCCGTTGTTGAACAGCGAGTTGCTGTTATTGCCGGCGTACGTCAGCTGGAAGATGGAATTCTTTGGCGTTCGCTGCGCCACACTTACGCTATAACTGTTCGTGACCGGCTCTCTCGTATCTCCGCGATAGAGTCCAAATGCGCTTGTGCTGAGAGGCCCGGCAGTTACCGGGAAGTGAAGGCTATCGATGCCGGCCAGCGTAACTGCGCCGAAACCAAAAAGATTCGGCTCGCGAAGCCCTTCTGAATTCGCGAATGCATTGGTCACATCCACGATCGAATCATGCATGCGATAAGATCCGTAGCCGCCGCGGAGAACCGTCCGGCCACTTCCGAAGATGTCCCAGGCTACGCCCACACGCGGTTCGTAAAAGAGAGGTCTCGATCCTGTTCCTGAGTTCGGCACCGATGGATCCAACGCGTGCCACGTAAAACCAGGCAATGGATTGGTTGCCGAAACTGGATTACCAATTGTCGCCGGATCCCACACTGCTGCGCCCAGATCGTGAGCATCTTCCCACGCCCCCAGGTGCTCCAGACGCAGGCCGAAGGTCACAACCAGATTCTGCCGCACCCGCCAGGAGTCCTCTCCATAAAAGCCAATGTTCCAGAAGTAAAGATTGGTGCGAGGCAGAATATTCTGCTGATCGAAGCTCTGTAGCTCACCCTCCATGAAGTTTGCGAGATAGTTTCCGCTGGTGACATACGCCGGACCAAATGCCGGCGAACCATCGGGATTCGTTCCGGCATAAGTGTTGAACGTCGACCCCGCGGGCGGAAAGAAATACAGGCGAACATTTCCATTGGTCGTGCCGTTCGTGATGGTTTGGTTATTCGTAACCCGCTGTAAAAATACGCCACCCTTCACCGTGTGATGACCCCACACCTTTGTGATATTGTCCCCGAGGCTAGGCTGAAACTTCTTCAACGAAGGCGGCCCAAAAGTGAAGTCCGGTTGGATGGCGACGGGCAGCCCGTCAAACCCATAGTCCATGAACATCGGGAAATCCTTGCTGCCATTGTCGTAAGTCCCGTTGTAAGGATAGTTGATCGCCGCCCTCGTCAAAGCCGATGGAGTCTTAGCCTCAAAATCCTGCGTGAAATAAACCACTGTGGCAAAGAGTTCATTCGTCAGTGTGGGAGAAAGCACTCGAGCGTAGTTCGCGGCGGCGCTATGTACTCGAATAGCATTGATTATCCCGCCGCCGGGCGTATTCACGGATCCCATCACCGCACCCGGAGAGTAATAGGGAACCTGTGGTTGGCCCTGACTTTCTCTTTCATAAGTGTAGCGGCCGAAGATGTGGTTGTTGTCGTTGAGCGCATAATCTACGCGCCCTGTCGTCTGAAAGACATCATTGTCCACCAGGTTTTCCGTGGTGTAGTTGTAGCCGTCCGTGCCCGTCGGCTGATTGGGCAACGGAAGCATCTGGTTGATCAACGCCATCGCGCCCGGATCGAGATATTGACTCGGGATCTGTCCATTCACCAGCGCCGTTCCGTCGGACGCAAACGAAGGCGCATTGGTCAGGTTGCCGTATGCGCCTCCCTGGTAGTTTGGACCCAGATAGTTCATCAGCTCCGTTGAGCTGAAGTTGCCCGTACGCATGTTTGCAGTCGGAACCAGCGCATGAATGATGGCGCTTCCAGCGCTGCCGTAGGCATAAACATCCCGCTGCGCGTCTTCCTCCGCGGCGGCAAAGAATGTGAGCTTCTTTAGGTGAGGTACCGGACCGCCAAAAGTAACTCCGGGATAGATATACCGATCCGTTGGGCGAGGGATGCTATTGAAATTCGCCAGCCAATCATTGGAGTTAAGCTGGCTCGTTCTGGCAAAAGCATAGAGCGAACCGTGATACTGTGAACCGCCCGACTTGGTCACGGCTGTGATGACAACCGGCCCGTTCGATTGGTCCACTCCAAAATTCGAGGTCTGGACTTGTACCTCGGACACCATCGCATCATTAATATTCTGAAGATTCGCGCCGAAGTTGCCGGCGTCTGTAAGATTGGCGCCATCGAGCTTCAGCGTGACTCCCGCCACGGGCGCGCCGTTAGAGGCATAAGGCGTTTCCTGGCCGATCTGCACGTCCGAGAAGTCCGGCGCCTGGTTTGTGGGGCCAAGCGTGCGAATCGCAAATCCGGGAAGAGTTTTTTCAAGCTCGGTGGCATCTCTTCCGACGATTGATAGCTGATCAAGATCACGCGCCGTAATCGTCGAACTCAACTGGCCGCTGTCGAGCGGAATACCCGCGACTTCAGCATCCACTGTCACTGTCTGTGTCTGCCCGCCGACCGCCAGACGTACATCGGTAAGAGTTCGGCTGTCGCCCGGGTCCAGGTGAATAGACTTCTGAAGATAATTTGAGAATCCCGTCTTCTCAACCTTTAGGGTATAGTCCCCGCTGGGAACGGCGGCAAAGGAGAACTCTCCCGCAGCATTCGACTTGACCACGCGGGTCGAGCCGCTCAGAACTTCCTCGAGAGTGACGGTGGCATCGGCGACAGCCGCACCGGACGCGTCCTGCACAACACCGCCCAGACTGGCACTACCCACCTGCGCCGTCGCCGGAGAGGCGAGAAGGAGAAGGATTGGTAGGAACGCGAAGACAGCCAAAGTACGTGGAGTGGGGAAGGGCAACCTTGCCTGAGTGTGTTTCCTGAAATTCGTCGTCAAAATGAGCCTCCACGCTGAGTCTCTTCATCTATGCGATCGGGGGCCTCTAAGCCCGCGACCACCTGCAACTGGGCCACAATTATCTAACGAGGAGCCTTATAAAAGTCTTGACGGCGTCAGATAAGGTCCTTGCGGTAAACTCCCCGGTTCTTATCATGTAAATGTTCGGCCCCAAGGTACTGCCTATCAATCACTTGCCAGTAATCGCCATGCTCGTGGCGTTATCTTTTAATCGTTGTATAATCCGGGCCGGGGATCATTAGGGACCACCATGCAGCTCGATGTGCCGGCGGCAAATCCCGCCGATTTTACTGAAGTCGAGAAGGCTGCGATAGAGGAACAGGTCGAGCGCCTGTTGCAGAACCCCCACTTCAGTCACAGCCGCCGCTTCCCCATGTTCCTGCGCTTCGTAGTCCGGCATACCCTAGCCGGGCAAGCCGATGCGGTCAAGGAACGAACCTTGGGAATTGAGATTTTCGGACGCAGCGCCGACTACGACACCGCGTCAGATCCCATCGTGCGTGTCACGGCCGCGGAGATTCGTAAGCGCATCGCGCAGTACTACCAGGAACCCGGTCATGAGGTCGAGATTCGTGTCTCCCTTCCCGCCGGGTCTTATGTCCCACAATTTCATTGGCCACAAACTACCATCACTACAGCCGGACCGGACCCGGCGGTCGCCTTACCCGAAGTGCTGGCGCCGATCGCTGCGGCCGATCCTGTCCCTGATGATCCGCGCCGCAGCAGGAAATATCTATGGATGAGGATTAGCGCTCCGCTCGTGGCGCTGGTTTGCGTTGCTCTCGGGGGCGTTTGGTCGTTGCGTTCGGTTCAGCGCTCCGCCTTTGACTTTTTCTGGGAACCAGTTCTGAACTCCAGCGATTCCGTCCTCTTCTGCATCGCCGACCAGAATCAATATACGGCGATTGCCCTCCGCGACGCCGCCGATCCAACTCACCAGACCATCCTCAAAGACAATCTAAGCGCCGTCGTCATCGACGATCTAACAACGGTAGTCAAGATTGCCGGTGTTCTCCAAGCGCACGGGACGAAGTACGGCCTCAAGGGTGAAGGTTTGACTACTCTCTCCGACTTGCGCAACGGGCCGACCGTGTTCGTGGGAGCTTTTGACAACGCGTGGACGCTTCGACTGACCAAGCCGCTGCGCTTCCACTTCGGTAACAACGCCGATATGACGCGTTTCTGGATTGCCGACAGCAATAACCCTGACCGAATCGACTGGGTTATCGACCGCGCGAAACAACAGGCAACCAACAACTATCGCGACTACGCCATCGTCGCCCAATTCACTGACAGCACTACGGGAAAGATCGCGATTGTGGCCGCAGGCGTCGGCCGGGGAGGCACCATCGCCGCCGGCGAGTTTCTAATCGACACCGCCCATCTGACCCAGATCGTCAATGAGGCGCGCGCTTCCGCCGGGAAAAAGAATATGGAGTTCGTGCTCAGCACCGAAATCATTGATGGACAACCGGGCACACCAAAAATGGAGGCAGCTTACTTTTGGTGAAAGAGCGGCGGCAAGATGCGAACGACCGAGTTTTCTTGAGATGCCGCCGTCGCGATGCTGCACTTTTGCTCTCTATCAGCTGACCTCATCCGGCGCAACGGCTTCTCCGGGTGACCACCGGCCCGCGGCAGCGCCGCCCCAATTGTTCTATCTACTGCGCCGTCCAATACCCAATCGGCCTACGGTCGATAATGTATATTGCTCACGAATTTACCCTAGACGATCAATTGTCCCTTGACTCGCTGATTCAGTAGTGGTAACTATTTTTGCACTGTGCGAGTTATTTCGCACGGGTGCTGCGTATCTCATTCCATCGGGAAATCCCAATGAAGTGCCTTTCCAGTTTCAGCTCATTCACACTCCCGCGTTCTCTGCGATTCTTCTGGCCATTTGCCGGGGCCGTGCTCTTGCTCACGTCCGCAGTTGGGCAGACGGTCAGCGTCGTTCAAACGAATCCAGATCAGTCGGCGCTGCTGAGTCCGCAACCTTCGCTGACTTTCGAGCCTGGCGCGGCGAGCACGCTGGCCATCAATGTAGACGACACCATTCGTTATCAGACGCTGGAAGGAGTGGGCGCTTCGTTTACCGATTCGGCTGCCTGGTTGGTATGGGAAAAGCTCACGCCGGCGCAGCGAAATCAGCTGATGCAGGATCTTTTCAGTCCTGCGGGGATTCATCTCAGTTTTCTGCGCCAGCCGATGGGCGCCACTGATCTTGCGTTGAGCAATTACACGTACGACGACCTGCCGCCTGGAGGCAGCGACCCGAACATGACGCAGTTCTCAATCGCGCATGATCAGGCCTATATTATTCCGACCATCAAGGCTGCCTTGGCGGCTAATCCTCAAATCAAGGTACTCGCATTGCCCTGGTCGCCGCCTGCTTGGATGAAGACGAGTGGATCGACGAACGGCGGCACACTAAATACGGAATATTTTTCAGCGCTGTCGAAATATTTCGTTAGGTTCATTCAAGCGTATGAGGCGAATGGGATACCCATCAACTACGTTGCAGTCCAGAACGAGCCGCTGTATGAGAGCAGCGGTTATCCGACGATGTTCATGACACCCTTGGACGAAGGCCACTTCGTCAGCCGCTATCTGGGACCGGCGCTGATGGCGCAGCGCTTCCAGAATAAGGGGTGGAACTTCGATCGGCAAAACGCTTCTCCAACCGACGCGACACCCGGCATTTTCGGCTACGAGCACAATTGGGACAACCCACTGTATCCAGAACTGTTGCTGCGCAATCCAGAGGTGCGTCCGTATTTGGCCGGCGTATCTTTCCATTGTTATGCAGGCAGCGTGGCCGACGCACAGAACGCGATTCACTATCTGCAGCCGGGTACACCTATATGGTTCAACGAATGCACTGGCGGTTATTACGCGCCGGATTTCGCGACGAATTTGCCGAACATGGTTGAGGGTGACGTGATCGACGTGCTCCGCAACTGGGCGAAGAACGTGACTTTGTGGAACATGGATCTCGACGAGAACGGCGGGCCGACGGTACAGAACGGCTGCACCGACTGCCGCGGCGTGGTAACGATCGATACCAGCACAACTCCGGCGACGATTGAAAGAAATGTGGAGTACTACGTCCTGGGGCATCTCTCGAAATACACGCAGACTGGCGCCTATCGCATCGACTCAAATACATTCGGCTCGGGCAGTGTAGAGGATGTGGCCTTCAAGAATCCCGATGGATCGATTGCCGTTGTGGTGTTGAACTCGGCTTCTAATCCGAACACCTTCAGCATCACCTGGCGCGGTCAGAATATCGTCTACACTCTCCCGGCGGGAGCGGTTGGGACGTTCACTTGGCAGGGTTATCCAGGATCGACATTCGGCGTAACCGCAGGACCTGATACGCAGATCGTCGCTCCGGGCAGCGCGACGGGATTTGTCCTGGATGTAGACCGCTATGGACAAGACGACGGTCCAGTTAATCTCGACCTGAGCAGCCTGCCTTCTGGCGTGTGGGGCCGATTCCTACCATCGTGGGAATCTCCGAACCAGTCATCCCTTCAGTTGGAGACCTCAGACGGTGCAAGTGCCGGGACATATCCAATAACCATTACCGGCACGCAGGGGAACCAGCAACGCTCCGCCGCTGTGCAGTTGACTGTGGGCGGTTCGGAAGCGCCTTTTGGCGGAACGTCCTGGCCTTTACCCGGACTGATACAGGCGGAAAATTTCGATAATGGCGGCGATGGCGTCGGCTACTTCAACCTGTACACCAGCAACCCCGCGGGAACGAACTATCGTCCGGGAACAACTGTCGGCGTGGAAGACAACTACGATGTAGGCGGTGGTTATGACGTCGGCTACACGGACGAGGGACAGTGGTTGAGTTACACCGTGAACGTCACGCGGAGCGGACTCTACAATCTTCAGGCTCGCGTAGCGTCACTCGGTGCAGGCGGTTACTGGCATGCCCAATTTGATGGACGAAACGTCACGGGTAATCAATTCACGCCCGCAACTTATGGCTGGCAAACCTGGACGACCATGGTGAGCCCTGCGTTTTGGCTGAACGCAGGACAACAGGTGATGCGCGTGGTTTTTGACGGCAATGGGCCGACGGGTGGCATGGGTAACTTCAACTGGTTTAACGTGCAGCCCTTTGCGGCGTCCACACCGTTTCCAGGGCCGGCCACAATCCCAGGGCTAATTCAGATGGAAAACTTTGACAGCGGGGGGAAAGGGCTTGCGTACTGGAATGGCAATTCGCAGAACAATGGCGGAGCGAATTACCGCCCCGGAGAAACCGTCTATATCGAGAATTGCTCCGATACGGGCGGTGGGTACGACGTGGGTTCCACCAATCCTGGCGACTGGCTGAACTATGCCGTCAACATCGAGAATCCGGGTCCGTACACGCTGAACGTGCGGGTCGCGACAGATGTAGCAGGCGGCGTCTTCCATCTCGCCGTAGACGGACGGGACGTGAGCGGTCCAATTTCGGTGCCACAGACGAACGGCTGGCAGACGTGGCAGACACTCAGCGTGCCGGGAATCCGCCTGCCCGCGGGTACTCACACCCTGCAGATGGTCATGGACACCGGGGGTTATTACAACACGATCGGGAACTTTAACTGGTTCTCGTTGGAGTAGGAAATCGCCCGAACCAAAAGATGAACTGCACGAACGTCGTAACGATTCGCAGCCGGTTCTATCCGACATAAAAGTTCCTTAGCGTCAGGTTCTAAAAGCGGAGTCTCACCAACTGCTAACAATCCTTCCCGGCCGACTTTCACTTATTTGCGTCATTAGGCGCGCGCTGAATTGTTAGCGCGACCGGCAGAGTTTCAACGCGACGTTGGGGGATCATCTCCATCGCCCACACCGCGGCGGGACGCATGTACATTGACGCCCGAAAATTTCCGTTCGAGTCCCACGCTTCCGGAGTGCGGAACCAATATCCTCTACTCTCGTAGACCACATGGTACAAACCCCAAGCTGTGCGATAAGCTTCATCTCGCATGCCTTCGCTAAGCAGGAGAGCGGCGAATCCAAAACTGGTTCCTACCCAGACTTCCGGCGCTTGTTCGTTATCGCGAATAATTGAGCCATCCGCGGCCATGCCGTTGGCCGCCCCCATCTCGCCGCCGCCAAATTTCGTGACATTGAAGTCGAATATTTTTCTGGACGCTGCCAACTGCATTTCGTGAGGCACCAAGTCCCCCAGGCTCGTCATATTGGCGTACCACTGCCCAGCCAACTGATCGGCTTGGACGCTGTCGCGATATTCGCTATCCGTGTCATAGCGGAAATATTCGCCATTCCAAAGCCTGCTAACGTATGTCTTTTGGGCTTTGAGAAAAAGTTCGTGGTACTCCGTGGCCGCGTCGTTCTCGCCCAGCGTGCGTGCCATCTCCTCGGTGGCGCGCAATGCCGACAGCCACAAGCCGCCGCAGTATGCACTTACCCCTCTTACCACCCACGAGTCGTAGGTTTGATCAGGGTAGCCGCCATTTTCAGGAATGCCGCCGCCATGATCGAATTGCCGCAGATAAACCATGGCCTCCCGCACCGCCGGCCACATCTGGCGGATGAAAACTGTGTCTTTGCTGCCTGTCAGGACATAGTCGCGATAGACCATCAAAACAAATTTTGAATTCAAATCTTTCCAATCGTTTGTATCCTGCCAGCCGGGCTCATTTACGGCGATGAAAGGATCTCCCTCAGGGACGCCGAGATCATGCGGCACCGCGCCTTTCTTTTTCCGCATGTGCAAGCTGGGTTCGCCCGTCAGTTGCGACTTCCAGACCCACTGCCCTTTTTCCGGCCATTCCTTCGCGACGGTGTCGGCGAACTCGCGCAGCACCTGCTTGTCGATGTCAGGCCAGAACTTCAGCAGAGGCAGCGAAGCATAGAACCGCACATCCAAAGTTCCGTAGTACGCATAGTCGAAGCATTCCAGTAATGCAAAGGAAGGAGGCGCTTTGCTATCGCCGCCGACCGGACGGCCCCAGAACGATCCGCCATCCGTCAGCGTGTAAAGTTCATTGAAGAGCATGCCTCGATACCATAAGGGCTTGCTCTCATCATTCACATATGGAGCCTGCCAAGCGTCGATGGCGTCGCTCCATGCAGGGGCGTTACGCAATCCGTCGCGCGCGATTGCCCAGGCATTGTTCCCGCTGGTTCCATAGAAATCCGTATAGCGGCGATTCCACTGGCGACCCTCGCCAAATTCCACCACAGGAAAGTCCCATGCAATGACCATGGGAATGATTTTCTTCTCCCCCGGTCGAAGCGTGAAGCGCACGGCGACGGCCCCCGCCAACTTCTCACCATCGCTTACCCATGAGAGATCGCTGTTTGACAGCCGGCCATCTCTGGCAAAGTGGGTCCAAATAGCTTTTCCATCTCCTTCGGAGGGGAACGTAGCCTGGTAACTCACTTCAACGCCGGGCGAATCCAGGGCGGCGATTGCGAATTGTCCGTCAGCCTCGCGCGGAGCGGCGCTCGCGCGGTTGCGGTCGAAGACCACGCCTTTCATCGTTCCAGCGTCTATGTTCTCGCTTACGAATTGGTTATGGTTCCCCTGACTGGGTGCTCCTTGAAAATCCCGGGTAAACGTACGAAACCAGCCGACCATATTCGTCCATGAGAGGAGAACGGAAACCGTGACCGCGTGCTGAGTAGGATTTTCCGCATGCCAGCGATAAACGGCAACCGGGTAGCTTGACTCTCGATAATCGTTTGGCAACACCGGAGAAAACTGTTCGAGCACGACGTGAGCAGGGAATTTATCCCATTTGTAGTCGAACCAGGACTTCGGATACAGCGCCGCATATTCCCCGGCGCTTACCGGATAGTCCCATTGCCAGCTTGCAAGTGTCCCGTCGGTCGGGTGATCCGTCATGAGGACTCGCGCTGTGCCTTGAGCCTCGCCCTCAGCTTGCTGAAACATGGCGAACTGATTGGCGTAAACGGGCGCGTATTTGTGAACTCCCGCTTTTATATGCCAGCGGGCGAAGTCTCCCCGGTAAGTGCGCGAGAACGTCCCAGAACCAAAACCGCCCACCGGCGCTCCTTGCCAAAACCCGTCGTCGATATTGCCGGGGACTCGAGTGACCCCCGGCTTCGCCAGCGGAAGACCGAGGGGGCGTCCCCACGCGGCTTTCGGTATTGCGTCTCCGGCCCAGGCTGCGGTCGCCGCGAGTAGCACGAGTGCCAAGTTCGCCAAGTTCAATCGAATATTCTTTTTCATAAATCGATCGCGCGACCGATGGACCCTTATGATGCCGCTCATGGCACGGACCAGTACTTGTTGAACCCTTCGTAGTCTGACGACAAGCTTGCCAGGATGACTCTTCTCAATTCCAACATGTCGACTGACCCTTGCTTCTGATACAAGACCTTGCCATCCGGGGCGATCAGGACGGTATAGGGCACCGCCGACTCCCACTTCGGGTCGAAGGCAGCCTGCAGCCCGGCAGTATCGTCTGACGCAAACAGCAGATTGCGGCTTGTGGCGTGCATCTTCTCAAGCAGACGCAATACGGTGTTCTTTTCGTCCGGCATATTGGCCGCCACTGTGACTAACTCGACGTCGCGCACGCCATACATCCGGAAAGTATCCTCGAAATCCGGGAATTCGTGAATGCATGAGCCGCACCATGTGGCCCAAACACTGACCAGCAGCGTCTTGTGCGTCGGATTGGTTCGTAACATCTTTAGGTCCGCAGCTGATGCCATCTCCAGTTCGACCGGTTGGGATTCGATTTTCCGCAACGTCTCCAGACGTGCGGCCTGTTTTTCTTTCCACTTCGTCGAACAGCCAAAAACGCCGGTATGTGTTACTGCCACCTCCCGATGCGCCAGAAGAGCATCGATAGCATCGCGCGCTTCGTTAGTTTTCACCAGTTCCGCACGGTAGCTATTGTCCATACGTCCTTCATAACGGAGACGGCGATCACGATCGAAGACAAATACATGCGGTGTGGCCTGTGGGCCGTAGGCGTTCGTGACCGACTGTGTTTCCCCATCGTAGAGGTACGGGTATGTCAGATGTTTGTATTGGGCCCGGACCTTCATCTCTTCGAGGCTGTCGCTGATGTCGGAGGAATCCAATTCGTCGATGGTGATGGCCTTTGGATCATTTGGTTGAATCGCAACCACAGCAACGCCGCGGTTTTTGTAGCCCGCCGCGAGTTGCGCGATACGCTGCTCATACATTTGCGCGATAGGACAATGGTTGCAGGTGAACACCACTACGAGGACTTGACTTGAGGAGTAGTCGGCGAGCTTATGAGTCGCTCCGTCAACACCCGGGAGTTCAAAGTTTGGCGCAGGCGAACCCAGCGCGAGGATCGGGTGTGTTTCCTGCGCCCACGTGGTCAGCGCAAGCAGAACGAACACGAAAAGTTTGCACATGCTATCCCTCCTGCCAAATCCCTAGTTAGACGGAAGCGGCTGTGAGGTAACATCTGCATCGACCAATCCAATAGCCCATTTGATCGCCTCCGTGTACATCTCCTGCAGTCTAGGATCGTCCCAGTTGTCCCTTGGGTGACCAAGAGTCGAATAGTAGACGCGCCCCTTACCGTACATTTTGGCCCAAGTTACTGCGAAGTCGCGGTCGGTCCTGTGAACTTTGGGATTCGACAAGTTAAGTTTGCTGGCATCGAGACGCATCAGCACCCGCACTTTGTCCCGCGAGTAGTTTCGGATCTGGTAAATTTCATCTCTAAGAACGAAAGACCGCGGCCACTGTTCCATACCTGGAAAAGCAGGATCCTCCACGAGGATGGGAGCATCGAATGTGCCCCACGGATGCTCGTCGAAGTAGCCACCAATCATCTCGCCATATTCCGGCCATTCAGTGAAGGTGATGGCAGCGCTATGGACACCAATAAAACCTTTCCCGTCATCATGCACAAACGATAGAAGGTCTGACTTTTGTTGCGCGTCCATCTCAAGTGCGCCGCCCGTGAAGAAAAGAACGGCGTCGAAATCGTTAAGATTCTTGGCATTGAATTCGAGCTTCTTCTTGGTGAGCACTTCGGTATCGGTGCGGATTGTGGTATCCCAGAACCCGGTGCTCACGCCCAGGTGCTCAATCGTGGCCATAGCGTGGGAAACGGAATCGTGGCGATATCCCTTCTCCTCACCGAGGACCAGCAATTGTTTCTTCCTGGTCTGTACGGGAGCCTGTGCGTGGCTGACGCAGAGACTGCACAACACGAGAACGAAAACGGCAGTACCCAGATGCACAACTTTCATAGAAAATGATCTCTACGGTACTGATACCGCTGCAGTTGATTCTGTCAGCGTTCGTCCATCGATCACCGTCGGGCTCGGTCCAGCCATGTTAGATACGAAAGCTGTATGGGTCGCACTATCCACGGCAATTGCGTAGGGCCCGTTACCGGTCTTTATCGTCATAACCACTGCGTCACTCTCACCATCGATTACAGAGATAGTATTATCGTGAGTATTTGCGACGTACACTCTGTGAGTGCTTGGGTCAACCGCAACAGACTGAGGGCGCTCTCCTACTTTTACAGTTGTTATGACCGAGTCGCTGACGCCATCAATCACGGTCACGCTATTACTTCCATAATTCGTGGCATAGGCTCGGCCGGTAGAGGAATCCACAGCCAGCGCGCATGGGATGTTTCCGGTATCCACCAGCATGGTGGCATTCGTTTTCCCATCAAGCACCGTGATATTCGAGCTGCCAGTGTTGCTCAAATAGACTTTGTTGCTTATGGAATTCACCGCAATTCCCCAAAGATGGTTGCCCGCAGCTACCGTTGTTGTGCTGTCGTTCGCACCATCGATTACGGTTACATTGTTACTCTCATAGCTTGTCAGGTAGAGTCGGTTGGTCGTCGGATTTACGGCGATCGCATCTGCCTGCACGCCAACTTGTAGAGTGCTCGCCACATTAGTTGTTCCGTCAATGACCGTCATACTATTGCTGAAGGTTCTTGAGATATACACCTTGTTGGTGAGCGGATTCGCTGCGATCACGTAAGGAAGATCTCCCACGTTTACGGTGGCAACGACCCGGTCGATTGCTGCATCGATCACGCTAACGTTGCTGCTGCCCGAATTTGCCACATAGACCCGGTTCGTGGTTGGATTCACTGCGATGGCTTCGGGCTCCACGCCCACCTTTATCTGGGTGGCGGAGCGGCCATCGTTGCCTAGCACAGTCACAGTGCCTGCGGCGGTATTCACCGCATACACTCTGTGGGTTCGGGGATTTAACGCGATTCCGCGAGGACTGATTTCCGTCCCGCTCGGTGGCGGAAAGGTTGTGTCGCCGGCTCCCATACCTAGCCAGTTCGCCGCATTTTCTATGAGCTTATTCTGAATAGGACTGGTGAAGATCTTGTCTCCATGCCCCATATTCATATAAATCATTTTGTATGTCGTATTTGTCCACACGACGGGGAGGTCGCCACCGGTGAGAACATTCTTCAATCCAAGTGGATAATTTGAAGGATCGAATGTAACGAGCACACGCACATCTTTATTGAGGCGGGGACTCGGTTTCCAAACGTACCACTCATTGGCAGGCGATTCGTAGGCGGCGGGGATTCCCCTGGCAACTGGATGAGCAAGGTCATCGACAACGAGCTTTGCAGGTAATGGCGGCCAGCTGTTGATATGGAATACCCCACCCCCTAAAAACTCGACGAACCAGGGCCAGTTCGTATCCTTGTCGTTATATCCAGAGACGTGGAAACCCAACCATGCGCCTCCATTTTCCATGTAGCGCTGAAAGCTGCGTCTTTGCTCTCCATTCGTGGGCGAGTCGTCAAGCCAAATAATCACTTGGTAGGCTTTTAAATACGCATCATTCATGCGTCCCCAGTCGGTTGTCGAGTCAAACGTAAAGTTGTCGCTGGCGGCGCGCGCGGCAAAGAACTTCAGCGCGGCCTCCGCGAACTGCACGTGGTCGGGTTCAACGCTCGTAGAATAAAAGGCTAGCACCTTGAACCGTGGTTGTTGAGCGCCGCTAGGGATAGCACTGCACAGAGCTGCCAAGAGCAAGAGTGGAAGGATTGAGTTGCTCTTCATTGCTGGGCCGCCCAGAAGATGGAATTTCTGAAAATCGTTGTAAAAGCGGGATTCTGGAACAGTTCGGGATGGTGACCCATGAAAATATAAACATTTCGAGCCCGGTAGTGCTCGTTTGTCCAGATCACAGGATGATCTCCCATCTTTGTGCGCGTGTCTGGCGGGTACGTGGCCTCATCGACTCTTGCCAAGACATGAACGTTCGGACGTGGGGATTTGTCCCAGGTGTACCACTCCTCCTGATCCACCACAAAGGACGCTGCTACATTCTTCATCACAGGATGCGAAGGATCTTCCACCACGACGGTCGCGCTGGCGAACTTCGCAATGTAGTCAGTGAATCTGATTCCGCCCATGAACTCGGAAAACCAAGGCCATATTCCGTATCCGTCGAATTCTCCAAGCAAAGTGGCGTGATGGAATCCGATCCACCCGCCTCGGCCTTCTGTGATGTATTTTGTGAATGCGGTTACTGCTGTCGGTTTCCAGCCGTAGGGAGGATAGTTCAGTTGGACGAATACCCGATACTGAGCCAGGAATGCATCGTCAATCTTGTCAGTATTCTCGATGTAGTCAACTGAAAAATTATTCTCAACGGCCAGCTTTTGCAACCATACTTTGGCGGCATCGACAAATGGCCGGTGGATGCCGCCGGCTTCCGCCAGAGCAATGATCTTGAAATTAGGCTTGGGGGTCTGGGCCACGCCCGCGCTGGTGAAAATGAGCGCGAGGACCGCTACGCCCCATAGGCAAGGGCGAAAGCGCAAACCTGAAACCAGTGTCGAAAGCAACATCAGCCCTCCATTTCCAGGTTATGGGTCGTCTGTACAAATGTGCTGGGCGGGCTTAGGGCGCCGGAGCGATTCGTGCACATTGTACGTCGGTGCCGGTATTTTTGTGAACGGCAGCATTTATCGAGGGTCGCAGTGGACGGCGGGAGAGATTGGATATCTCCGGGTACCTAACATTCGGATTTTGCCGGCGGCTTTTTGATGGGGATGGCCCTGGTGTTCCTGATCTTTGGATTTGCTCAGTAAGGTGAACAGTCAAGGCCAGTAACGGCTACTTCGACGATGCAGCCTGGGCTGCGCTTGCGTCCCACACTATTTGTCCTCCGACAATTGTTTTGAGAACTCTGACGTCGCGGATATTTTCGGGCGCGATGGTGAAGATATCATCGCTTAGCAGAACCATGTCCGCTAGTTTTGCGGGCGTTATCGAACCTTTCTCTTTTTCCTGAAATTCGGCGTAGGCCGAGCCCATGGTGTAGGCTTCGACGGCTTCCGCTACCGTTAGCTTCTGCTCGGGAAACCAGCCGTTGGGATTCTTGCCGTCTAACGTGGCGCGGGTTACGGCGGCGTAAAGGCCCAAGACGGGGTCGAGCGGGGCTACTTCCCAATCGGTGCCGAAGGCGAGGCGGACGCCGTGATCGAGGAATGTGCGGAAGGCATAGGTGCGGCCGGAGCGGTCGTGTCCGATGTGGCTCTCGGCGAAGCGGCCGTCGTCGATGGCGTGGTAGGGCTGGACGGAGGCGATTACGTGGAGCTGGGCGAAGCGTTCGAAATCCTTGGCGGCCATGTGCTGGGCGTGCTCGATGCGGAAGCGGCGGTCGGATTCGCCGTGGGCTTTGATCACATCGGCATATAGATCGAGGATGGTCGATATACCTTCGTCGCCGATGGCGTGGGTACAGATCTGAAGACCGGCGGCGTCGGCTTTCATGTAGCGATCGCGCATGAGGGAGATGGGATGCATCTCCTCGGAGAGCAGGCCGCGATTGGTTCCCTGATTCAAGAACGGTTCGTAGAAGTATGCGGTGCCGGAGCCTAGAGAGCCGTCGGCGAAGGCTTTCAGAGCGCCGATGCGGAGATACGGGCCTCCGAAAGCGTGGCCTATGCCGAGCTTGGTCTGGTCGTCAACGTGAGTGATTAACGGAGCGGCGTAGATGCGGGTGGTTAGTCCGCCACGCTGGAGGAGTTCGGAATAGACTTCGATATCTTTGTAGTCGGCAACCATGTGCTGGACACTGGTGACGCCGACGGATGCTGCGTAAGCCAAGGCGCGCTTGACTACTTTCACGCGGCGGTCGTGGGAGAGCGGCGGGATTACTTTATCCATGTAGTCGGTAGCTGCGTCTTTCAGGGCGCCGGTAGGGTTTCCCTGCGCGTCGTGGACGATGGTGCCGCCGGGCGGGTCGGGGGTTTGGGCGGTGATGCCGGCGAGGCGCAGAGCGAGGGAGTTGGCTAGTCCCATGTGACCGTCGTAGCGGCTGACGAAGACGGGAGTGTCGGGAGTTAGCACGTCGATCATTTCCTTAGTGGGCATGTTGGGCGGACTCCACTTGGTTTCATCCCAATTGCCGCCTAAGACCCACTCGCCTTTGGGAGTGATTTTGGCGCGCTCGGCGATGCGGCGAGTGAATTCCTGGGGATTCGTAACATCTTTCAGTTGGACGTTGTCGAGCTGTTCACCTCCGGATACGAAATGCACGTGGGCGTCGTTGAAGCCGGGTAAGAGAAGCTTGCCTGCTGCATCGATCACTTTTGTGTTGGGGCCGTGCCACGCCTCGACTTCTGCATTGGAACCTACGGCGACGATTCTGTCTCCGAGCACCGCGACCGCCTGGGCGATGGGGAGGGACTTGTCGACTGTCCAGATCTTTGCGTCCGTGACGATCAGATCGGCTGCGGGTTTTGACTGGGCCTGAACGGAGTGGGACGGGAGCACGAACGCGATCAGCAAGCAAACCAAATAGCGGGTGAAGTTTGGCATGGTCCCTCGAAGCAAAGATTTCACGTGGCAACGGTCAGAAACTATAACGCAATGCGAACTGCATGACTCTGGGTTTGGTGAGTGTGTTGCTGTAATTCCCGAAGACTCCCTGGGGCTGATCGAGCTGTCCGGTGCTCTGGGGCAAAGCGGAAACGTCAAAGCGTACGGAGTTGGTGAGGTTGAAAATCTCCCAACTGAATTTCAGGTTTTGGGATTCGGTGATCGGCCACTGCTTGCTCAGACCGGTATCGATGCCGAAGTAGCCGGGTCCGCGAAGCTCGTTGCGCTGTCCGGACTCGCCGGGGTAGGAGTAGCGGAAGTCGCCCTGGGCGGTGGTTGGGTTCTGGAACAGATTCGGATTGCCGTTTTGATCGATGAACTCGCCGGTCTTTGGTCTTGGGCCGCTTAAGATCGCGGCCGAGGGCAGCTCCGAGTTGGTGGGGAACGAGGTGAAGGTTTCAATGGTGGTGGGGAATCCGCTGGTCCAACGCGCCAGGCCGGACAACTGCCAGCCTCCGATGATTCCATTTACCAATCGGCCGGAGGTTGCGGCGAAACTCCGGCCGCGACCGAACGGGAGTTCGTACACCCAGTTGGTATTGAACTGGTGAGTGGTATCGAAATCGGATACGGCACGCAGCTGGGCGGGCGACCAAGAGTTGATGATCTGATCGGCTTGGTAGTAGGCGTCGAACTGATTGATGCGCTCGGCGTTGGAACCTATATCCATCGACTTCGAGAACGTGTAGTTGAAGTCCCACTGCAGGCCGTGGGTCATGCCCCGCCTGATCGTCACCTGCAATCCGTGGTAGGAGCTGGTTCCGGTGTTGCGCCAAGCGTAGAGCGAGGTGAATTGCGGATTAAAGAAGGCGTAGGGAGTGACTTGTCCGCCGAGAGTGGCGCAGGAGGGAAAACATCCACCGGGGCCAGGGGTCGCACTCGGCAGACTCTCCGCGGCCTCGCCAGGGACGTCGGTGTTGATGACAGCGGCAGTTTCGTTATGCACGAAACAGGAGTAGAGACCGTACATGGCCTGCGTGGCGCTGGCGGTTGGTCCAGTGAAGGTGGAGGATCCCGGGGCGCAGCCCAGATCCGCATTGTCGAGAAGCGTGCCTTTTGCGCCGGGGAAGACATTCTCCCAGAAAGGTATGGGAGCAATGTTTTGAATCTGAACCTTGTTTACCGCGGCCTTGGTCAACATGGTGGCGGCGGAAAAATAATCCATGCCCGACTGGGGGTCGCGAATGTCCAGGGGCATGGCCAGATCTTCCTCCTGCAAGAGGCGGCGGCCGAGACGTCCTATGTATGACGTTTCGAGGACAATGTTGTGAGGAAACTCGCGGATGATGGAGAAATCGAAAACATGCGAGTACGGCGTTTTCATCCTATCGTCGAGGCCCCAGTAAATTGTTGCGCCGTAGGGAAGACCAACTGGCGGAGTCTGGGGGAATCCTCCGGTTGGGGGCGGAGCAATCAGCGCCGACGGAATGTTGTAGAGGCCGGTGAAACGCGGCGAGGTATCGACGTCGTACTGGCCGATGGGGTTCTGGATCGAGGTGGTGAGTCCGAAGGAACCGTTTCGGTCGAAGCTGTCGACGATGCCTTGACCGAAGTGGTCGCAGTACATGCCGTAGCCGCCGCGAATCGAACTTTTTCCAAAGTCGCCGAAGACGCGCTTCCAGAAGCCGCTCTCAGGCTTGGGAGACCAGGCGAAGGCGAGCCGGGGAGCGACGTTGCCGTAATCCCAGGCAAAGTATGGCGCGCGGCCGTTGGCTTGTCCGGAAAGGGCAAAGGTGACCAGCGGGTTGTAGGTTTGTCCGGCGAGCATAGCGGCGGAACGGCTTTGGAAAAAGTTTTCCAGGCTGATCGAAGGAGCTACTTGAGTTCCGGTAGTCTCATACGGAGGTTGCAGCAGGGTGTAGCGCAGGCCATAGGTGAGGGTTAATTGCGGCGTGGCGTGCCATGAATCCTGGATGTAGATTTCAAATTCATGAGCGAGAAAATGGCGGATGGCGGGCGAGCCTACGGCCTGCGCGTTGCCTTCCTTGGTGATGTTGTAGTTCGAGTAAGACGAGTCGAGCAATCCAGTGAGAGACATGACGGGCCAGTCGTAGCCGGTCTGGAAGGTGTTTGAATCGACTGCGGGATAGCCGAAGGCCGCGGGATCGAGACTTCCGCCGGAGCCCGCGACTTTTCCGATGGGGGCGAGCCACAGATCGTAGATGCGGGCATAAGGAAAAGAATCTTCATTCGAGCCGCGGTTGTTGGTAACGATGCGGAGGTCGGCCCCGAATCCGAGTGTGTGTTTGCCTTTCACCCAATTTAAATCGTCTACGAAATTGTGCACTGGCACATTTACCTGGGTGGTGTTGGTCAGAGCATATAGAGGAGTAGGTCCGTTGCCGAAGAGGACGTAGGGCTGAGCGATTTGGCCGATTGTGCCGTATCCCTGACGGATGTAACCGTAACGGAAATTGTTGACGAGGTTCGAGCGCAAGGTAGCAGTGTAAGCCGCGATCACGCCCTTGCTGGTATTGGTGGATACCAGGCTTTGCGGCTGGTTGGGGAACTCCGGCCCGGAGCCGGTGTTGTCGCCTTGCATCCCGCCACGCACGAAGACGTGCTGGTTCTGTTGATGTTGAAGTCGAACTTGGCGACGTAGGTGTTGAGCGAGCCGGGTGTGGGCGCGGCGAAAGTGTAGCCGACAAAGTTGTAGCCGTCTCCGACTGCGGTGGAGTTGGGCTGAGGGTATTGATTAAAGAGAGCTTCAACATTGGGATCAGGGCCGCAACCGGCCCCAGTCGCCCAGGGACATGTTCCGTTGCCCGCGGCCTGCGTATCCATGCCGGCGAGTTGGGCAGCGGTTAGAGTTTCGACGTCATCCGTAACTGGGCATGGCGAGGCGTTGGGGGTGGGGCAGTAGAGGTATTGCATGATGCCATTGCGGAGATTGCCGCTGGGCACGGTCTGCGTTAGCTGGGCATTTTCCCTGGTGCGCTGACCTTCGTACGCTAGAAAAAAGAAGATGCGATCTTTGCGGATAGGGCCGCGATTGTTGCGCCGAAGGTGTTACGGATCAGTTGGCCGGGGACGTTGGGGAGTCCGGATTCGAGTTCCGCCTGCTTGTTGAACCAGTCATTGGCGTAGCCAACATTGTTGCGGTTGTACTCGTAAGCCGTGCCGTGGAAAGAATTGGTGCCACCTTTGGTGACCAGTGCTACCTGGGCTCCGGAGGAGCGGCCTTCGTCCGCGTTGGAGTTGCTGGTGGTGACGCGGAACTCCTGCAGGGAATCGAGAGTGGAACGCAGAGCGCCTTCGAAGGCGTAGCCCTTGACCTGGTCGTTGTCGTCGATGCCGTCGAGCGTGATGTTGGTCTGGTCGCTGCGGGCGCCGCTTACCGATCCGCCGCGACTGTCGTTGTCTTGTTGCGCGTTGGTTTGGGCTCCTACAAAGGTTACGCCGGGTTGCAGACTAAGAATCTGGGTAGGGTCGCGGCCTTCGAAAGGCAGAGCGGCAATCTGTGCGGTCCCGAAAGCGTTGCCGATGGTGGCGTCCTGACTATTGACTTGCACGCCGGTGCTGGTGACGTCGACCACGTTTACTTCGCCTTTGACCCGCATGGAAAGGTTCGACGTGGCCGGGACGTTCACGAGCAACTGCAAGTTGTTCTCTTTGAGAGGCGCGAATCCGGGCCTGGTTACGGTGAGGGTATAGGTTCCAGGAGGAAGCTGCAGGAATTGATAGACACCATCCCGGTCGGTCTTTTTCGATTCGGAAAAACTGGTAGCTGAGCTGGAGAGAGTTACGGTGGCATCGGGCAGGACCGCGCCTTGAGGGTCGGAAACGGTTCCGCGAAGGGAAGTGGTGGACGACTGCGCCTGGACGAACGTGGTGAGAGGAAGAGCGGCGAGAAACAGAACGATCATTACCGCACGCGTTAAACGGTGCATTGCGCGCTCCTTGTTTAATGCACTTGGGTGCGCCAGGCTTGCGGTATGAAAGGCGCGACTGAACGGCAACAGTGTCCGCAACTTTATTTCTCAGCTTGCGCGATTGCCAAGATGTTGCGCGCACTAGGTGAAATCGTTATTTCAAATGTGGACACTTCCCAGACGCGAATAGGGACCATTTGATACTGTGGAGGCCATGATCATGAAAAGGATGTGTGCGGTTTCGGTTGTGCTGGTAAGCTGGGCAGCTCTCATGCCATTTGCCGGCGGCCAGACTAGCGCTCGGGCCCGCGATCTTGGAGTGCCTTTTGATGGAGTCCCTGGGACGCTGAATGCGATCACCGACGTCAAAGGAGTAGAGGTCGGGCACACGACACTGATCTCTGGCGACGGAGCTTTGAGGGTCGGCGTGGGACCGGTGCGAACTGGCGTGACGGCGGTGTTTCCGCGCGGAAAGGATACGAGCGATTCGGTATTTGCCGGATGGTTCACGCTGAACGGGAATGGCGAGATGACAGGCACGACCTGGGTTGAGGAATCGGGTTTTCTTGAGGGTCCGGTGATGATTACGAATACGCACAGCGTGGGTACGGTCCGGGATGCCGTGATCGCCTGGCGCTTGAAACATGGCGGGCCTGACAAAGAGGGCTATTCGTGGTCTCTGCCGGTCGTGGCCGAAACCTGGGATGGCTACCTGAATGACGTCAATGGATTTCATGTGAAGCCCGAGGACGTTTTTCATGCGCTGGATGGCGCGCATGGCGGCCCGGTGGAAGAAGGGAACGTGGGCGGCGGTACGGGAATGATTTGCAACGAATTCAAAGGCGGCATTGGCACGGCTTCGCGAGTGCTCGATGCGAAATATGGCGGATACACGGTGGGAGTGCTGGTGCAGTGCAATTATGGACAGCGTGATCAGCTGCGGATTGCAGGCGTACTGGTGGGCCGCGAGATTGGAGGAGCGAACGTCTGGGATGACGACGTCGGTTCGATCATCGTTGTCGTGGCGACGGATGCTCCGCTGATTCCGACGCAGTTGAAGCGCGTGGCGAAGAGAGTGTCGCTGGGACTGGGGAGGGATGGGAGTTATTCGGGCGATGGGTCGGGAGATATCTTCATTGCTTTTTCTACAGCGAATCCGGGGGCGGCGTCGGCGAGCCATGCCCGTCAAATCAGCATGCTGCCCAATGACGACATCAACCCAGTTTTTCTGGCGACAGTGCAGGCTACAGAAGAGGCGGTGGTGAATGCGATGGTCGCGGCGAGAACGATGACTGGGATCAACGGGCATACCGTGGTGGCGCTACCTCATGATCGACTGCGGGAAGTTCTGCAGAAGTACAACCGGCTGGCGAAGTGAGAAGGTCGGCGACAAACGCGAGCCGGGCAACTGATGTAGTCTGTAGTTTCCGCGCATGAAGCTTCTACGAGGACAATGGCTGGGGCTGGCGGCTTTGGTTTGGCTGACCGGATGCGCATCGATTGGTGCGCCGCTTCCGCCAACGTTGGAGCTGCCACGGCCGCCTGCGGACCTGCACGCGGCGCGCAAAGGCGACCGAGTTACGCTTACCTGGACCATCCCTCCGCGGACTGAGGACCGGCAGCGGGTGCGCTATTTGGGGAAGACGAATATTTGCCGGAGCCTGGATGCGATCCTTACTGCTTGTGGTACGCCTGTGGGCGAGGCTGCGCCGCCGGCGGATTTCGCGAGCAAGAATAAAACAGCCGGACAGAAGTTGACGGCCAGCTATACGGACACTCTGCCGCTCGATCTGCGGCTTCACAATACCTTCGGCGCAGCGACTTACGCGGTGGAAGTATTGAACCAGGACGGCCGCGCCGCCGGATTATCAAATCAGGTGCATGTTCCGCTGGCTGAAACTCTGCCGGCGCCCACCGATTTCAGCGCTCGACTCACGGCGGAGGGCGTGGTGCTGGCGTGGTCCGGCCCGCTGCTGTCTCTGCCGAGTCCCAACCCTCTCCGCCGTGGTTACCGAGTTCATCGACGGGTTGAGAGCAGTCAACAGGAGATCCTTGTGGGCGAGCGGGAGGCTGGAATGGAGACGAATCTTTCACTCACCGATCAGAGTTTCAAGTGGGAGAAGACCTATTTCTATCGCGTAACCACTTTCATGGTGATCGCGCAGCCGGGAAAGCCGGAAGTGTCGATCGAGGGCGACGACACTCCTGAAGTAAAAGTGTTTGCCGATGATGTATTTCCGCCGGCCGTGCCTTCGGGGTTGCAGGCTGTGTTTTCCGGGCCGGGGCAGCAGCCATTCATCGATTTGATCTGGGCTCCGGTTACCGACGCGGATCTTGACGGGTATAACGTTTATCGTCACGAGGAAGGTGGTGTGCCCGTTAAGGTGAATTCCGATCCGGTAAGGATGCCGGCGTTTCGCGATGTGCAGGTGGTCTCGGGGAAGAGGTATTTTTATTCGGTGTCGGCGGTGGATTTGCGGGGGAATGAGAGTGCGCGGTCGGAGGAAGCTAGCGAGAGTGTGCCGTAGGAGAACTGGGGCCGTGGTTGAAACTCCTTGCGAATGCGCTGGTAGCACATTCGTACAAGAGGTCCTTCGACTGCGCGTGACCGTCCTTTCGGACGATCATGCTTCGCTCAGGATGACAGGGTAGTGATTGGAAAAAAGCTTGGGGGAATTTTCGGGTCTCGTGGTTAGATAGAGGACGATGAAATATTGCCGCTTTCAACTGAATGGTGAGGCTCATTACGGGCTCGTCGAACCGGTTGCGGGACGCGAGTCGATCCTGCGAATTCTGCTGACGGCTCCGGAAGAGTCTGACGGCGACGTGGAGGGTTTGCGGACGCGCCGGATCGAGCCGATTGCGCTGGATGAGGCGACTTTGCTGGCGCCGGTGCGGCCGTCGAAGATCGTGTGCGTGGGCCGCAACTACCGGGAACATGCTGCAGAGCTTGGTCACGAAGTGCCTAAGGAGCCGCTGCTGTTCTTCAAGCCCGGCTCGGCGCTGCTGGGTCCGGGCGGCATGGTGCGTCGGCCTAAGCTTTCGGAGCGCGTGGATTATGAGGGCGAGCTGTGCGTGGTCGTGGGTAAGACTTGCTATCAGCTTGCGGCTGACGAGGACGTGCGGCCGTACATCCTCGGCTACACCTGCCTGAACGACGTGACGGCGCGCGACTGGCAGAATAAAGATGGGCAGTGGGCGCGGGCCAAGGGGTTCGACACGTCATGTCCGGTGGGGCCGGTGGTGGTGGAGGCAGCTGATCTTGATCCCTGGGCCGGGGTTGGAATAGAGACGCGGGTGAATGGCGCGGTGCGGCAGTCGGGGAATACGCGGGATTTCATCTTTCCGCTGGATGTTGTCATCCGTTACATCGCGCAGGTTATGACGCTTTTTCCCGGTGATCTGATCTCTACGGGGACACCGCAGGGCGTGGGGCCGGTGGTGGCCGGAGATGCGATGGAGATCAGCGTGGAAGGCGTGGGGACGCTAAGGAATTCTGTGGCAGATGAATAGCCAGGGTCTTCAACCACAGGGGACACAGAATTGCACAGGATAAGGCGCGAAGACTTAGCAAGCTCATGTCTTGAGTTTTACTTTTACTGCAGGCGGAAGCGTTCTCTCATCAACCGCTGCAGACGGGGTTTGTAAAGCAGATCGTAGGCTAGCTCTTTGTCGGGAAACATGGCGAGGGCGGCGCGCTTGGCGCCGGCTGCAAGTTCGGACGCTTCTTCCACGGTGAGGCCGGGGTCCTGGCTGATCACTGACGTTACCATGCTCATCATGACTTGCAGGCGGCGGATTCTTCGGGCCTCGTCTGCGTCTTGCTCCTGCGGCGCTCGAGCTTTTTGTCCCGCCAGAGTTGGATTTTTCTCGTGATTCGCTGGTTCGCCGATTGTCATGCTGGCCCCTTTTTTCGCCTCACAGCTTTTTCCTGCATACAGCTTTGGATGTCGCGGTGGCGGCCCAGGTCGCGGCCTTTCCAGCATTCTCCTCCAATCGGGAAAGAAAACAACGGCCCGAAAGTGCTGGCCTGGTCACTAACGTCATCTGAAGTTGAAGCATGAGGGAGCCGCAGGGGGGACTTATATCCCCCCTTTGGCAGGTGAAACAACAGTTGTTGATTTTATTGCTTGGCAGTCTGCTCGAGATCGCTTTTCAGCAGGCTGACTTCGATGCGTGTGCCGACGGTATGCTTTTCTTCAGAAGCGTTGCCCATCCCGATCACGAAGATGCGGTGGGCGGGAACCTCGTGGTTCTGGACCAAATAGCGCTCGACGGAGTCCGCCATCTTTTTGGAGTGAGCGATCGCGGCCTGGCCGCGGCCCGCGGAGAAGCCCTGCACCTCGATGATATAACCGTGCTGGTCTTTCACCTGCGCGACTAATTCATCGAGCGCGTCCTTGGCCTGCTTGCTGAGCACGGTCTGGCCGGGACGGAAGCGAAGCTCGGTCTGGGCGCCGGACTTGTACTGATCGATGTTTCCGACCACGGTCTGGTCGCTGGTGATGCGCGTGTCGAGGGAGGCTACGGTCTGGTGGGCCAGTTGAGCCTTGTTGGCCGCGTCTTGTGCGTGTTCGTCGGCGAGACTGGTCTTGGCGGAAACCATCTGAATGCCCTTCTGGGAGCGGGCATCAATGTCCTTAATCATGCGGCTGCTGTCTGCGGTAATCTCGTCGAGTTCGTTGACCCGGTCCTGAATGGGCTGCACATGCCGTCGAACGTACTGCTTGCTGGCGAAGGGATGCAGAATGAGCCAGGTGAGGCTGGGCTCATCGCCATCCCAGAAATCCTTGGGACGAGGAGACTGCAACGGACCTTCACCGGACGCCGTTAAAGGCTGAGAAGCGGGAGCGCCCGGGCTCGCGGATGTTGCCGGTTGCGCGCTTGAGTTCGAAGTGGTCTGCTGCGCGAAGGCGGAGAGCGCAAGCCCCGTGGACAACAGCAGCGTCATGAATATGCGGTTCGTCATATCGGTTTCCTTTTGTGTGAACGGTCCTGAGAGTTTCACTTTTGCCTGAGCCCAAATGCCGCTGGCGAAGGCCAAGCGGCGCGATAGGGAAGTCTTCAATCTCGCAGTGGTATTGTAGCGCTAAAGCAGGGGAATTTCTGGTAATAAATTTGCCTCTAAAGCTGGCTCTGGCCGCGGCAGACGGCCGATTGGAGAGAAAAGCCGTTGACTTTAACCGCCCTGTTTTGCTGTACTTGGGAGTATTCACCACGGTGAAGGGGTTCACCGCTAACCGCTGTCCCCATTCTTTACGCCGGGCACAGCTGATGACTCCTGACAAGCGGATGGTTTGTCACGGAGTCATGGCACCGGCATTAATCCGCAGAGAGTTATTGTAGGCCGTCGAATTTTGAGGTGGATTACGGGCTTAGCAACGATGCGGGCGGGGACAGCAGTTCTTCGCTGCGCTCGGAATGACAAGCAAAGAGATTTAGTATCAAGTGAAAGGAACGGAGTGACTTGCTGAAATACCTGATGATTGGCGTTGGAGGCGGTCTGGGTTCGATCCTGCGCTTCTGGCTCGGCAACTATATCGGCAGCAGGATGGGGACTCGTTTTCCCTACGGAACGTTTGCGGTCAACATCACGGGATCGTTTCTGATTGGCCTCGTCTTTGCTTTCTTAACTGCTAGAACGCAGTGGAGCCCCAACTGGCGATACCTGATTCCGATCGGCTTCATCGGCGGCTACACGACTTTTTCCAGCTTCGAGTTTGAAACGCTGCGGACGCTTCAGGATGGACAGATCGGCCTCGGTCTGCTCTATGTAGCTGCGAGCGTGGTGGTGGGGTTCGCCGCGGTGTGGGGAGGTATGATCGCGGGGCGGGCAATCCAATGAAGGCGGGAGCCTGAGAGCATTTCTGGTTGGTCGGCCAGGGGTCTAATTTCAGGAGGACGATGTGCTGACAGCGGGACCTGGTAAGAAGGTCGCCATCTACGTGGCGGAGAACCAGCAGTACCACGGAAGCGGGTCCTATGCCGCCATTCTGGATTTTCTCTTCTTCCATGGGGTGGCCGGTGCGACGGTGACGCGGGGTATTGCGGGATTTGGGGCCGATCATCATCTGCACACTGATCGTGTGGTGGAGTTAGCGACGGGGCTGCCGGTCAAGATCGAATTCGTCGAAAGCGCACAGAAAGTAGAGGAGCTGCTGCCCAAACTGCACGCGATGGCCGGCACCGGCCTGATCGAGATGCAGGACACTACCATCGTTAAGCCGGCTGAGAAAAAGCAAAAGCAGCCTGCGCCCGAGGTGCCGGCTTTGAAGCGCGAGAGCAAAGCCAAGATGATGCGGATTTATGTCGGCGAAAACGACAAGTGGAACGGGAAGCCGCTGTATGAAGCTATTGTCAACGGCCTGCGGGCTCATGACATTGCCGGGGTAACGGTTTACCGCGGCATTCTGGGTTACGGCGCGAATCGCAGAATTCATAAGGATGCCGCGCTTAGTCTTTCGCATGATCGTCCCATCCTGCTGTCGGTGGTTGATACCGAAGAAAAGTTGAAGGCGTTCATGCCTATTCTTGATGAGATGGTGCTGCAAGGGCTGGTTGTGCTATCCGACGCGGAAATCATTAAGTACGCCCATGACTACCAGAAGGCCGACCGGCGGCAGGAGACGCGGACATGAAACTCGAAGGCAAAGCCAGGATGTTGCGCATCCACTTCGGCGAAGATGATAAATGGCAGGGCAAGCCGCTGTACGAGGCGATCGTGGTGAAGTGCCGTGAACTCGACATTGCCGGCGCAACGGTTTTCCGCGGGATCGAAGGCTATGGGGCAAGCACGCTCATTCATAAGCAACATCTGCTCTGGTCTTCGGACCGGCCAATCATGGTATCCGTAGTCGACACGGACGAGAACATCAAGAAACTGCTGCCAGTGCTCGATGAGATGGTGGCTGAAGGGCTGATCGCTATGTCTGATGTAGAGGTGATTCGCTATGTGCATCAGGATGGCGTGCGCTCGCCAGCTTCGTAGTCTTTTCCGGTCACGCTATCTCCTCGGGCTATCCCGGAGATTTGGACATTTTGATGAGATGGCAAGGCATTTTGGGAGGATACTGGTCGCTGGGAAAAGGCACGGTTCCATTTTCCACGTAGCCTCGCTGCCGGTAATATCCCGGTAATTCCTTTCGCAGATTCACGACGGTCAGGTCCATGAAGCTGCAGCCGGCGGCGCGGCAATACTCTTCGGCGGCGTCGATAAGACGAGAGCCGATGCCGGCTCGCTGCTGTGCGGG
>Ga0209420_1000186_pt1 | contig 38608 bp, 37 predicted proteins | sample BlaSpr_A8_OM1_O1_FD_187972 | JGI IMG/M metagenome (GOLD analysis project Ga0209420, IMG submission 187972) | Forest soil microbial communities from Thunder Bay, Ontario, Canada - Black Spruce, Ontario site 2_A8_OM1_O1 (SPAdes) (version 2) | ecosystem: Environmental > Terrestrial > Soil > Boreal...
CGGGACTCCTCGACCGGCCAGACGGTCGTTTTGCTCGACGACGTCATCGCTGCCGGAGGGTCTTGGGGCTCCGGCCTGGTCCCGATGTCGATCGACGAGATGGCCCAACTCTTAGACAGCGTCGCTCAGCTGCACGCGCTGTGGTGGGGTGATCCTGCTCTGGATAAGAGAAAGTGGCTTCCCGTTAACTTCGACCCTTCCAATCCCTGGAGCATGGAGTGCACGATCTACCCGCCATCCAAAATCAAGTACATGCTCAACGAAACCCAGCGCGGGGAGATCATCCCGTACAAGTTTCATCAACCCGACCTGCTCAGTAGGTCAATGCTTGCACTTGGTCAACTCTCAGCGGTCCAACCGCGGGCTCTGCTTCACGGCGACCTGCATCTCGACAACCTCTACCGGACTCCCGACGGTGGCCGCTGGGCCATGGCAGATTGGCAAGCTCCTCGGCAAGGGTGCTGGGCATGGGACGTCAACAAGATGTTGATCACCGATTTACCGGTCGAAGCACGGCGTAGAGCCGAAAAGGACCTTTTGCGTCACTACCTTGACCGGCTTACGGCATATGGGGCGTCACCCCCTAGTTTTGACGAAGCGTGGCTGGCTCATCGCCGCTTTTCCATCTACGAGCTTGTCGTGACCATTACGAACACAGACGATTATCACCCGAGGTCGGTCAACGTGGCCCGGGCTGAGCGTGCCGTCGCCGCCGCCATGGACTTAGACACGTTGGCGGCTTGTGCAGACCTGTTGGCCGACTGACAAAGAATAGGAATCTCATGACGACTCTCGATTGGCTTATCTCGGTGGACGATCACCTGATCGAACCACCCGACCTATGGGTGAGCAGGGCCTCGGCAGCCGAACGCGACCGTGTACCAAAGGTGTCTCGTGAAAATGGAATTGACACATGGCGATACGAGGACACGGTATCGCGTCTCCAGGGTTTTATTGCCTGCGCCGGAATGGAGCCGGGCACTTTTACGCCGGACCCGATCAACTACGACGACCCGATCATGCGACCCGGATATACCAGTTCGTTGGAGAGAATTCACGACATGGATGCGGACCACGTGATGGCATCCCTGTGTTTCCCCACCGTTCCCCGACTCGTCGGCCAGATGTTTCAGGGTGCCAAGGACCGCCAGCTGTCGTTGCGCTGCATCCAGATGTGGAATGACTTCCAAGTAGAGGAGTGGGCGGCTCCGGCACCGGGTCGCTTTATTCCATTGATGTTGTTGCCTATGTGGGATCCTTTCGACGCCGCTGTTGAGATAGAGCGCTGTGCCGCCATGGGGACAAAGGCAATCTGCTTCTCGGAGAATCCTCACGCACTTGGCTTTCCGTCCATCCATGACGAGTCGGGCTATTGGGATCCCGTCCTCCGGGCGGCGAACGACGCAGGTCTGCCGCTCACGATTCACTTTGGATCGTCCTCCGCGGTGCCGACGACGTCACCGGACGCGCCGCTGATGGTGTCAGCGACGTTGGTCCCTATGAACCTGGCCTATTGCATGACCGATTGGCTGTGGTCGGGTCAACTCCAGAAGTATCCGGACCTCAAGATCTGCCTTGCCGAGGGCGGCATTGGTTGGATTCCCTACATTCTTGAGAGGGCACAGAACATCCAGCGGATGTACCTGTACGCCAAGGAAAACGACTTTCGTATCGACATGATGACCGGCGAGTTGACTAAACGAGAAATGAAACTCGACATGGACACACCGATACGCCAGCTGTACGACGATCACATCTTTGGGTGCTTTATCGATGACCGGTTTGGGTCGGAACATCTCGAAGCCTGCGGAGTCGACAATGTCATGATCGAAACTGACTACCCCCACAGCGATGGCACGTGGCCGAGATCGCTTGCGAACGCTCGTGAACGACTGACAGATTGCACAGACGAGGTTGTGTACAAGGTCACGCAGGGCAACGCCCGACGGGTTTTCAGACTCGAGACGGAGATTTATCGGACGCCCGAGAGCGCGACTGAGGTATCCGCATGAGCGGATGTCCTCTCGTGAAGGGTGCTGAACTTGGTCGGGAATATGAAGCGACTCAGTATGAGGAACGACTTCCTGCATGTTGCGCCTTAGCCTGAGATTGAGTCGGTCGTGAGACGACTGGAGGGAAAGGTTGCACTCGTCACCGGGGCAGCACGGGGCCAAGGAGAAGCTGAAGCCAGGCTCTTCGTTGAGGAAGGCGCCCAAGTGGTGCTTGCCGACGTACTCGTCGATAAGGGCAGGGCGGTGGCGGACGACCTCGACGGTGCGGCCTTGTTCGTGGAGCTCGACGTCGCTAGCCCCACATCGTGGCGCGATGCCGTCTCAAGGGCTGAGCGCGCCTTCGGAACCATAAATATTCTCGTGAACAACGCTGCTGTGTCCTGCGTCAAGCTGATCAATGATACGTCGGCGTCTGATTTCCAGCGGGTGTTTGAGATCAATCTGCTCGGACCCTTTCAAGGAATGCAGGCGATATATGAAGGGATGCGTTCAACCGGCGGCGGGAGCATTGTCAACATCGCGTCGATCGCGGCAAAGGTGGGCATCGTTCATCAGGGTGCGTACGGCGCGACGAAGGCAGGTCTGTCGATCCTGACCCGCACTGCTGCCCTCGAATGGGCGCCCCATGGCATTCGAGTAAATGCCATTCTTCCCGGGCTCATTGACACCCCGATGGTTTCGACTAATGCCGCCCATCAGGGTGCTGACAGGTCGATGGCCTTTCATGATGCGAATCCGATCGGTCGCGCTGGCCACGTGAAGGAGGTGGCCTTTCTGGCCCTCTACCTGGCCTCTGAAGAGAGCTCGTTCACAACCGGCGCTGAATACGTCGTCGATGGGGGGAGCAGTGCAGGTAAGGGCTTCTCTGCTCCCGTCGTGCCAGAGGCTGGGACAACCATTCCGGTTAATGGCACTTCTGGTTCGAGTGGGCTGAAGGCTCCGGTGCTATCCGCCAAGCCACACCCACTTTTGCCGACCTTCCCCGGGTGACAGCAAGTGACCGTGGGGCCGCACCGTGCCATAGGTAGCCAACAGTTTCCCAGAGCGCCTACCCGCCAGGCGAACGCGAATCACGCGTCCTCCTTTTCGCCTCGCTGCAGGTTGAGAGTCAATAGCAGATCTTGGTGCAACTCCATCCAGATATCGTGATACGAGTCGGAAAGAGGTTGAGTAAACTGCTCAGTGTGCCCGGCTTCTATGGCGGCAAGTGCATTCCCAAGCCGGACCTCGTAGATGTCGAACCGTTCAACGACTTCTCCGAGATCTCGACAGGTCCTTGCGGCGGAACCGTGGAACTTCCGAAGCTCGCCGATAATCCCCTGATCGTAGGCTTCGTCGGTGTGGTCGTTGAGGATTGGATTCGAGGAGGTAGAGGATCGGAGTTGCCATCGAGTGCAGAGCTCTTTTATTTGGGTGTTGGCAACCTTGAATGTTGCATAGATGGCAGCCATCCTCTGGACAGCGCCGGTATTTAGTGAAGTGTCGAGGTTGGAACGATTCAGGTTCCGTCCGTCAGCGGTGGCGGACCAGCCGACGACTCTTCCCTCGCGGTACGCCACCAGACCCTGCTGCCGGTATGCATTCAGAACTGCGTGAACCTGCCCAGCCGGTATTCCTGTGGCGATCTGCAGTGAAGCTTCGGAAGCGAACCCCTTCACGACGACTGAGTGCAAAACAAATTCGTTTGCACCAAATTGAGCGTCAGTGTTCTTCGTCATGCGCTTCCTTACCCTCTGGAGGACCCCCACCTGATCAGCAAACGTCCTGTGTTTTCGCGATCCCAAAGACCGCTGCTCCTGTCTCAAGTCGTCGAATCGAGTGTGTTACGTACGAAGTGTGTGAGCGACGTGGACTCTTCAGAAGCTAGTTGGATCCCGGTTCCATTGGCAGGCATACGGCCACCTCGCAATTGGTGAACTGGTGCTCTGGTTGCCACGAGACCTGGGGCGTCGAACTGACCGTTACGTCGCGGCGCGGAGTCATGTGCGCCAGCGGGTTGAGGACGCAAGAGGCTGGACCGTTCTCGCCAGTGGCCACGTTATCGGTGGGCCTCTGGACAATGCTGCGTCGAGCGCGTGAACGAGCCTCGCTTTAGCGCACCAGAGGTCAAAAAAAGACCGCCCCGCGCAGTTTCGGAGACGCAGCCGGTGTAGAAAAACCAGCCTCGTTTGCTGGAACCCAAAATTAGGGGGCCCGCGCTTGTAAGTGAGCGCCCACATGTCTAGGATACCGGAAACGCGAACGTCCTGTCTGTGACCGGATGGATCATCGCCGAGGGTCAGAGCGGCCCAGGTAGTAGTAGGGGAGGGATGGTAAGAAGGATGAAGTCTGCCCTGCGAGCTCTCGCGCTTATCGGGTCAACCTGCATCATGATTGCTGCTTACGTCGTGATTGGCGGTGGAGTTGCGGCAAACGGAGCAACTCATGCCGTGAGGTTCACCAAGTCAACGGTTGAGATTGGAGCTATCAACGGAGCAACTGGTCCCGCATTTCCAACTCCGGAACAGTTTGCCGGGGAGGAAGCGGCCGTCAAGGCAATCAACGCTGCGGGAGGTGCTGGCGGGCACCAACTCAAATTGGTGACGTGTGATCAGCAACAGAATGGGACAGCTTCCGCCGCCTGTTGGCAGAAGATTACGAGCAATTCCTCGATTGTGGCAGAAACCGGAGCCGATCCATTTGATATCAACTCCGAGAACCTCATCAATGCGAGCGGCCTTGCTCTAGTTGGCAACTACGCGATTACCGACTTGGATTTCTCGTCACCCCTGGTGTTTCTGGAGTCGGGGGCGTCTGGAACGCTGTATGTGGGAGCCGCCGACTACGCGATAAGCCACGGACTCAAGAACGTTTCCATTATGGAAACGGATCTGCCCACGATTACGCCGTTGCAAGACGGGCTGGAAGCCGTAATCAATGCGGGAGGCGGAAAGGTCCAATCGGTGGTCAAAGTGGCTCTAACCACCACGGATATGACCGCTGATGCCGCTCAGGCAAGCTTGGGCAACCCCCAAGCAATTCTGATGATCATCGGCGAGTCACAGCAGACGTCGGCCGTTAAAGCTCTCCGAGAGAGCGGATACACCGGTCCAGTTATCTTCGGCGGAGATCAGTACACGAATCAGTATCTCCAGCAGCTCGGTGTCACAACGAGCGGACTCGTGGGGGTCACGTCAATGGATCCCGTCATGGTGTCCAACGCAGCCGCTGAAGTGAAAGAGCACATTGCCCAAATGAAGAAGTACGAGCCGAAGTCCGTCATCGATGGGTTGTCCTTAGTCGCATGGGCCGGCGTCAATCTCATTGCAGAAGCGGTGAGCACGATGTCCACGGTTACTCGTTCCAGTCTCCTGGCCAAGCTCAATTCAATGAATGCGGTCCATACGGGACTGACGCCGGTTCTTAACTTCACCAAGGCTGGGTCCACCCCGGGACTACCCCGCGTCGTCAATACCTACGTCGCTTACATCGTGGCAAAAGGTGCGAAATGGACGTGGAACGGCAAGTTGGAGAGCGTCGGAGGACTTCCGGCCATAAGTGGCTTGAATCTCGGGACGCCGCCTCAGACTTGAGCTAGAGAAGATCACTAGGCCTACGGTCTAACCGTTAGCTGTCGTTGAGCCGCAGGACTTCCTGTCGTGAATGACTTGAATCCCGGGAAGCCCCTTCCGGGTTTGAGTCATAGAGCGTCAGGAAGCCTGCGGTTCAATTGCTAATTGTTTCCCAACCGTAGAGCCGTCAAGGGATCAGGAGTACGAACGAAACTCTGGTCTCGCTTCCGACGAAAGGATCAGGAAAGACAGTGAATGGTTTCCAGATCTTTCTGGAGTTCACGCTGATCGGGCTCGGTACCGGAGCAATGTTCTCGCTAACCGCAGTTGGGTCAGTCACGATCTATCGTGGCTCGAAGACTCTGAACCTTGCGGCCGGCGGTATTGCACTTTGGGCCGCACTCCTCTACTTCAAGCTGGTCAATGACGGTTGGAGTACGTGGCCTACGTTCGCGATGATCGTCCTGTTGGGCGCTGCATTTGGCGTCGTCGTGTATCTCGTGGTCATTCGACCCATTCGCCACCGTACGTACATCACGCGCATGGTTGCGACCTTGGGCATTTACGGCCTGCTCTCTGGTCTTGCCGCTACTGCATTTGCTAACGCCCCCCTGGATGCGGAAAGCGAAATCCCCCTTGACGCTTGGCGCATTCCTGGCGTTGACGTAACGGTGGGCGAGGATCGAGTTATCCTCTTGGCCATCGCAATCGGGGTTACGGCTGCGTTAGCGCTGTGGTCGTCGCATTCGCGCCTGGCGCTTGGTACTCGGGCGATCTCCGAGCATGAACGTGCCGCGCAAGCCCTCGGAGCTTCACCAAACCTCTTGGGTGCACTGACGTGGGGGCTCGGGTGCGCCCTGACGGCGGCCGCGGGAATATTGGTTGCGCCCACTATCGGCCTCTCCGACTCGTCGCTGTCGTCGATCACCATTTTTGCTTTGGCTGCAGCCCTTCTCGGAAAGTTCGAAAGCTACTGGCTTGCCCTTGGGGGCGGCATCATCATCGGTGTCTTGCAGGGTTTATCGACCCACTATGCCGCGGTTTGGCTGCCCGCTAACTACGCAACGGGATGGGACCAGGCGGTCCCTTTCGTCTTCATCATGATTTTGCTCGTCGCTCGACGAGATAGGGCATCGAATCGCCTACCTCCGGTTGATGCGCCGCCGGTAGCGGGAGCGCGCTTCCGACCCTTGCCGATTGCAATTGTTCTTGCGGTTGTCGTTGTGTTCTTGAGCGTGACGTCAACGCAATGGCTGGACGCGTCAATTCTGAGTCTCGCCTTTGCCATGCTTGGACTATCGCTGGTGGTTCTCATTGGCTATGCCAACCAAATCAGTCTGGCCCAGATGACAATCGCCGGTCTGGGTGCGTTGGTGGCAGCTAAAGCTTCCATCATTGCCGGAGTGCCATTCGAATTCTTGCCCATTGTTGGAGCGGTCGCGGGTGGCATAGCCGGGTTTATCGTTGGACTGCCTGCGCTACGAGTTCGGGGCGTGAACTTGGCCGTGGCAACGCTCGCGATGAGCCTCGCCGTAACGGTTGTGGTGTTTGGGAACACCACCTTGACCGGCGGCGCACAGGGTCTGGTCCCACGTCCGGAGGAATTCTTTGGCCTAAATGCAAATCCAGCGACGCACCCACGGGCATATGCACTGATCACCCTCGGGTGGCTCGTGGTCGCTACGTGCGCGGTCTTTGTGGTCCGCCGCTCCACCCTGGGTCGTCGGCTGTTGGCTATGAGAACCGATGAGCGAGCGGCGGAATCGTTGGGCGTCAATGTCGCGCGTGCAAAGTTGGCCGCTTTCGTAATTTCATCAGCCATAGCAGGAGCCGCAGGGGTGTTACTTGCGTTCAACTCATCAACCGTTACATTCGACTCGTTCGGATTCAATGATTCGATAAATCTGGTAATCGTGGCTGTGGTGGCGGGTGTCGGCTCGATAACCGGTGGCCTTACTGCTGGAACGATGGTGCTGGGTGGACTTTCCTATGCGTTGATTGCTCAGCTGAACCTCTCGTTCATAAACAACAACTACACGGCACTTTTTGGAGCGGGCCTGGTTGTAACTGTATTAATGCATCCGAACGGCCTGTCCTGGCGCGATCGAATGCGCAGAGACCAGACAAGTGTCGCCAGTGGGGGGGCTTCGACCCGATTGCCTGCTTCCCTAGATGTTGAGGACGTTCGGGTTTCTTTTGGAGGAGTTCGGTCAGTTGATGGTGCCGGCATCTCAGTGGAACCAGGAACCGTCTTAGGTCTGGTGGGTCCGAACGGTGCCGGCAAATCGACTTTGCTAGATGCGATTTCGGGATTCGTGCGCACGGATGAGGGAAGGATCACTCTCGGTGATTCCTTGATCGGATCTTTTCCGTCTTACCGCAGGGCAAGGTTGGGAGTTGGCCGAGTCTTTCAGGGAGTTAATCTCTTCGAGGACATGACCATCGCTCAAAACCTTCGGATTGCGGCGGAGAATGCTGGGCAATCTGGTGGATCATTGCCCAGTGTGTGCGACGAAGCCGTGCGTCGGTTCAATTTGGAGCCACAACTCGATTCGTTGCCAGGTGAGCTTTCGTTGGCCCAACGAAAATTCGCGGGTGTCGCTCGCTCCCTTGCCGCCAACCCGTCCGTATTGTTGCTCGATGAGCCAGGCGCAGGACTTTCTGTCACTGACATGAAAGTGCTCGGAACCGAGCTGCGGAATCTGGCCCAAAGCGCCGGCTTACCCGTTGTCGTGGTCGACCACGACATGGGGCTGATCATGTCAGCTTGCGACAGAATTGTCGTACTACAGATGGGACGAGTGATCGCTGAGGGGAGCCCGAGCGACGTGGCCGCAAACGCCGAGGTCCGAGCCGCCTACCTCGGTGACGACGACCAGGTCAGCGATGATGCCCCGAAGTTGACCGTGCCAATCGCGTGATCACGTCTGACTCGTGCGGGTTGCGGCGGGCGACCTTCCAGCTTTAGGAGGTGCGCAAACGAGCCTTTTGCAAAAAGAGTTCTGTTTGGGCGCTCAAAACGTTTCCTCGAAACCTGCGCAGACCACCCAGAGGGCTACCTCCGCTTAGACGCCAATAGGAAGTCTTCAGGAGAGGTAGAGGGAACCTAGTTCATCGAGTCGCCCGATCCATTCCGCGGCCGGCCGCTCGTCCACCATTTCACCACGGCGGAGCACGTAGGCGCGGTCTGCGACTTCAAGAACAGCGTGGGCACTCTGCTCAACTACGAGAACGGCAGCTCCTTCATCTGCAGCCTCTCGTAGCAGCTCCAGTAGCAGTCGACAGACCAATGGCGCGAGCCCGAGCGCCAACTCGTCCACAATGATCAATTTGGGGTGGGTAGACAACGCCCGAGCGAGGCTCAGCATCTGTTGTTCCCCCCCCGAGAGCAGGCCGGCTTTGCGTCGCCACAGACGCTCGAGGTCCGGAAAAGTGCTACCCAAACTGTCGAAGTTCCCTCCGGCGAAGCGAAGGTTCTGACGGACGGTCAACGACGGGAACACGTGCCGATCGTCGCCGATAAAGGCGAGACCGGATCGAGCCCTGCGGTGAGGGGGTTTACGCGTGGGTGAACCAAAGAGTCGGATTTCACCGTCGGGCGATTGAAGGAATCCGGCCAGGGTGAGGAGCAGGGTGGTCTTTCCGGATCCATTCGGCCCAAGCAGCGCCACGATTTCACCTGATCGGACCTCTATCGATACATCATGCAGAACATCGATCGGTCCGTAACCGGTGTTCAAGCCCTCAGCAACCACCGCCGCCTGAGACACGGCCACATCCGTAGGCGCAACCATTGTAAGACCCCAATTCAGCGCGGCAGCCGGGTGAATGTGGTGCTGCGCTTCTTTACATATTAGCTGCGTGTGCGGGCGGCGGCAATAAGAAAGGAACTGTTCACTTCTTGAATTTCGATTGCCCCGGAAAGGAAAGATAAGACGCCGTAACGGTCCTCATTTTCCAGCGCTAGTGCCTACACCTCTCGCTGGTGCCTTGGTCGTCCGCCGTGAACGGGCGCTCTTAGCCGAGCCATCTTGAGCGAGATCGGGCCAAAACCCGAACCGAGTGATTTCGGTCAGCGAATCGACAGCGCTATCAAGATCAAACTCCTTGTTGAATCGAGCATCAACAGCAAACATCAAAGTCATTCCCAGCACGCTCAGCGCGACTTCCCGGCTCGGGTGATTGGGTTGCTGCTGCCGAAACAGATTTTGCCACCGCTCCGCGAGCGCGTCCACGGCTGCGCTGAAGTTCGACTGATAAAACTGCCGTGCCTGTTTTGGTTCGCCGAACAGCACCAGCCCGAGCAGGGGAACGATCGGTTGCAGCGATTCGATGATGTTCCGCCAGAATAAATGCCGCATAGCATCTGCGGTCTCCGCAGACGGGAATCGATCGATGCTGCTTGCTTCGTGTACGTACGCCGAAATTGTGTCGGTCAGGGGTTGAACGATTGATTCGAAGTAAAGCTGTTCTTTGCTTTCGAAGTGACGATAAATGATGCCTTCGCTGATTCCGGCAGCATTGGCGATCGACTTCATGGTCGTGCCGGTCGGGTCACCACTCTGCGAAAAGACCTTGCGAGCTGCGGCAAGAATGGTCCCACGCCGCTCGTCGGAAGGCAGGCGGCGTTGCTTCGGCTTGACCTTTCCCTTGGTGCCGCTTTTCGCCATTCCTGGGTTCCCCATCTCCTCGGCCTGCGAAGAGATTACTCACTCAGTGAGTCGATTCGTGGATTCCGGGGACAGCGGGGTGGACAAATCGCCTCTCAGACGGCCTTTCTCCGCAGGTCAGGGGGCCAACGGAGCCGGTGCTCTGCTCAAGTGTCTCCGGACCTTTGACCCTCGTCGCAATGACTCGGCGATTTCGGGTGATTCGGGAGCGCTCTTCACCGTTCTAACGCCAGATGTAAAGCCCGTTGGGCGAACCTAGGGGTGTGCGAGCGAATGTCATCGAGACCCGAGCGATCGCCTCCTCCGCCGCCCCCCGCGTATCGAGCGGCTATCTGCTCGGCTGCACATGCTAGCTTCCAATAGGCGAACACCTGATGCCAGCGCAGCCCACTCAGGTCCCTACCCGAGACCTCCGAATAGTGCCTGATCACTCCCTCGCGGTCGGGAAAACCCGGTAGCGCAGTTGGTCCCACAGCCTCGTCTCCTTCGCCAGACCAGTAGGCGAGCGTCAGGGCAAGATCTGTGAGCGGATCACCGAGTGTGGCCAGCTCCCAATCGAGAACGGCGATCACAATGCCGTCGTCGTTCACGACGGCATTGTCGATTCGAAAATCCCCGTGCACGAGGCAGACCGCCGATATTGGGGGAAGGTTCTCGAGTAACCATTGATGGACGCTGTCAACGTCTGGGACCATTCGGTTCCGCACCCGATTATAACTGCCGTACCATCGGTCTAGTTGACGCGTGAGATAGCCCGTGCTCGGTGCCAGATCATCGAGGCCGGTCCCAGCGAGGTCGGTCTCGTGGATGGCGGCCAGCACCTCGATCAGGGATCGAGCGGAGCTTGCCCTCTGAGGTTCACTTAGCTGGGACGACTGTCGACGACCCCGCAGAACAGTGCCCTCGACGAACTCCATGACGAAGAACGGCTCGCCCAAAACGTTGCCACCGTCCGTGCCGTATACCTGGGGAACCGGAACATCTCGCTCGTGCGCCAGCGCGCTGATGATGCGAGCTTCTCGAAGAACGTCATGCGCGCTCGCGACCCGCGGTCCATCGGGAGGACGGCGAAGAGCCCAACTGCTTCCCGCTGCGTCGGTCACTCGATAGGTTTGGTTCGACCGTCCGCCGGCGATGAGAGAAGCTTCGAGAGGCCCGGTTGCACCGACACGCTCCCTCAGCCACGGCTCGAGACGGAGAAGGATATCTGAGTCCATCAATAGCTCCGAGGGAGGCCGAGCACGTGTTCCGACACGTAGTTCATGACCATCTCCTGCGAAACCGGAGCGAGGCGAAAAATTCGGGCTTCGCGCCAGTACCGTTCGACGTCGTATTCCGTGGCGTAGCCCATGCCACCTAGTGTTTGAACGGCGCGATCGGTAGCGAGGTCGGCCGCATCCGCTGCCAGCCATTTCCCGAGGTTCGCCTGCTCCGCACAGGCCTGGCCAGAGTCGTAGCGCCGAGCGGCCTCCGCGACCATTTGCTCTGCGGCCGACAACCGCGCGTGCGCTTCGGCAAGCGGAAATGCTATTCCTTGGTTGGCCCCAATCGGTCGACCGAATACAACACGCTCGCGGGCGTACATGATCGCTCGATCGAGAGCGAGTCGACCCGTTCCGATTGCTTCTGCGGCGATCAGAATGCGTTCGGGATTCAAACCGTCAAGTAGATGATAGAAGCCGCGGCCTTCGGTCCCGACGAGGTCTTCCGCCGACACCGTGAGGTCGTCGTAGCTCACTTCGCAGGAGGCTACGGCGTTCCGACCAGCTTTTGGTATGGCTCGAATGTTGACTGCGGGGTCGCGCAGATTGGCGAGAAGAAGGGTCATTCCGTCGGTACGCCTGTCGCACTCGGAGAGTGGGGTTGTCCTGACCAGCAGCAAAACCTTCTCGGCCTCTAGCGCCTTAGAGGTCCAGACCTTGCGTCCCCGCACCACATAGTGATCACCTTCGAGGTGAGCATGGGTCGAGATGTTGGTGGTGTCCGTACCGGCGTCGGGTTCGGTGACGCCAAAAGCAATGTGAAGCTCGCCACTTGCCACGCTGGGTAGGTATCGACGCTTCATCAATGGCGAACCGTGTTTGACCACTGGATCATCCCGAAGATGGAGAGGTGTAGCGCTGTAGCACCGTTCATCGCCGCGCCTGAGGCAGCGACCGTTTGTAACACCACGGCGGCCTCGGTGATTCCGGCACCCGAGCCGCCGTACTCCGGTGGAATAGCGATACCGACCCACCCTGCGCCCGCCATCGCCGCATAGAAGTCCCAGGGAAAGGCGTGTTCCAGGTCGCAGCGCCTCCAGTACTCGTCAGGAAACTTCGAACACAATCCGGCTACCGACTCCCGGATGTCCTCCAAATGCTCTCCGACCCAGCCACTACCGGCCGTTATGACTCTGGCTGGCTTCGATCGGACCGGGACCTGAGGGATGGTCATCCTGGCACGTTGCTTTACAGGACGGCCCTTGTCAAGTAAATGTTCACTTGTATCTGTAGGCGGGATGAGCTACGAATTCATCATGGCAATCCCCTCGATGTCTGGAATGGATGGCCAAATCGATATGACGATTCGGCGAACAGTCCAGACCCTCTTGTCCCAATTTCAGCCAGAGGAGCGCACCGGAAAAGCATGGCTGGACGCGGCCTACAAGGCCGGTCTCGCGTGGGTGTCATTTCCCGTCGGACTTGGCGGCCTCGGTGCCCCGGTTGGGATGCAGGCGTTAGTGGACGAAGAGCTCGGAAGAGCTGGGGCAACGCTGCGCGAAGATCCTCGTTACGCCGTCGGGTATGGCTTAGCCGCCCCGGTACTCGTTGAGTTTGCTCAGCCGACGGTCGTAGGGCGCATGCTCCCGCCTCTGTTCCGACTCGATGAATTCTGGTGCCAGCTGTTCAGTGAGCCCGGATCGGGTTCTGACATTGCTTCGTTGGCGACCTCAGCGGTTCGTGACGGAGACGTATGGCGAATCAATGGACAGAAGGTCTGGACGACGCTCGGGCACATTTCCAAATGGGCCCTGCTGGCGACGAGGACCGATCCAACCGTTCCTAAGCACAAAGGTCTCACCTTCTTTGTGTTGGACATGGATCAACCCGGCGTGGAGGTCAGACCACTTCGTCAGATGACGGGTGACGCTGAGTTCAATGAGGTTTTCCTGACCGATGCCGTCGTTCCTGACGAGCTTCGTCTCGGGGACGTGGGCGAGGGCTGGCGGGTCGTCGTGGCAACCCTCGCAAACGAGCGCCACACCGTGGCTGATGTTGGAAGCACACCCGCTGGCAACATTGAGAGGGCAATTGAGTTGTATCGAGCAATAGGCGATCGGCCGGGAAGGGCTGCGACCCGCGATCGTCTGATGTCACTGTGGGTCAGGGACATGGTTGTCCAGTTGCTGATGGATCGTACGGACCACGAGGGGTCTTTAGACAAACTGGGACAGACGAAGGTGAAACAGGACATTCTCAAACTCTGCATCGATCTGATGGGACCGATCGGGATGCTCTACCCCGAGACGGGATATAGACCAGCTGGCCGTGATGCATCGTCTGAGGTCATGGAAGATCTCCGCTGGCAGTTCCTGCGAAGCCGCGCCGGAACGGTCGAAGGTGGCACCTCTGAGGTCATGAAGAACATCATTGGAGAGCGTGTTTTGGGTCTGGCCAAAGAGCCGGCGGTGGACCGCGACGTCGCCTGGCGTGATCTCAGGCGGTGACCAATCCATCCCCGCTGACCGGGGTCCGCGTCCTCGACCTTTCCCGCGTCCTTTCCGGGCCTTACGCCGGACGAGCCCTTGCGGATCTTGGTGCCGACGTTGTCAAAGTGGAGTCTCCCGACGGTGACCTGACACAGATATGGGGCGAGGTCCGCGCGGGGCGATCGGGGTTCTATTTTCAGCAGAACGCCGGTAAGCGCAGTGTGGGAGTTGACCTCAAAGTGGATGGGGCATCGGATTTGGTGGTCCGGTTGGCGGCTCAGTCCGACATCGTCATCGAAAACTTTCGTCCCGGTGTTGCTGATCGTCTGGGAATCGGCTGGCCGAATCTATCCGCGCAGAACGCCGGTCTCATCATGTTGTCTATCAGCGGTTATGGTCAGGACGACCTGCCCGCGGCCCGAGGTGCATTTGCCCCAATCATCCATGCCGCGTCCGGTCTGATCTGGCGACAATCGATCCGAGACCGCATGCCTCCCATGGATCCCATGCTGTCGATCGCCGATCTCTTGGCCGGACTTCACGGGTTGATTGCCATTCTGGCCGCCCTTCACCTTCGGAGATCGACTGGACTTGGGCAACATATCGATATGGCCATGCTCGACGCCATGCTTGCCACTGACGAGTACACCCACCACTACCTTGACGGATCACCTTTGGCCAAGCTCGGCGGACTGGTGTGGCAGGCGTCGGATGGGCCCATTTTGATCGCGGCCGATCAGCGCCATACGTGGCTACGGTTATCGGCCGCGCACGGATTGTCAGACGAGTGTCCGCCCGATACTTCCACGGAGCAGAAGATCGCTGCCAGAGGACGGGTCATTGCCGGGTGGATTTCGATGCAGGAACGATCGAAAATCCACTCCGCGCTGGCGGTTGCAGACCTGTTCAGCACCGATGTGGTAACCCCGGAATGCGCCATCGAAGGGGCCATCGAACAACGAGGCATTGTCGCTAACGTCGCCGCAGGTGACGGAGGAACTCGTCGGGTCCTGGAATTGCCTTATCGGTTCTCGGGTGCAGCGAGCCAGGTGCGAGGATCGGCTCCTGCCCTAGCCCAACACAATGCTGAAGTGCTTCATGACTGGCTTGCAATCGAGAACGAGGAGATCTTCGAACTCACCCATCGGGGAATATTGATCGAGCCCTCAGGCGACGAACCTACGAAGACACCAACTGCCACTTCCGCAGGCTCAGCAACTCACCGGTCGGGGCTTCGTCATGGTAGTAGCGAGTGATCGTCGCATAGGGAGCCTCGGCAACATAGACGTCTCCCGAGACCGGTTCGACTGAGATGCCATGGATTGCCGTGAAGCAGTCAGGTTCGAAACCCCATTCCCCGATACCGAGCCGCCCGATTTCCGTTCCCTCCGTGTTCAGCACTTTGATACGACATCCAAGATGTGGGGTCTCGCGTTGATAGGCAACCGGACACCCTTCCCCAACCAGGATCCAGGTCGATCCATCGGGCCGCGTGATGGATCGGAGGGCCTGCGGATAGTAGTGGTGCCACTGGTCGAGCCAGGTGCCGTCGAGGCTAAACACTTGAAGCCGAAAGTTCTCGCGGTCACAGATGACCAACCGATCGTCGCCGATAAAACAAACCCCGTGCGGCAGGCTGAACTCGCCTCGGTCGCTACCGGGGCTCCCAAAGCTGGCGATGAGCTCACCCTCCGGTGAGAATCGATGCACGGCTGAGTTTCGGTAACCGTCCGTGACGAAAACTTCACCAGATCGAGGGTGCACCGCCACATCGGTTGGTCGGTTGAATGGGAGGCCGCTGTGCGGTGGTGCGCTTTTCTTTCTATCTCCCAATGTCATTAGAAGTTCGCCGTCGGGACTGCGCTTCTCGACGACGTGCTTGAGGTCGACGAGCCAGAGGTTCCCTTCAGCGTCGATATTGATCGAATGAGCCAGGTTGAACTGATCCTTGCCCCAACCTCCGAGCATCTCTCCTTCCTGGTCAAAGATCAGGATCGGAACAGGGCCCCGGTTGAAGACGAAGACACGACCGTCGGGATGGAGAGCGACCGATGTCGCCTCACTGCCCAGGGTCGAGCCCATCGGCAGACGCCCCCATCCTGCGACCGGAGCGAAATGAAGTGCCGTGTGCGTTTCTGTTGTAGTGGTCACTGTGCTCACCAAGACCTTTCGAGTACCCGTCGGGCGTATGCTGATAAGTAAGTGATAGCTTAGTTGTGGTTCCCCACGATTGCACGGGTGATTCCCATAGGAAGGTGAGACGGTCGATGAGCGGCTGGTCGGACGCAGAAAAGTCAACGTTGTCGGGATATTTGCGAGGCAACGCAGAACGACATCCGGACCGTGTGGTCCACATCTGCGACGATCGACCGTTGACTGACGGCGAACTCCTCTCAAACTCCTATGCGTTCGCCAATGGCTACAGCCAACTCGGAGTCGAGGCTGGGACGGTCGTGGCTTCGCTGATGGAAAATTGCCTTGAGCATGCTTACTCGTGGGGCGCTGCTTCGTTTCTCGGAGCTGGGCACCTTCCGTGCAACACGTTCCTGCGCGGCGAATTCCTTGCCCATCAACTGGGTCGTACCGAAGCGTCAGTGGTAGTTGCAGATGAGGAGTTGGCCGAACGAGTGCTGGAGATACGAGACAAGCTTCCGCATCTCCAACATCTTGTTATCCGGGGCAGCGACTCGGCTGCGGCTGCGCTAAAACAATCCGATCTAGTGGTGTCTAGCATGGAGTCGCTCCTTTCGTCGGAGAGCGAAAAGCTCCTCATCCAGCGACCTGCACGCTATGACGATCTCAACACAATCATCTTCACGGGAGGGACCACTGGACCATCCAAGGGTGTGGCCATCAGCCAGAATTACATGGTATCAATGCAGGAAGCCACACGTCGGTGCAACGGTTGGACATCCGAGTCAACCTTCTATCAGCCGTTGCCGCTGTTTCACATCAATGCTTTTGGGTTGACCATCGTTGCGCCAGTTTTGTTTGGTGGCCAGGGCGTGACCGCCAGCAGACTGAGCATCGGCGAGTTCTGGAACGACGTTCGCCGCTATGGCGCTACTCATCTTTCTCTCTTTGGTTCACTCTATCTGATGCTGTGGAATCAGCCGGAGACTGACTGTGACGCAGATAATCCTGCTCGTGTCTCCACTGGGTACTGTCCGCTTGAGATCCACGAGGCGTTCGAGAGGCGCTTTGGTATCACGATCTATGGGTCGTATGCGCTGTCCGAAGCAATCATGGTGGCAAGCACCACTCCTGATGATGTACCGGCTCCTGGTTGGGCAGGACGGCCCCATCCAGATTTTGACGTCCGTCTGTTCGATGACGAGGACCAAGAGGTTCCGGTTGGCCAGGTAGGCGAGATCTGTGTTCGTCCACGTAAACCACACATCATGTTCTCCGGGTACTTCAACGATCCAAGGGGTACACTGGACGCGTTCTCGAACCTCTGGTTTCACACCAACGACCTCGGCAAGATGAACGAGCAAGGATATTTGGCCTTCGTGGACAGAAAGGCCGACTACCTGCGCAGGCGGGGTGAGAACATCTCGACTTATGAGGTGGAGCAGGTGCTCCTCTACTACCCGGGACTGCTCGAGGTCGCGGTTCATGGCGTGCCGTCGGAGATGGGCGACGAGGAGGTGAAGGCCTGTCTTCGGTTGGCGCCTGACGCGGGGTTCGATCTTCGGGACTTCTTGGACTTCTGTGTGACAGGAATGCCGTACTACGCCGTGCCACGATTTGTCGAGATCATGGACGACTTTCCGAGGAGTCCGGTTGGCAGGGTCCAAAAGTTCCAACTTAAGGCTCGTGGCGTTACGTCGGAAACTCTCGATCGCGAGACCATCGACTACCAGGTATCGAAGTAGAAATTCGATATGTCGTGAACGGTGCTCAAGCGCTGATCCGTACGCTGCTCGACAGCGGGGTCGACGTGTGCTTTGCCAACCCAGGAACGTCCGAGATGCACTTTGTCGCAGCGCTCGACGATAACCCGGACCTTCGGGCCGTACTATGCCTATTCGAAGGGGTGGCCACTGGCGCCGCGGACGGCTTTGCGCGCATGAGCGGTCGTCCGGCCGCCACGCTGCTACATCTGGGGCCGGGTCTGGGCAACGGGCTGGCCAACCTCCACAATGCACGCAGAGCGTCGTCACCGGTCCTCAATGTCGTTGGTGATCACGCCACCTGGCATGCGGCGTTAGATTCACCCCTCAGCTCGAACATCCAGACAGTAGCCGCAAACGTATCGCCGGGGTTCGTACGATATGGCCACCGCGTTGAGGCCATCGGTCTCGACGCGGTGGAAGCTATTGATGCCGCATACGGACCTCCAGGGTCCGTTGCGACTCTGATCCTTCCAGCCGACGTGTCGTGGGACGAGGGCGGGTTGCCAGGACCGGTATCGGCTGGTCATCTTCCATCACGGGTGGAGCCGGACCGCATCGCATCGATTGCTGCCCTACTCAAAACAAGCGAACGTCCAGCACTGCTCGTTGGGGGAAGCGCATGTTCCCGGCCGGCCCTAGAGGCGGCGGCCGCCATCTGTGCTGGGTCCGGTGCTCGCCTCATTTGCGAGACGTTTCCACCTCGCTTGTCGCGTGGCGTTGGACTCCCGCGACCGGAGCGGCTGGCCTACTTTTCCGAGTACGCACTGACGCAACTCGAAGGTATCACCGACCTTGTTCTGGTCGATGCCGAGCCGCCCGTAGCGTTCTTCGCCTATCCCGACAAAAAGAGCGAACTTGTCCCAGAAGGCTGCACAGTCCATGTGTTGGCCATGGGATCTGACGACGTTCGTGGTGCACTCGACGCTTTAGTCGCGGAGCTCGGCGCCGAGGGAAGTGTGGATCGCCCGAAGAAAGCGCCCGACTCAAACCTGCCCCGCGGCGCTCTGACCGCCGAATCGGTGATGCAGGCCGTGGGAGTTTTGTTGCCAGAGGACGCGATCGTTTCCGATGAGAGCGTAACTGCGGGCCAGTATGCCTTTCATTACACTCGTCACTCCGCTCCGCATGAGTATCTCACGTTGACAGGCGGAGCGATTGGACAAGGGCTGCCGCTTGCGGTGGGGGCGGCCGTCGCCTGTCCGGAACGACGCGTGATTGCCCTTGAAGCCGACGGAAGCGCGATGTATACCCCGCAAGCCTGGTGGACCATGGCGCGGGAGAACCTGGATATCACCACGATAATTCTCAACAACGGCGCCTACGCAGTCCTGGGAATGGAACTACAGCGTGTGGGAGCTGATTCGGACGGAATCAAGGCGCGCGAACTCCTGAACATCGGTCAGCCGGACCTGGACTTCGTGTCGATCGCGTCGGGGATGGGGGTCGAATCTCGATCCGCGAACGACGCGGAGGAGTTCGTTGCGCACCTCCGGTGGTCGCTTTCCACTCGGGGACCCACGGTTGTCGAGGCGCGGATTCCTGCCGTCTTATGAACCGCGAGGGCCTCGTAACCAGACTGTCAAACTTGAGGAACGTCCATCGACCGAACGCGCTGAGCGGAAGTGACCGTCGTGGCCGGCCCGTCTTCTATGCCCGCCTGGATGAGTCTTGGCTTCGTATGTCATCCCAGCAAAAGGAGCTCACATGCCACCGAACCCGTTAGATATCGGCCTCGTCCTGCCGACTGCCGGCGGGATCTCCGGAGCTGTCGAGGCCGATGCGATCTCAGAGGCTGCAGTGTGGGCTGAGTCCAATGGTTTCGACTCAGCCTGGGCAGGGGACCATGTTGTACATCACGGCCCCATCCTCGACTGCATCGTGGCGCTCAGCACGGCCGCAGCATCGACTTCGCGCATTCGAGTGGGAACTGGCGTTCTTCTCTTGGCGCTTCGAGGCTTGACCGTGGCAGCCAAACAACTGGCAAGTCTGGCGTACGTGTCCCAGGGACGTCTCATCGTCGGCGTCGGGGTAGGGGGCGAGTTTCCACTTGAGTGGGAAGCATCTGGAGTGCCGCTCGCGGAACGGGGCAGCAGAACTGACGAATATCTGCCAGTTCTAAGGCGGTTGCTTGACGGTGAACGCGTTGCTCATCAAGGCACGTTTGCACAGCTCGACGGCGTGAGACTTGAGCCAGTCCCGCCCGCCCCGGTCCCGATCCTCGGGAGCGGTCGGGCCCTTCGAGCACTCAATCGTGCTGCCCGAGTGACGAACGGCTGGATCGGCTTTCTTCAGACCCCAAATGGTTTTTCCCGCGCCGTCGCTCTGCTCAAAGACGAACGAGTCGCGACGGGAAGGGCTTCGGAGCCCTTTACCTATGGGCTGCTTGTTTCGTTCCACCTCACGAAGAAGGATGAGGGCGCGCACCGAGAGGCTGCTGAATTGCTGGTTGCATCACACGGTGGGGCAACCGTTAACGTCCTCGAGAGGTTCGTCGTCGCCGGCACCGCCGCCTCCGTCGTCGAGCAGCTAGTTCGGTTTCGAGCGCTCGGCTGCTCGTTGTTTGTCGTAAACCCAGCTGACGATCGGCCTGTTCGCAGGGCCGAACAGTTCGAGGAATTTGCCCGCGAGGTGATCCCGGTCCTCCGCGCCCTTGCGGGATAAGCGAGCGTATACTAACTTAGGGTTCCAGCGGGAAGCGACACCGGCGCTACCTCGTGTTGCTGGACAAAGCGAGCACATACTAACTTAAATCCCGGTCCGCGACCGGAGGCAAAGCGTGGCGATCAAAATGGACTCACTGGGTCTCAAAAAATCCAGAGAACGCAAGAAGGTGACGTTCCTTCCCGAGCCTGAACGTCGCGATCGCTTGTACACAGTGATTTCAGTGGACGACCACTTGGTGGAGCCGGCGGATATGTTCGAGGGACGACTTCCTTCCAAGTATGCCGATCTCGCCCCCAAAGTGATCGAATTGCGGGACGGAACCCAGCGGTGGGAGTACGACGGGCGGCGCATTCCCAACGTGGGCTTGAACGCATCGGTTGGCAGGCCACCGGAAGAGCTGTCGTCCGAGCCGGCCCGCTTCGACGAGATGCGACGAGGCGCATGGGACATCCATGCGCGGATCGCCGACATGGACATAGCGGGAGTCTACGCGTCTCTGAATTTTCCTTCGATGCTTCCGGGGTTCGCTGGCCAACGGATCGTTGCCACGAAGGATCCCAACCTAGGGCTTGCGGTGTTTCGCGCCTATAACGATTGGCATCTTGAGCAGTGGGCGGGTTTGTACCCGGATCGCATCATCCCCTGTCAACTTCCCTGGTTGGCCGACCCCCACATTGCAGCAGAGGAGATCCGCCGCAATGCAGCCCGTGGGTTCAAGGCAGTGACGTTTTCAGAAAACCCAGAGAAGCTGGGATATCCCTCTATTCACACGACACATTGGGATCCATTCTTCGAGGCATGCCAAGAGACGGGCACACCGGTATGTCTGCACATAGGTTCTTCCTCGACCACGGTCAGTGGTTCGAGTGATGCCCCCTTCGACGAGGTTGGGTTTTTGTTCTTCACGAACGCCATCGTGACTGCCGCCGACTGGTTGTTTGCGAAAGTCCCCGTCCGCTTTCCCGGGCTCAAACTGGTCCTCTCCGAAGGCGGCATTGGATGGCTGCCTGGATTCATAGATCGACTCAGGCATGCTGCCCGATATCAGGACTTCACTGACACGTGGAAAGGCGTTGAGGAGCCTGTTGCAGATGTCTTCCTTCGGAGCTTCCGGTTCTGCACTATCGAGGATCCGACAACCTTTTCAGTCCTAGATGAGATTGGAGCCGAACGGGTCATGGTCGAAGTCGATTACCCCCACGTTGATTCGACTTGGCCCAACGTGCAATCGATCCTGCATAGTCAGCTGAGCGGGCTTGCCGATGACGCGGTCCGAAAAGTTACCTACGAGAATGCCTCTTCGTTGTTCCGACATCCCGTGCCGGATTCGGCGCTGGTTTCTCTGGATTAGTAGAGAACGGGAGACCCATGAAGTACAAAACCATCGACGCGGACAATCACTACTACGAGCCAGATGATTGCTTCACCAGGCATATTGAGGCTCCATATCGAGATCGGGCCATACACCTTGTAGACGGGAGGCACGGCAGGACCTGGCTTGTAGGCGACAACCCGATCTCTTACATCCCGAGTAATACCGGCGACGAAACTTGGGCGCCAGGTGTGACTGCGAAGTTCTTTGCCGGTGAAGCCGACTCGAAGGGTGAGACGCTCAGGCCGGAAGACAAGATCAATCCTCACGACATTCCTGGATTGTTCAACCGCCACGAGCGCCTGAAGCTCATGGATAGTCAAGAAATAGAAGCGATCATCCAACTCCCAACTCTTGGTGTGTTGTTTGAACATGACATGGCGCACGATCCTGAGGTGTTGTTTGCCAACATCCGAGCCTTCAATCGCTGGGTCGAAGATGACTGGGGCTATGGCGCAGATGGACGGATCTTCGGCGTTCCCGTGTTGTCGATGGTCGACGTAGAGGCCGCTGCGACCGAGGTCGACCGTGTCGCAGCTCTTGGCGCCAAGTTCGTTTATCTCAAGGTCGGACCCATCGGTGATCGATCTCCGGCCGACCCGTATTTTGATCAAATTTGGGCGCGCATTGATGATGCCGGCATCAAGCCGATCTACCACGTCACCAACTCTGGATACGTCGACTGGTTCGCAACACGCTGGAGTGAGCGGGGCAACATCATGCTGCCCAAGTATTCAGCCTTTCAGCATCTGACGTGCAACATCGACAGGCCCGCGCACGACACCTTTGGTGCTCTCGTCCTACATAACTTGTTCGGACGGTTCCCTGGTCTTCAGGTTCTGAGCATCGAAAACGGATCGTCGTGGGTGGCGCCGCTGCTCAAAGGCATGGACAAAGCTGCGAAAATGGGGGAGTACGGGCGTTGGATCGGTGGGAAGCTCGACCATAAGCCCAGTGACATTTTCAGGGCACATTGCCATGTGGTGCCGTTCCACGAGGACGTCATGTCGCCGCTAGCTGAGCTCATCGGCATCGGGAGAATGCTGTTCGGCTCCGATTATCCGCACGGTGAGGGTCTGGCCGAACCCAATGAATTCGCAGATCGTCTTCACGGGTTCTCCGATGCCGAGGTGCGCCTTGTTATGCGGGACAATGCATCGAGGCTTTTGGCTCTCGCCTAAGGCTCATACGAAAAGCGCCATCTGGCGGCGGACGAGACTTACCAGAACCCCCCGTGGACTTCAAGGATCGCTCCGGTTGTGTACGTGCTCGCATCTGATGCGAGGTACTGGACGGCGCCCACGATTTCGTTCGGCTCACCGGCTCGCCGGAGGGGTATGGCCTCCAGTTCCGCGGCCACTTCGGGAAGATCGAAAGTTGTTGCCATGTCGGTTCGGAATGGACCCGCCGCCACGGCGTTCACTCGAACCGTAGGTCCCAGTGCATGGGCGAAGCTTCGAGTAAGTGAGTTGACTCCCGCTTTGGACGCCGCGTACGGCATCTGGAGCGGAAGCGGTTTGATCGCACCTGCCGAGGAGACGTTAATGACGCTTCCACCCCCACGGTCAATCATCCGCGGACCCAGGAGACTCGTCAGTCGAAATACGCTCTTCACGTTCACATCCTGGATCTTGTCCCACAGCTCCTCCGTTACATCCTGCATCGGCGGAGTCACCGGAGATATACCTGCGTTGTTGACGAGGATATCGACCCCACCGAAGTCCCAGGCGAAGTCGGCCAACTCTTGGAGGTCGCTCCACTTGCCGACGTGGCACGAGATGGCCAGGGTCCGCACCCCAAATTCGGATGCGATCTCTTGGGCCGCATCTTGGCATGACTCAAGTCTTCGGCTTGCCACGACCACATCTGCTCCTGCTGCGGCCAAGCCTCCGGCGATGGCTCTCCCGAGGCCCCTGCTTCCCCCAGTCACAATGGCGACCTTGTCGGTCAGATCGAAGGACGCGAACCTTTCCTTTTCGGCGTTCATGCCGGATAATCTAGTAAATCCTTACTTATGATGGAGGCAACATGACCCGCGGCATCTATTTGGCGCTCTCCAATCCGATATCCGGTGGCTCAGAGGTGGAATTCAACCGCTGGTACGACCACGTCCATTCACCAGAGGCTCTCAACTATCCCGGCTTTGTGGAGGCTCGGCGATATCGGCTCTCCCAAGAGCAGATCCGGGATCAGGGTCTCCCTGCTCCCTATCGATACGCCGTGGTGTATGACGTTGAAAGCGTTGAACGGATCCCGGAGTGTCGCGAGTTCGCTCCCATCCTCGCTGCTGCTTCACGGGAGTTCGTGAGCCCCACCATAGATGCAACTGGCGTGTTTGCCTACGTGTTCGAGGAGATCAGTCGCATCACCCAACCCAGAGAACTGTTTGGTCCTGACCGCGAGGACAACGGCTAATGAGTCAACCGAACGTGCTGTTTGACCTTGAGGACGGCGTTGCAACCATCACGCTCAACCGCCCAAGCGCCTGGAACACCTTCACGTTCGATCTCCACGCCGAACTGATGTCGGCCTTCGACAGAGCGGACGCCGACGACTCCGTGCGAGCGGTGGTGGTGACGGGAAATGGCGCTGCTTTTAGTGCGGGTGCTGATCTTTCGGGCGGTGAACAAACCTTCGACGCGTCGGCCCGAGGCGAGGGTGACGGTGACCGGCGGGATATGGGGGGGCTGCTGACCCTTCGTATCTTCGCCATGACCAAGCCGGTGGTTGCGGCCGTCAACGGCGTTGCCGCCGGGTTGGGGGCCACGATCCTTCTTCCGATGGATGTGCGGCTAGCGGGGGAATCGGCTCGGTTTGCATTCGTCTTCACCAGGAGGGGGATTGTTCCTGAGGCCTGCTCTACTTGGTTTCTCCCTCGAGTCGTTGGGATCAGCCGAGCAGCTGAGTGGTGTTATTCGGGACGGATCGTCACGGTAGACGAGGCGAAGGACGCTGGACTTGTGCGGGACGTTCTCCCCGATGGCACACTCCTAGAAACGGCACAGAACTTGGCCCGGGACATGGTTGGTCTGAGCTCCCCGGTTGCGGTGGCCCTCACTCGGCAGATGCTGTGGCGGATGCTCGGAGCAGATCACCCGATGGAGGCACATCGCGTTGACTCGCGACTGATTGCCTGGTTGGGGAAGCAGCCAGATGCTGCAGAAGGGATTCGATCGTTTCTGGATAAACGCTCACCCCACTTTGCTATGGCTCCGAGCTCCGATATGCCCCCGCTGTATCCCTGGTGGCGGGACCCTGAGTTCGATCCCTTACCAGCTGGCGATCTGACTACGGAAACCCCTTTGAACTAAGTGAGCGCTCCATGACATAATCGGCTGATGTTCGGGGCAAAGATGCAGCACTGAGGAGGAGACACATGGGTCCTGTGAATGGTCTGAAGGTCATCGAGCTCGGCGGGATCGGGCCATCCGAATTTGCCGGCATGATGCTTGCGGACCTCGGCGCTGAAGTCGTGCGAGTGGATCGAATCGATTCCGTCGATGAGACGGATTGGACGTCGAGTTACTCGACTCGGCGTGGCCGGCGGTCTATCGCTGTGGACTTGAAGGATCCACGTGGCGTCGATGTGGTGCTTCGCCTCGTAGAACAGGCGGACGTGCTGACGGAGGGTTTTCGGCCGAGTGTTGCGGAGCGACTCGGACTCGGCCCTGAAGTGTGCGCCCAACGTAATCCAGGTCTGATCTACACACGTGTCACCGGATGGGGCCAAGACGGCCCGTACGCGCAGGTACCCGGACACGACATCAACTATTTGGCCACCACGGGCAGCCTCTACGGGCTGGGCCGCGTGGGGGAGGTTCCTCTGCCTCCACTGAACCTATTGGGGGACTATGGCGGCGGCGGGATGCTGACCGTTGTCGGCATCCTCGCCGCGTTGCTGGAGCGACAACAGTCCGGGTTGGGTCAGGTGATTGACTCCGCCATCGTGGACGGAGTGTCGCTACTCACAACATTGATTTGGGGCATGCGAGCACAGGGTGAATGGAATGACCAAAAGGGAATGAATGTCACTGACGGAGGAAGTCCCTTCTACGATGTGTATGAAACGGCTGACGGAGGTTTTGTGGCGATCGGCGCCGGTGAGCCCCAATTTTTCGCCGCCCTCATGAAGACGCTGGGCATCGATGATCCTCCGGAACAGTGGGATCGAAGTCGCTGGCCAGAGTTCAAAACCCGGGTCGCCGAGACATTCAAATCTCGCACCCGAGATGAGTGGTCAGCCATGGTCGGCGATCCGTTGCTGTGCATCAGCCCAGTGCTCTCATGGGCCGAAGCACCGCACGATGCACACAATGCTGCTCGCAATGTGTTCGTGGACTTCGAAGGACTGACGCAGCCAGCCCCGGCGCCCCGTTTCGATCGCACACCCGCATCTTTGTCGCTCGGGCCACCCATGGGGGGGCAGCACTCTGAAGAGATCCTCGGTGACTGGGGCTTCCCAGCATCCGATGTCCAATCCCTTGTTGATTGCTCCGTGGTCCGCCAAAGAGATCGATAGCACCTCCTATCCCATCGAGTGCAAAGGAAATCTATGTTGTCCAATTCGTCGCGCGACGTGGTCGTGGTAGACGCTGTCCGAACTCCCTTCGGCCGAAAAAACGGGTGGCTGTCCGACGTTCATCCTGTCAACCTGCTCGGCGCAGTTCAGGCTGCAATCTTCCAGAGGAATGATGTTGATCCCCTCGAGGTCGGACAGGTGGTCGGTGGCTGCGTCGGTCAGGTCGGTGCACAGACGATGAATGTGACTCGTACCGCTTGGTTGGCTGCAGGTCTGCCCCAGGATGTCGCATCAACAACGGTCGACTCGCAGTGTGGATCATCCCAACAAGCCAGCGCCATTGCATACAGCATGGTGGCAGCGGGGGTTATCGATGTTGCCGTTGCGTGCGGGGTCGAAGTGATGAGCAAGGTCCCTATGGGTTCAGCGGTGCCAATAGATCCGAGCGTGGGCAAGCCGATTAACCGCGACTACTTCAAATATCATGAACCGACCACCCAGTTTGAGGCCGCGGAGCGGGTGGCCGAGCAATGGGAGATCAGTCGCGAGGACTGTGACGGGTTCGGCCAATTGTCGCAGCAGCGAGCGGCGCAGGCATGGTCGGAGGATCGCTTTGGTTCTCAAATCATTCCTGTCACCGTTCCTGGAGCAGACGATGGTCCGACATCCGTGGTCGATCGGGACGAAGGTCTTCGCGACACCACGCTGGAGGGCTTGGCTGCGCTCAAGCCAACTGGACGCCCGAATGGCGTTCATACGGCCGGCTCGTCCTCACAGATCGCTGACGGAGCGAGCGCAATGTTGCTAATGACGGAGGAGCGGGCTGAAGCCTTACAACTTGAACCGCTGGCTCAAATCGTTGACGCCTGCCTTGTCGGATCGGACCCGACCATGATGCTCACTGGGCCCATTCTCGCCACACAACACCTGTTGAAGCGGAATCAGCTGAGCTTGAACGACATCGATCTCATCGAAATCAATGAAGCATTCGCTTCGGTTGTTTTGGCGTGGCAGCGGGAGCTCGACGCCGATCTCGAGCGCACGAATCCCAATGGTGGTGCCATTGCCTTGGGTCACCCCCTCGGAGCGACGGGTGTTGCGTTGATCGCAAAGGCAGTACACGAGTTGGCCCGGACCGGTTTGGAGCGCTCCCTGGTCACGATGTGCTGTGGGGGCGGCCTCGGTACCGGCACACTTCTGCGCCGCATCTGACGCCGACTGATCATGAGCGACAGCATCATCATCGAACCACGGTCGAGCATCCTCATCATCACCCTCAACCGTCCCGAAGTTATGAATGCTATCAACAGCGAGCTGGCCGAGGCCTTGAATCGCGCTATCAGGATCCTCGACGCACGCGAAGACTTGAGGGTCGGAGTGATTGTCGGGTCGGGTCGAGGGTTCTCGTCCGGGATGGACCTCAGCGCATTCGCAACCGAAGGGGCCCCCAAGACCTTTAGGGAGTTTTTGGTCAACGGCAGCGCCAAGCCCCTGGTCGCTGCAGTCGAGGGATTCGCTCTGGCTGGTGGTCTCGAAATCGCTCTCACGTGCGATCTGATCGTGGCCTCAAGGGGCGCAAGGTTGGGCGTGCCAGAAGTCAAGGTGGGCCTGTTTGCTGCTGGTGGCGCTCTGATTCGGCTACCCCAGCGGGTTCTCCGGGCGAAAGCGGTTGAGATGGTCTTGACGGGAGCACCTATCACGGCCGAAGAAGGGTTCGAAATGGGTCTCATTTCTCGGCTAACCGAGAAGGGCAGTGCGTTGGGGACGGCAATCGATCTCGCGCATGAGATTTCTCGAAATGCTCCCTTGGCAGTGCGGGCGTCCTTGGCCATGGTGCGGGCGAATGTAGGCCGAACCGAGGAGGAACTGTGGAAGGTTCAGGCGCCGCTGGGACGAGGGGTCTTCGCATCAGCAGACGCCAAGGAGGGGGCACGGGCCTTTGTTGAAAAGCGTGAACCAGAGTGGACTGGCAACTGAGAGGAAAGAACCTTGAGGATCGAGCAATCCGTAGCGATCGTGACCGGAGCGTCATCGGGGCTAGGCGCCGCCACCGCTCAGGCGCTGAGTGAGCAGGGGGCTCAAGTAGTCATGGCTGATCGAGACTCCGAGCGGGGAACGGTCGTCGCAAAGAAGATCCGCGCATCGTTCGTCACTGCTGATGTGGCTGACGAAGAGCAGGTGAACGCGGCTATTGAGCGGGGCATCGGAAATTGGGCAGCTTCGGATCCTGGTCAATTGTGCTGGTATGGGACGGGCAGCGCGAACGGTGTCCAGAGACGGCAAACCCTACGATTTGAAGCGATTCGAGCTTGTCATCCGAGTCAATCTCATCGGTAGCTTCAATTGTTTGAGATTGGCAGCCGCAGCCATGTGTCAACTTGAGCCGTTGGAGGACGGGGAACGGGGTACGATCGTCAACACGGCCTCCGTGGCCGCGTTCGACGGTCAGATCGGCCAGGCGGCATATTCGGCCTCAAAGGGTGGCCTCGTGGGAATGACCCTTCCTATCGCACGAGATCTCGCAGGCTTTGGAATTCGGGTCAATACTGTTGCGCCTGGGTTGTTTGACACACCGATCTACGGCGAGGGTCCGGAGGCGGAGGAGTGGAAATCGAAGTTGGTCAGTAGCGTCGTATTTCCATCGCGCCTCGGATTGGACAATGAGTTTGCGGCTCTGGTGCTGGAATGTATTCGAAACCGCTACCTCAACGGCGAGACGATCAGATTGGACGGTGGAATCCGGCTACCACCCAAATGATCATGCGACTCATTGCACATCCTGCTCCATAAAGGCGAAGCGTTTGTCCAGCGCAGGTCGAACCATGTCAGGGTGAGTAAAGACGTGTGATCGATTGGTGAGAATTGCGTCGAGTACCAGCCGGGCCACCGCTGACGGATTCATTCCCTCCCGGGCCAACGTCGATCGAAAGGTCTCGATCACTTCATCTTGGAGCGGAGCAACGCCGTCCCGCCGGTGTTGCTCCGCGTTCGCGATGTCGGTGGCAACCATTCCCGGACAGAGGACGGTGACCCCAATGCGGCTGTCTTCTCGCCGAAGATCAGACCGGAGCGAATCCGAAACTGCGAGAACTCCGAACTTGCTAGCTGTATAGGGCGCGCTCCCACTTCGCACCATCAGCACCGCCATAGAGGCGGTGTTTACGATGTGGCCATCGCCACGGAGTCGCATGTGAGGAAGAAAGCTGCGAATTCCGTTGAGAACGCCCCAGAAGTTGACTCCCATGATCCACTGCCAGTCCTCCAAGCTCAACTCCCAGAAGGGCGCAAATCGGTTCACACCGGCGTTGTTGCAGATCACGTGAACGTCCTGAAACACCCTGAGGGCGACCTCGGCGAGGTGGTCGACCGATGCGGGGTCGGACACATCAGTGACACACGCTTCGACTAGATGCCCCTGGGCTCGCAGATCTGCCGCGGCTGACTCGACTGCCACGGATTCCAGATCAGCCAGCACCACCTTCATCCCAGCTTCGGCGAAGGTGTGCGCCATTGCTCGTCCGATCCCGTTGGCGGCGCCGGTAACCACTGCGACTTTTCCCTGCACGGATTCCATGATCCCTCCTACCAATTTTCACAAGTAAGCGTATACTCTCTTACATGACCACCACAGCCTCATTTCGCCCGTGACGCAAATCGACGTGGCGATGACGGATCGCCTACTGACAACGACACGGGCGGTTCGGAAGCGGTTGGATCTGAATCGGCCGGTTCCACGCGAGTTGATTGAAGAGTGTGTAGACGTAGCTCTGCAGGCTCCAATGGGAGCCAACATTGTTCGAATCCGATGGCTCGTGACTGATGATCCTTCGATCAAAATGCAGATCGGAGCCTTGTACGCGTCCTCCTACGAGGAATATCGAAAGTCAGCGGTCGAACGACTGGCCGCCGTGGGTCGCGACGAGAATGACAAAAGTCTTCGTTCGGCCGACCATCTCGCTGCCGTTTTGGGCCAGGTGCCTGCTCTGGTGATCCCTTGCCACGTTGATCGGCCGCCGGACGATCCAACACCGTACTCGTTATCCGTGTTCTACGGCTCGGTTATGCCGGCGGTGTGGTCATTCATTCTGGCTCTGAGATCGCGCGGGCTTGGTACGTCGTTGACAACGCTTCATCTTCAGCGAGAACCCGAAGTCGCCGCCCTGTTAGGTATTCCGCCCACGGCGACACAATTGGTGATGTTGCCCGTGGGATGGTTCACCGGTGACGACTTTCAGGCGATCCCTCGCAAGCCGGCTGCCGCCTATACCTACTTCAACGCATGGAAAGGCAGATAAGGATGAATCCAGGAATCATTGACAACTCAAAACTCATGGACAATCCAGCGCTTATCGACGACTCAGGACTTGTCGATTACTTGGTGATCGACGCCGACAATCACTACTACGAGCAAGACGACGCCTTTACACGTCATATCGAACGCAAGTACCAAGACCATGCACTGCATGTGATTGAAGTCAATGGCGGCGAACAATGGGTGATTGACGGGAATCCGGTCTCTTACTGTCGAGAGAATCCAGGTGCACTCTGCCCGGCCCCGGGGTCCCGATCCAAGTTCTTCAGTGGCGCGGAGTCTTACGGTGCGAACATTGAACTCTGCACGCCGAAAGAAATGCCGGCGCTGATGCAAAAGAGTGCTCGTCTGGACCTTATGGACGAGCAAGGCATCCAGGCCATCCTGCAGCTTCCGACCGTGGGCGTGCTCTTCGAGCCCGATATTGAAGATGTATCCGTGCTGTATGCCAACTTTAGAGCTTTGAATCGCTGGATCGAAGAAGAGTGGGGATTCGGCCACGACGGTCGGATATTTGGCGTGCCGCTGCTTTCCTTGAGAGATGTGGATCTCGCCGTTATGGAACTCGATCGAGTCGCGGACGCCGGTGCTCGGGCGGTATGCCTCAACTGTGGTCCGGTCGGGGATCAATCGCCGGCTGATCCGGCATTCGGTGCGTTCTGGTCGAGAGTGGAGGAGCGCGGGACTCTCGTCGTTTACCACGTAGGCAACAGCGGCTACTCGCAGTGGTATGCGAGTCGGTTTAGTGAAACACCGAACCTGCATATTCGAAACTTCACGGCGTTCCAACACTATTCGTGCAACATTGAACGTCCTATCGCGGACACGATTGCCGCTCTGATACTCCACAACCTCTTCGGACGTTTCCCTGCAATCCAAGTAGCCACGGTAGAGCTTGGTAGCGCGTGGGTCGTGCCGCTCCTCGTCCAGTTGGACAAGTCCGTCAAGATGGCCCAACGATCGCGATGGCTGGGAGGAACTCTCGACCGTCCACCTTCCGAACTGTTCAAGAGCCATGTGTCAGTTGCGCCGTATCACGAGGAGAACATATTTGGCTTGGTAGAAGCGATCGGCGCAAACCGAGTTCTGTTCGGATCGGACTTTCCTCATGGTGAAGGGCTGGCAGAGCCCCTTCAGTTCCTCGAGTCCCTCAGAGGAATGACTCTTAGTGACGTTCGACAGATCATGCGTGACAACGCTGGCCAACTTCTGCACATCTAGCCGGAACCCTAAACTGGTTCGACCGGAGGCCAAAACCCGTTTTGGGTGATGGGAGTGAGACGCTCGGCCGAGGCCGAGAGATCCTGCTCGCTGTTATACCGGGCATCTAGGGCGAATGAGAGCGCAATGCCTATAGTGCTGAGAGCGACGACGCGGGCCGGGTATGGCACGCCATGTTCGTCGTATATTCGCCTCCAAGTCTCCGCGAGTTCGTCTATCGCTTCACTGAAGGTGCCCTCATAGAATCGCTCGGCTCGCGTGGATTCGCCAAAAAGTACAAGCCCGAAAAGCGGGAGGATTGTTTCTACGCTAGTGATCATGGAGGACCAGAATCTTGACGTCATCTCGGCGAGATCCTCGTCCGAATACGAGGTGGGGTCATATTCGGCCACCTCGTCAAAGACACCGCCTATGGCTCGTTGCAACGGCTCGACGATTGCTTCGAAAAACATGTCGTCTTTGCTAGCAAAGTGGTGGTAGAGTACCCCTTCACTGATCCTTGCTTGAGCTGCGATCTGCTTAACAGTCGTCCCGTTCATGTCGCCCGTTCTTGAGAACGAAATGCGGGCGGCTTCAAGAATTGCGTGTCGCCTGTCTTCTGCAGCCAGACGCTTACGCTTTGGCTTACTTTCTAAACTCGTTGCCCCTCCTTTTGGGTAGTTTACCAGTTGAGTTCGGCACAGTATTTATAGTAGTCGTCGTGGATGATTAAAGACGCTCATCGCAGCAATCTGACACTATTTCTTCAATAACCCGCGCGCGATATGAGTGACTTGAATCTCATCAGTCCCCCCGTAAATCTGAAGTACTTTGGCGTCTCGCGCCAGTTGTTCCACTTCGAATTCCGCCATGTAACCATTACCGCCGAACAACTGAACAGCTTCCATTGCGGTCTCTACCGCGGCTCGTGCGGCGTAGAGCTTCATGGCAGAAGCTTGCTCGATCGACAGCGATCGCTTGCGGGCTGCAAGGGATAGATGGCGAAAGACCAGCCCCTCGACATTTAATCGATGAACCTCCATCTGTGCCAGCTTCAGTTGGATTAACTGGTACTCACCAATCGGCCGACCAAATTGGATTCTATCATTGGCGTACTGAGTCGAAAGCTCTATGCATCGTTCGATGATTCCCAAGGCGATTGCAGAAATGGTGGCGCGCTCGCGAGCAAACGTGGCTTTGGCTGCATCGCGTGCGACAGCCGCGTGACCCGTTCGGATTGGCTCTGTTTCACCGATGAGCTGGTCCTTTTCGACTCTGACGTCAGTTAAGAAGAGCTCGCCAGTAGGAGAAGAGTGCATTCCCATCTTCTGGAGAGGCTGCGAACGCTCAAGTCCTTCTTCGTTGCCGTGGAGCACGAACGAGACGACCGGCCTTCCTTCGGAAGGTCCACCGTCGTCCAGCCGGCAGATAAAGACGATCAGGTCCGCGTGGGGCGCGTTTGTAATGAAGGTTTTAGTCCCGTTGATGACATACCCACTTCCTTCGCGCCGAGCGGTCGAATACATCGAGCCAAACGCGTCCGACCCGCTTCCAGGCTCCGTTATTGCCCAAGAGCCAATCTTGTCCATGGTGAGTAGATCCAAGGCCCAACGCCGCTTCTGCTCGTCGGTACCTCTGGCCAGGATCGCAGAAGCGGTTAGGCCGACCGAAACACCAAGAGCCGTCACCATTCCCGGGGAGCAGCGGGAGAGCTCGATTAGCGGGATCAAACCTGAAGCCGCGCGCGTCTCCGCCTCCTCGACCGTCTTTGTAGTGCTCGTTGACTGTGCGTTCAGCTGTGAAGTTCTCTCGAAGCGTTCACGTGCGGTGTCGGAAAGACCGAATACCTCGTACATCTTGCGAAGGAGGGCATACGGCGGCTCATCGCCATACTCCAGGCTCTTCCTTCGTGGGCGGACTTCGGTCTCCACAAAGCGCCGAAGCGCAATCCGCATTGCCAGATCCTCTTCTGACCACTCGAACACGTCCTAATTCGGCCTTTCAACGGTAGCGACTTCATGGTATACAAGTAAACGCTCGCTCACAAACGTGGAGGTGATTATGCCCGCCGCAGCAGGCCAGGAGGATGTGCTGTTGCAGGAACGCCATGGCGCGGTCCTGGAGTTGACTCTCAATCGTCCTGATCACCTCAACGCGATCGACCGGTCTCTTCACGACTTGCTCCATACGACGTTTCTCGAGATTGCGTCGATGTCCGACGTGCGGGCCGTTGTTTTCGCTGCGAGAGGTAAGGCCTTTTCGGCAGGAGGCGACTTCGACTTCATCCTGTATCAAAACGCACATGTGAATCAGGAAGAGGCCGTCAAAGAGGGTCTGGAGATTCTTTCCGCCTTTTTGAATATTCCGGCGCCTGTCGTCATCGCCATGCAGGGAGATGCCATGGGCATTGGAGCCTCGCTTGCTCTGGCCGGAGATGCCATCGTCACTCACCCAGGGGTCCGGATCGCCGACCCGCATGTGATGGTCGGACTGGCGGCTGGCGACGGCGGATGCCTGGTATGGCCACAATCCGCTGGAATGGTCCTCGCGAAGAGACATCTCCTGACGGCGGAGCCGATTAGCGGTGAGGTTGCAGCTCGGGTGGGATTGGTCAGTGATCTCGTGGAAAGTGCCGACGAAGTTCTACCGCACGCTCGCACTATCGCTGAACGGATTGCCGATCTGCCCCCGTTGGCCGTTCAGGGTACTAAACGCGCATTGAACGCCTTAGTGCAGAAGCGATTCGATGAAGTGATGGAGTTGAGCGCGCGCATCGAGATGGACACCCTGGTGTCGAGCGATGTCCGTGAAGCTGTTGCCTCGATCCGAGGGCGCCGAACCGGAGTGTTTTCCGGGCAATAGCGGAGCCGGAAACGATTCGATGAACCCGAAATCGATGAATATCAATCCTTCGCGCCGGCTGGAGATGTTTGATTACGTTGAGAGCGCTAAGTCTTGGCTCGGTCTCCACGGCACCGCGTCGTTGTTCGGTCGGCTACGTGACCACTTCTTCTGGTCGCCCTTGCGCCTTGCCCGAACGCCATGGAGCCGGGTGATCAAGCACCTTGCAGAGTTTGAGATCGATAGCTCAATTGGTTTCGACATCGAGGAGGGTCCAGATCACTTTGAAGAGACTCTTCTGATCGCCATGGACCGTCTTGCTCAAGTCGAGACTGTCAGCAGGTCGGCGTGCAGGAATGGTTCCTTTACGCTCGACGTCGAGTCCATCGCGCGGCATGAGGGTTCAACGAAAGTTCCGGGGACGTTACGGACGGAGCACCTTGGACCTTTTCGCGCCGACGGCTTCAACTTAGGAGCATGAGTTGCGATGCATCTGATCGAGGACAGCTGGTGCGTCCCCCGGGGCTACTTGACCGATTCATAGACTCACGACGCTTTAGGTCTCAGTGCAAGTAGCGGTCCCCACGGAAACCCGTCCCGGTGAGCGCCGCGTGGCCCTCACCCCTGACGTGGTCAAGAAGCTGGTGGGCGGCGGCTGGGAGGTCTGCATCCAGGCCGGCGCCGGCGCCGAGGCAGCCTTCGGCGACGCCGCCTACAAGGAAGCCGGAGCGAGCATCGCCCCCGACGCCGCCGCCACCGTGACGGGTGCCGTCCTCGTGGTGCAGGTCAACGCCCCGGCGCCCGAGGATGTGGGGCGGCTGCCCGACGGGGTGTCCATCCTCAGTTTCTTCGGCGTGGCCCAGTCCGAGGAGACGCTGCGGGCGCTGGCCGCCAAGGGTGCCACGGTGTTCAGCTTCGATCTGTTGCCCCGCATCAGCCGGGCCCAGGGCATGGACGCCCTGAGCTCGCAGGCCACGGTGTCGGGCTACCGGGCCGGGCTCAGCGCGGCCGAGCACCTGGCCAAGTTCTTCCCCATGTTCATGACGGCGGCGGGCACGGTCCCGCCGGCCAAGGTGCTCGTCATGGGCGTCGGCGTGGCCGGCTTGCAGGCGATCGCCACGGCGCGCCGCCTCGGCGCCGTGGTCAAGGCCTACGACGTGCGGGCGGCGGCCAAGGAGGAGGCCGAGAGCCTCGGCGCCACGTTCTTGGACCTGGGCGTCTCCGCCGAGGGGGCCGGCGGCTACGCCCGCGAGCTGTCGCCCGAGGAGCTCGAGCGCCAGCGCGCCGCGCTGGCCGACGAGGTGGGGCGCTCCGACGTGGTGATCACGACGGCGGCCGTGCCGGGGCGCCAGGCGCCCGTGCTGGTGACGGCGTCCATGGTCGACGGGATGGCCGAAGGTGCGGTGATCGTGGACATGGCGGCTGACCAGGGTGGCAACTGCGAGCTGACCAAGGTGGGCGACGTGGTGGACCACAACGGCGTGCACATCGTGGGCATGGACAACCCGCCCTCGGGCATGCCGACGCACGCCAGCTTCCTCTTTGCCCGCAACGTGGCCAACGTGCTCGGCCTGATGGGTCCCGAGGGGGCGCTCACCCCGGACTGGGACGACGAGATCGTGGCCGGCATGTGCGTGCTGCGCGACGGGAAAGCCGTGGCCCCGGCGGCGGTGGAGCTGCTGGGCGGCGGGACGAGCGGTACGGGCGGGACGAGCGGGACGAGTGGCGCTGGCGGCACGGACGGCACGGACGGAGCGGACGGCACGGACGGAACGGGAGGAGCACAGACGTGATGGGCAGCCTGGTGCACGCCGCGTTCGCCGTCGACGGATCGACGACGGGCATCGTGGCCTACCTCACCGTCTTCGCGTTGGCGGCCTTCGTCGGGATCGAGGTGATCTCGAAGGTCCCGAGCATTCTGCACACGCCGCTGATGTCGGGCTCGAACGCCATCCACGGCATCGTGCTGGTGGGTGCGCTGACGATCATGGGCGAGGCCACCGGCACGGCGGAGATAGCCCTCGGGACCCTGGCCGTGTTCCTGGCGACGCTCAACATCGTGGGCGGCTTCGTGGTCACGGACCGCATGCTCCACATGTTCAAGGCCAAGCCCGGTGACCGGACCAAGAACACCGCGGCCACGGCGAGCGGCGCCGAGCCCGGGGCTGGTCCGGGTGCTGGCGCCGGTGCCACCGACGGCAGTGGAGGTGCGGCCTGATGCTGGCGGCGTCCTTCACCCTGGCCACCGCGCGCGAGCTGGCCTACCTCGTCGCCATCATCGGCTTCATTTTGGCGTTGAAATTCCTGAGCTCGCCCAAGTACGCGCGCCAGGGCAACCTGGTCGGCGCGGCGGCCGCCATCCTGGCCGTGGGCATGACCTTCACGCTGCCGACGCTGCGGCACTCGGGCAAGAACCTGGTGCTGGCCCTCGTGGCCATGGCGGTGGGCACGCTGGTGGCCGTCCCGGTGGCCCGCTTCGTGAAGATGACCGCCATGCCCCAGCTGGTCGCCATCTTCAACGGCGTGGGTGGCGGAGCGGCGGCCCTGATCTCCATCGTGGAACTGCTGCACCTGCACTTCCTGGGGCTCCAACCCGCGGTCTACGTCACGGCCGAGGTGCTGCTCGGTGTGCTGATCGGCTCGGTCTCGTTCTCGGGCAGCGCCATCGCCTTCATAAAGCTGCAGGAGCTCATCACCGGGCGACCCATCACCTACCCGGGCCAGCAGCTGATCAACGGGCTGGTCGCCGCGGCCATCGGCGTGTGCATCATCCTGGCGCTGGTCACCGGCAGCATCATCTGGGTCTGGCTCATCCTGGCGCTGGCGCTGGTGCTCGGCGTCATCTTCGTGCTGCCCATCGGCGGGGCCGACGTGCCGGTGCTGATTTCACTGCTCAACTCGTTCACCGGCCTGGCCGTGGCGGCGTCGGGCTTCGTGCTCGACAACAACCTGCTGATCGTGGCCGGCACGCTGGTCGGCGCGTCCGGCATTTTGCTGACCCGGCTCATGAGTTCGGCCATGGGCCGTTCGCTGCCCAACATCCTCTTCAGCGCGTTCGGGTCCGTCATCACGGCCACGGGCGGCGAGGCGGGCGACGCGTCGCGGCCGGTGCGTACCGGCACGACCGACGACGTCGGGGTGCTGCTCGCCTACGCCCGCAAGGTGGTCATCATCCCCGGCTACGGGCTGGCCGTGGCCCAGGCCCAACACACGGTGCGTGAGCTGGCGGATGCGCTCACGGCCCGAGGCGTCGACACCTTCTTCGCCATCCACCCCGTGGCCGGCCGCATGCCCGGGCACATGAACGTGCTGCTGGCCGAGGCCAACGTGCCCTACGACGAGCTCAAGGAGATGGACGAGGCCAACCCGGAGATGGCCACGGCTGACGTGGCGCTGGTGGTCGGGGCCAATGACACGGTGAACCCGGCGGCCAAGTCGACACCGGGCAGCCCGATCTACGGCATGCCGATCATCCACGCCGACGAGGCGGAGAACATCATCTTCCTGAAGCGCTCCATGCGCCCGGGCTTCGCCGGCATCGACAACGATCTGCTCTACGACCCCAAGACGACCATGCTCTTCGGGGACGCCAAGGACACCCTGCAGAAGCTGGTGACCGCCGTCGCCGACGCCTGAGCCCGGGGCGGGGCGGGGGGGCCCGCTCCTCAGGGCAGGACGCGCCGCCAGGAGTCGTCGCCCAGCAGCGCCAGGTCGCCCGGCAGCTCCGGGATCGCAGCGGGGTCGTCGACGGGCCGCACCACGTTGCCGAAGCGGTGCAGCGTGCGCGACACCGTCTGCTCGCGCAGGTAGCGCAGCAGCTCCACTCGCCCGAGCAGGACCGGAGGCCGCGCGTCGACATGGACGGCGGGCTCGAGCC
>Ga0209420_1000187_pt1 | contig 38559 bp, 23 predicted proteins | sample BlaSpr_A8_OM1_O1_FD_187972 | JGI IMG/M metagenome (GOLD analysis project Ga0209420, IMG submission 187972) | Forest soil microbial communities from Thunder Bay, Ontario, Canada - Black Spruce, Ontario site 2_A8_OM1_O1 (SPAdes) (version 2) | ecosystem: Environmental > Terrestrial > Soil > Boreal...
CCGAAGGATATTGTTGGCATCAAGATCAATCCGTCGGGTGCGCCTGCTTGCTGCTCGTCTCCCGAGATCATACGAGAGATCATTGACGCAGTCCGGTCGCTTGGAGTGCCGCTGCGAAATATCGTCGTCTACGACCGATATTCGTATGAGATGGATATCGGCAGCTATCAGGCGCTGTTGCCGACTGGAGTTCGCATCGTGGGCATCGAGGACGCTTTCGCCAGCGGCCTGGTCGGCTACGAGCCGAATGTTTATTGCGATGCCAATTTCTTCGGGGAGTGGGAAACCCGATCATACATGGCTAGGATTGTGGCCCACCAAGTAACGAAGATTATCAACGTGCCCACCATGAAGGACCACTCGGCATCCGGAGTTACTGGAGCTCTCAAGAACCTGGCCTACGGTACTTTCAATAACGTTGCGCGCACCCATCAAGCGCCGCATTCTTTTACGAATCCTCTGATCGGATTGCTGTGCACGGTCGAACCGCTGCGTTCGAGAGCCGTGCTGCATATCATGGATGGAATGCGTCAGGTATGGCACGGGGGCCCGCTCACGCAGGTCCAGGATTTTATCGATCAGCCAGGGATTCTACTGGTGGCTACCGACCCGGTGGCGATGGACACCGTTGAACTGGAAGCGATCGAGAAGAAACGACGCCAACACGGTGCTCCGTCCGTCTGGGAACACGAGTCAAGCAGCCTCACGCCAGACAGCAACGTGTTCTTTCACGATGCCGCCAAGAATCTGTTCTTCCGGCAACCGGGACATATTGCAGCGGCAGGGAAGCTTGGACTCGGAATCTCCGATCTGAAGCAGATCGATCATCGTCTGATCTCGGCCTGATGCTGATGACGGAAACAATTACGCCCAAATCTCCACCCGACTGGCCAACCTTGCTCGGGGACAATGCCCGTACCGGTGGCCAGGGACAAATTAAATTACATTTTCCGGAGAAGGCGGCTTGGCAATATCGTGCCGGCAGCGCGGTGCGGTCCGCTCCAGTGCTGCGAGAAGGAATTCTGTATGTTGCTTCGGTCAGCGGAATGCTGCACGCAATCGACGTCGGCACGGGAACATCCAAGTGGAAGTTTCAGTCCGAGGGCCAGGTGCATGCCACGCCTTCTCTGTTCGGGAACATGGTTCTTTTTGGTTGTGACGACGGCAAGGTCTATGCCCTGGATCGGCATTCGGGGGGGAAACTGTGGGAGGCGGCAAGCCAGGCCGAGGTGTGGTCATCGGCGGTCGTCCGCGATGGAGTTGTTTTCTTTGGCAGCGCGGACGGGAAAGTCTATGCTGTCGACTCCGGGAGTGGTCACGAAAAATGGTCCCAAAGCCTTGCCGGAAGGATTTATTCCACGCCGTATGCCGCTGAGCATCAGCTTTACGTGGGTTGCGGAGACGGCAAGGTGTACTGTCTCGCAGCCGATTCCGGAAGGATACTGTGGGGAACGCCTACCGGCAACGGTATTGATTCCTCTCCCGCAGTGGCCAATGGCCTCGTCGTTATCGGCTCCGAGGACTTTTCTGTTTATGCGCTGAACGCGAGCACCGGAGAGGTGCGCTGGAAATATGAAACGGGCCTCGGCATCGCGTCTTCACCAGCGCTATTGGGAGATTTTGCTGCGATTGGCAGCAAAGATGGAGTGGTATACGCCTTTGACATTCAAACCGGCCAGTTGCGCTGGAAGACCGAAGTGGGCGAAGTGGTTACGGCCTCACCAGTGATTGCAGACGGTGGGCTCTTGATTCAGGCGGAAGGCTTGTTTGCCCTGGATCCGGCCAACGGAAAAATTGTGTGGAGAGCCGGCCTGGGGACGGCCATCCAATCCGTTCCCGTACTCGCTGGCGACGGTATTTATATAGCGAGTTTGAGCGGTGAAATTTATGCGCTTCGATAAGCGATGGGCGGCAGCCCTCGTCGTAGTAATTCTGTCCGTCGGTTCGAGCGCCCAGAGCTCAGATACGCCAATTCTCGTTTATAAGGAAAAGTACATCATGGGCACGGTCTTCGAGATCGCTGCCTATGCCGAATCTTCCGAAAAAGCTTCCGCCGCGATCGACAAGGCTTTCCAAGAGATTGTCCGAATGGACGATCTGATGAGCAACTATAAGCCTGAGAGCGCTTTGAGCAGGCTGAACCGCTCCGCTCATTTCCACACGCAGAAGGTTCCGCCCGACTTGTATCGCGTGATTGAACAAGCGGTGCAGTTTTCCAGACTCTCGGACGGGAAGTTCGACATTACCGTCGCGCCGCTGGTAAACCTGTGGAAAGCTGCCTTGTCGGGCGACTCGATGCCTTCGCCTTCCCAGCGACAACAAGCCGAGGAGTGTGTTGGCTACGAGAAGATCGAATTAACTCCGCCGGACCAAATTACATTTCGATCTTCCTGTATGCAGTTAGATTTGGGCGCGATCGGCAAAGGATATGCGGTGGACCGCGCTGGTGAGATGCTGCATTCTTCCGGCATTTGCAACGCGTCAATCAATTCCGGAGGAAGTACGATTTTGGCCATGGGATCTCCGCCCGGACAGCGTGGCTGGCTTGTGCACCTGCGCGATCCTTCTCACAAGATTGATCCCTACGTGATGCTTAAGGACCAGAGTGTTTCCACATCGGAGCAAACGGCGGTTTCTTTGCTCGCTCCCGAGTCCGCAGGGCATATTATTGACCCAGCCACCGGACAGCCCATCGATACTCGATTCGCGGTCAGCGTCATCACCTCTTGGGGAACTCCTTCCGACGGGCTTGCGACCACATTACTGCTGCTGGGTCCGGAAGTTGGGAAGTCTTTGGTCGATGGCATGAGCAACGTCTCTGCAATCTGGCTTTCTCCGAAAGCAGAAATCGAAACAGTAAACCATGGGCCGGAAATTTTTTTCGGGAAACAGTTGTGATGACTCAGGGCTCGAGAACGGATCGCATGAGTTTTAGGAACATGGTTCTATTGTGCCTTTGCGCCATATGTTCTCCCTCTGCATGGAGTACGGTGTTTGTGCAATGGAACGGCGCTACGTTACCTCCGGCGAGTTCGCTCGGAGTGAACGAGATCGTTCTTGCTTGGGAACGCGGCGCACCTAGGGCGCTGTTGGCGACGGCGCGCAGACAGGGATATCGGGTATATGTTGAGACCCCGCTGAACCAGGCGACCTCCGCAGCAAAAAGATGCGCGGAAAACAGCTGCGTAGGAATTATTCTGAAGGTTCCCGAAGCAGAGAGCGCGGAAACGGAGAAATCCATTGCCAGCTTGCGATCGGCGTACCCGAAACTGCGAGTTTTGCTGCTCAGCCCCAGTGGCAAGCAGCCTAAGATGAGGGGCAGCCTCATCATCAAGCGCGACTCAGTGCTCGAAGTGTCAAGCCCGACCGCGCAACCATGGATTGATACGAATCTTGCATTAATCAAAATCGAGCAGCGGTCTCGCCGTCCGCAGATTCCGCTCTATACGTTTTCATGGGCCGATCAAACAATCTTGACGGCTGATGATTATTCCTTGGCTGTCGCCGAGGCCGGCGCATTTCATGCTGATTTGGTTCTACAGCCGGATGAACATCTGCAGGAGGGCCTGAACCAGCGTGATGGCGAGGCTTGGGCGCTGTGGAATCAAGTGCGCTCGACGTTGAGGTTTTCTGCCCATACGAGTGCGGGGCGATTGGAACCAGCCGCCAACGTGGCGGTGATCGTTGATCAGCTTGATACAAGTGATGAAGTTACGAATCTGCTGAGTCGCCACAATATTCCATTCCAGGCATTTATCGCCGTGGACTTGAAGACAGAGGAACTCAAGGGCTTCGATATTGTGATCGTGTTCGCAAAACTCAACGCCGAGACTGCGGAACGGATCAACAATTTGGCGAGCGCCGCTGCAACCGTCGTGGTGGTGGACGGGCACGGCACGTATCCATGGCAGAGCAGTCAACCAGTCCAACTGAACGAACACACAACTTCGTACGCAGTGGGAAGCGGAAAGGTACTCGAACTCCGAGGGCCTGTCTCGGATCCGGAGACTTTCGCACAGGATATTCGTCGGCTTCTGGGCAAGCAGAATGCGCTGCTAAGCCTTTGGAATGGACTGACTACCATCGCTGTGCCTTACCAAGACCGCGGTGCCAGGATGACTCTGCTGGAATTGGTGAATTATGCCGGAGAGCCGCTTCGTTTGCAGGTGCAAGTCAAGGGATCGTTTACGATGATCCGTTACGAGACGCCCGAACATGGGTGTTGCGAGTCTCTTGAGCCCGTAAAACACGACGGATTCACCGAATTCGTGATTCCGGAAATACGCATCGCGGGGCGGGTACACCTGGAATCGCCATGAGGTCTCGTTTGTTTAGGCGATTCTTGAAGAAGTGCCGCTATCGGAACCTGCGGATAAACAGCTTGTGGCGGTCTGATCGGTAAAGGCCTAGCACGTAAATCGTGGGTTTTGCCTTGGTGGAAAAAATCTCTTGCCGGATTCGCAGTACGGCAGCGCCTACCGGAATACCGAGAAGCCGGGCGGTGTGTGCATCGGCGGCGGTAGCGTCGATTTCTTCGTCAGCGTGGCCGATCTGAAGTCCGTGGTCGCGCTCCAGCACAGAAAACAACGACGCGCGGTCCAGCCTGGCCCGAGTCAGATCACCGAACTCGTCAGCCGATAAATAGCAGGTTTCGATGGCAAATGGTTCATCCTCGCCGAGCCTCAGGCGCTCGACTTTAACCAGGCGGCTCGTGAACGGCAGTGACAGACGGGCTGCAATCTCCGTTTCGGTCTGAATGACTCCAAGAGAAAGCAGCTTGGAAGAAACGGCCAGACCACGGCGTGACATCTCCTCCGTATAGCTCATCAGTTTGTTGAAATGGATCTTGGGCGGTGCGACGAATGTACCCGCACCGCGACGCCGGACCACCAAACCCTCGCGTTCGAGACCGGTGAGCGCCTGGCGTGCGGTCATGAGACTAACGCCGTGAATACGCGCTAGTTCCCGCTCGGAGTCTACGAGATCACCGGGCTTCAGAAGGCCCCTTTCGAGCCGTTTAACAATCGATGACTGGATCCGCTGGTACACGGGCAGCCCGTTATTCCGGATGTGTGGCATCCAAACGTTCTCCTACGCAGGGGCACCTTACTACGAAGTGCTCTAGAGCTCCAATACTAAATCGTATTACCGCTTACGGAATGCCTCTTCCGGCTAGACGAGGAGCAGCGAATTTCCACCGCCGGTGGCGTTTCCTCATTCGGTTTCTGGATGAATACGGCACGCTGTGTAAATCATTGTGCGCCAGTGTATTAGCGTTACACCGGGCCACTGTGGCACGCCCTGAGCGCTCGCTTGCCCCACAGCAGAGGCAGTCACGGGGACTCTATTCGCTCCCGGCGATAATACAACCATATTGAATTTTTTCAATTTCTTTTATTTTTCTCTTGACGAGAAACGGTCACCCGCTATATAGCAATGTCCGTCATTGTTTATTGTTATTTTTGTTTCTGATCTGAGGAGGCTTGTGATGAGACGGTCCACTGCGCTTTGCTGCTCACTCCTTCTATTCGTAACGGTAACCGGGGCATTCCATTACGGCTGGAGCCAGGAAGTGACGGCTTCCATCACCGGCGAAATCACCGATCAAAGTGGTGCCGCTGTAGCCGGAGCCAAAGTTACGGCAACTTCAGAGGAGCGTGGTGTCACTTACACCGCGACAACGAATGAATCTGGGCTCTATCGAATCGCGCAACTCCCGGTTGGCACGTATGGCCTCAAAGTCGAAAAGGCCGGCTTTGCGGTGGCCTCGCATCCTCCATTCATCCTCACCTTGAATCAAGTCGCCCGTGTCGACACCACGATGAGAGTCGGGCAGACGAGTGAAACTGTGGAAGTGACCAGTGCGGCGCCCGTCCTGAAAACCGATGTCACGCAGGTCGACACCATCATCAATGCTGCCACGAATGACAATCTTCCACTCGCCTCGCGCAATTACGTGCAACTGACTCTGCTTGCGCCGGGCGCGGTTTCGACCGATCCGAGCAGCTTCAATAACGGCAACAATACCGGTGGTTACGGTGGCCGTCCGCTGATCAACGGCAATCGCGAGCAGGCCAACAACTTCTTGCTCGACGGCATGGACAACAATCAGGTATCGGACAACCTGCTGGGTTATACGCCTGCTCCAGATGCGATTGAGGAGTTCAACCTAATCACGAATAATGCCCCGGCAGAATTCGGAAATTTTGAAGGCGGAATCGTCAACGCGACGATCAAATCAGGTACGAATGCCTACCACGGCGATGTTTGGGAGTTTTTCCGCAACGACGTTCTCAATGCCAACAGCTGGTCGAACAATTTGCAGTACCCGGCCCTTCCTAAAGCGAAGATCCGCTGGAACATGTTCGGCGGGACCTTGGGGGGACCTGTTCTCAAGAACAAACTGTTCTTCTTCGCTGATTACCAGGCGCAGCGGTTTGACATCCCGAGTTCGGCGGGTGCGAACACGATGTTTACGACAGCCGAGCGAGGCGGGAATTTTGGTGCCCTCTGTACGGGCGGCTTCGATTCGACGACTGGCGTGTGCACAGATAGGGATTCGAATGGGAACGTCATTCACCAGATATACAGCCCGTGCGCATCCTTGACGGCACCCTGTACTCCTTCGTCGACTACTGCAGCGACACGCCTTCCCTTCAAGAACAACGTAATTCCTGCTGCGATGATCAGCCCGGTGGCGAGCGCCTTGTTCGCATCTTCGCTCTATCCTCAGGTGGTCAACGGCAACCTCCAAAATAACGCGGTGAATGTCAGTAATTCTGCTTTCAACGTAGATCAGGGCGACTTGAAGATCGACTTTAAGGCTACGCAAAAGGACAGTTTTTCGTACCGCTTTACTCGGGCTTATCAGAACAACCCGTCGAACAATTCACAGGAACTGTTGTCCAACTCCATTGCAACCACGCCGATTTACAACACCGTCGGTGACTGGAGCCGCACGATCGGAAACAACCTTGTGAATGACGCCCGCTTCGGTTGGAGCCATGTCACGGTGAATAATGGGACAGGCTGGGCATCCAGCGTCGGGCAGTTCGGCAACACGCTGGGCATCGGCAGTGGCAACCCAGGAACTCTCCCCGGCTTGCTCGCGATTAACTTCGAAAATTCCGCACTTACCAACCTCGGCTCCGCAGAGACCACCGAGAACTTCGATGACCACGTGTGGCAGGCCGAGGATGGACTGAGTTGGAATCACGGGCGCCATAACTTCAAATTCGGAGGTCAATACTGGCGTCAGATCATCAATACGTTCTACGCGGGCAACAACGGACAACTGGGCCTCTTGAACTTCAACGGACAATTCACCAGTTCCGGGATTGGAGGTGCTGGCGGTGACGGTGGCGCGGATTTTGTGCTGGGCCTCGACGACTCATTCGGCCGCGGCGTCAGCACGGGAAAGACCTGGCAGCAGGCCAGCAACGTGATCGGCATCTATGCGCAAGACACCTGGCGCTTCACCGATCGCCTCACTCTAAACCTCGGCCTGCGCTACGATGCGCACAGCCCCTGGGTAGAAGCCAACAATCAGCAGGCGAATTACAACTTTGCTACCGGCAACATCGACCTCGCTGGTCAGAACGGAGCCAGCCGCGGCCTCTACGACGGAACTTGGGGAGGCAAAGACTTCCAGCCTCGCATTGGTTTCGCGTGGACTCCTGCGGCATTGGGCGACAAAACCGTAATCCGCGGCGCGTTCACCATCTCCTCCTACATGGAGGGAACTGGCACAAACCTCCGCCTGACGTTGAATCCGCCATTTACTCCGGCGGAAATTAATTCGACCACTGCGTCCGGTGCTTTACTTCCTCCCACTAACACGACGGATGGAATTGTGGGGAGTGGAACGTCAGCATCGTGCGCAGCCTCGTCGGGGTACGCCTGCTACTCAGGGGCCCTGCTCCGAGTCTGGGATCCGAAGGTTCAGCCCGCGGTCGCGGATGAATGGAACGTCACCGTCCAGCACCAATTTGCTGGCAACACCACCCTTCAAGTCGGATACGTAGGGCAGCGTGGAGTTCACTTGATGGTGCCATTCGACTATGCGCAGAGAGTGCTGCTGCCAAATTCGTCTTGCGCTACTCCGCCTTGCACCGCGCCCAGCCCGTATTTTTCCGCTAACCCAGGGCTCTACAGCGTCCTCGGCGGGGGCACTCCGACGTCAGACACTCAGGGCGCGCTGGTTTCCGGCACCAAGTCCAACGGCACCATGAGATACAACTCATTACAAGCCGTGGTGCAGAAGCAGATGACTCACGGCTTGCAGTATCAGGTCGCGTATACCTTCTCCAGGTGCATGTCCGATAGCACTGGTTATTATGGTGCGTGGGTCAATGCTCTTAGTGCCTCAGCATACTGGCAGAACGTCTACGACCAGAAAGCGGAGTATGCGCCGTGTTACTACGATTCCACTCACGTCATTTCAGCCTATGCCATTTATGACCTTCCTTTTGGCCGCGGCAAGATGTTGGGGAATAACGCCAACCGGGCACTCAATGGAGTGATCGGCAACTGGGAGCTCAGCCCCATCGTCTCCTTCCGCACCGGCTGGCCAATGCCCCCGGGAGGAGCCGTGGACGAGTCTGGTACCTACAGCCGAGGAATTCGACCTGACTGCAGCGGCGTTCCGTCTATTTCGAACACGTTCTTGCCAGGAGTTGGTCGGCAGTGGTTCGTCAATAGCGGACAAATCACGCAACCAGGAATTGGAACGTTCGGCGATTGCTCGCCGCAACTCGGAGATCTGCGTTCGCCTCATTACAGCGACGTCGACCTGAGTTTGCATAAGGACTTCCCGATGGGCGACCGATTCCGGTTGCAGTTCCGATCCGACTTCATCAATGCTTTCAACCATGTCCAATTCAATGCACCGAATATGGGTTTGGGATCCACGATGGGACAAATTACCAGCTCCCAGCCTTCCAGGAACATACAGCTGGCGCTGAAGCTCTATTATTGAGCCAGAACCCATATAATGCTGATGCAGGCGTTAATTACGCCTGCATCATTTTTCTTTGTGCGCGATTTCTCGGAGAGGGAATCCTCGCAAGCTCAATTCGAAATGGGTATATTTCGGGGGAAGACAACCTTCATTTTGGTGTTAGCTGGCTATTTGTGGTCCGCTTCGATCGCACTGGGTCAGCAAGCGAAAAGCGCTCCTGCACCTCAGTTTGCGTTATCTCCTGAGAAGGCGCTCAGCCTCGCTGAGCAAGGACACTGCCGCGAGAATATTTCCGCCCTGAAGCGTGCGATGACCAGTCAAATTGCTACCGCTACCAAGAAAGAGGTTGGTGTGGTGGGGGTGCGGTGTTCCTTGGGAGTGGACGATCGCAACTCGACGCTGGACTTTATCCATGCCCTGTATCGGCAGTTTCCGCAAGACCCCGACGTTCTTTTTGTCATCATTCATGCCTACTCGGATCTCTCAACCAGGACCGCGCAAGATCTCGGCCGAACGGCTCCTCAGTCCCTTGCCGCTCATAAGCTCAACGCCGAAGCCCTCGAAATGCAGGGAAAGTGGGAGCCCGCGCAGATGGAATATGAATGGATGATTCAAAAGGAACCGAATACTCCCGGTATCCACTTTCTGCTGGGAAGGCTCCTTCTTTCGCAACCCAATGCGGGGCCAGATGCCATGGAACGTGCGAAACAGGAACTCTTGAAGGAGATTCAAATCGATCCCAACAACGCTGGGGCGATCTACATTTTGGGAGAACTCGACCGGCGTGATCAAAAGTGGGATGAGGCGATCTCCCGCTATACCCAGGCAGTCAAGCTCGACCCAAACCTTGCGGAGGCCTACTTGGGTTGGGGGTTTTGCCTTGTGAATCTCAAGAAATACGAGGAAGCAATTCCGCCCTTGCGGACCGCGGAGCGCCTGATGCCTGCGAATCCCGAGGTCCACCACTCGCTAGGTACAGCGCTGGAGCGATCCGGGCACAAGGAGGAAGCGCAGAAGGAGTTTGCCATTCATGAAACCCTCCGCTCCGGAGCAGGGACAGAAAAATCGGAATAATCGCGTTCCTATCTGCGAACTGAATCAACGCTGCTGAATCACCGCTGAGGTTCTTCGACAGTGAGAATCTGATCGGAAGCAACCTCGTGCAACACTTGTTTGATGCCGCTCGGCCAGCGAATTTCCACGTCCTTGATGAGTCGGTTCTTTCCCAGGCCGAAGTGTACTCGGCTGTCGCTGGACGCAGTGTATCCGACTGCCGTCGTTACCTCGTTCCATTGGGAAGCGCCATCTTCGGTCGTGATGTGAATTTGTGCGCCGATACCCATCCGATTGCTTTTTGTTCCTACGAGCTTGAGGAGAATCCAGTGATTACCGGTTTCGGAGATGTTGCGCAGAATTTCAACCGGCCCGCCAAGAACGGTGACTACCGCGTCCATGCGACCGTCGTTAAAAAGGTCCCCAAAGGCGACACCACGATGTGCGGCCTCTTCCTGGAAGTCCGGTCCGGCTGACGGGCCAACTTCAGCGAACTTGCCGTTGCCCAGATTGCGAAACAGGGAATTTGGCTCGGGATATTTGCGATTGCCCAGTTCGCTGATGTTATCGAGTACATTAGCGCGCGCGACGAACAGGTCTTTCCACCCGTCATTGTCGAAGTCAACAATGCCGTTACCCCAGCCCGACATTTCTTTTGTGGCCTGCAGTCCGCTCGCATGCGTGAGATCGTCGAATTCCCCATTGCCTTGATTGATGAGAAGGGGAAAGGTCTCGTGTTCCACTGCGGTGTACCATATGTCGGGGCGGCCATCGTTGTTGACATCCTTAAAATCAGAGCCCATCCCAGATAAAGCCGCACCGTCGGGAGCATACGCTACTCCCACTTGCGTGCCGACTTCTTCAAACTTCTTTCCGCCCAGATTGTGAAAGAGGAACCCCGGCGTCGTATCGTTCGCCACGAACGCGTCGAGGAAGCCATCGCCGTCGTAATCGGCAAACGATACGCTCATCCCTTTGCCCATGTGCGCCGAGATTCCCGTTTCATTGGAGACATCCGTGAACGTGCCGTCTCCATTGTTGCGGTACAGGGAGTTGTGCAGCGACGCGTAAAGCTTAGGATGGCAGTAACCGCGAACTCCGCCTTTCACGTGACAGTAGGGATCCTTGTTGACTTCCCAAACGCAGTAGTTGACCACAAATAAATCCAACTTGCCGTCGTTGTTGTAATCGAACCAGCCTGCGCCGACGGACCACATCTTTTTGCCATCCATCTCGGCGCCAGCGAGACCTGCCTTGGCGGTTACGTCGGTAAACGTGCCGTCTCCGTTGTTATGGAAGAGCTGGTTGCCGGTTACGTTGGCCAGAAAGATGTCCGGTTTACCATCGTTGTCGTAGTCCCCGACGGCTACGCCCATGCCGTAGCCCGCTCCCGCGACTCCGGCGCGCTCGGTTACATCGGTGAACGTGCCGTCGTGATTGTTGCGATAGAGACGGTTCCAGTAAGCCGGCGATTCCTTCTGCAGGGAGGGAATGGCTGCTCCGTTGACCAGATAAATATCCAGCCAGCCGTCGCCGTCATAGTCGAGCAAGGCAACTCCTGCGACCATCGTTTCGATCTGATTCTTGTTGGGCGTCGGCGAATTACGGGTGATGAAGTTGACACCCGCCTTTGCAGTAATGTTTTCGAATCGGATGGCGGGGGGATTGGGTGCGGTGGCCAATCGCAGGGCGGTCAATCCGAGAGCAACCATGATGACGAAATAACGCATGAATACGAATGATGCCTCGTCGGCACCGGCGGAATAAGCAGGCAACGAAAGCAGGTGCGCGTGCGGGAAGTCTGCGACCACCAGATTCTATCAATGTCGCGCGTGGAAATGTCAGTACGCAGAGCGGGGCCCGCGTTCGCTCTGTCCTCGCGGCAAATAATGATGGCGCCCGGCTTTGACCTGGCTCTGACTCTGTCCTCAGTGCCCCTGAAACAGGCCACCCACCGAGGTCACGCCGTTTCCCAGGTCGAACTTGGGCAGCGTTCCCGTCAGCTGGGCTGCAGCCTCACTGGCCTGTTTCAGTTGAGCTCTGGTCAGAAGCCCGGAGAGTTTCTTAAGTTGTGCGTCGGCCGTCTTCTCGCCACGATCAGCAGCGGCCTTGTACCACATATACGCAGCGGAGTAATCAAGGGACACGCCTTTCCCCTGTTCGTAAAGGTATCCCAGATCGAGCTGAGCGGGCGCGTAACCCTGTTCGGCCGCCATCCGCATCCATCGCGCCGCTTGCTGGTTGTCTACTTTCAGGCCGGTCCCGGTGTAGTACATCCAGGCGAGATCCTCCTCGGCCGGCGCGTACCCGAGTTCGGCTGCGGCTTTGAACCAGGTTGCAGCTTGCTGATCGTTTTTGGTTGTACCCTTTCCCAGAAGGTACAGCGAAGCCAGATTACATTGGGCGGTAGGCTCCCTTTGATCGGCCGCTTTCTGGTACCAGGCGGCCGCCTCATGAAGATCTTTCCTCACCCCTTCGCCCCGCCCGTACATTGAACCCAGATTGTTCTGGGCGGTGGGGTGTCCTTGTCTGGCTGCGCTCGAATAGTAAAGGAAGGCCTGGCCGTAGTCTTTCTTCACGCCCAATCCTTGTTCATACATGTATCCCAGCACAAATTGTGCGTCGGCAGATCCCTGTTTCGCTGCATGGTTGTACCAATTCAGCGCCTTCTCGTAGTCCTTTGTAACTCCACTGCCCGTCATGTAAGACCAGCCGAGTTTGTATTGTGCCTTGGCATCTCCGTCTCGGGCCTGCTGCTGGAGCGAGGAAATGTCGAGTTCAAGCCTCTCGTGGCTATCGTTAGCGCTCGCGGGACGCTGGCCTGTTGTCGTCCCGGCGGAAAGGTGAAACCAAATCGATGACAGCAACGTTACTGCTAAGAGCACTCGCAAATTCATCCCATGCCCCTCGAGCCCTGGACTCTCTCCGTTGAACAACGAACAACTGTTGAGAACCTTGCGGTCGGCGGAATTGCTCTCTCGCTCGGACGCATCCTTTCAGGCAGCCGAGACTTTTCACAATGCAACGGGCCACACCAGGTCCACACGAGTGGGTAACCAGGCATGTCCATGAGGACATAGCCGGTTCATCGCAGGTCACCCGCCGTTCCGGAGGTTGTCGTGAGTCCGATCACTAACATTGGTGGTGAACTAACGTCCAAGGGAAAGGTGAAGACAGTGCCAGACTCTCAATTCCCCGCAGTCGTTCGCTTTGACGTGTTCGAAATCGACCTTCAGGCAGGTGAATTGCGCAAAGAGGGCCGGAAAGTCAAAGTACAAGAACAACCATTTCGTGTTTTGTCTTTGCTGTTGCAGCGGCCGGGGCAAGTGGTGACCCGCGAAGAACTGCGGGAACAACTTTGGCCTGCCGACACATTTGTGGATTTTGATCACGGATTGAACAGCGCCGTCGCCCGATTGCGGGAAGCCTTGCGCGATTCTGCGGACAAGCCACGCTTTATCGAAACGATCGCCAAACGCGGGTACCGATTTATCTCTCCGCTTGACGCAAGCAATCAGGCGGATGCAAGCTCCAGCGCCGGGGCCGAGGATCGCACTCACAACCGCATGGATCGCTGGAATCTCGCAAGACTCAGGCTATTCGCCAGTCTTGGCCTGGCGGTTGTCTGTGCGTCTGTCGTCGCCCTGGTTTATCCGAAGGCTCCCGCGCCCCTGCAGGACAAGATCGAAGTCGTACCTTTGACCGGTCAGCATGGATTTCAGGCAACGCCCGCCTTTTCTCCGGACGGTACTCTGGTCGCATTCCGTCAAAGTGATGGCGCCAGCAAGACCGGAATCTATGCAGCAGCCGTGGGGGGAGAAAAGACCGTTCAGCTCACCAGCGACATGGGCGACTGCTGCCCGACCTGGTCGCCAGACAGCCGCCAGATCGCTTTCAGCCGGTATTCGGATGGCGTTCTTAGTATTCTGACCGTCCCTGTTTTGGGTGGCATGGAGCATCGGTTGTATCGCGGCCCGGCGTCGATGGGTGGGGGATTGTCCTGGTCTCCGGACGGCAACTACGTTGCTTATGTGGCCAGCCCTTCGGGAGATCGAACCCGGTCCTCCATCTTATTCCTGTCACTCGCGGACTACAGCACGCACGAGATTACGTCCCCGCCGCCAGGCTACCTTGACCATTCTCCCATGTTTTCTCCTGACGGCAGGCGACTCGCGTTCATTCGTTCCACGATAGCCGGAGTCAGCAATGATATTTATGTGATGTCGACGAGCGGCGGTAACCTCAAGCGCCTCACTTTCGACCGCCGGCCAATCATGGGATCGCCCGCATGGACTGCCGACAGCCGTGAAATCGTGTTTTCCTCGGATCGGGGCGTTGCCACGGGTCTGTGGAGAGTTTCCGCCACGGGATGTGTCCCTGTCCCGGTTGCCGGGCCGGTTGGCGAAGCCGTTTGGCCTTCCATCCCCACCAAGGGAAAACACACTCTCGTGTATGAGCAAGGGGTTTTCAAATCCAACATCTGGAGGCTCGACCTACGGGATGCGGTACGCCACGATCGAGCACCGTTACCGATCGTTTCCGAAAAGGGGGACAAGATGCGTCCCGAATTGTCGCCCGATGGAAAGAAGGTTGCATTCGAGTCGAACCGGCTAGGCTTTTGGGACCTGTGGACTTGCGAGATTGAGAAAGGAGACTGCAACCAGATTACGTCTTTGCATGGAACCGCGGGCCGCGCCCGTTGGTCCCCCAACGGACGCTATATCGCATTCGAGTTTCACCCCAACGAGCACAGCGAGATCTATATCGTCGAGGTGCCCGGAGGAGTTCCGCATCTTGTGCCGACCATTCCTGGAGCGGATAATCTGTCGCCGAGTTGGTCGCGCGACGGGAAGTGGCTTTATTTCGCTTCGAAAAGAGGCACGGACGCTTTCCAGATTTGGAAGATCCCCCTGCAAGGCGGTGCTCCAGTGCAGCTTACCCGGCAGGGCGGGATCTCGGCCGTCGAATCAACCGACGGGCGCTACCTTTATTATTCCAAATTCGAAGAGGGCGGAGTTTGGCGGATGCCGGTTCAAGGCCACGAAGAAACCCAGGTGCTGGACATGGGTGGAGATGACTGGCCGAACTGGGCACTTAGTTCAGAGGGAATATATTTCCTAAAATTTTCTAAGTTGTCACACCCGACGATTCAGTTTCTTAGTTTCGCTACCGGCAAGACTCATCCCGTATGGACTTTGGAGAGAGAACCAGAGTGGGGCATTGGCGTCTCCAGCAATGGAAAGTCGATTGTTTTTACGCAGGACGATTTCGCAGAGTCGAATCTTATGATGGTAGAGAACTTTAGGTAATGCTACTTTGGCGGCTGGGCGCTGGCTCCGGTGACTTCGGCCCGCTTGCTTAGTTCGCCGTCCGGAATCACCAATGCTACCCAAGGTGTTTCCGTCGAGACGACATGTGCGTGCCAGACAATTTCTTTTCGAGTTCCCCCCGAAAGGTGGACATTCTGCGTCATCGCACCCGACATTGCGAGATTATCGCTGCGAATCGAAAAGGTGTGATCCCCGGCCCCGTTGGCTAGGGTACGTATCACAATTTCACTGTGCTCGGTAGCGTCGAAGGAAACCTTGAAATCTAGAACCTGGTTGGCGCGCAGATCCAGTGAGTAAGTGGTTCCGGGAAGGACAGCGAGACTGGTGTGGTCAGATCCGTGTTGAACCACGTAACGCCCCTCAGGCAGATGGGCGCTGAATTCACTTCCTGCCGGGCTGGGCACCGAGATCAACTGCCCGCTTTGCTCTTCGCGGAATTCGATCGGTTCACGGCGTGACGGATCGACGAGGCCTCGAACGGTGGCAGGAATGCTGAGGTCGTCCATCAGCCAGATCCATTGTCCAACCGGAGCGGTCCAGACCTCCTTATAAGTCCAGCAGATCTGCGTCGGCCAGTAGGGAGCATCGTTATCGCCCTTAGTCTCGATGCCCACCGGAAGTGCGCCCACCATCTGGCCCGAGCGAACGCTATAAAGAGGTGTCCAGTCGTAGCCCTCGCCGTACATCAGACTTGACGAGAAGGGATTTCTGCCAACCAGCCACTGCGCTTGCCTCTGGGCCAAGTCTTCTGCAGCCAGATCTCGACGCAGCTTCGCGGCCGCAGATAGCGCCTTGGCCTGAGACAGCAGAACGCTGGAATTGCCGCGAAAGTCGAACCAAACCGGAAAACGGCGGAGGTACGAATCGTCACCGAGGCGAACTCCGCGATGGACCTGCTCGATATAAGCGTCGCGATCGGCGGCACGAAGAGGAGTCCAATTCTTCGCTTCAGGGATGAGCCGCGCTTCACTTTCACGATAGACTCCGGCGGGCAGGACTCCATAAGGCAGATCAAAAGCAGATGCCGGCTTAAGGTAGTACTCCGAATGGAGGACAACAGCGGAGTACCACTTCATCCAATCGGCGTGGTCCGGAAAGGTCTCGCACAACTTGGTTAGCGCAACAATCGGCTCCTGCTCCTGCCCCACGTGGAAACGATGAAACAGATTTTCACGCTTCGGCCCAGTGTAGAAATATCCGGTGAGGGGAGTGGTCCAAGGCTGAAGGTTGCGCTCCTGAGATGCCAGCACCAATGCTCCAAGAGCAACGGCTTCATCTTCGTACTGTCGATCCCCGGTCGCTTCGAAAAGCTCGACGGATGCAACTACGCCAAAAGAAATCCGCTCCAGCTCGTCCGATGCGCCGTAGACTTCTGGAAGCGGACCCGCCATTTTCAGCCCTTCTACCGCATACTTCCAATCCTCCTCGGCAACAACCAGGCTGCGACTCGCAAGTTCCGGATCGCTCTCGTTCAATACCCGTGACGCCAGCGCCTCCAGCGCGCTTACGCGGAAGTTCCATTCCGGATTATTTACCGCCTCACCATGACGATCATCCGCCGTACCCATGATTCCGTCTGTCCAGTAACTCACCAGTTGACCGGTGCTCCGATAGCCATCGCCAAAACGCGTTTTCAGAACCCAGTTCAAGCCCCATCGGGCTTCCTCCAGCAGACGATCGGCGAGGTCGGGATCTTCACCTTGACGCTTCAGACTCTCGGCCATGGAGAACGCTGCATATGCCATCGCCGGGGTATGGCCCGTCGCGCTCAAGTCTCCCGCATCGTGATATCCCCCGTTTACGACGATTCGCTGGTCGCCGTGCGAGGTGTAGATGTCCTGGTGACATCTGCCGTGGATACCCGGAACCTCCGTACCACAGCGCTCGCTGTACATGAAATTGATCGCCTTCCAGATGCTGCTCTTCCATGCGTCCCCGCCGATGGGGAAGGGGCGAGTTAGAATGTCCCCAGCGTGGATCGCGTAGCTGCCGGACTGGCGGACTTCCGAGAAATCGAGAACCTGGTATTTTCCGAGGGCTGTGGTCACTTGCTGGATTGCTTTGGTCAGAACGATTTGTCCAGTTTGTTGGTCAATCAGAGAGAACTGCGATGCTGCCAGACCACTCGCAATCGCCGATTTTGAACTTCCCGTCGCGTATCCGCTGTGGCTGAATGCGATCTTGCCAGGAGCGACATCCCAACCTTCGACGTGATCGGCGATCACCTTCTGCAGTTCCAGATGGGCGATATCGAGGATTGTCCGATCGCCAGGATCCGGCAACTTCTTGGGCAAGCTGTAGGCGAACTCGAGCGCCGTGACGCGATCGCGGTCCAGAGGAGCGATCTCCCAAACAATCTGATTCCACGTATGGTTCTTGAGAATGATCGACTCGTGGCGTCCCTCGTTGTAGTGATCGGGCAGCTTGTGGACTCCATCGTTGTGCAGCACCAGGGAGCAGGAGATGGCTGGTGCTCCGACGACATCAGGGTAGACCCACAGCGAAATGCGGTTGAATTTGCCCCAGTCCTCGCCGGCGAATTTCCGAGTTGCGACTAGATCTTCCCACTCGCCGCTGCCATCGACTTGAGCAATGTTGGAAGTCGAATGGATCCGCAGCACGCGATTTGGCGCGGTGTTCTCGGTCATGGTCCATGGCAGGCTTGCACGGACTTCGACCAACGTCATCTCTCCCGCGCCCGCGAACGACCAGGGCGATAAATTCTCCAAATCATCCAGCAGACGCGAATCGAGAACTTTCTTGTGCAACCAGCGATATTCGGCTCCGTCTTCATATCGCGGCACCATGGGCATGGTCAGAGCCGTCCGCTGGGCTACCAATGTCATAGGGAGAAGTAAACCGAAATAAATGAAACTTCGCACAGTACCCCAAAACCAAGGCGTCTTAAGCATTAAATCGGTCCTGTAACCTTGTGGCATTCGAATGATACCGCAAGGCTTCGGTTCCAGACGGGAGGGCGGTGAAGTTCCGGTAGCGCCGAGCGCCGGTCTTCTGCCTGTGCGTTGAACTACTGCGACGACACCTATGGCGTTTGTTTAGCCTCGTGCATCGCTTTCCTGTACAGCAACACCAACGCTGTCGAGGTCGGCAAGAGCTTGGTCCGGCAGTTCCAATCCTGCCGCCTTCAGATTCTCGCGGAGATGCTGGACCGACGACGTGCCGGGTATCAGAAGGATATTCGGCGACCGCTGCAGCAACCAGGCCAGCGCTACCTGCATGGGAGTCGCTCCGAGGGACGCAGCTACTTCGTTGAGCCTTGAGGACTGCAAAGGGGAAAATCCCCCGAGTGGAAAGTAAGGAACGTAGGCAATACCCTGCGTGGCTAGATCGTCAATGAATCCGTCGTCGCCACGTTGGGCCAAGTTATAGAAGTTCTGAATGCCGACAATCTCTGTGATTGCCTGCGCCTCTGCCAACTGACTGGGCGAGACCGTGCTGAGGCCAATATGCTGAATCAGGCCTTTCTGCTTGAGTTCGGCCAGCGCCGAAAGCGGCTCTTCAAACGGCTCGTCTTCAGGAGCAGAAAAGCCGCCCAGCCGGAGATTGACGACTTGGAGAGTATCCAGGCTGAGGTTGCGCAGATTGTCGTGTACGGCGTCGATAATCTCCTGGCGAGAGCGAGCGTGTGGCCATGAACCATCACTGCCGCGGCGCGCGCCCACTTTTGTCACGATGACAAGATCGTCAGCATAAGGATGAAGCGCCTGCTTAATGAGTTGATTGGTTACGTGGGGCCCGTAGAAATCGCTGGTGTCGATGTGGTTCACTCCCGAGGCTACAGCCGCCCGCAGAACCGCGATCGCACCGGGAATATCGTGCGGCGAACCCCAAACCAGCTTGTCGCCGTCCTGCCCGGCGAGTTGCATGGCGCCATAACCCATACGGTTTACGGTGATTGAAGTACTAGGAAAGGAAAATGTACCGCCAAGATTCGAATGTTTTGCCATATGTCTCCTTCGTCGCAGACAAGAGGCCGGAGGTTGAAAAATGTGCTTGAAACCCGCGAGGGCGTTCGTACTCAACGGTGAGGACTCTCGTGAGTTCTCGCACATCCATTGGCGTAAAAACCTAACAGCAGACGCAGCGGACTTCTACAGTTGTGGAGGCTGCGGATTTGGCGTGGCGTTGCGCTCTTGTTGAGAAGTCGGGGGCGGTAAGGTTGGCAGTGCCGGAGCCTGCACCCCGATCGGGGGCACCGGTGTCGATTCCTGCTCGCTGTTTTCGGGAACTGCGTCGCGACGTTTAAGCTCGATTGGTCTCTGTTCGCGGCGCTTCATCTGTTGAACCGCCTTCAGCGTGGCTTCGACATCCAGCTGGTTATCGTCGGCCAGTTTGTCGATCTTCTGTCCCTCAGCGTCGCGACGCGTGGAATAGCTCACTTTGGCATTGGCGTCTCGGCCAGCCCGCGCCGCCTCGTAATACATCTCGGCGCTTTCGCGATCACCCGCCAGTTCGGCGATGTAGCCCAGATTGTTCAGCGTGAAGGCGTTGCGGGCATCCTGTTGATATGCCTGTGAGAAAAACCCTTTCGCGACCGATGGATTGTTGTCGTTCAGCGCCGCTACACCGCGCAGATTAAGCCGGGCGGTGGTGGCGTCAACTCCCTCGCCCCGGGCGATCTGCTCGCTCACGGCGACTGCATTTTCTCGAGCGACCTCACTGACCGGCCGTCCGCGCCACTTCACCCGTGGAGTCACCACGACCCGCTTGGTCGACTGCAAACTGGCCGCTTCGGAATAACATCGCAGCGCTCCCTCAACATCGCCGACGTTCTCCATGGCATAACCGAGATTGTTGAGTAGAAAGGGGTCATTAGGATGGCGCGGCAGGGCGGATTGCAGCAGGTTCTTGGCTTCAAAAACGTGCCCATCGCGAAGCAGCACAATCGCCCGCTCGTTGAGCCGGCTGAGCTCTTGATCAGAATTTTGCACCTGGCGAAATGCCTCATCCAGGGGTTTGCCCTTGAGGGCCGCTTCGTTGGACCGGTCAATGACCGCATCCGTATGCTCCCGCGCCGCCAGAGCATAGTAACGCAGGGCTCGGTCGGCATCGCCCTCCAATTCAGCGACATATCCCAAGTTATTCAGAGTGAACGGGTCTTGCGGATCCAGCAGGTAGGCCCGATAGAAGAGTTGTTTCGCTTTTTTCTGATGCCCGCGCTTGAGCTCGGCAACACCCTCGCGGTTCAACTTTTGGCTGGGAGTGGATACGCCCCGCTGCGGGATGGGGATCTGTAGATTGCTCGCGAACCCGGGGCGTCCTCCAGCGAGCAGTTGCATCGCCAGTAACGTCGCAGTGGCACAGAGTCTTGCTAGCTTGCTCATTGATTACCTGCCGCTACTATGATGTCTTATAGGCATTGTCGGTTGGACTACAGTAAATACCCTACGCCCCATCCACGATGGTACGATTAGCATCCAACTGGCGATGACAAGACTCCTCGGGGCGATGATCTTACTAGTCAGCGGCGCGCTCGTCCGCGGCGCGTGCGCGCAGGCTGCCGCACCGGCTTCCCCTTCGTCCATGCCTGCTTCCCAGGACAATGCCGGCGCGCAAAAAGCGCCTCCCAACCCGGACGATCTTCCTCCGCTCAACCGGCCCGGCACCAAGGTGGCTCTGGTGCGCGGTGTACTGAAGCAGCTGGATCCGATCCGCGATCAGCTGGTGATTCACCCGTTCGGGGGCCGTGACGTCCGAATAAATTTCGATCCGCGGACGCAACTTCTTCCGGCGAATCCGAATGCGCATCTGGCCGGTATTCCTGTTGGATCGGTGGTGTCGGTCGACACCGTGATCGACGGCGGAAAACTGTTCGCGCTCTCGGTCCGCACCGGTCCATCCACCGGAGCAGAGCTGAATGGACAGGTCTTGCGCTACGACGCAGCTAAGTCCAGGCTCACCGTACGCGATCCCTTAAGCCCGCAAAGTGTTGCGCTGCGCATGACTCCCAGCACAATCGTTGTCAACCAAGGCCAGCCCGCCTCGCCGCAGGCTTTGTCTCCGGGGGCGCTGGTGCGGGTATGGTTCTCTCCCGCCCAAAATGCGGCGAACCGAGTTGAGATTCTCGCCGAACGTGGGAATTCTTTCACCTTTGAGGGTCGAGTTGTGGCCGTCGACTTGCGCTCGCGAGTGCTTTCCTTGTCGAACGATTCCGACCAGAGTGTTCACGAGCTCGCCATCGCTTCCCTGGATGACACGAGCCTCCGTCTTCTGCGAGAAGGCGCCGCCGTCAGTGTTCAGGCCGAATTCGATGGACAACGCTACAACGCTCGCACGGTCAGCCTGCTGTCGCACCAGCCGTGAATCTCTCGCTCCGATTCTGTCGGCACTCCCGATACGCGAGCTTCACCGTCGGCTTTCAGGACGCTTCCATCTCGGTGCGTTTGTCCCGCAGCGTCCGCGCAACCAGGAAATCGCGGAACATATAACGAACCGTGTGCCGTGCGTAGCGGGACAGGCTGCGCAGGTCGGTGTTGTGCCAACAACACAAGTTCATGTTGGGAGACAAACCGCAATAGAATCGGAAGCGGCGGTGCGCCGATTCTGGCATTGTCAGCAAGGCCGCTGCCATGCGGTGATTTCCCTCCACGATCGTCAGCGGATGATACCCGTCGATGCCAATCAGCAACACGGCATTGGGTACCTGGCTCTGCTGCAGATCGGTCGCGATTTCCCCGAGCTTTTTCAGGAACCGATTCGGCTGCCCGCGAGTCAGTTCCGCTCGGATGCGGCCAATCATTTCCGCCAGGTAGAACCCGCCGGTCGCGAAGCGTCTCCAGTCGTTGCGCGGGAATGAGCGCAGGCGCGACAAATCGCCCGCACTCAGTTCAACCTCCCACCACTCCATCCCCGGAGGCAGTTCACGCCACAAGCGTCCCCGCCGGCGGAACAGCAATGCGCGTCGGATGAAGTTTTCCTGAGGATCATCGAGATCGGCCTGTTCCACAAGACGCTTAAAGTCGCGGCGATAGGGATCAAAATCGGGATGATAAAACTCACCCCGCAAGAATTCCGCCACGATCTCATCCTCCGGCACGGGTCGCAGTCGCTTCAGAGGTTCGGCTGTTGTCGGAGGGGGTTCTACTTCATCTTGATCTTGGAGGAGCGGGATCGTGACCACCAAGAGCAGTCCACCCATCACGAACACCTGCACCAGAATCACCTGGTACAAGGAATCGTGATAACGCCAGATGGCTGCGGCCAGGATGACGCTCGCGCCCAATTGCACCCAGGCCGCGATGCCCGTGCGCCGCGAGATCTCGTACATCATGATGACTACCGCAATCGAATAGATGCCGGTCATGAGCGCATACTGCGTCAAGAGCGCAGAGAACGCCCCCGGCGTCCCCAGCAGGAACGCCTTCCCCAACAGCATGACCCATACCGCTTCGGGGACCAGCGCTACCGCCGCGATGAATATGGAGGTGACCGTCCCCACCAGCAGCAATCCGGTGTACAGCACCGAGCGCCCCACCTGGCGCTGCGTGTGGCTCGCCGACACCGGAAACATGCTGCTCACAACCGACCAGCACAACATGAAGACCACGCGCCCCACCAAAGCCACCGCCGCGTAGATCCCCGCTTCCGATAGCGGGAAGAAATGCTTCACCAGCAAGATGTCGAGGTTGCTGAGAATCACCTGCCCGACAAAGTACAGTACGGCCTGCAAACCTTCACCAAAGCGCGCGACTTTGATCAGTCCCGACCTCGCCCGGTACTGGGTTCCCGGCCTTCCAGCCAGGTATGCGGCAACGATGGAGAGCAGCACCGCCGTCATCACACCGGTCACGCCCATCCCGAAATGTAAGAAGAGCAGGGCCCCGCATAGCTTAACCGCCACTTCCACCACGACATTGATGGCTAGGGCGCGAAAGTCATAACAGCCCTGCATCCTGCCTCGACGTGCTCCCAGCGGTATATACACACCCGTCGCAACTGCCAGCAGCATAAGATCATGCTCAGCCGGCAGATTGAAATAGGATTTGAGATAGGTGCCGCCGGCGGCGAGCAGTAGGGCAATCCCCAAGCCCACCTGCCAGGCCCGGCGCAGCATGCTGGCGTAGATTTGCGCTCGCACCAGAATCTCTGAACTCCGAGCGATAAATTTTGAGGTTACTATCTGGAACGATAAGGTAACGGCCGACAGCAACATGAGCAACGTATATAACGCCGAGGCATCGCCGAAGCCCGCCGCTCCTAACATCCGTGCGATCAAGATGTTGTAGAGCAGATTGGTGATGGCCACCAGTCCTGTGCTGAACAACAAAATGGCACTGCCCCGCACGACCCGCTCCCGCAAGCCGCCGAGGTGCTCCAGCCTGGTCGCCACTTGCGTTTCTGAAGGTGTCGTCATAGGGAACTTGCGGTCTTCAGGCAGTTGGGGCCAGCCGAGACCGATGCGTCAAAAAGTGAACTGCGCAGCCGGAACGAATTTGTTGCCACCGTGACCGGGAAAATCGTAAAAGCTCTGCTGTTCTAATCCGAACGAAAATCGCAAGGGATAAGCAAGCGACGCCGTCTCCGAACCTAGGCTGCGGTTCAAGTTCCGCTCGTGCGTATAGGTGAACAGAACGCTCGACGTTACATTGTCGTAAGCGTGAAAGCTGCGCCCGGAAGACCACGCACCGGAGGCGGATACCGTCCAGTGCTCCCGAAATTGCGCGTCTAAGCCAAAGCGCGGACGAAGAGTTTGCGCGATTGCATATGAATTGCCTTGCACCCGCCATGCCCGCAGAAACTCCGCCACCGCCGATGCGCGGATGCGGGAACCGAACCCACGTTGCAGTCCGGCATAGGAAACAGTCTGGTAATACTCGTATACGGCGGGTCCGAACAGCAGGTCGCGCCCGCTGTAGCCGGTCAACAGGGCGCTCCGGCTCCAGGGTCGGCCCAGGCGAAAATCGACTGCACCGGAAAAGTCCCGCGAGTGCAGATTCTCGTCCGTGAATGGACCCGCCTCCCGAATCAAATCCCCGGAAAACGAGAGCCAATTGCCGATCGAGCTGCTGGAGACATAGACGAACTGGCGAAACAGATTCTGGTTCATGAACTGGGGGGAAAGCGTGTCGCGGCGGACTGTGTACTGTATGCCCGGCATGAAGTTCAGCCGAATGCTGCCCAGTCGCAGCATCGGCGCCACGGAAATATTAAAGATGGTGTCGAAGGTATTGCGATCCTGAATCAGCAGCTGGCTGGGAAACGACAGGGCACCCTCAGCATTGCGCTCGGCGATAAAGCCTTGAATCGGAGGAAGCGAATCCGGACGGAATTGAAAGCGCGAATCGGCAAAGGTCTCGATCGTACGCCGCGGAGGTGGTAACAAGGCTCCGTTGTTTTGCACGCCGAGCAGACGAGCGTCCATTTGATAGATGTTTTCATCTTCAAACACAGGATTGACACGCACATCAGAACCCAAGCCCAGTCGATCGCGGATGGGACGGCCCGCTTCTTCGGCCAGTTCCATCTCCGTGGCGCGCGTCGCTTGGTCCTGGGGATCGAGTTGGTTGGCATGGACGAAATTCTCCAGCGCGCGATCCACCTCGCCCAGTTGCCGGTAGAGGTTGCCCTGGGCAACGAGAAACTCATAGTTGTTCTTGCGCTCCGCATCGTCGCCCAGGCTGGACAGCTGCAACTGCGCGCTACGCGTGTCTCCCAGGGCCAACGACGCATTTGCCATACCCACCGCCACCGTCGTGTCATCGGCGCCCAGCGCCTGCGCGCGACCATACATCCGCTGCGCCAGCGGATACTCGTGGATGCTCATCAGAACGTCAGCTGCGTTCAGATAGTCTTCGGCGGAAGTCACATCGGTGGCCGCGACTCTCGCCTCGGCAAAGCCGAGCGCCACTTGTTGTTGGGCTTCGGCGGGGTGTCCTTCTTCGGCAAAGAGTCGAGCCAGGGCGAGTCGGACTTGGAGCCGATTTTCATCGGAACTCTCCATTGCCCGTTCGTATCTGGTCATGGCCTGATCGCGATGCCCCAGCATGCGCAGATCGTCCGCCGTGACCAGCAGGACTTTGTAATCCTTCCCGCCGGCCTGCTCCGCAGCTTCAATCGCCTGCATCGCCTCGGACGGCCGGCGGAGCTGGGCATAGGATCTTCCCAGTTGCGACAGGATCATCGGATCGTTCGGCGCAACCCCGAGTGCGCTATGCAAAGTGTCGGCTGACTTCTCATATTTATGCTGCCGGAACTGCACGTCCGCCAGGGCAATGTAGGTCACCGGAGCATTCGGATTCAACTTCAAAGCCAACCTGTATTCGCCTTCTGCGCGCGTCAGCATGGCCCGCTGGCGGTAGCCCTCGGCTTTGACAAGATGCAGACTCTCCGACTCAGGAAGCAGACGGCCTGCAATTTCGGCCTCTTTCAACGCTGCCGTGGAACGCCGCAATTGGAGCAGGGCGTAGGCTAATCCGAGGTGCGCCTCGCCGTACTGTGGATTCAGCGCCAACGCCTTGCGGAAATCCTGCTCGGCCTTGGTGGCCAGGCGCATGTCGTTGTAAACATATCCCCGATTCATATAACCCACGGCCATCTGGGGATCAATCGCCAGGGCGCGCGTGAACTGGTCGACCGCCGCCTCCTTTTCGTTATCGTCCGCGTCCACGTACCCGGCAATCAGATACAGGTCGCGATCATCCTTCAGAATCGGCTGATAGTGCTCTGCGATCTTCATCGCTTCGTCGAGCCGCTTGAGGAACAGAAGATCATAGGCCAGATAGTCGACCGCTTCGCGATCCTTCGGGAGCTTGGCAATCACCTGATAGCCGAGATCCGCCGATTCGGAGTAGTTCCCGGTCATCGTCAGATACCGTTCATGCTCGCGCATGACTTGCGGATTTTGTCGCACCGCCTCCGAAGCGCGCGCCAGCCATTGCTTGGCTTGCGCGGGCTGGTGGGCTTCGAGCGCCGCGTTCATCGCCCCGGAAACAATCAGGGCATTGCCCGGCGACCTTTTGAACGCCTCTTCGTAACTCTGTTGCGCTTCCGGAAATTGTCGGGTCGAGCTATACAAATCACCCAAGGCTAAATAGGGTACATAGTCGCCCGGATGCTTCTTCTCTAATTCGAGGAAGTAGTTTCGGGCGGCGGCGTCGTCGCCCATCTCGCGCGACACGAAGCCCAGCGAGCCCAATGCGCTGGCGCTCGACGGATCGATTGCCAACGCCTCCTGATAGGTCTTCCGGGCTTCCGCCTGTCGGTCCGTCTTCCAGAGAAGATTCGCGTAGTTGAGAAGCAATACGGCGTTGCGAGGCTCCAACTGGATGGCCTGTTTTAAATCTTTTTCGGCAGCATCGACCTTCCCCTGGGCCACTTCGGTGGCGGCTCGCAGCCGCAAAAACTCGGGCCGGGCAGCGCCCGGCACATCAATGCCGCTAATCTCCTGGACCGCGTCTTTGGTGACCCGCTCGGCGTTCGCATCGTCTCCGGCGTCGCGGTAAATCTGAGCTAGATCCACGCGTAACGAGATCGGATAGAGAACCCCCTCCGGCACACCTTCCGGCAGGTGCTGCAGCGCCCTCTCGTATTGCTGAATTGCATCCTCGGGCCGCCGCTGGTCCGCATCGAGCCTGCCCCGCAGGGCAAACACCCGGTAATGCTCGGGATTCAGCGTATTGGCTTGATTCAGAAAAGTTGTGGCCTTGTCGAAGTCCCCCGCATTGAGCATGGCTTGCGCGGCATTGAGTTGGATCTCAATGTCCTTCGGCGCTCGGCTTGCCGCCAAGCTGTAATTCTCGGCAGCCGCGGGTGCGTTCCCGGCCAGCGCATAGGAATATCCCAATTCTGCAAGCGTGCTCGCGTCTTTCGAATGCAAATCTTCCAGGGCGTGGACGGCCTCTTGATATTGACCGGTATCGCGGTAATAAGACGCAACCGCTCGTACCACTTCGGGATTGGTGGGAGCCGAGCGGCGCGCTCTTTCCAGCATGTTGTGCGCCGACTCGCCATCCCCGGTTCGCTCATAGGCGCGAGCCAGCAGAAGTTCGGTTCGCGGTGTCGCCTTTACGGCTTCCGAGCGTCGCAGATAGTCGAGAGCCCGCTTCGGATCGGTGGACAGAAGCAATTCGCCCGCCAGTTGAAGATCCACATCGCTTCTGGGATTGGCCGCCAAAACCTCGTCCAGCGTCTTCTGCGCGTCTTCGCTGCGTCCCATGCGGGCGTAGGTTTGCGCCAGACCGGAGAGTCCCTCCACCGAAGATGGCCGCAAAGCGAGACCGCGATGATAGGCATCGACGGACAGGGAATACTGTCCGCTCAGGCGGGCGGCGTAAGCCAGGGTAAACCAGAGATCAGGATTCTGGGGAGCGGCCTTCACCGCGCGCTGGGCGTGCACCGCTGCATCGCCTGCGTCGCCGTGCTCGAGCGCGGTCTGCGCGGCTCGCGCTTCGCGCGCCACCTCGATGCTCGCGCCCCAGCCCATCCCGGTCTCGTTCCGGTTCGGCGGCTTATTATTGTTATTGGTCTGCGGGCCTCGCTTTTTCGCCGGCGCGGGCGCATTCGGAGAAGCTTGGCCGTTCACATCGAAGGTCTGGGCAGCGGCCGCAGTCGCGACCAGCAGGACTGCAAGCCGCACCCATCCCCTGAACCCTGATTGCACCCGTCCCCTCCCACTTCTCTGGCTGCCAACCCGGCTGGTGACAGAAGGGCACACTCCCTTCCGTTCGTCCGCTCAGATGCAGGAAACTCCCGCTATGGTTGCGGCCCCTTTGCACGCCGAGGTCCACACCCCTAAAATAGCTGCCAACCTTGGCCGGCGTCCGGGAATCAAAAGCTGCGATTCGACTGCCCGGATTCGGGAAGTAGGCTGCAATTCGAAGACCCCGATTCAATGAGAGACCACCAAGAAACGTTTGCCCTCCCGACGGCCAACAGCATTTGGCGGCGCCCTATCCCGGTTGCCGCGATCATCTTGCTGGTACTCGCGATTCACGGGCCATTGCTGGTGATGGAGTTGCCGGCGACTACGTCCTATGACGCCAATTTACACATCTTTTTTGCCTCGCACTATGCTCATCACTGGTTCAATCCCTGGAATGAAAAGTGGTTTGGCGGCTTCTCCCAAACCACCTATCCTCCGCTGACTCATCAATGGATTGCGCTGCTCTCAAATATCGTGGGGCTCACCGAGGGCTTCATGCTGGTGCAGTTGGCCGCTGTGGTCCTGCTGGCGGTGGGCGCCTACCGGTTCGCACAGCTTTGGGTGGATGACCGCGCAGCCAGCTACGCCGGGGTGCTGGCTGTGTTTGCCGGCAGCATCGCATTTCTTGTCTATTCGGCAGGGCAGTTGCCCACCACCATGTCAGCGCCTTTGTATTTTCTGAGTCTGCCTTACTTATATTCGTGGTGCCGATCGGCCAGTTGGCGAGCCTTGCTGAAAGGGATTGCTCTCACCCTGGCCGCCGCATCGGCCCATCACGTCACCCTCATCTTCGGCTCCGTTCTGTTTGCCTTACCGGTCTTGTGGCTGGCCTGGTACGACGCTCGCAAGAGCGACCAATCCGGCGCGGCCATCATCGGGCGCGCTTTCGTATTCGCTGCCATTGCAGCCGTGGGCGTGGGCATCGTCCTGTTGCCTTACTGGATTGCGATCCTCCGCCATCCCATCGAGCAGATGCCCATTCCGCATGCCAGCCGTTCGAACCTCCTGATGAATTGGGTATACGGAATGAATTACTTCGTCATCCCGTACGGTGCCTTGATTCTGGCATTGCCCTTTGTCGTCATCAAGGGCGCATCGAATCCTCGGCTGCGAATTCTGCTGCTTGCGTTCTGGGTTACGTTCCTGATTGCGCTGGGTGGCACAACGCCGGTTCCGCGCTGGATCTTCGGCCGGGCCTTCGAAATTCTGACCTATGAGCGCTTCACCTTGTGGGCGACGGTGCTGGCCCTGCCGATTGTGGGATTATTAGTGGCGCAGCTGATCGACCGTTCGCCACGATGGGGCGCGATCGGCGTGAGTACAGCCGCCGTGGCCAGCCTCGCCCTGGCGGTGGGCTGGTTGACCTGGAGCCCGTTTCGCACCTCCAGTTCCCTCAGTGTCGATTCGGTCATCTCTTTCCTGAATCGCGACGGCCACGATCAATACCGTTATCTCACCCTCGGATTTGGCAACGCTCTCTCGAAGGTTTCGACCTATGCAAATGCCAACAGCATCGATGGCGAGTACAACTCGGCCCGCCTGCTGCCCGAAATGACCCGTTACGGCGCCGCCCAATTGACCAGTGCGAAGTTCTTCGGAGTCGCCGGCATGGATTCGCTTCGCGCCATGCTGCAGCATGCCAATCACTATGGCCTGAAATTTATTTTCGTGCACGATCCGTTCTATGAGCCGCTCCTCGTCTTCGGCGGGTGGCGTCAAGTAGAGAGCTATGAGTCCGGCGCCATCACCGTGTGGTCCAAGGATGACGCTCTTCCCGCGCGCACCATTCCCTCCGACGCCATACCGGCCCCGTGGGAAGGATTGCTGTGGGGCATCCTGCCCATCGGCAGCAGCATCCTGGCAATTTTATTCGTGTTATTCCTGGTTGAACCTCGCCCCCTGCGGGAAGGAATCGCATTCCCCAGGGAAACGCCGGAAGGCGTTTATGTAAATGGGGTGCATTCATGAAGTGGGGGCTGGTGGTTTTTCTAACCCTTGCTACCCTGGTTCTGGTTGCCATTGCATGGCTGCAGTCCGGCGGGGTGAAGCAGCACACCATTTCCTCTGCGGCAACTCCCGAAGAAGCCGTGCAGGCGCTAATGAGCAACCTCCAGGCGCACAACTTCCAGCAGGCCTATGATTCGCTGGATCGCAGCAGCGATACCGATATTGCCTCCTTCATTCGTGATGTGGCGGGCAGCGACGGCAGTTTGCGGACCTACTCCTCCCTGCAGTCCGCCGATGTTTCGCCTTTGCACGCCGATCCAGATCAGGCTTTGGTCCGGGTGCGGATGAATTGGTCGAGCGCACTGGGTTCGCTCGATGATGTGCGCGATTTACGGGTGCGCCGTGACGGCTCGGTCTGGCGTGTGGTATGGCCGAAACCGGCGTTTCCCGCAGTGCCGCCGCAGGTGTTGTCGGTGAACTATTTGCGTTGGGAAGTGATCGGACGTAACACATCGCAGAACTGGGGTTCGCAGGACGTGGACTCGCCGAAAGTGCGCATCACGTCCATGAACGCGATCTCGCGTCCGGGCCGCGTGGTGATTCTCGGGGAAGTGGAAAATGAAGACACCATTCCCGCGTATTTGAACGTGAATGCAACCCTGCTGAAAACCGACGGTTCGCCCCTGGATGAAGAAGGCAGCTTCGATCTGATCTCGCATGTTCTGCTCCCCAAGCAGGTTTCGCCCTATCGCATTGACTTTCCGGGAGTTCGCATGGATGCGGTAAAAAGTGTGCGCATGGATGCGCGCGCTCTGTTAGTCCCGGCCAGCGCCGATCCGGTCATTGCGGTCGCCGACCAGGCGGTGGGCAAAGACGGATTGAACCGAAACGTGTTGAAGGGCGAATTGGTGAATCAAAGCGGCCGCCCCGTCAACATCGCGCAGGTCCTGGCAGCCTACTATGACGACTCCGGAAAAGTAATCTGGGTCTCAGATGGATATGTGGATCAGGCCCTCATGCCGCAGGTGCCCGTACCCTTTGCGGTCGATATCCCCAATGACATTGCGGAACGGCTGAAGAGTTATCGCGTCATCGTGAATCACTACTCGCGGACGAGCAACTAGCATGAAGCGTACTTCCCGCAGCGATTTCGAAAAATACAGGCGCCTGGCCATGTTGGCCTTGTTGTGGGCGTTGTCGGGTTGGGCCCGGGCGGCTGATCTGCACCCGCCCGCGACCGTCGAAGCAGGCCACGCCTTCTCGATTCCCGTCCCCGGCTCCGGACCAGGCACCTTCTATCTTGTGGGGCCGGATCATGTGGTGAAACGCGACGTGAGTCTGGGGAGCGATCTCGAGATCGAGTCGCGCGATGTGCGCGCCGCCGGCCGCTACCAGGTGATCCTCTGCGATTCAGCCTGCACGTCTGCACCGTTCGAGGTGAAAGCCGCGCAACCTGCGCACCTGAGTTTCTTTCTCCATCCTTCGCGAGTTCCCGTCTCCACTCCCAATTCGATTGATGGCACTGCGTTTGTGTTTGACCAGTACTTCAACCTGGTTTTGACTCCGGCTGCGGTGGATTTCCAGATCACGCCGGCCAGCGGCACCGGCTTTGCGCGGCGCGTTTCCAGCCGGCACGGTGTGGCCTGGATGCGCACGGACTCAACCAAACATGAGGGGCGGGTTCAGGTGACTGCCGCCTCAGGCAGCGTGCAAGAAGCCCGCGTCGTTCAACAGGTCGCGGCGGAAGCCTGCGCATTGCGCGTGAAAGCCGTTCCCAGCGGGAATATGGTGACTCTCGAGACCGATCCGGTTCGCGATTGCAGCGGCAATACACTTCCCGATGGCACGGTTATTTCATTTACCACGGTTGACCGGGAAGGCAAAACTACCGTGGACACGCCGATCAAAAAAGGGGTAGCACGAACCCAGCTCAGCGTGCACGGGCGGGCGCAGATCAGCGTCGCCTGCGGCGTGATAGAGGGCAATGAAGTAGCCGTCAACGGAAAACTATGAAGGGTATGGCCCCCATGAGGCTGTCGCTTCAGCTTTCGCTCAACCGACTCTCGCTTTGTTTCTTCAAAGCGTCGAGCTTCGTTCTGGCAGCGGGTCTGCTGGCAATGGCCCAGTCGGCGCCCCAGGTTCATCTTGATGCGGACGGGCTTGCCCCGCGTCCCATCGAAGAACTTACGGGACAAACGATAGCCCGCTATTACGCGTTGGCGTGGCGGGATATGGCCAGCGCCCTAGACTCGAATAACGCAGCCGGACTCGGCGAAGAGTTCGTGGGATTCGCAAAAGATCGGCTTACGCGCAGAATCGCCGAGCAGAAGCAGACTGGCGTGCACGTTCGGATTGTGGATCACGGCCACCGTCTGAAAGCAGTCTTTTATTCCACAGACGGGGCCGCCATGCAACTTCTTGACCAGGCCGAGTTGGAGATTCAGACCTTGGACGGAAACAAATTGCTCGATACACAAAACGCGCCTCGCGAATACCTGGTTCTGGTGACCCCCGGCGCCGATCGCTGGTATATCCGCGATTTGGAGGAAGTCTCTGCCAAACCCTTCTGAGGTGCGATGCGAGCGTCGGCTCGAAGGCCGAGTTTGCAACGAAGCAGGAATTTATTGATGAAACCTTACCCGTGTGCCCTTTTAGCCTATGTCTTGATCGTCAGCTTCGTGCCAGATGCGTGCACTCACGCGAATTCGCGTGATCTCGCGCTCAAGGATATCCCTACTTTGTCGGGCAATCCTAAGGTTCTCGCAGATTACCAGCCCTGGTTCGGCGATCCCGACCACATTGACGTTGGGTACAACAGCCTGGACCCGAATGTCCTGCGCAAGCAGATTGAGAGTGCCCGCAACCTGGGCATCTATGCCTTCGCGGTGGATTGGTACGGCCCGCGCCGACCCTTTCTGGATCGGAGTACTGCGCTGCTCCAGCGAATTGCCAGCGAGCAGCACTTTCACGTTGCCCTCATGTACGACGAAACCCAGGATGACAACGGACACGCCACCGAAGACGCCATGGAGGCGATGGACCTGGCTTACAAGAACTACATCGGACCCGGCGCCCCGGGACGCGATGCCTATCTGCTGTACCAGGGACGGCCCGTGATCTTCGTATTTCCGAAGGGCGGCCACACCGATTGGCTCCAGGTGCGCCAGCAGGTGGAGCAATGGGCGACGCCGCCGATCTTGATCTACCAGGACAATCCACCACCGCAGTTCGCCAAGGCCTTCGACGGTGAATACGCGTGGGTGTATCCCGGGCACAAAGGGTGGACCCCCGACGGTCAGGCTTGGGGAGAAGATTACTTGAGCGATTTCTACGCGAAGATGCGGAAACGTCCGGACCAGGTTACGGTGGGTGGAGTCTGGCCGGGCTTCAACGACGCCAAGGCTTCCTGGAGTTTAAACCGGCACATCGATCCGCGGTGCGGAAAGACCTTCGAAGATACTCTCCGACTGTTTCAGGAGAACGACGAAGCCTCCCACCCCATTCCGTTTGTGCTGATTGCTACGTGGAACGATTACGAAGAAGGAACGGCGATTGAGCGCGGGTTGCCGCGCTGCGGCGAAGCCAAAGCGGATAGCGCGCATGGAGGACAGCCATGACCAGGGGACAAGGAAGCGCGGCGGCAATGTTCGAGATGCTGGCGGTCTTGCATCTCCATGAGGGTGCCGCCCCGGGCCAGCGAAGCGAACCAGCTCCGCAGCTGGCACAGGCGCTCGCGGGATTGCAGAACATGTCCCAGGAACAATGGTCTGAATTCCTGCGCTTTGCGGAACTGCAACGCGTATACCTTCGGACCTTGCGGCTTCTGGAGAAATGGGCGGCCGCCGATCGATTCGCGGCGCCGTTTGACAACCTGCCGGATCTGGAGCAAGCCGAGCAACGCCAGGTTGAGGACTCGCTCGCGGGTTTGCATAAGGTCGTGCGCGCACTGGAGAAGACCGGACACACTCCGCTCGTGATTAAGACTCTCGATCACTGGCCCGATATTGGCAGCGATCTCGATCTGTTTATCGCGGCCACCGAGCGCGAGACCGTGCACGCCATGCAGAGCGAAGTGCAAGCCGAGCCGCAGCCCCAGAGTTGGGGCGACCGATTAGCGCACAAATGGAACTTCCGCATTCCCGGACTGACCCGATTGGTGGAGATTCACGTGGGCTGCCTCGGACAAACCGGGGAACAGCACGAGCTGCCTGCCTCCCTGGAAGAAACCAGCGAGACGCGCGATGTGGGTGCTTTTCGCTTTCGCGTCCCGGCCCCGGAGGAGCAAGTCACGCTCGCAACCTTGCAAAGGATGTATCGCCATTTCTACATTCGTTTCACCGACCTGCTGAACCTTACCGGGCTAGTGCGGGCAGGCCGTCTCGATTTCACGCGGCTGCGCGCCTCGACGCGGCGCTGGTCAATCTGGCCGGGAGTCGCGACTCTGCTGAAGATCGCTTCGGACTATAACCAGCGCAGCGGCATTGGCCCGCTTCCGCTGCCCGACTTTGTGGTCAGCGCGGCCCGTTTCGGGGCCAACGTGACCTACGTGGGGAAACAGTTTTTACGCGTGCCGATGCTGCCGCAGGGTTCGCAATTGTACCTGCAGCAACTCATTGGAACGGGAGCGGCGCGACACTTTCGCGCTGCCGCGCGCTTGTCGCTTTTGCCCGCGCTGGCTGCGGCCGCATTTGTGAATCTGCGGATTACCGGGGATGACAAGGGAATTTGGTAATTCGCGCAGCCCGACACGATCGCAACCGCATCCCGCCATAAAAGGGAGCGGGACCGTCCACCGACTCAAGCCAGCTTTCGCATCCAGAAACTGGAGGGCCAGACGCGGTCGCCATCGCGGGTGGGAAGAAAGCGGCGCTTTTTCCGAGGCATGCTGCGATAACTCTGTTGCCAGTGCGGAAAAGCGTTCTCGAGCGCGGTCGGTGCATGGCTTTGCATGCAGCTGCTGCCCCACAGCACTTCGAATTGCGGATTGAACATCAGCAACGCCTGCAGCAGGTACTGCTCGGACCAGAACGCGAGATTATGCAACACCGACTCGCGCGGATAGTCGGCGGGAAGGAAGATGTCATGGGCGTGGATCAGCACGCCGCCGGCGATGCCGGGAATGACTTCGAGATACTCGCGCACGACATCGCTGCCGATCCCAACTACGTGGCTTGAATCCAGAAACAGAAAATCGTCGCTTTGTAGGCTCAGGAATACCTCGAGGTTCACATTCTGTACGGTTTGAGTAATCAGATGGACTCGATCGCTTAGCGCCTTCTGCGGAAACCGATCCGGGTAAGGGTCAATCGTGATCAGTTCGCCGCGCACTCCGTCCAACTTCAAGTTTTGATCGAGGGCCGCTGCCATGACACGGCTGCTAAACCCGCCCCCCACTTCGACGATCCGTCGCGGCGTGCGATGGCGAACCATGCAGTAGGCAATCTCCGCATCGACCGCCTCGAAGAAGCCATTGTTGTGGTGGTAGCTCACGCTGAAAAACGGCGCCGATTCTGATTCCCATTCGCTTTGATATTGCCGAACCACGGTTTCGAGGAAATCCAACTGCCGCTCCAAGGCGAAGTCCAGCCCGACCGTCTCGCACTCGGTCGGCCATTTCCGGGTCTCAAGTTCGCGGAAGTCGGGTACCGGCCAGTAGAAGTGGTTCGGACTCACCGTAATCCCGATGCGCTGGAACATGCGGAACGCATTCCGCATCATGGCCAGCGCAGTCTCATTGTCGTGCAGCTTGCGAGCCAGGCTAAGCAGCGGCGGGCGACGTTCGCTCACATGCGGCCGGTTCTCGTTCCTAGCAGCGACACCGTGAAACGATCGAGTTTGCCCCCGAGATGTAGATTCATGCAAGGTCATAGACACTCCAAGCCCAGTCGAAAGTTAGAACCGGGCCAAGGTAGACAGAGACTACAGACAGTGGCGGGGCCGACACTGAGGAAGCGACCGCAAGGCACACGAAATGTTCTCAACTCTGATGCGAGAAATTCTACCGGGGTGGCACAAGAAATTTAAAGCAGCCGGGCGGGTTCCCTTCGTACCCGGCACAAGTGCTTTAGATTCAGGCAAAAACAACGAGAGTGAAAGATTGGGGGAGTGGTTGTGTTTCGCATTTCATTCACCTATTGCAGCGAAACGCATCGTGGATTCGGTTGCCTGCCACGAAACAACCCTCCTGCATTCATGTTCATCCAACCTCAGATTCCTGAAAGTGGGAGTAGCTCGTCTAATGAAGTCTCGATATCTCTCGGGGTTGGCTTTATTATGCGGCATGAATTCCCTGCTCCTGGTCGGCTGCGTGGGGTTGAGAAATCCGGTAGCCACTCCCGGAAGCCTGCAAAGCATTAACCACATCATTGTCTTCGCTCAAGAGAATCGTTCGTTGGATCACTATTTCGGTGCAATGCGCCAGTACTGGGCTCAGAACGGCTTTGCCGATCAGTCCTTCGACGGTTTGCCGCAGTTCAACCCGGCCAGCGGGCTTGCTCCCCTACAAGGCCCGGCTCCCGCCGTCCCGGGCTGTGATCCGACCCAGCCCTATCCCGGTTTTGACGCTTGTTCGCCCGACACCAGCAATCTCATCAGTTCTTTTCACTTCACATCCGTGTGTCAGGAAGAGCAAAGTCCATTCTGGGACGAGAGTCATGTGGATTGGGACTACAATGCCCCGACCGGCACCGGTCCGGCCGCCCTCAACGGATTCGTCCTCACCGCCGCGGATGACGCACGTCAGCAATCGCCGACTTTAATGGATACGAATGGCATTCGAGCGATGGGATATTTTGACGGAAGCGACCTGAATTACTACTACTTCATGGCGTCCAATTTCGCCACCTCGGACCGCTGGTTTTCTCCCACTATGGACCGCACCCAGATCAACCGCATGTACCTATTAGCCGCCACTTCGGCCGGCCATGCAGTTCCTCTGGCCGCCCCGGAAACTCCGCTGAGTGCGACGACTATTTTCGAAGAGCTGCAAAATGCGAGTATTACGTGGAAGATCTATGTCGACACCGCCGGCACAACTTGCGGAACGTCCCCTACCGCGGCATGCCTCTACAACTATTCCTATATCAACGAGTTCAGCTATGGACAAACCATAGTAAATAGCCCAACCCTGTCCCAAAATCTGGTGCCTCTATCGCAATTTACCACCGATCTGCAGAATGGGACCCTGCCGCAGGTCGCGCTGATCGAGCCTGCCTCCCCCGCCGGACTGGATGAGCACCCCAACGATTACGATATTTCCTCCCCCGCCAGCGTTCAGGCGGGAGCCCAATTCGCCTCCAGCCTGATCAACGGTGTGATGAATAGCTCCAGTTGGAGCGACTCGGCGCTGCTATTTACGTACGACGAAGGCGGAGGTTTCTATGATCACGTCTCGCCGCAGCCGATGCCCAGTCCCGACGGCATACCGCCGATGGATTTGGTGGCCGGCGACATTTGTGACGCACCCGGACAGATCGGAACCGGGACTTGCGATTTCACCTATACGGGATATCGCGTGCCGATGATGGTCGTCTCGCCCTACGCCAAGAAGAATTACGTTTCTCACACGGTTTTCGATTACACCGCAATACTGAAGCTGATCGAGACCCGTTTTAACTTGCCTGCTCTGACAAAACGCGACGCCGCTCAGGCCGACATGAGCGAGTTCTTTGACTTCACGAACGTGCCTTGGGCAAGTCCCCCGAATCCGCCGGCTCAGACCACGGGCGGTCAGTGCACTTTAACCCCTCCGACTCCTTGATGATGGAAACTGCCCTCGAGGAACCGACCTCTTGGAGTTTTAGCGTCCGAGGGCTAGTAGGGATTACGAGAACGAACCTCCTGGTGGGATAATCGATTCCGCGAAAATTCAGCGAGCGGCCGGGCTGTGGTTTATCTTCCTCTCCGTTGTTCTTGTCTTGCATTCAACCCGGCATGACTCCATCGCAGCCGAAGACGTAGCCTGGAATTACGCCCCAAGCGGCAACAACCTGGGTATTGATTCCCTCATCGGTGAAACACGCAGACGGAACTACGGGCTCAAAGCGAGGGAGTGTGTTAACGCGATCTGGGGAGAACAACCGCATCCCGATCTGCCGGTCTTGCCTCCCCGGCAGATCGAGATGAATTCACACTAGCCATGGCTCAAAAAATACGCTCTAGAAACATTGGAAGTTGGGGCTGACCTGTCCGGGCATTAACTGGTCCGAGGTTGATGAATTATTCAGCACCCAGACCGGGGCGCGATCTTTGTTCCCCTCGGTGGAGTTGATGTAATAGCGCCAGCGTATCCATCCGTAAGTGTGCTTGACCCGGTCCACCGGATTCACGTCGGTATCCACCCCATATTCAAAGATCTCGCGAAACTTACAGGAGTTGACGTTTCCCGAAGTGCTGCAGCTGTAGGTATATTCCAGCGGCAAAGTTGTGATGGAAAACGGCTTCGGTGGGTACGCGCGATGGTCGGTGATGGCGATGGTACCTGGAGCCGTCAGCTCCATCAAAGAATAGTCGAGATTCTGCGCCGAACTTTGCAGTTCCTGCCCTACATAGGTGTAGTAGTTCGTATTGTCGGGCAGGGCAGAAGGCGGGGGATTCCAGAACGAACTGTT
>Ga0209420_1000188_pt1 | contig 38464 bp, 36 predicted proteins | sample BlaSpr_A8_OM1_O1_FD_187972 | JGI IMG/M metagenome (GOLD analysis project Ga0209420, IMG submission 187972) | Forest soil microbial communities from Thunder Bay, Ontario, Canada - Black Spruce, Ontario site 2_A8_OM1_O1 (SPAdes) (version 2) | ecosystem: Environmental > Terrestrial > Soil > Boreal...
GGAAAACCGCGGGTGTTCCATCCTTCTTGCGGAGCGTGATCTCCCGTGCCCGCACGCCTCCGCGATCGTCAGGAGCCCGGCCCAGCACCGGTGCCTCTGCGGGATCGACATTCAGCTTGCTCGGGTCGAGCCCCAGCAACTCGTCCTTTGTCGTATATCCTAGAACGTTGACCAGCGCGGGATTGGCATCGAGCAGCCTGCCTTCCGGCGTGCAGAAGTAGGCGCCTTCCTGCAGAGTCTCGAAGAGTTCAGTGAAACGCAGCTCTTTTTCGTGCTGTCCAGTGACATCCCGCCCCAGCACGCTGATCCCAACCACTTCGCCGCTCTTGACGATCGCGTTGAGTACGCAATCGAAGAAAAGCGGACGGGGATTATTCTTCACGCGAATGCGGACTGTGCCGGTCCAATGCCTCTTCTCGAGGAACCGGCTGAGCCCTGATTCCAGGCTCTCTCGCGTCGGTTCTTCCAGAAAGTCGAAAAACCTCTTTCCCACGATCTCGGTGAAAGGAAGCCTGACCAGTTGGCTCACGCTTTTGTTGACGGTGCGCAGGGTGCCGTCCAAAGAAACCGCGCAGGCAGCATCTTCGAACGAGTCGATCAGTTCCTTGAAGCTGCGCTGCGAGCGCGCAATCATCTCGTTGAGCTGGTCGAGTTGCTGCTCCGAGGGAGCCGCGCCCACATGCTCCTGCAAATCCTGCAGCAGCATCTTGAGTTCGACCACTTCCTTCCGCCGGCCGTAGGCATACACAGCCAGCAGCACCGACAAAAGCAGAACGCCCAACGCCACCGGCCCTAGATGGTAAGGCAGGGCTTCCAGCCGGTCCCAGGCGAGGTAGGCAAAGCCCGCCGCGAGCAGGACCATGAACAACAGAATCCATCGCCAGAGCTGGGATTCTTCGCGCTCCAGATTTTGCGGAGCGCGGGAACGTCGAGGGGTCTCGGGAGATTCCTGCGTCATGGGGAGGACACCCGGTTTCGCGTTCCGGGAACGCCAAAACCGTCGATCGTTAAGTCATCGTAATTATACTGGCCGAGGCAGAACAACCATTACCGCTCCCGCAGGACGTGGTTACTTTGGTTCGACTTCGGCAGGTTCGGTCCGAAGTGCGCAGCGTTGGGGCCCTCACTCTCTTTTTTCCACAGCCCCACCCTGTGAAATCCGTCACAGCGCTCGCTACCCCCGCACGCGTAATGTGGCTACATTCCGGAATCAGGCCTCGCTGTGCCGACGGCGGCACGAAGGATCTCTCGCCCGGAGCACCCATGCTCTACAAGGCCCTCAGCGCCGCCGTATACGGCATCGATGCCAACATTATTCAGGTCGAAGTCGACTGCTCCGGCATCAAGACCGACCAGGACCACTTCCACACCGTAGGCCTTCCCGATGCCGCCGTCCGCGAAAGCCGCGCCCGCGTCCGCGCCGCCCTGAAAACTGCGGCTATGACATCCCGCCCACGCACATCACCATCAACCTGGCCCCCGCCGATATCAACAAAGAAGGCTCCGGATTCGACTTGCCCATGGCGTTAGGCATCGTGGGCGCCTACGGCGACGCGCTTCTGAAAGAGTCGCAGGAATTCCTCGTCGACTTTAAAGATGTCCGTGGCCAACAGACTGCCAAGCGCGCCATCGAAATCTCCTGCGCCGGAGGCCACAACATTTTAATGATCGGCCCGCCCGGCTCCGGCAAAACCATGCTGGCAAAGCGCATGCCCACCATACTTCCGCCGCTGACTTTCGAAGAAGCGCTCGAGACCACCAAACTTCACAGCGTAGGCGGAGTCCTCGACCCCGGCAGCGGCCTGGTAGGCGAGCGCCCGTATCATTCACCCCACCACACCATCTCCGACGCCGGCCTGATCGGCGGCGGCGTAATCCCGCGCCCCGGCGAAGTCTCGCTCTCCCACAACGGCCTGCTGTTCCTCGACGAACTCCCTGAATTCCACCGCAACGTTCTCGAAGTGCTGCGCCAGCCGCTCGAAGATGGCTCCGTCACCATCACCCGCGCCGCCATGGCGCCAACTTTTCCGGCGCGTTTCATGCTCGCCGCCGCGATGAATCCCTGTCCCTGCGGCTTCCGCAACGATCGTACCCGCGAATGCCAGTGCACCACCCCAATGATCCAGCGCTCCATCTCGAAAATCTCCGGCCCCGCTCATGGATCGCATCGACATCCACATCGACGTCCCCGCCGTGAACTACAAAGAAATGCGCTCCACCAACGAACCGGAAAGCTCCGCAAAGATTCGCGAGCGAGTGATGCGCACCCGCCAAAAGCAGCTGGAACGCTTCGCCTCATGCCGCGAAAAAATCTATTGCAACGCCCAAATGTCATCCCGCCACATCCGCACGTTCTGCGAACTCTCCGCCACTGCGAACGCCTGCTCGAGCGCGCCATGATCCAGCAGGGCCTGAGCGCCCGCGCCCACGACCGCATTCTGAAAGTAGCCCGCACCATCGCTGACATCGAAGACACGCCATCCATCCAACCCAAACACATCGGCGAAGCCGTCCAGTACCGCTCGCTCGACCGCACTTACTGGGCCTAGGACATCAGGTTCCACAACTGTGCGTAGCGGTTCGCCTAACCAAACTACCTTGAACTGCGGCCAGCCTCATCCTTCTCCAGAACAATTCGGAGACCAAAGACGTCCGGCCGCCGCTCCTCATCGAACACTGATCCCGCTGCCCCTGCCGGGACCGTCCGGCCGTTTGGCACGGCTATAGCAATAGCGTCCATTGGTTGAGCGCCAGGGCAAGCTGCCGGATCCAGTAACAGGCGCGCCACGGTTTCCGCCCGCTTCTGGGCAAGGCCGAGGTTCGAACCAAACCGTTTCCTAGCTGCGGGCGTCAGAGGACGGGGATCGTGACGGCCGACGACCACCGCCATGCCCGGGCCAGCTAACCCCTGGGCTTTTCGCAGGCGACACACTTCATCTGCGAATCCAGCAGACGAATCCTCGGCAATTCCCGAAGCGAAAGGATTGAGCCGATATCGACTGAGAGACAGAACCGGCAACGATTCTGCAGCGGAAGACTCATGGTGTTCGACCGCCGGCGGCGATGCATGCTCCCGCAAGAAGTTCAGCCACGTCGCAAGCAGAATCAGAAAGGTGCCGGCCACCAGGGAAACCTTGCGCCTGCTCCGCGCAACCGGCGTGGTATAGCGCTTCCAGCGCCGGGAGCTGCGAGCAACCTCGCCTGAGACATCATCCCATTCGTTAACAACGGCTGTCTTGAGTTGACCTGGTGAAAGAGTATTGACCTGCGCGGTGATCTGCCCCGGAGCATTGCCCTTCTGAAGTCACCATTCGATCCAGAAGCCGCGATAGTCCTCCGTTGCGTACAAGAACTGTAATCGACGCAAATCAATTTGCTCCGATGCAAGCTCCTCCACCTCGTGCCCGATCAATACCTCCAAGGCGAGAAGCAAAACGCCAACGCTCTCGATAATGGTTGTCACGATCAACGGTACGGAGCTCAGGAGGGTCATGACGATCTCCTTCCTTACAAATGCCGGCAGGCTTTTGGGACCCTCGGCGGGAAAGTGCGAGGGCCTGAATATCACGCTCCAGATTGCTATGCGGATATGGCCCGCATTATACCGCCGACCTCGATCCCATTAAGCTGCCTGTGATACCGGATTGGGCGTTCCCCTCTCCGCCCGATTGACCCAACCCTCCTAACATGTTATAAATGCCCGTTTTGAACCGTGATGCCGGGAGCAGAGTTCTAACCTCTCCCGCCCTCCGGAGGGAATACCCGACGCGGCCAAGCTCCAACACTCCGTTGAAGTTTTGCGGTGGAAGCGTGTTCGGAATTCTGGTGACCAAGTTCCCGCATGCTGCGCTGGGCGTGCTCGAGCGCGGGACGTTTCGCCGGAAGGCAGTACCTAAACACGTTTATATATTCCTGAAACCCAATCCATTTGGAGGACTCATTATGTGTACCGGGCTCGCCACCGCTGCGTTCCAAAGATGCCGCGCGCTATCCGATTTTCTGAAAAGCGCGCTCCTGAACGCCTTCCTTAAAAAGACTCTGGCTCTAGCCACGCTGCTCACTGTCGGCGCGGCAACTGCTCTGGCTCAATCCCCCAGTGAATCCGGCGGAGAAGCTTCGCTGAAACTTCCCGACCTTTCCTCGGTCAGCTTCCTCAACGGCGCCATCGACGGCCACCGCCTGCTCCTCATCGGCATCCTCTTCTGCTTCTTCGGGCTCGGCTTCGGCATGGTCATCTACATGCGCCTCAAGAACCTGCCCGTGCATCGTTCCATGCGAGAAATCTCAGAACTGATCTACGAGACTTGCAAAACCTACCTCGTCACCCAAGGTAAATTCATCCTGCTCCTCTGGGCTTTCATCGCCGTAATCATCGTCCTTTATTTCGGCCTGCTCGAGCACATGGAAGCCATGCGCGTCGGCATCATCCTCTTATTCAGTCTGGTCGGCATCGCCGGCAGCTATGGCGTAGCCTGGTTCGGCATTCGAGTGAACACCTTCGCCAACTCCCGCACCGCCTTTGCGTCCCTCCCCGGCAAGCCATTCCCGGTCTACCAGATTCCTCTCGAGGCCGGCATGAGCATCGGCATGATGTTGATCAGTGTAGAACTCCTGATCATGCTGATTATTCTGCTCTTCATTCCGGGCGATTACGCTGGCCCATGCTTCATCGGCTTCGCCATCGGTGAATCGCTGGGCGCGGCGGCTCTGCGCATCGCCGGCGGCATCTTCACCAAGATCGCCGATATCGGCGCCGACCTGATGAAAATCGTCTTCAAAATAAAAGAAGACGACGCCCGCAACCCCGGCGTAATCGCCGATTGCACCGGAGACAACGCCGGCGATTCCGTCGGACCCTCCGCCGACGGCTTCGAAACCTACGGCGTAACCGGCGTAGCCCTGATCACGTTCATTCTGCTCGGAGTAAAAGATCCAGCCGTGCAAGTCCAGTTGCTGGTCTGGATCTTTGTCATGCGCGTTATGATGCTGGTGGCCAGCTCCATCTCCTACTTCCTCAACGGTGCCATCGCCAAAGCCCGCTTCGGCAATGCCGATGAAATGAATTTCGAAACCCCTCTCACCACTCTGGTGTGGCTTACCTCGATCGTTTCCATCGCCCTTACGTTCCTGGTTTCCTACTTCATTATTCCTCTGCTCGGCCGCGACGACTCCCAGTGGTGGAAACTTTCCGTGATCATCTCCTGCGGAACTCTCGCCGGTGCTCTCATCCCCGAGTTAGTGAAAAGTTTCACCTCCACCGAATCGCGACACGTGAAGGAAGTCGTCACTTCCGCCGAAGAAGGCGGCGCTTCGCTCGGCATCTTGTCCGGCTTCGTCGCCGGCAATTTCTCCTGCTACTACCTCGGCCTGTCGATGGTCTTCCTCATGTCGGTCGCCTATTACTTCAGCACCATGGGCCTCAGCACGATGGGATTCGACGCCGAGACCATGCTGGCTCCGGCCGTATTCGCCTTCGGCCTGGTCGCCTTCGGATTCCTCGGCATGGGTCCCGTGACCATCGCTGTCGATTCCTACGGTCCGGTCACCGACAATGCGCAATCCGTATACGAACTTTCTCTGATCGAGCAGATTCCGAACGTCGAGTCCGAACTCAAGAAGGATTTCAATATCTCCGCCAACTTCGAGCGCGCCAAATACCTGCTCGAAGCCAACGACGGCGCAGGCAATACTTTCAAGGCCACCGCCAAACCAGTGCTGATCGGCACCGCCGTAGTGGGCGCCACCACCATGATCTTTTCCATCATCATGGCTCTCACTAACGGACTCACCGTCAACAAGGAGAATCTCTCCTTGCTGCACGCCCCGTTCTTCCTCGGCCTGGTCACCGGCGGCGCCATGATTTACTGGTTCACCGGGGCATCCACCCAGGCCGTAACCACCGGCGCCTACCGCGCTGTCGAATTCATCAAGGCCAACATCAAGCTCGAAGGCGTGGCCAAGGCATCGGTTGAGGACAGCAAAAAGGTCGTCGAGATCTGCACCAAGTACGCGCAAAAGGGGATGTTGAACATCTTCATCGCCGTCTTCTTCGGCACGCTTGCCTTCGCCTTCGTGGAGCCGTTCTTCTTCATCGGCTACTTAATCTCCATCGCCATCTCCGGCCTCTATCAGGCCATCTTCATGGCCGACGCCGGTGCCGCCTGGGACAATGCGAAAAAGATCGTAGAAGTAGAAATGAAGCAGAAGGGGACTCCCCTGCACGATGCCACCGTAATCGGCGACACCGTAGGTGACCCCTTCAAAGACACGTCGTCGGTGGCGCTGAATCCAGTAATCAAATTCACCACATTATTCGGCTTGCTGGCGGTGGAGTTGGCGGTAACCCTAACCCGCGACCAGGGCGCAACCATCACGAATGTGCTCGCGTTAGTGTTTTTCCTAATCTCCTTCTTCTTCGTCTACCGCTCCTTCTACGGCATGCGAATAAGAAGCGGCAACGCGGAATAGCGGGCGCAGCCCGGCATACTCGAGTGGCGCGGGCGCCTTCGCCCGCGTGCCTTCGGGTGGCGCAGCGCGCGGAATGTTCCAGAACAGCGCGCGACAACGTGGAAGAGCGGCGCTTCAGCTCCGCGCAAAGTCTCCACAACGATGCAGGCTTTAGCCTTGGTGGTTCGGTTCGTCCACGCAGTCTACTTGCGCTGCCCAGCCGCACGTTCCACTGCCTCGGGAAGCTTCGCAATAAACCGAGCCCCGCGCAGATGCGCTCCGTCGACCGCGCTGAACGCCACTGCGACATCCGGCTGGATCCCCATCACCTCGTTCGAACCGTCTGCGCGTAAGCGCGCGCAATCGGGTACCTGCAGCGTAGCCTTGCTATTGGCTAGCGTGGTTGGCGTGCCCCCGTTGGTGTGGCCGCAGCCTGCCCCTGCCGGTTCTCCCATAACGATCCCCGCGTGATTGTCCTGCAGCACCGCCGCGAATTCCGAAGCCGCTGACCCCGTGTTGCGATCCACCAGCACGATCAGAGGCCCGCGCCACACTCCCTCTTCGTAGGGAAATTCCATAGGCGTGAACAACATCGTGGCCCACGGCTTTCCGCGCAACTGGGATGGATCGGCTGATGCCAAGAGTCCCGAGCCGTAAAATCCTTGCCCCAGCCAACTGCATGCGGGGCGGGTACCCTGCCACAATGGCGCGGAATCGCACGGGGTGAGCGCCACCTTGCGTCGAGCTTCCATCTCATCGGCCAGGTTGAGCAGCAGTGCGCGGTCCGGCCCGCTCGTACCATCTGCAAAATGGCGCAACGACGCTTCATCGTCCGCGAACGACGTGGCCCAATGTTCGCCGCGCACAAATTCCAGATCCTCCGATCGCAGGCGGATGGCCGTAACCATTCGCGCCACTGCTTCCGCCCATTCCGAGCGGCCGCCGTTTCCGGCGACATCGACCACCAACACCGCGGCGCCAGCATCTTTGAGCGCCCGAAGTTGCGCCGTGAGGTCGCGTGTGAGCTGATCCGACGCCCAGGCCTCAATCCGGTCGCTGCAGGCATCGTCGCAAGGGTTGTCCGTTGCGATGGCGAGTTCTCGCAACGCCGATTGACACAACGCGGGAAAACCCTGCGGAGTGAACACCCCAATCTGAAGAACACCGATGCGCTGCGAGTTTAGAGAAACCACCCCCGCCGGGAACTCGTCCGATTGCGGCGTCGAAAGCGGCCGATAGCCAACCGCATTCGCGGCGAGCGGCGCGGCGCGCATTCTCGCGTCGTATCCTAGAGCCGTGCACCGGTCCTGCGGTGTCGTGGCCACCGCCGTCCCCATCGGATGACCGCCGCTCCTGGGCCACTCGAACACGACATGCCCGTCCCCCAACTTGCGCGCTAACCTTTCAAACGCCGATCGAGCCTCCCAGTCGTTGGTCGCCTTTTTGATCCGCTCCTCAGTATCAGCAAAGAGGTTCGGCAGATCGGCTTCCCGCTGAAAGACCGCCCAGTCAAGATTCGCGTATTTCGTCAGAAATATTTCCCGGACTTGATCAAGGTCCGCAATCCAGGGTTTAGCGTCGAAAGGTTTGGCATCGAAGCCGCGAGAAGTGTTGGCAGCGAAAAGGTAAACGACGACGACGCCCACAAGCAACGCAAATATTTGTCTCATGAGTGTGCGATCAAGGCTCTCAAATGACAAAATTGCCGATTACCAGATTACCCAATGGTCTTCTAGTTTGGCCCCTTCATCTTATCCTTCACACTGTGAGCCAGCCTCTCGATCTCGTCCGCTTTCTTGAGCACGTCGAGCGATAAAACGTTCTCATTTGATTTGTCCACGTAGTCCTTCAGTTCCACTGCCAGTTTGAGCAGTTTGTCGGTATCGGACTTGAGCATGGCCTGCCGCGATTGGTTGGCCTTCTTGGCCAACTCGCGGGCCATCCGCTCCTGGGCCTCATTCGCATCACCCGCTGTTGGGATGGATCCGCTTCTACCTTGTGGTCTGGGGTCTGGAGCTTGGGTCTGCGCCTTACCAGGAATTGCGAACAGCAAACAGAGGGAAAGTGTCCAGGCTATTCGGTGGGATCGCATGGTGTCCTCGAAAACGGGCACAGGTTCGTCTGCCCTTTTCCTAAAGTATGACACTTTCAGCGAGAATGAGAAACGGAAAACAAGTAGCCCCGCAGTGGCTTCTTACTCGGTACTGGCGACTAGGTGCTTCTCTTATAGGGCGCTCATATTCGCCAAGAACTCACCATTCGACTTAGTCTTGCTCAACTTGTCGATCAGCAACTCCATCGCTTCTACCGGCGACAGCGGGTTCAGCACCTTGCGCAGCACCCAGATCCGCGACAAATCTTCCCGCGGAATCAAGAGTTCTTCCTTACGCGTGCCCGACCGTTGAATGTCGATCGCCGGGAACACGCGCTTATCGACCAGCTTGCGCTCCAGGATGATCTCCGAGTTACCCGTTCCCTTGAACTCCTCGAAGATCACATCATCCATTCGCGATCCGGTGTCAATTAAGGCGGTTGCAATGATGGTTAAAGATCCGCCCTCTTCAATATTCCGCGCCGACCCAAAGAACCGCTTCGGCCTCTGCAAAGCATTCGAATCCACGCCGCCCGAAAGCACCTTCCCCGAAGGCGGAACGATCGTGTTGTAAGCGCGAGCCAACCGCGTAATCGAATCGAGAAGAATCACTACATCGCGCTTATGCTCGACCAGACGCTTAGCCTTCTCAATCACCATCTCTGCAACCTGCACGTGCCGCGCCGCAGGCTCGTCAAAAGTCGAAGAGATCACCTCGCCCTTCACTGACCGCTGCATATCCGTAACTTCTTCCGGACGCTCATCGATCAGCAGCACCATCAGCACCACTTCCGGATGGTTCGTAGTAATCGAGTTCGCGACATTCTGCAGCAGCATCGTCTTGCCGGCCCGCGGAGGAGAAACAATCAACCCGCGCTGTCCCTTGCCGAGCGGCGTCAGCAAATCCATCACGCGAGCGCTCGAGTTCTCCCGCGTAGTCTCCAGCTTCAACCGCTCCTGAGGATAAAGCGGCGTCAAGTTGTCAAACAGAATCTTGTTGCGCGCCTCATCCGGCGACTCAAAGTTAACTGCCTCAATCTTCACCAAAGCGAAATACTTCTCGCCCTCATGCGGAGGCCGCACTTGCCCGCTGATCGTGTCGCCAGTCTTTAAATCAAACTTGCGAATCTGCGACGGCGACACATAAATGTCATCCGGACCCGGCAGGTAGTTGTAATCCGGCGACCGCAAGAATCCATAGCCGTCCGGCAATATTTCCAGCACACCCTCGGCGAAGATGTGTCCTTCTTTTTCGCTCTGCGCCTGCAAAATCTTGAAGATCAGATCCTGCTTCCGCAGTCCGCTGGCCCCGGGCAGCTCCAAGGTCCTTGCGATCTTGGTCAGCTCGGTAATGTTCTTTTCTTTTAATTCGGCAATGGTCATGATTTATCCTGGAAACGATTCACTTAAACCCGTGCACCAAAACCTATTCGTTAGTGGCTTCGGGAGATTTTCAAAGGAGGGTATTCAGGGAAGACAACACACACACACCGGGCAGGCGGACGGGGCTGCCTTAAGCAGCCCGTCGTTGTGCCTCAGCAAAATTCTCCGGCTCCGACAGCACATCCTGCCGCTCCGAGCCCGCGATCCGGTCCAACACACCATTCATCGTTTCCTGGATTCTGGTGCTGGGCCGATGGAACTTCCGCGTGGCCTTGGAGGCGAGCTGGCATAACATATAACGATTTCGCAATGTCTGTAAAGCGTCAAACACACGGTCAGAGCGCATGTCTGTCTTACTCCTTCCTTATAAGTATGGGCATTTCGCTTTCGCCCCTGTCCCCAAGCCTGCAGCCAGAACCTAAAGGCTGTCCTAAGTTACTGATTCCACTAGAGTTATAAAGGAGTTAGCGCAATTCCTACTGGAATAGATGCGCAACCGGAGTCCGAAGATGCTCGTTCTTCCTAGTTTGGGATCACAGGCCGAGGCAGCTCAGAACAGACCCAGAGACTCCGGATGTCCGTGGAACAACACACTCTATCCGGAAAGTCGAAACGGGTCAATACATTTCTCGCAGTTTTACTTAACTTTACTTCGAGTTCAGGTGCCGTTTCTGGTTCCCGTTCAGCGGGTACCGCTTAGCACTGTGCTATAGCGGGGATCGATCTGGATCAAAAAATGCATCAGACCTCGCCGTAAAATCCTTGGTTTCAATATCTTGCCGCGCTGTGATCTGGCGAGTTCTATGTAAAATATTGATATGCAATGACTTGCTTCCAAAATATTCCGGATAAAGGAGTTAAGTCTCAGACTGGCGACTGCGAACGGACTGCGGTCGGGTATGCCTCAGAGATAAGGCTCACACAACATTCTACCATTTCCCCCCCGCCGTTCAGCCGGACGAGCTGCGACTCGCTCGGCTTTCCGGTGGAGCGAGTCAGGGTGTAAGAAAATTTCGGGCTTGACACGATTTCAAACCCTGCCTAGCGGCGCTCGCTCCAACTTCACCAACACCGCCACATTAAGCTCCGAATAATACTTCTTGACCTCTCCAGCCCCATACTTCTCCCGAAACTTCTCAACCACAGCCTTTACCGCCTTAGCGCCAGTAACCGGCACAGCCCGAAATTCCCCCTGCACACTCCGCGCATCAATCCCAATCGACGGATTCTTGAGCACGTTCTTGTACCACTGTGACTGCGCTCCCGCCACCGGCAACAGGTGGAGCTTGTCGCCCTCCACTACAAACCACACCGGAATCGAAATCTTCCGCCCCGACTTGCGCCCAATCACGCTGATCGTGATCTGCTTGTACCGGCTGAGTCGATCTTTAAGACTGTTCTCAGAAGTTGTCATGGCAATCCTCCTCTGCCACACAGCAAACCATTCTACGACCGTCCGCTGCCTTTGACGTTGATTAGCGAATGAGCAAGTAAGCGTAGGACTGCATGCACCACCGTGAAAGAGCAGCGCCTCACCGCCGCGTAAAGGAATCCAACGTGCAACCGACACTCTCAGAAATTAAGGAGAGACTTATGCTGGAAATAATGGAACTGTTCTTTCGTATCTGGACGCACTACAGACCAGAACCCATTCGCCCCGAACCTTGGAGACCGCTCTGAGGGTGATTGCGGCGACCAGGACCTCCCCAACGACTAGTTCGTTGCACCTGCGCGGGTACCTGTCCTCGTCCCTGCGCTTTTTTGCAGGGACAGGGCGGGGATTTTGACTTCGCTCCATAAAAAATAAACTGGGTGGATTTCGCGACAGTTAGCAGTCGGCTAGGGAACAACCATTTTGACCGCGGCTGACTTGCTGCTTTGGTTGCCGTCGATATTGACCGCTGTCACTGAATAATAGTATGTGGTGTTGTTGGCTACTGTGGAATCGCTGTAGACCGTCGAACCAATCAGGTCGCACTGATCTTCGTCAATGTCGTTGTGTCTGAACCGCGATAGACGTTGTAGCCGGCCACGTCGGCCGACGTCGAAGCCTTCCAACTCAGGTCCACGGCATGATTGGCCGAGGCTTGGATGACGACCTTGTATGAAGCCTCTGAAACATGCCCGCCGCACCCGGTTACCTTCACGACGAAGGAGTAGCTGGCTGGAGTGGTCGGCATTCCTGCAAGGTTCAGCGACGTCGTCGTGCTGGAAGCTTTCGCAGTGACATCGACTGGCAGCGCTCCGGATGCGATCGCCCACTTGTAGGGAGTGCAGCCGCCGCTAGCCCGGATCACTGCAGAATAGGCGGTTTTGACCGTGCCGTTAGGTAGGCTGGAGCTGGTGACGTCGACGGAGGATGACACGCACCTGGTCGCGAAGACCACAAGCAGGAGGGAGAGTCTCCAAGGCTTCATAACCTAATGTTGGCTCGACTACACGATTTCCAACAGATACTGAAGGCTTGAAGACTTCCCAGTTTTGCGTTCTGTAGTTCAATTGAAAGACCACTTCTTCGCGGCTTGCTTTTTCTTTGAATTCGGAAAGATTCGTGTCAGGGTATGCCTTCAGGCATACCGCAAGCAGCCCACAACCACTCCGGCCGCAAAGCGGCGAGAGAATGCAGCCCACACCCTGCCCTGAGCGGGATCGACAGACACTAACAGCACCCGCTTATCTTTTGCAAGATACACGTATCCCCTGACTCTCACTTCGTAAAAATATCGTGATCTTGGTCGTATTGATTCTCGACCTTCTCAGCCTCACCCGCCATTTCATCTGCGTCTTTTTCCAACCGCTTGTCGGCGGCGGCCTCGTCAGAGCGACGTTTGTTTGAGGGCTGTTGCGGTGAGCTTGTTGAATTCTTCTTGATATCCGGCATGGTGCACCTCTGGCTTGATTATAAACAATTGACCGATGGTTAATGAGCGCTTTGGCGATTTTTCAACAGTCATGCTTCGCTAGTTTTTGGGTAAAAGCTGCGCGTAGTAGCCTTGCCGCGTGTGCGCGGTGAGGCCGGGCTTGGCGAGTTTGATTTCGAGCTGGTGGTATTCATCGGGGCGCTCAACTGGAGCTGCATCAAAGGAGATCTCATAGTAGGGCGCCACATCGGAGATACATTCCTGGAGCAGCGCAGTGAGATCGTTGTTGAGTTCGAGAGCGAGACCACCGCTCTGGACGGCGAGCACCGGAAGCCCGAGATTCCCCGCAGCGACCTGGTTCGGTTTGCTGACGCCTTTGAGGAAGTCTTTGTAGTACGACGCGCGGAGAATGGACTCGGTGCCGCCTGCGGGATTTACGCTGTAGAGTGTGATACCCGCCTGGCGCAGGTGTGTGGAGAAGCTCACGACGTCGGAGAAGATTTGTTGCTGCTGCTTGGAACTAAGCTCCACGCGCGGGCCGGATAGCAGAGGCCAGCCGGGCGAAACCCAAAGAACGATTTTGCGTCCGGGCTGCGGAGCGAGGCTAGCCGTCACCTGATGCAGCGCGGCGAGCGAATACTGCAGCCGTTCGGCCGCGCCGTAGAAGGCCGCCGAGCGCCCAATGGCGCGGATGGCGATATCTTGCTTATCCAACTCGTCGCTGAGCGCGTTGCCGTCGCTTGAGAGTTCCGCGGCAATCGAGATGCCTTTGTCCGTGAAGACAGCGAGAGCGACGGGATATGCGAGATGGCCTCCGTCGGCACGGAGGAATTTGTCTATCTGTATGCGCTCGTAGCCGACGCGCTCGGCCCCGCTGTTGACCGCGTCGATCACCAGGACCACCTTGATGGGAGCCTCGCGGCCGGTGAACGCCTGAAATGAAGTGAAGGTCCGTGGGGACTTGTTATCGAGGAGCGTGAAGTCCTGCTGCTGCAAGCCGGCAACTGGCGGCCCGGACTTAGGACGGACGACGACGTCGAGGTAGATCTTGCCGGCAGCGGCGGGCGGGAGCGCGGCGCTGGGCTCTTGCGCTGAGATCCCAGCGCTGTACAACAACGTCACAAGAATAAAACAGATCAAGCGGTTACTTGTGATCATGAATTGAGCTCCTTAGCAAGTGGTTCCTTACGCGTGGGGCACCTGCAAATAGCAGAGCTACCCAAACTCTACGCCGGTGCTGACGCAATGGGCAAGGAACGGGGAAGTTGACTGTTGAAATCAGGGGTTACCTGATTGAGAACTTAGCGGACCAGGTCAACGAGTGAATTGGCGGGCTGCCCCATCCTTTCGCGTCGTTTGCGATGCGCTCACTTCACCCCCAACTGCCAAAACAAAAACGAATAAACATCCGTCCCTTCCTCAATCTGCTTCGCAACCGGCGTCCCCTGCCCGTGCCCCGCCTTGTTTTCAATCCGAAGAAGAATTGGCCGCACTCGGCTGCCCCCATTCGCAGCCGATGCCTGCATCAAAGCCGTCATCTTCTTCGCATGCATAGGGTCAACCCGCGAATCGCTATCCGCGGTCGTAAACAACACCGCAGGATATTCCACACCCGCCTTCACATGGTGATAAGGCGAATAAGCGTAGAGCCACTTGAACTGCTCAGGATTCTCCGCGTTCCCGTACTCCGGAATCCAAAGCTTGGCAATCTGAAAGCCCTGGTAGCGAAGCATGTCGAGCAGAGGCACCTCACAAACCACTGCTCGAAACAAGTCAGGACGCTGCGTAATCATCGCGCCCATCAGCAACCCCCCATTCGACCCTCCCTCAATTGTCAGACGATTGGGGGACGTGTACTTTTCCGAGATCAGATACTCCGCGGCCGCGATCATGTCATCAAAAACATTCTGCTTCTTGTCGAGCATCCCGGCCCGGTGCCAGTCTTCGCCAAACTCCGCCCCACCCCGCAAATTGGCGACAGCGTAAACTCCGCCATGCTCCAGCCACAGATAAATGTCGCTGTCGAACTCCGGCGTAAGGCTGACATTGAACCCGCCGTAACCCGTCAGAAGCGTGGGATTCTGCCCATCCTTCTTCAATCCTTTCTTGGAGACGACGAACATTGGCACGCGCGTCCCATCCTTCGAGTGGTACCACTCCTGGTGCACTTCATAGGCCGCAGGGTCAATCGCAGGCGCATCAACCTTGGCCCATTGCGTTGTAGTCCCGCTCTTCAGGTCGTAACGATAAATCGAGCGCGGGATGGTGAATGATTCAAATCCGTAGAAAACCTCGTCGCGGTCCCATTTGCCCTGGGATGCGAAAACGCTGCCAATCGCCGGCAGGGCCAGGTTGCCGAGCAGAGTGCCGCCGAGGTCGAAGATCTTGAGTTGCGACGTAGCATCCTGCTCGTACTGCATGAAAATCTTCCCGCCCCACAATTCGGCGTCCTTCAAAACTCCGCCCGTCTGCGGGATGATTTCCGTCCAGTCGTCGCGCTCGTAATTACCTGCTTCCGCCATGAACACCCTGAAGCGCGGAGCATCTTCGTTGGTGACAATATAGAGCCGTCCGTTGTACAAGGTCCCGCTGTATAGAGAATTCTTGCCCGTGGTGATACGCGTGGGTGGCGTGCCTTTCTTCAAATCCATCAAGAACAGCTCCGTCTTGGTCCAACCTTGCGCCACCGTGATCAACAGCAACCGGCCGTCGTTGTCCAGATTCACCTCCGGCCAGTCCTCCGGATCACGGCCTTCGCCAAAGATCGGCGGGTCAGTCGCCGGATCCGTTCCCAGCAAGTGATAGAACACATGCCGGTTGTAGCGTTCCTGCCCCTCCGGTACGTCCCCTTTGTTGGGATACCGCGTGTAATAGAAACCGGCGCTGTCGAGCGACCACGCAATGCTGGCCGCCCGTGTGCGCTCGATCGTATCGGGCAGGATATTCCCCGTCCTGGTGTCAATGATGTGCAGCGTGCTCATCTCCGACCCGCTCGACGAAGTCCCATAAGCCACGTACTTCCCGTGCTCGGAGGGATAGAACCAATCCAGAGCGATGGTCCCATCCGCAGCGAGCTGGTTCACGTCCACCAGAACGCGATCTTTTCCGTCGACACCTTCCCGCACATAAAGAACCGGCTGGTTCTGCATCCCATCCCGCCGCGTGTAAAAGTAATGCTTTCCCGCAATCCGCGGCACGCCAATGCTCCCAATGCTAAGCAATTCGGTGAGCCGCTTATGAATCGCATCACGACCGGCCAGAGGATCGAGCACAGAGCGGGTATAAGCCATCTCGTCCGCCACCCACTTCTGCGTCTCAGCGCTTGTCCCATCTTCCAGCCACCGATACGGATCAACAATCTTCGTCCCGTGCAGATTTTCTGTGACTGGCCGGACTTCAGACTTGGGAGGACCAGAAGGCGCGGCAGTCTGCGCATCATCGCCCGCATAAACGGCAGCCACCACGAAAAGCGCAAAAGCAAAAAACCAAATCAACCGAACCCTTCCACCCATAACCACCTCGCGCGAAACCCGGAACCCGCTAGACTACCAAACCCCCGCGCCAACCAATTTAAAGTCAGCACTCAACAGCGAAGCAGCGATACCCACTGCCGAAGGAAAGCAGCGCGCGTCGCCTCACCTTAAAACCGAAGGTGCGATCAAGCGCCGCGCAGTATTTTCAGACCCCGCAGTGGGATGCTATGATAACCAGGCAAGCGTGCGCTCCGCGCGCGCTTCACCACACTCCTCAGTAGCTCAATGGCAGAGCATTCGGCTGTTAACCGAAGGGTTGTAGGTTCGAGTCCTACCTGAGGAGCCATTTCTTTCGCAGGTTACGAATTCCCCGTGCCGTTTTCCGTGCCACTGACGGCAGTTTGCACCTCATTGTGAGACCTCGGAACCTTCTCAGCGCAATATGGCTGCAGTTTGCTCAAGTCGTAAGCGGGTCTTATGCACTCAACAAATGTCCTATCTGTCGCCGATACTTCAGGCCGAAACGTAGCGATGCGGCAACGTGCTCAGATGCTTGCCGTCAAAAAAAGAAACGAGAACATGGCGCCTGGTGCCGGGGCGGAGATGCCGGCCGGCGCCGGCTAATATAATTCTATTATTGACCCGCCATAGTTGAGGTGTGATCGTGGTCACATCTTGGGTGTGTTTGGCGGTTTGGGGAGGGCGGAAATGGCAGTGTCGAATCCTGCAGTTCCCAACATTCATCGTGCGCCAGCAGCGGACGCCGGCTTTTACGAAAAGCTCAATACCGATTGGCATGAGCGCGGGCTGCAGATTTTCATGTTGATCGTGCTGGCACACTGGGCCGAGCACCTGGTCCAAGCTTACCAGATTTATGTTATGGGATGGCCTCGCCCGAAGGCTCTGGGCTTGGTTGGTTTGTGGTATCCCTGGTTGATCCAGACAGAAACGTTGCATTATGGCTATGCCCTGGTGATGCTCATCGGCATTTGGGTGTTCCGGAAGGGCTTCGCCGGAGTTTCTCACACGTGGTGGATGGTGGCGTTCTGGATCCAGTTCTGGCACCACATCGAGCACTTTCTGCTTATCTGGCAGGCGACTTTTCATCACAATTTTTGGGGCAAACCGGTACCTTGCAGCGTCCTGCAGTTGATCTTCCCGCGGGTTGAGCTCCATCTTTTTTATAACTCGGTTGTGTTCATTCCTATGGTCATCGGAATGTATTACCATATGTTTCCACCCGAGGGCGAGCGCGGGAACCCGGCCTGCACCTGCGAGTGGGGCCGCCACGATTCGGCAAAAGCTGCCTGACCAAGATTTCGGATTCCTTCTTGAAGCAGGGAAGGACGAGATGGCTCACCGGTCTCGTTTGCGCAGCAACTTTGCTGCAGGCCAGCTGTTCCCGACCGGTCCCATCGCCAGTGTTTGTCGCGATTCAGCATGAGGTCTCTCCTGAACCAGTCCGGGTCGGTTCGGCTACGATTACTCTCAAGTTGTCTGATGCCAGCGGCAAACCAATTACCGGGGCGCACATTGCGATTGAGACTGACATGTCGCACGCTGGCATGGGTCCTGGGTTTGCAAAGGCGAAAGAGGCGGAAGCTGGTCACTACAGAGCTCTGTTGGAGTTTCAGATGGCGGGTGATTGGGTTGTTCTCCTCCATGTCACGCTGCCCGGCGGGACGAAATTAGAACGACAGATCGACGTGAGGGGCGTCCAACCCAAGTAGGCAAGCTGTTGAATCCATCCTCCATTCCGGCCGAGGACACTCCTGAGTCGCTTCCCTTTGACTTGATGCGCGTACCGGGCCTTGGCCAACTATTCCGCTGGCGTTATGCCCGACCGCTGCTGCAGGCCCCGCTGCTCGTCCTCAGTGTAGTCATGATTCTGCATGGATTGTTCGGGCCGACCTTGGCGCCCAAGAATCTGTCCACAACGCTGAGCTGGCTTCACTTCCGCGGCATGCTGGTGCTAGCCCTTCTCTGCGCGGGAAATTTTTTCTGCCTGGCCTGCCCTTTCATGTTCGTGCGTCAAGCGGCACGACGCGTTTTTCGGCCCCGGTTCACCTGGCCTCGGCCATTGCGCAATAAGTGGCTTTCGGTTGGTCTCTTTGTCCTAATCCTCTTTACTTACGAGCTGTTCGATCTGTGGTCTTCGCCGTGGTGGACGGCCTGGCTGATCGTGGCTTACTTTCTTTCCGTTCTCGTGGTGGATGGGTTTTTCAAACATGCTTCGTTTTGCAAGTTTGTTTGTCCGATCGGACAGTTCAACTTTGTAGCCTCCGTACTTTCGCCGTTCGAGGTGAAGGTCCGCGAGCAGGATGTTTGCACGCGCTGCCATACCAAGGACTGTATTCGCGGCAGGCGGGAGCCAGTCTCGGATCTTGTGGTAATCCGTGGCTGCGAACTAGCTCTGTTCCAGCCGAGCAAGGTTGGGAACATGGATTGCACGTTCTGTTTGGACTGCGTTCATGCCTGCCCCCACGACAACATTGGCATCCTGAGCCGTCTGCCGGCGAGTGAACTGATGGTGGATCCGCTCCGGTCGGGGATCGGATACTTCTCGCGGCGCAAGGATATCGCAGCGTTGGCAGTCGTGTTCACGTTTGGCGCGCTGCTGAATGCGTTTGGCATGGTGAGTCCGGTATATGCGGTCGAGACGTGGCTGGGAAGAATGCTGCATGTAAGTCACGAAGCCCCTGTGCTCGGATTGATCTTCACATTTTTCTTGATTGTGGAGCCGGTTCTACTGCTCGGTTTAGCTGCGTGGTTGACGCGGGTATGGGCCCGCAGTCCGCGCGCACTGTTGCCGCTGGCGGTGAGATACAGCTACGGCCTGGTTCCTCTGGGCTTCGGAATGTGGTTGGCGCACTATTGCTTTCATTTCCTAACCGGACTCTATACGCTGATTCCCGTCACTCAAAATGCGATCGCGAGTCTAGGCTGGCCTTTCTTGGGGGAGCCCCGGTGGACCCTGACGGGATTGCCAGCAAACGTGGTGCAAGTAATCGAGATCGGATTCCTGGTGCTCGGATTTGCCGGCTCCCTGCTAGTGATTTATGGGCTGGCGGAAGACGACTCCCCGGAGAAACCACTACGGGCATTCCTTCCGTGGGCGGCGGTATGCCTCGTTCTTTGGTGTGCGTCGCTGTGGCTGATGTTTCAGCCCATGGAAATGCGTGTCATGCTGATGAGCGGATAGCCGCCGTTTGTTTATTGACGATGCTGAATCGCGCTAGAAGTGCCGGAGGAGTTTCGGTTGGTCTTGTGGTTGTGCTCTTGCTCGCGTTGCATACGCCAGCCAGTGCACACAACGGACCGCCGTTTCCCATTATCGAGAACAGAAAAGTTGGGCCCTGTATAGTTGCTCTTTGGACTCATCCTGACGTTGGCACGGGAACTTTTTATGTGTTTGTGGAACCGGCGCCGGGCGCCAGGCTTCCGGACGATTTGAAGATCAAGATAGGCGTTCAGCCGGTGACCGGACGGCTGCCTGAAACATTTTATGAAGCCGAGCGCGTGAAGTCGCACGCACAAGTGCAATACAACGCCCAGGCCCAGTTCGACCGGCAGGAGTTGTGGCGTGTGCGTCTTGTGATTCAGAGTTCGAAAGGCGGCGGCGAGGCAACCGCGCAAGTAGAAGTGACTCCACCTGGGTTCGGGCGGTGGGATCTTTTGTTGTACCTTTTGCCATTTCTGATTGTTGCATTCTTGTGGTTTCACGGTATTTCGCGCATGAAGCGCCGCAAGAATGCGCGATTGCGGGACGGGGTCCCGGCAATTGCCGCGCAGACGACAAGCCATGCGAAACGTTCCAATTGACCTAGCGATTCTCCAGATGATTCTCCTTGAGGCTGGTTTCTAATGTGCGTCGACTCGATCCGATCTCGAGCTTCTGCTCTGCGCGGCGGGCGAGCCGGCAATTTTCAGCGCGTGATGTCGGGGCTACTTCTGGGAAGCGTTGCAGCGATGGTCTCGGCATGCCATTCCAAGGCGAACCTGCCCGAGAGAGGATCAAACGCATATGCGGATGTTGTTTCTGCCTTCTATGTGGGACTCGCGGCACTGCAGGTTGGCGATGACGTTCATGCTGAGAGCAAGCTCCTGGAAGTAACGCAGCTCGCGCCTGCGGAACCTGCAGGATGGGGCAATTGGGGAGTGCTCGCGTTGCGCCAGCGAAACTATGACCTGGCCGCGCGAAGACTGGAACGAGCCCGCGATCTCGCCCCGCAAAATGATCAAATCTACGATCTGCTGGGAATTCTTGAAGCTGACCGCGGCCATTCCGCGGAAGCGGTTGCTGACTTGCGGAAAGCCGTTGACCTCAATCCGACAAACCTGCGTGCTGCCTATGCACTGGCGGAAGAAATCGAACGCCAGGGGGATGCCAACAGCGAAGCCGAATTTCAGCAGGTGATCCAGAAGATTCTGGCAGCGCAGCCGGACAATCTCGCTGCCTTGCTCGAGTTGAGCCGCGTAGCCGCAAAACGTGGCGACGACGCCACATTCAAATCAGCAGTGGCCGAGGTCAGCGCCCGCTCCTCTGCATGGCCGCCCGAAGTGAAGCAGCAACTTGCAACCTTGCAGGCCGCGGCGGCTGGAGCGGATTTACGGGCGGCCGCGACGCGAACCACTTTTCTGCGCAACGTGCTCATGCGCGTTCCCGAGTACCGCCAGAGTCTCTCAGTCATCAAGGCGCCCGCAGGTGAAGAGGCGCGGCCCTTCACCCACTTCGTGCGAATGGAATCGCCTGTGTTCAAACCTGCCCCTGCGGACACGGCGATCCGATTCCCCATACAGCCAGTGGCGGACAACGATGGTCACCGGACTTGGAACTGGATTGGAGCCATCCAACTGGACAGCGCCGGCGTGCCCGTCATTGCCGAGGCCAATGGCCGCGAAGTGCATTTGTCGACCGGTGCGACACTCCCTTTTCCCGGTGGACCATCGAGCATTCCGCCTTCGCCTGAGGGAGTCTTGCAAGTCGACTTCAACTACGATTTCAAAACAGATCTCGTTCTTGCGGGCGCTGGAGGAGTGCGTTTGTTCCGCCAGGACAGTCCGAGCGTGTTCACCGACGTAACGACGCAGACCAAGTTGCCGAAGTCGGTGACGAACGCGCGCTATTCGGGCGCGTGGGCAGTCGACATCGAAGCGGACGGTGATCTCGATGTCGTTCTGGGCTCAAAGGATTCGATTCCGACTGTATTGAGAAACAATGGAGATGGCACATTCTTAGCCATCCATCCTTTTGCGGGAATCACGGGGGTGGCCGGATTTGCCTGGGCTGATCTCGACGGTGACGGCAACCCCGACGCCGCGATCATCGATGGCGCCGGCCGGCTGCACGTTTTTATGAATGAGCGGCAAGGCCAGTTCCGTGAGCGTCCGCTCCCTGCGGGATTGCCGCCCGTCAAGGCAATTGCAGTCGCCGATGCAAACAACGATGCGGTTCTCGATCTCTTGGCGGTGCAGGCTGACGGGGCCATCACTCGAATCTCCGACAAGAACGACAGAGAAAGTTGGGACACGGCGGAGATCGCCAGAGTCCCGGATGCTGACAGGAATCTCGTGGGCGATGTACGGCTTCACGTGGCTGACCTCGACAACAATGGAGCGCTCGATCTTTTTCTAGCTCCGACAAAGCCTGTCTCTGGCGCGGCCGGCGCTCTGATCTGGCTTGGCGACGACAAGGGCAGCTTCGCGCTGCTGGACCATCCTGCGGGACCGGCTTTGGTTTTTGACGCCGCGGACTTGAACGGCGATGGCAAACTCGACTTGCTAGGCCTTTCTCCCGATGGCGCACCGGTGGAAGGAATCAATCGGGGATCGAAGAATTATCACTGGCAGATCGTTCGGCCGCATGCGGTACAAGCCGTCGGCGACCAGCGCATTAACCCGTTCGGCGTGGGCGGCGAGATTGAAATTCGCTCCGGCTTGCTGGTACAAAAGCAACCAATCACCAGTCCGCAACTTCATTTCGGATTGGGAGAACAGACCGAGGCGGACATTGTGCAAGTGGTCTGGCCGAATGGAACCGTGCGTGCGGAATTTGGCGTGAAAGCGGACACGGACATCGTGACCGAGCAGCGCCTGAAAGCTTCGTGTCCGTTCCTCTTCGCTTATAACGGGAAGCGGATGGAGTTTGTGAAGGACGCGGTTCCCTGGGGTTCGGCAATCGGCCTGCGCATCAATACACTCGGTTCGGCCCAAATCGCGGCGACCGGAGAATGGTACAAGATCGGACGCGACCAACTCGTCCCGCACGACGGTTACTACGACCTGCGGATCACGGCGGAGTTGTGGGAGGTTTATTACTACGATTACCTGGCTCTCATGGCCGTCGACCATCCGGCGGGCACGGAGATTTTTGTCGATGAGCGTTTCGTAATTCCTCCGCTGAAGCTGGGTCTCACCACCGTTACTACGCCGCACGAAATTGCGCGGGCCATCGACGACACAGGCCAGGACGTTACCGATATCGTTCGTACCCTCGACGGAAAAGCGCTCGCCAGCTTTGGACGCGGCCAGTATCAGGGCATAACGCGCGATCACTATCTCGAAGTCGACCTCGGCGACGATGCTCCGAAAAGCGGTCTCCTCTATCTGATCGCACAGGGATCGATCCACGACACCGAGTCCTCGGTGAATGTCGCCATCACCCAAGGCAGCCGCTGGCGAGCTCACGGGTTAAGCCTTGAAGTCCCGAATGGCCACGGTGGCTGGGTCACGGCACAGGACAATTTGGGCTTTCCTGCCGGACGAAAGAAGACAATTCTTTTCAATCTGACCGACGTGTTTCGGCCCGGCACTCCGCGCCGCGTGCGAATACGGACCAATCTGGAAATTTACTGGGATTGCATTCGATGGGCACAGGGCGCACCAGACACTCAGCTGAAGACGGTTACTCTAAGTCCCGACGTTGCTGATCTGCATTATCGCGGATATTCCGTCATGCACATGCCGGGGGCTGCGCGAGCGCCCGAGGTGCCCGATTACACCCAGATTGAAGGGACCAAGCAGCGCTGGCGCGATCTGATCGGCTACTACACCCGCTTCGGCGATGTGCGCGAACTTGTAAACAAGATCGACGACCGCTACGTGATTGTGAATTCAGGAGATGAACTCTCTCTGCGCTTCCCCGAGCAACCGCCTCCGCCTGCGGGCTGGGTGCGCGACTTCGTAATCGTCGGCGACGGCTGGATCAAAGACGGCGACTACAATTCCACTTTCTCCAAAACCGTGTTGCCTCTTCCCTATCACGCCAAGAATGAATACACCACACGGCCGGGCCGCCTCGAGGATGAATTGGTCTACCGGCAGCATCCCGACGACTGGAAGAACTATCACACGCGGTATGTCACTCCGGACGTTTTCAAGAACGCATTGAGGGATGAAACCGGCAAATGACAGGCAACCGGATCGCGAGAGCCATTCTCGTTCTCTTCTTTATAGGGCTATTGGCTACTCCTTTTGTCATTAAGCGGATGTCGCCGAGGCGGGAAGGCGACAGGTCGAAGTTCGAAGCAAAGACAGCGTTGGCACGTTACGGGTTCTATCTTGAAGAGGTCTCTCAAGCGGCCGGCGTTAATTTCGTCCATCAATCTCCCAAGCTTGATCCGAAATTAGATCCCATCATGCCCGAGGTTGCTTCGATGGGAGCGTCGGTGTCGATCGTCGATTTCGATCGTGACGGCTGGCCCGACATCTACGTCACCAACAGCGCGATCGGGAGCAAGAATGCCCTTTACCGGAACATGCATGACGGAACGTTCAAAGATGTGGCCGGCGAATTGGGGATTGCCGACGTGAACCGGCCCGGCACAGGGGTTTCGACGGGCGCGGTTTGGGGGGACTACGACAATGATGGCTATGAAGATTTGTTTCTAATCAAGTGGGGTCGCCCGGAGCTGTTTCACAATGATCACGGCCACGGCTTCACCCGCGTAACCGAGCAAGTTGGACTGCCACCCTGGATTAACGCGAACACAGCCATCTGGCTCGATTACGACGGCGACGGACTCCTGGACCTTTTTGTCGGTGGCTACTATTCCGAAGACATTGATCTGTGGCATCTCACGACGACGCGCATCATGCCCGAGAGCTTTGAGTATGCCAAGAACGGCGGGCGAAAATATTTGTTTCACAATCTCGGCAACGGGAAATTTGAAGAGGTCAGCTCGGAAGTTGGCATCAACAGCCGGCGTTGGGCCCTGGCGGCCGCCGCCGCAGATCTACGTGGCACTGGCCATCCGGATCTGTTTGTCGCGAATGATTATGGAGTCTCGGAGCTTTACTTCAACGACGGCAAACGGTTTCACGAGGTCGGCGAACGGACTGGTGTCGGCTTCGCTCCCAAGAGCGGCATGAACGCCACGTTTGGCGATATCCTCAATCAAGGCAGATACGCCGTTTACGTTTCCAATATTTCCGAAGACGGCATCCTCATTCAAGGAAACAACCTGTGGATGCCGAAAGAAGGCACTACGGGCGATGCCGTTAAGTATCAGAATTTGGCGCGCGAGTTTGGTGTGGAACTGGGCGGATGGAGCTTCGGCGCGCAGTTTGGCGATTTAAATAACGATGGAACGCTGGACCTGTATTTGACTAATGGTTATATCTCTCTCGACCGCAATCGAAGTTACTGGTACGACTTCTCGAGAGTTGCCGGCGGAAACAGCACCATCATCGGCGACGCCAAGAACTGGCCGCCATTTGATGGACGCAGTTTATCGGGCTATCAAACCAAGCGAGTGTGGGTCAACGATGGCGCCGGCAAGTTCCTGGACGTTGCCCAGGCGGTTGGCGTTACCGATACTTACGATGGACGCTCCGTTGCGCTCGTCGACTTATGGAATCGAGGTGTGCTCGACGTGGTTGTCGCCAATCAGAACGGGCCGCTGCTGATCTACAAGAATACGGTCACGCCAGAGAACGAGTGGATCGAGTTTGAGTTGGAAGGGACCATTTCAAATCACAGCGGGAGTAATCGCAGCGCGATTGGCGCCCAGGTTACGCTGTTTTGGAATGGCCAGCAGCAGGTGCAAGAAGTCTCCGGCGGCAGCGGTTTCGCTGCTGAGAACGACCGGCGGCTGCATTTCGGCCTAGGCAGGAACCCACACATTGAGAGGGCCGTCATTCGCTGGCCATCGGGCAAAGTTCAGACCATCGATAAACCTGCCACCAATCAATCGCACAAGATGAAGGAGCCTGCATGAGCCAGCAGATGAGCGCGCCAGTTCCGCTCCCTCAGTCGCCAGCTCAGAAGACCCCTTGGTTCAGCCTCGATAATCGCTACATCGCACCCGCATTCATTACCTGCATTCTGCTGGCCGGTCACTTATCATTCGGCATTCTCGAGAGCTATCAGAAGACGCTTCTGGCCATCATTACAAGTATCGGTCTCGAACTGGTGCTGGGGCGGATTTTCTTTCACAAATGGATACATCCCGCCAGCGCCTATATAACGGGCATCAGCGTCGGCATTCTGATACGGTCGCCGGCCTTCTGGCCGTATGCGTTATGCAGCGCAATCTCTATCACGTCCAAATACGTGCTGCGGGTGAAGGGCCGTCACATCTGGAATCCGTCCAACTTCGGCATTTCCGGGATGCTGTTTCTGGCTGCGGAGACCGTTGCCACACTGAGCATCCAATGGGGTAATTACCTCCTGCCGATGGTCGTGATCTGGGCCCTGGGCTCAGTCATCATTTGGCGACTGCGGCGTTTTCACATCACTGGCATTTATGTCGTGTCATTCATCGCCTTCGCATTCTTGCGCAGCTGGATGACCAGAAGCCCTTGGCAATCGGAGATTGCTCCGATTACGGGCCCCATGTATCAACTGTTCATTTTCTTTATGATTACCGATCCGAAGACGACAGTTCGGTCCAGGCGCGGTCAATGTCTGGTCGTGTTTCTGGTGGCCCTATTTGAAATGGTGTTGCGCTTATACCAGGTTGTTTACGCGCCTTTTTATGCTCTGTTCGTGGTGGGTCCGACGGCCATGCTGATCGAGATTTGGCTGGAGTCGCATCGCGCGAATGCAACGAAACTAACGGTGACTCAGTGACGGTTCGTAAAGGGAGCGCACGATTTCAGACGCCGCTAAGGGCTGTGGTCTATTTCCTGCTGATGGTTGTTCTGTTCATGTTCGCGAGTTGCAAGCCAAAGACGTCCAGCGGGTCGAAAGTTGTTCCGGTGATCCCGGCGCGGGCGTCCACACCAGTAACGTCTCAACCCGAAGCCGCTGCGGTCGACTCTACCGCGAAACCTCGTCGTCCTTCCGGTCCCATTGAGTTCACGGACATCACCGCCCAGGCGGGCATTCACTTCATACACAACAGTGGTGCGTTCGGGAAAAAGTATCTCCCGGAGACCATGGGCAGTGGCGTTTGCTTCTTAGATTACGACAATGACGGATGGCAGGACATCTTGCTGGTCAATTCCATGGACTGGCCCGGCCATAAGTCTGGCAACTCCTTTCCCGCGCTCTATCACAACAATAGAGACGGAACGTTTACCGATGTGACACGGGAGGCCGGCCTCGCGGTTGAGATGTACGGAATGGGCTGTGCTGTCGGCGACTATGACAACGACGGCTACGTCGATATTTACATCACGACCGTCGGGTCCAACCATCTTTTCCACAATCTCGGCGATGGCAAGTTTGCCGACGTGACCGCTAAAGCCGGAGTGGCCGATCCCGGATTCTCCGCGAGCGCGATTTGGTTTGATTATGACAACGACGGGAAGCTGGACCTTTTCGTCGCCCACTACATCGACTGGTCCATTGAGACCGATCAATACTGCTCGCTTGACAACAAGAACAAGTCCTACTGCACTCCGCAGAGATATAAAGGCCAAAGCTCCACGCTCTTTCACAACAAGGGGGATGGAACATTTGAAAACGTCACGCGCCGCGCCGGCCTCTACGATCCCACGAGCAAATCACTTGGGGTCGCGCTATTGGACTATGACAACGATGGCTGGTTAGACCTTTTCGTCTCCAACGACACGGAACCGAACAAGCTCTACCACAACAATCACGACGGGACGTTCACGGATGTGGCAGTCGCCGCTGGCGTGGCTTACAGCGAAGCGGGCACTGTGCGCGCCGGGATGGGTACGGATGCCGCCGACTATGACAACTCCGGCTGGCAGAGCCTGGTGATCGGCAACTTCACCAACGAGGGGATGGCGCTCTACCATAACGACGGCTCGGGCTTGTTTACCGATGAAGCGCCGGTTACGGGCATCAGCAGGATCTCGACCAAGTCGCTCACGTTCGGCACTTTCTTTTTTGACTACGATCTCGATGGCCTGCCCGACATTCTCGCAGTCAACGGCCACGTCTCCGACGACATCAGCATGGTGCAGCCACAAGTTAAGTATGCCCAACAACCGCATCTTTTCCACAACCTGGGCAAGAACAGGTTTGAAGAAGTAACCACAAAACTCGGCTCCGCGTTGCAACGTCCGATCGTGGGCCGTGGCGCGGCCTATGGAGATTTCAATAACGACGGTGGTTTGGATCTGGTGATTACTGCCAACAATGGGCCAGCGCGGTTGCTGCGCAACGACAACGGAAATCAAAACGACATGCTGCGCGTGAAAACTGTGGGCACACGATCGAACCGTGATGGCATAGGCGCGAAGGTCACGGTGAGAACTAACGCAGGAAGTCGCCTGTTTGCCATGGTGAAGACCGGTTCAAGCTATTTGTCCCAAAGCGAGCTGCCGCTAACCTTCGGCTTGGGCAAACCGGGAGCTGGCAAGACCGTGAGCCTGGAAATTGTCTGGCCCAGCGGCCAGAAAGATACAATCCCGGACATCAAGCCCAATCAGTTCATCACGGTGAAGGAAGGCAAAGGTATTGTTGCAGCCCAGTCCTTTATTTTTTCCAAGACCAGCGCCGCTCAGTCTTCGACGACTGCTTCCTCGGAAAAACGATAAGCCAACTCTTGGACGAAAATCACTTGTTCAGCCGGGCGAGAATCTCTTTTTGATTCTCGATGATCGTATTGAGAGCACGCTGGTTCTTGAGAATGCTCGTCTGATTCCTCAGCAAGGTTGCCTGGTTCTTTTTGATTGCCGTCTGATTCGCCCGGAGTGCAGCCTGATTGGCGATGATGGTCTTCTGATTCTGGATAATCGTCTTCTGATTAGCGATCACTTTGCTTTCTGACATTGTGTAAGCGAACTCCCGCCGCTGGAATCCAATAAAATGACAAGGATCTCGAATCGACTCAACAGACGGCCCGATTTCACCATACTCATGTGCCGGGCGTCAATCTCGCTCCGCCGTCGCTCGTACCTCCGTGATCGTAAGCATCCCGGCGCCCAGGGAAGCCCGCTCACCAGAGCGTGAAACCGCTGCCAGCCGCAGTGTAATTCCGCCGATCTTTAAATGTTTCCACCCAAACCACCACGAAAAAGGCTGCCCGGGCTTTGCGGTTGTTGCAAAGCTGGGCACCATAGACCCCGACCCCGCCGCATCCAGCGATATTCCATATCTTTAGCTCCGCCTTCTGCTCCTCATTTACCATTACAATCGGCGACAGCTTTTCGCAGATCAACAGGAGAGTCAAGTGGCTTGCCGGGGTGACAGAAAGGCAGGTACGGTCAGTTTTGTGTTTTCGCTACGCACCGAACGGATGCGCGGACGGGGTTGTGTCCCGTGTTGACCTGTAATGTCCCGAAATGACCTGTGTTGCCCCTTGCTAAGAATAGAACGGGACTACTAACATCTGGCGAACGGTATCAGGGACATGAAAGCGCAAGCGAATGCAGATCGGGCTGCTCGCTGCGCCGAAGTCGTCGAAGTGCGGAGCCCGCACGGCCTGATGAGGCCAAGTCGATTCGCCTGAGGCGGCTGACTAGCGACCGTTATGAATATGGAAAATTTATTGCGTACTGCGCCGGCCCGGCCCGGTCTGATCGTGGTGGACACCGCGGCGAAGGTCGTCGGTTCCAACGCTGAGGTGCTGCAAATACTGACGTTTCCGGAGCATCCAAGAAACATTCACAATCTGGGCGTCTGGCTGGCGAAGAAGGTCCGCTCCAGTCTGGTAGAAGGGCAATCCCCGTCCGGACTTGCAGGGAAGGTTCAATCGGCACGGAGGACGTATCTTTGCCGTTCTTTTCCGCTCGACCTGCCGGAAAATCATAACAACCACAACAAGCATAACAATGGTTCGGATCAGTCCGGGAAATTGACGATCGTAATGATCGAGAGGAAGAGCCACGAGTCGACTACGATTGCGGAGATCTCTGAGCGCTTCGGCCTGACGGCGCGCGAGCAGGAAACTGTGCAGTTCCTGCGGGAGGGCTTCACGAGCAAAGAGATTGCTCAGCGCATGAAGATCAGCCCTAACACGGTAAAGGCATTTATCCGGCTGGTGATGGTTAAGATGGGAGCTTCGACGCGGTCGGGGATTGTGGGCATGATTGTCTGTCCGAGACCTTAGAATCCCAGTGGCGAATTCGAGCGAGGAAGGCTTCACGCCTGCCCAGCGGTGAAGTTAAGAACGCCACAGAGAACCTCCGCTGCCTTCAGGCTACTTTCACGCTCGGCTCTGCCAGGTTCCTGCTTCGAGTTGCCGGCGATTGCGAAACGGGCATCGGCTTTGAGAATTGAGCCGACCTTTTCCGGTTCCAGTTCCAATGGCTCACGTCCCGCGACCTAGCTAATATCCCGCTGAGATGCGAAACGATCATACCGTGGACGCGGTTCAAAGCGCCGCGCAAGATCGTGGAACGTGACGGCTGAACTGGAATCTCTTTCAGCGCGCTTCTGTACTTAGCGATCCACGCCTCCTCCGCACCTTTATCTTTCCCGTGAAGCCGATCGGTTGCCATATCTGCTGTTTCCATGTCTGCTGCCATGTCACCACCTCACATCGCATGGGTTGATCACGCCTTATAACATCATCGAATGGCTCCGGGCACCACTCCGAAGGAACTAGTCCGCTGGGTGATGCAGCACCAAAATCAATTCCTGGAGTTCTAACCCAGCTCCTGGAACATCCAAGTTAGAGTGATGAGTTATCCAAAGTTCATTAATCGCCCGCGCCGCAGGTGCAGATGCCGTGACTCTCCGTCATCAGAAATCCGCATTGGCTTTGGAGCTGCGACGCGTGGGTTGGAGTTAGTGGTACGACCTCAAACGGGGTCTCAGTCAGAGCGAACGTAGTTGTGTTGGTGACCTGTACGTGGGTAGACCACGCTCTTAGTTCTCCTCCGGGAGGGGAACTACTTGCGTTGCAGGCCTGGTTGCTGGCGCCGGCAGATACGATCTCGATCACTCCAGTTGCTGGTACTGCACCGGTGGCCGGCCGATTGGTAAGATCATTGTTTATCGACAGGGTCCGCAGGTCATCTGGCGAAGCCGAACAGGCGCAGCATTCCGTCATCTCCTGCTGGGTGTCAAAGACATAGACCATGGCGCAGAGAGAGTCATCGGTCATTCCCACGTTCGTGACATATAAATTTGCATCGAGAGTTGCAGCGGAATTGTTGGCCTGGCTGAAGTAGGTGACCAGCAACTGCGGCTGGACCGTGAGGGCTGTCGACCCAGTCAGATCATTAGAAGCCGCCGAAATGCTGGTGGAGCCGACAGAGTTGGCGGCCGCCACTCCTGCAGGACTGATACTCACCATGGAGGAATTCGCGGAAGACCAAGTGGTGGAGTTCGTAAGATTCTGAGTGCTGCCGTCGCTGTAGGTACCGGTCGCAGTTAGTTGCTCGGTCGTTCCCAGCATAATTGATGAATTAGCCGGTGCTACGGCGATCGATACGAGGACCGGCGGCGAGACGGTGAGTGGATCGCTTTCGTGGACAGAATCTAAACCAGCGGTGACCGTGGCAGAGCCCACTGCCTCGGCTGTGACTGATCCGGTGGCGTTTACGGTGACAATCCCAGGTGGGGCGACCGACCAAGTCGCCGAGTCGGTAATGGCTTTCTGGCTACCGTCGCTGAAGGTAGCAACCGCCGTGAGCTGTCGAGTTTCGCCCTTCGGAAGCGAGGGACTCTGCGGACTTACGGCGATCGATACTAAGGTGGCCGCAGAGACGGTGAGAGGATCGCTTCTCCGGATAGAATCCAAATGAGCGGTGACCGTGGCGGAGCCCACGGTTTGACCCTTGACGAGTCCGGTGGCGCTTATGGTAGCAATCCCGGTTGGGGCAACCGACCAAGTCACCGAGTCGGTAATAGTTTTCTGGCTGCCGTCGCTGAAGGTACCAATTGCATTGAGCTGGTGAGTTTCGCCTTTCGGAACCGAGGAACTTTGCGGACTCACGGCGATCGAAACTAAAACGGCTGGCCCGACGGTAAGAGTGACCGAAGCGTTAACCGAGCCTGAAGTTGCAATGAGCTTAACACTCCCAACTAGCTTGCCCGACGTGAGCCCTGACGAGCTGATAGTTGCGACTGAAGGCTGTGCGGTATCCCAGATAACCGTTTTCGTCATGTCTTGCTGGCTGTTGTCACTGAACATCCCCGTGGCAGTAAGTTGTTGGGTTTTACCGAGCGCAACGGTCGGAGCGGAGGGAGAAATCAGAATTGAAGTTAGGGACTTAGCCGAAGCTGCTGACGGGCCACTGCCACACCCAGACTCGGCGATGGTGAGTGAGAGCAGCAAGACGAGAGAGAGAGCGGAAGTACGCCCACACCGGGTTCCTCCCTTGCTTGCAAGGTCCATACTCCACCGCCTTGTGAATTGGCCCAATCCGGAGGAGGACGGATGGGTTGCGTTCGACGAACCTAGACTTTAACCCCGAGTTAAGGGTTTTCAACTGCCTTTTTCGGCTAGATTGAATGTAGTAGGAAGTTCAAACTAGTCCGAAAGACTAGTGCCCTTTGGTAATTACGTACGGATTTACCGAATCGATTAAAGGAGGAACTGCAGGCCGGAAAGGTAATTCTTGCCGCGCAGGTTCGGCTTCTTGGTCCAACGCACAAGCAGGAGAGTGGGAATCGGTACGGGGACGTCCGCGGCGCGCATTTCGCAGCGCAAGAGCGACGATTGTGAAATGGGGCGCTGACTCAAGAAGCAGAGGCCGCCTCGACTCATATTCTGAGCTCGCCCAAGGATTGGCTTGGCGGGGTTTTGAGCGGAGTCGAATGGAGGGACAAGGTTGACCTCAATCTCTAATATCTGGGGAAACCGAGGGTCTCTCCTGCGCTCTACGTCCTGGGATCGCATGGCGAGCAGCGATCTTACGTGAGCGCAATGTTAAGTAAAGTCCACAAATGGACTAGTCGCCATGGCTAACTTCTTCGGGTTCCGCAACCGCGGCTATTCGAGTGACGCCGCTAGGCGGGGCCGACGATTCTACCCACGATGCCAGAGCGCGTCGAGACTCCCATTTTCACCATTACCAGACGAAGGAAGGCTTTTACTGTGTTGGGGCTGATGTTCATTCGGACAGCGATCTCTTTGCTGGTGAGGCCCTGGAGCAACAGTTGGACGGTCTCCTGTTCCCGGACAGTTAAATCAAACTCCTGGGACAGCTGCGACAAAGAAGCCGTTCGGGAAGCATACCGCTCCATTACGAGCACTAACAGGGCGCCTTTGTCCGGGGAATCGAGTTGGAAAATGCGACAATTGTAGCGACGTTTGCCAGACCTGAATTCCTTTACAAATTCCAGCGAATCTTTCGACTGGCGATTGACCAGACTTACGCGGATTTTATCCGAGAGAAATACACCCATACGCTTGACCTGGTCGGCCAGGTTGGGGAAGGCAAGGATCTTGATCACCTGCTGATTGCAAGCTACAGGATTCAACTTGGAGTCCAATACCAGGAACCCAGGTTCTGATATCCCCATCGTCACGGCTCACTCCTTAAATGATCTCCAGGAACTTCCGCCAAGACGCTGAGTCGCGGCTAACGGGCGGATTCTTTCTCGAACGCAACAAGTCTTTAGTACGACGTCGGAGTTGCTCGCCAGTGCGCGAAGCAGTTCGCAGCGACGCGGCTTTGCAAACACTTCTCTCGACAGTAAGGCCATGGAGACGGAACAAGTTGTCAGCGGCGGAGGGGAGGACCGCGCAAAGGTCCGCCAACAACAGAGGGCGCAGTAAGCTTCCCACTGAAGGCCTTTATTGTCAAGACATGGATGCGGTGCCCCGGCGATAAGTTTGTCTAAGACCTTGGAAAATCAGCTGGTTCAGCCAAAGAACTAACGCAAACGAACTAAATCGTCCTTAGAGCGAGGAAGGAGGGAAATTCACTCCCGTGTCAAATCTGGCGAGCATTGCCGCAACGCGAAAAGTTGCGAACTAGCCAAAATGACTAGCACATGGGCAGTATTGCAGCAAACCAACTGGCTGCTTAGCCTTCTATACGTGCGCTATTCTGACTTAGGCCGATCTCACGACCTACTGGAGGATCAAGACCGAGTTGAATAGATCTTGGCCATATCGATTAGTCGGCATCGCCGTTGCGCTGGCGTGGTGGTCAGTTGCCACCGGGCATACTCAAGACTCCGGCATTGGCTGCAGCGCCCAAGTGATCGATGGAGGTTGCGAGACGGCGCGGAAGAGTTCTCCGGATGGCAATGAAGCGCGCTTGTCGTCCGCAGCAAGTCGGCCCATTGTCACCTACAAGAATGGTGAGTTGACGGTTACAGCTTCGAACTCGAGTCTTGACGAGGTCTTGCGAACCATTAGTGCTCAGACGGGGACAGTCATCGAGTTCCCCGTGGGGAGTGCGGCAGACCGGATCGCGGTGCGTGAAGGTCCAGCCTCGGTCAGGCACGTGCTAACGAATCTGCTGAATGGATCGGACTTCAACTATGTGATCGTGGAATCGCCCGGCAGCCCAGGCAAGTTGACGCGTGTGGTTCTGGCGAAGGCGGGAACGGCGGCCGACGTCTCGCCGGAACCGGCAAGCGAGCAGAAAAGCGGCGCTGAGGATCAAGCAAAGACGGTCCGCGATCCTCTGCTTTGGACACCTCCGAGCGACTCGTCGTTTTGGACACCTCCGAAAGAGGATCCTGCTGCGGCCGATGCGCCCAGGGTGGTCGACAACGGAGGCGTGGTGGCGCCCAGTGAACCGATACCTCCGGATGTGCTCGAGCAAATGATGAAAGACAGAGCTCGGCAGCTACACGAGCAAGCTCAGCCGCAATGAGGATAAAGGATCCCACGATGAACGAAGCTGAAGAGCTGTTATTTGCGTTCCGAACTCTTCTGCAGTGGAGTGGGTGGTCTGCGGTATGTGCCCGGGTTGAGGAACTACGCCATAAGCAGTAGCTCCCGGACCTAGTGTATCCGACTAAGCCACGTGGGTAGTTGTAAAGAACTGTGTAACGGGTAGAGTTCCGCAAGCGCGCTAATAGCTGATCCTCCCCCCAGCCGCCGCGCCACAAAAGAAAAATACGGAGGACTTACAAAATGAAGAGAGCTGGTTTGCTGTTTTCTGTACTGGCCATCTCCCTGATGCTGGGGATCGCTTCAGGAAATGCTTTGGCTCAAAACGTGGGAGACAACAGCGTTTATTTCGTCACCTACTACTCGAACGCGCTCACCGCTGGCGCTCCGGCTGCGACCTTGCGGCTCATCAACGACGGCGACAAGTCGACTACGGAAACAGAAGGAATCCCGAACGGAAATCTTTGGGCCTCCATCTACGTATTCGATGACAGCCAGGAGTTTCAGGAGTGTTGCAGCTGCCTGGTAACACCAGACGGTCTGCTGTCGGAAAACGTCAACACCGAACTGTTGGCCAACAGCTTGACCGGCAAGGCGAATACCCGTGGCGTGATCAAGGTTGTTTCGTCTTCGACCAACCCTGGCGACCCCACGAACAACACCCTGGCACCCGGACTGCGGGGATGGGAAACGCACATCCAGAGGGCGGCAGCTGGTGCCGCACTGGTGGACTTTGCCATCACTGAAACTCCGCTAGCCGATTCCAACCTCTCGGCTACGGAAAAAGTCGTGCTCCAGGAGCTTTGCTCTTTCTCGATCACGCTGGGCAGCGGCCGCGGTACCTGCACTTGCACGCCGGAAGACCAAGACTTTTAGTCTTCCGTACTTGAAGGGCGGTGAGGCAGGTTGAAGTAGCATCCGTTGAGGAGTTCTTCGGCCCGCCAAATCGAAACATCCCGGACGCGGGGCTTATGCTCGGCGTCCGGGCTTTCAAATTTATCCTCCCCCTCCTGAACCGAAAAATGTCGAGAATCCCGAAGAGAGGAATTTCTATGCTGAGCAAGCACGCTTTTATCGCACTTGGACTGGGAGTAGCTCTAGGCAGTTTTTCCGTGCCCGCCGTTGGCCAAGATGGCTCCAGCGTGGTAGCCGAGATTGCAGGTCACAAGGTGACCGCAAGTGAACTGGAAGAGAAGGAAGCGGGCAAACTGCTACAGGCCCAATACAAATACTACCTTGCCGAGCGGGACGCTCTAGAGCAATTCATTGACGACCAATTGTTGGAAATGCAGGCCAAGAAAGAATCTGTAACCCTGGATGAGTTATTCAAGCGCCATATTTCCGTTAACGTGCAGGAACCGACGGAAGATCAGCTCCGCTTCTACTACGAAGGCGTACAAACCGACGAATCGTATGAGTCGGCGCGAGGCAACATCATCAATACCGTGCACCAGCTCCGTATGAAAAAAGCGCGGGATGCGTACATTGCGGAACTTCGAGGGGAATACGGCGTGGTGGTTGAGCTGGACCAGCCCAGTGCCAAAGTCGAGGTTGGAGAGGCTCCGCGGCTCGGTTCTGAGAAAGCTCCGATCCAGATCGTCGAATTCGCGGACTATGAGTGCCCTTACTGCCAAAAAGTAAACGCGGATCTCGCGAAGCTGCGGGAACAATTTGGCGATCAGGTGTCGTTGGCTTACAAAGACTTTCCTCTCCCCATGCACCCGCTTGCTGCTAGAGCGGCCGAGGCCGCGCGCTGCGCGGGGGTACAGGGTAAGTTCTGGGAGTTTCACGATTCCTTGTTTGAGACCAAGAAACTTCACGTATCCGAAATGAAGCAGGAGGCCCGCGATTTGAAACTCGACGGGGCCCGTTTCGATCAATGCCTTGATTCCGGAGAGCAAATTGCTACCGTGAAAAAGGATGCTCAGGAAGGCCAGCGGCTCGGATTACAGGGTACACCGAGCTTCTTCATCAACGGTCATTTCATGAGCGGTGCCGTCGGATACGCGAAATTGCGGGAAACCGTTTTGCAGGAACTGTCGGCGGTAATCGCCGCCAAGAAGCAAAGCGCTGCGTTGGTGCCCTTGAAGGAAGCGGAGAAGAACGACGCAGAGAAAAGGTGAGATATCGCCTCCCAGAACTGCAGTGGCGACGCAAACTCCTCCAGCGTCGCCACTGTGAAACAGCACCTGAGCCGGTTCGCTACTTATCTTCCGCGTGAATTTTGATCTTGGAGCGATCGGCCGCCATGATGTACGGCACGCCACCTGCCACTGCAATCTTGCCGGTCACGCACACGCTCTTTCCCTGGTAGGCGGATTGAGCTTCCTCGGGGTTCGCCCCGGACTGGGACCCGAATGTCACGAAGAAGAACACCGGATTCGGCTCTGGCTGATCGAGATCGAGGTTTACCGGCTTTCCGCGGCCGGCGAGCGCGTATTTGGAAACCTTGGTGTCTACAACCTTGCCGCACACGGTTACCGTCTCGCCGGCGTGACTCTTGGCATCCGCACTGGTTATGCGGGGCGGCGGCGGAGCGCTCTGAGCAGAAACAACAGGCAAAAGGCCTATTATGCACATCGTCAAGATAAGAGTCTTGCCAGTCGTCATATTCTCATTCCTTGGATTGGCTGGAGCCATAAGGCCAGCGGGATTTGGGAAGCCGGCGCGCGGTAAGAAGTCCGGCATCCCGACGACATCTAAGCTGAATTTCGGCAAAGCGTCAACTCTCCTTTTGGCTAGGCAGTCTGCAGGATCGTTAACCGGAAAGCTTAACTCTTTCGGCTAAGCCACCTGGAGAGTTGTAAGAGATTGAAACAAGAAGTAGTTCCTGTAGTCGCTGAGTTGGTCTGGGGGAGGGTAGTCGTGAGGTTTAGCCGCATCTTAATCTGCGCTGTTACGACGTATGTGATTTGTGGTGCGTTGGCGTTGGCGCAGGGAGATCAGTTGCCACCGCTGGCTTCGACGGCGACTGTGCCGCGCTTGATTCGTATTGGAGGAGCGGTGCGGGATGAGGCCGGGAAGCCGCTCAGCGGCGCGATCGGAATGACGTTTGCGCTGTATGCAGGCGAGAACGATCAGGCTGTGGTCTGGCAAGAAACCCAGACCGTACAACTGGACTCAGGCGGGCATTACCGCGTGCTGCTCGGAGCGAGTAATGAGGAGGGGCTGCCGCAGGAGGTTTTCTCCGCAGGCGAAGCACGCTGGCTAGGCGTCCGGCCGGACGGACAGGCAGAGCAGCCGCGGATTCTGTTATTGAGCGTGGCTTATGCGTTGAAGGCTGCGGACACAGACATGTTGGGAGGCAAACCGGCTTCGGCCTTCGTCCTCGCAGACAGCCAGTCGTCATCTATATCATCGGCGCAGCCAACCAACAGCACTCAGGCGGGCTCGGCGACCTCGCAAGCTGCGTTACAGAAAGTTACCGGCATTGCGGCCGTTTCCGCGTTGGCTGTGACGCCGGCGACCGCCTGCGCATCTGTCACCAGTGACGGAACCGGCACGGCCAACCAGATCTCGAAGTTCACGACGGCCTGCAACATCGAGAATTCGGCCATCTTCGAATCAGGCGGCAACGTAGGGATCGGCAACACGAGCCCTGGTGCCAAGCTGGACGTATCAGGGACCTCCATCATCCGAGGCTCACTGACGGCTCAGGCAGGGGCGGTTTTTCCTCCCACTGCTGCAGCCACAGCCACAGAAGGATTCAACTCCAACCCCTTGGTGCTTGAAGCTGCGTCTTACAACACGACTTTGTTGAGATCGGTGGATTACATCTTTCAATGGCAGGCTGAGCCCACGGGAAATGATTCTACGAACACCGGAGCAAAGTTGAACTTACTGTACGGCGTGAGTGGAGATGTTAGTGAGACCGGGCTGTCCATTGCTAAGAATGGGATTCTCACCTTCGCGGCAGGGCAAACCTTCCCCGTTGCCGGTACGGTCACAAGCATCAGTACGGGAGCGGGTCTGACAGGGGGACCGATCACCAAGACCGGCACGATCAGTATTCCCGCCCTCGGGGTGACGAACAGCATGCTGGCGGAT
>Ga0209420_1000189_pt1 | contig 38440 bp, 27 predicted proteins | sample BlaSpr_A8_OM1_O1_FD_187972 | JGI IMG/M metagenome (GOLD analysis project Ga0209420, IMG submission 187972) | Forest soil microbial communities from Thunder Bay, Ontario, Canada - Black Spruce, Ontario site 2_A8_OM1_O1 (SPAdes) (version 2) | ecosystem: Environmental > Terrestrial > Soil > Boreal...
TACCTGAGCTAGAGAAGAAATCTCGGTAGGGTTCATTCTATCGGCCAGCACCCGATTAACTGGAGTTAGGGCGAATTCTCAGCATCCATTCGGCTGTGTGTGAAGTGAGGCTCAAGTTCTGACGATTATTTCGGCTTTGCGAACTCGGGAGTCAAGCGCGGTTCCGTGAGAGGCTCGGGTGAAACTCCCCGGGCCTACTCGGCCAGGACCTAGGCCATCCCGGAATGGCTGATTGCTATCTGGGAAGCCATTTCGAAGACGAGCAGCGGGACCAGGATTTATTTCTGGATTAGAAGATAGAGATCGGCGTGACCGCTGGGGCGCGCATATACGATGGTGGAAAGGTCCCGCGAAAAATCGTAGGCGTTCGCGTAACCGTAGTCCATGGAAAAAGTAAAGGGAACCTTCAACGCGACCTGCACTCCCCCAATGAGCTTGCCATCCTTCCATGGCTGACGGTAAATCGTGACTTCACCGCGAGAAGCAAGCGCATACAAGAACGACTCGCCATCCAGAGCAAATACCGCGGTTTCCGTCGCCACGCCGGGGAGCAATGGAATGCATTTCCCGTCAGAGGTGGACACCTCGTAGACTCCGGTCTTCTCCCCATGTACGACAACACCCAGTAAATACCTCCCGCTGGGGTCGTCGTCCCAGGCCACACAGCAGCCGTCTGCTAGCCGCTCCGGTTGCGAGCCGTCCTCGCTCCATTTCCAAACGTCTGGTGTCGTATCCATCTTCTCCTGAACGCTCACGTAAACGGACTTCTGGTCGGCGCTCCATACTGATATAACGGGCGTACCTCCCATTGCAGGGAGTTGCCGCAGGCCGCTGCCATCCGCTCCGACGATGTAAACCTTGCCCCCGGTGCCGGTTCCCGACTCGACGAAAGACAGGTGGAAATTGTCCGACGCCCAAGTCCCGGTCTGTAGCTCTTCTCCGCTAGCTATTTTCACCGTGTTGCCGCTGTCAATCTCCACCGCCCAGAGGATCGTCTTCCGGAATGCGGGAGATGTGATGTACATTACGTGCTTCCCATTTGGCGACAGGATGGGTTCCGTGGCGTTCTCGGACACAATGTCCGTCGCTACCTTTGAATGAACATGATAGGCGGTCAGGAACCCTGAGGATTTGCCATTCACATAGTAAATCCCTTTGCCTCCCGGGTCAGGCATGGGTGAGAAGTCGGGTCCCGTTCCAAAGCTAATCTGCGTCAGACTCCGGTCCTGCAGGCTGTATTTCCAGATGTTCGTGAGCCCGTTTACGTTTCGGCTGAATAGCACGCTATTCCCTGGTTCGGCCCATGTGACGTCGGCATTCCCAGACACCTCGCCTAAATCAACCGCCTCATGGCTGCTCAGATTAATTCTGTAAAAATGGAAATTCGCCGAGTACCGCCGATAACCAACAGCGAGCAATTCGTTGCCGCCGGGAAATACCAGGGTCGGGGCGAAAATCTGGCCGGCACCCGCGGGCTTGTACAGGGATTCTTCGCCTACTCCGGATTTTTCTGCGCGAAAAATTTCGGGACTGTCAGACTTCATATAAAAGATGGACGCGCCGTCGGGAGACGGGAGCACATAGCTGGCAGACGCCACACGTCTCGGATTGCCTCCCAGTGTCGGCACTGCCCAAACCTCATCTCGGCCAGTGGACCTCTTGTAATAGATTTCTTTCCCATCGGGTGAAAAATTGTTCACTTCCTTGGTGCCGTCGTCATTCGTAAGTTGCAGAGGCTCGCCCCCCGAAGTGAGCATCAGGAAAACTTGCTCGGTTCCCCTTACCGGTGAGACGAACGCCACCGCGTGACCGTCAGGAGATAGCCTCACGCGGTTCATCGGTTTGTCCCACTGGCTGATTTGCGTAATCGTTGCGGCGCCGCTCGGTGAGGTCGAGTGGGTCCAAAAGTGATGCGCCGCAAAAGCTGCTGCCAGAAGTACGACGCACGCGGCCAACACTACGTATCGCTTTCGTGCGGCTCCCTCTGACTCCTCGGAAGGCTTTGCCGCTGTGGCCGAGGAAATTCGAGAATCTGCCATATGGTCCTGCACTGACTCGGCGCGCGATGACGAAATCCGGCCCGAATCCGTGTCCCGCCGCAGGCGCTTTAAGTCCGTCCGTATGTCCGAGGCGTGCTGGTAACGCAAGTCGCGATCTTTTTCCAGCGCCTTGTTGATGATTCGCTCCAGCTCCGCCGGTACTTCCGGATTCAGCCGCACCGGAGCGACCGGGGTCTGATTCAGAATCGCCTCGCTGATTACTCCCGATGTGTCGCCGCGAAAGGGCAGCGCGCCCGTCGCCATCTCATACAGCACCACGCCGAACGAAAATAAATCGGTGCGCGGATCCAGGTCTTTTCCCCGCACCTGCTCGGGCGACATATAGGCGATGGTGCCCACTGTTACACCAGGGCTGGTCAGCAGTTCCGCTGCGACCGTTGGCAGCGAGGAGACGCCGGCACCGTGCGTAGTGCGAAGTGATGGCGCCAGCTTCGCCAATCCGAAATCCAGAACCTTGGCGTGGCCGCGCTTGGTCACGAAAATATTCGCCGGCTTGATGTCCCGGTGCGCGACGCCTTCGGCATGGGCCGCGTCAAGACCGTCCGCGATCTGTATTCCTAAATCCAGCAGAGTTTCTATTTCCATCGGACGGCCGCCGATGCGGTGTTTCAGCGTCTCACCATCCAAATACTCCATCGCGATGAAGGCCTGCCCGTTCTCCTCGCCAATTTCGTAAACGGTGCAGATGTTGGGATGATTTAAAGCCGAGGCCGCCTGCGCTTCGCGCCGGAATCGTTCTAGCGTCTGCGGTTCGCGTTCCACTTCGTCCGGCAGGAACTTCAGCGCCACGAAGCGGTGCAGGCTGGTATCCTCGGCCTTGTACACCACGCCCATTCCGCCGCCACCGAGCTTTTCCAAAATTCGGTAGTGCGAGATTGTCTGCCCGATTCGAGAAGGGGATTCCGCCATTTCGCGGACATCTTAGGTTGGGGCAGAAGGCAAGTCAACGTAGAGAGCGTCCTCGATTCTGGCCGTTGACTCAGGCAAGGTTCTAACGTATTGTGCCTGCCATTCCCTGGGTCCCAGCAGTAATTCAGAATCCGGTTTTTCGTGCTATCCGATGTCGCGCCGTTTCGTTGGAGTTTTGTGACGATGCGCGAAGTTCCCCTCTTATGATTCCTCGACAACGCGGGTTTCGCAATCCAAGTTTGAGAAGGAGAGCTGACATGAAATCGCAGATGACAAGAGTCGTGGCATCGTTTGCAGTTCTGGCACTGATCGTGATCGCTTGGCCCCAGTTCGTCGCTGCTCAGGATCGAATTAAACCTATCCCACACCCATTCGATATACCCCAACACGCGCCCGCGCAGGGTGCGACTCAGTCCCAATCACGCGCTGCCGTCAAGCGCGCGAGTTCCACGGGCAGTGCTGTCTCTCCGTGGACGCCGCTGACAAACCAATCACCTTCGGGCCCCAACGGTATTCAAATCATGATCCAAGCGACGGACGGATCAATCCTCGTACAAGCCTATGACGGCCAGAGCTGGATGAAATTGACGCCGGATGCTAAGGGCAGCTACATTAACGGCACGTGGACTACGCTGGCATCGGAACCCATTGCCCGACTGTACTTTGCCTCTCAGGTCTTGACGGATGGCAGGCTCTTTGTCGCTGGCGGAGAGTACAGCGGACCTGGCCTGCTGCCGAACTGGTCGAACACGGGGGAGATTTATGATCCTCTTGCCAATGCGTGGACCATTATTACCGCGTACCCGAATCAGCCCAACTGCCCTTTCCTCTATTATGTTTCCGGGAACACAACGAGTGGCAGCGCCGAGATAACCGGCATTTATCCGTACACGACCGGGCTTACTGTGGGTGAACAGGTATTCGGCAACGGGATTCCATTCCCGGCGACAATCGTAAGCGTGGATTCGCCCACGCAGATCACAATTTCCTCAGCAGCATCGCAGACGGTTACCGCCAACGTCGTTACCTTCGATGAGTACTATCAACTTACTGGGTGCCTGGGAGATGACCCCTCTACGCTCCTCTCGAGCGGAAAAATCCTTGTGGGTGATCTGGTGAGCGCCAACACTTACATCTACAACGTTGCCGCGAACTCCTGGAGTCCCTCAGGAACGAAAGTGTACCCGGACTCGAGCGATGAGGAAGGCTGGACCAGGACCAGCGAGGGAACGATCGTCAACTACGACCTGTTCCAGAGCGTTGCCACAAATGGGAGCTACGCGGAGAAGTATAATCCCAAGACCAGGGTATGGCGCAGCATCAGCCCGTCGGACGGTACAGCAGAGGGAACGATTCCCCAGCTAAGCAGCCCGAATCTAGGCTACGAACTTGGCCCATCACTCCGGCTACAAGATGGGCGCGTTTTCGAAATTGGCGCCACGCAGCATACCGCTCTCTACAATCCTGTGTGGAATACCTGGGAAGCCGGACCGGACATCAGTGGCACGCTGAACGGGATCGCATCCCCGTTCGGCGCCGACGACGCCCCGGGGGCCATCCTGCCCAACGGCCACGTGATCTTCGCGGCCGACGCGGGCGCCTCTGGATTCACTTCTTCGGGAAACATTACAGCCGGCTCGCCCGTGATTACCGGCATTCCCTCGACGGCTCTCTTCCAGGTTTTCTGGAGTGTGAGCGGCACAGGAATCCCGGGCGGAGCCTACATCGCGAGTGTGGACTCTCCCTCACAGGTAACCATTAGCAGTCCGGCGACGGCATCGACCAGCGGCGATGCGATCACTTGGGGCGGCACCTTCAGCAATCCCACGGAGCTGTTTGAGTTCGATCCGCTGAGGAATTCGATTCACCAGATCACTTCTGCCCTGCCTGATGCCAACCTCCCATTTGAAGGCTCCTATCCCACGCGTATGCTGATTCTTCCCACAGGCCAGCTGCTCTTCTCCGATAGCAGCTCGCAGCTTTGGGTTTACACCTCGGAGGACGCGCCCAATCCGTTCTTGCGGCCATTCATTACCAACGTCAACTATCTGGGTGGCGGCAAGTTCCGGCTCACCGGCCTGCAGCTCGATGGGCAATCGTCGGGCGCTGCCTACGGCGACGACGACCAGATGGACTCCAACTATCCCATCATTCGCATGGTGGACTCGCACGGGAACGTCCTCTACGCCCGGACGTCGAACTGGAGCAAGATTGCGGTGGGTCAAGACGGAATCGAAACTGTGGACTTCACGCCTAATCCTGAAGTAACACCCGGCAAGTACTGGCTCATCGTGAGCGGTGCTGGGATATCTTCGTTCCCCTTTCCAATTGAGATCAAGCGCGGTGAAGCGAAGGGCTCGGGCGACTGACGTTGGATAAAGTTGACCCTCGTAGTCTCGCCATCGTCGGTCACGTTTTATTGGAATCGGTACCTGAGCTAGAGAAGAAATCTCGGTAGGGTTCATTCTATCGGCCAGCTCACAATTAACGACTCATCGGGAGTTAGGGCGAATTCTCAGCATCCATTCGGCTGTGTGTGAAGTGAGGCTCAAGTTCTGACGATTATTTCGGCTTTGCGAACTCGGATTTCGCGGCGATGAAGATGGGGATGTAGGGGTTGGCATCTCCGGTAAGGTTACGCTTCAAGTTACTCCATGCCGCTCATAGCCCAGATGTCGCCTCCTTGTGGCCTGAAGCGATCAAACAAGACCCACTTCCCATCCGGCGACGAGACGGGATAGTCAATTCTGACGTCGGGGTCGGGAAACTCGCAGACCATTTCCGGATTTCCGCCGCTCACTGGAGAAACCCACAGCACCCTGTGGCCCGCGACGTCCATAATGCGCGAATGGTCTGGCGAGAGCGAGATATGCGAACCGCCCTTATGACGTCGGGTTAGCATCAACCGTACCCAAATCCGGTCTGATTACTGAGCAAACCGTCTTTCACCATGGAATTCTCGAAAGGCGTGGTAGTGGCAGGATGGGTTTTGTCTATAAGGCCGAGGCCACGCGCCTGCACCGCTTGGCGCGGCGTCCAGTCGGTCCTTGACAAAACTACTGGCGGTAGTATGTTCCTCGCAATGACTGGCGCAAATTTCCCTGAAGGAAGCTGAACCAAGCGGATTCGCTCAGTCAGCTGATTGAAATTCACGACTTCTCAACATGTACGCAAGTTGTCGAAACTCGGCCGCCAAGGGTGCGTGCCACGATTCTGTTCCGATACCACAGATAGACTAACTGGGCAAGAAACAGTATCCACCGTGCGAGGAGGACAAAACGAAATGAAGACAGTTACTGCACTACTCTTGAGCGTTTTTCTCATGGCCGCGGGCGCTTCCGCACAGCAACAACCGAGCAGCAGCCCACAAGATTCGCAATCAGCCAGCACGCCTAAGGCGGTGAAGAAAGCGAAGTCCAAGAAGAAGAGCAAGAGGGAACAGAAAGAGGTGGCGGGAGAAACAGAGCAGGAGTCGTTGCCACCTCTACTTTCCGAGCGTCTCAAGAAATTCTCGCAAACGGTTCCAGAAGATGGCGGACTCAGCAACCCCGGAGGGCTGGCGCACCAAGAGTTTATGCACCGCGCCTACCCAGGTACAACGATCCCGGCGGACCGAATCGAGGGAGCACGGGCAGGCCATGCGGCCATGGCGGGGAAAAATTTCAGCAACGATACGCTCGGCCCATGGCAAACCTTCGGGCCCAGCTATGCTCTCTACCCGTTCACTCCGCTCCGCAGCTTCGAATCTTATATTCCTAACGCCTACCCGGCGGCCAGCCGCACGACAGCCATGGCGCTCTCCTCGCATTGCCAGACGGACAAGTGCACGTTGTGGGTGGGACCGGCAGGCGGCGGTATTTGGCGGACTCGGAATGCAATGGATGACCAGCCACAGTGGACATATCTCTCGGGGGTTTTTGCAATTAACGCGATCGGCTCCATTGAAATGGATCCAAACGATCCCGACGGCGACACACTGTGGGTTGGCACGGGCGAGGCGAATGCCTGCGGAAGCGGATGCGAAGCGGGCGTAGGCCTCTACAAAAGCAGGGACGGCGGGGATACCTGGGAAGGACCGATGGGCCAGTCGGTGTTCAATGAGCGTGCGATCGGCTCGATCGTGGTGAAACCGGGAGACCCGAACACGATTTATGCGGCAACGACGCAGGGTCTTCGCGGCCAGTCGTCGGTCTGCTGCAATGGCACTATCGATTTGATACCGGGAGCGCCGAAGTGGGGCTTGTATAAGTCGACAGATGGCGGTCACACTTGGACCTTCATCCACGACGGGTCAAGCGATGTGTCGGTATGCACTGGGGACCTGAACGAAGCTTTGGATAATGATCCGTGCTCGCCGTTCGGTGTGCGGCGCGTCGCGCTTGATCCTTCGAATCCGGATATCGTTTACGCCAGCTCTTATGCCCGCGGAGTCTGGCGGTCGACAAACGCCGGGAAGACGTGGACGCAAATCAATCCGTCGTTGAATCCCTTGGATACCGCGATGCGGCCGGATATTTCGGTTACCACACTGCCGAACGGGAAGACACGTATGTACCTCTACGAGGGGTCCTCAGGCACACCGCCTGCGCAGCTCTCGCGGAGCGACGATGTGACAACGTCCACTCCGGTGTTTAAGGTATTGTCGAGTCCGAATCCGGCTAACCCCGGCTATGGGGCCTTCAACGACTGCGGAGGCCAGTGCTGGTACGACAACCGGGTCGCGACTCCTCCCGGGGCTCCGGACATGGTTTACGTGGGAGGGTCGTATTCCTACGGTGAGACTGGAGGCATTTCCAATGGCCGCGCCTGGGTGCTTTCGTTTGATGCGGGAGTATCGTTCACGGATATGACCATGGACGCTACCGACCCGGTGCAGCCCAATGGGATGCACCCGGATGAGCATTGGATCGTGTTTCATCCGAGCAACCCTCTGCTGTTTTGGGCTTCGTCCGACGGCGGCATAATCCGTTCGAGCGGAGCCTTGACCGACATATCCGCAAACTGCAGCACGCGCGGATTGTCGGGAGCATTCCTCGCTCGCTGCCAGCAACTGCTCTCGCTGGTTCCCACGCGGCTCAGGGGCATAAACAAGGGGCTGACAACGTTGCAATTCCAGAGCCTCTCAGTGAATCCATTTGACCCCAATGATGTCCAGGGCGGAACGCAGGATAACGGCACTTGGGAAACGATTTCGGATACAGATCATTCCCAGTGGGACCAGACGATATTCGGCGATGGCGGCCAGTCTGGTTTCGACGTGCTGAATCCTCGATATCGATTCCACACCTACGCCGGCCCGGAACCCGATTCGAATTTCAGCGGCGGCCTGATGTCGGACTGGAATTTCATTGGGGACACTTTCTTCATCTTCCCGGAGCCGGCCGAGTTCTACTTTTCGATCATCTCCGACCCCAACCACAAGGCTCACACAACGCTGTATGCCGGCACGGGTCACGTGTGGCGGACCAAAACCCAGGGTGTAGGAAATCGAACTCTGGCGGCGTTCCGTGCAAACTGCAACGAATTCACCGGCGTTGATCCTGAGGGTACCTGCGGCGATTGGGTGCCGCTGGGCGATCCGTCAGCCAACGGACAATTGATCGGGTCAGATTACGGCACCGACCGAGCGGGTATTGATGTTGCGGCAGTCGCTCGGACCGCGCAGGACACGTCCACGCTTTGGGCCGCCACGGCGGCGGGACGCGTTCTCATTAGCAAGAACGCGGACGCGGAACCGGAGACGTCGGTGACGTTCACCCGGCTCGATTCTCTGGTTACGAACAGCCCCGGAAGGTTCGTCAGCGGGATATTTATCGATCCCCGCGATAGCAACCGCGCTTGGTTATCATACAGCGGATACAACGCCTCAACACCCTCCACGCCTGGCCATGTATTTGAGGTGCGGTACAACCCCGTCGCCGGCACAGCAACGTGGAAAGACCTCAGCTACGACCTGGTCGATACGCCGATCACGGGTATCGCGCGGGATGAGGTGACGCACGATATATTCGCGTCCAGCGACTTCGGGGTTTACAAGCTTGTGCCGAAAGAAAAGTGCTGGAGACTGGCGGCACCTGGAATGCCGAACATCGAGGTTGCGGGGCTCACCATCGTGCCGAGTGCGCACAGACTTTATGCCGCCTCGCATGGTCAGGGAGCGTGGCTACTGACTCTGCCCGCGAGGTCTGATGATGATGACGGCGGCAATTAAACCTCGCTAACTTACAGCTGGCGAAGGGGAGTCTCATTGGGGGCTTCCCTTTTTTCTCAGCTGAGCCTTCACGCATTCAGTCTAATCCTCGCCCCACGCATGTGGGCTCATTCGGTCAAGTGGGTTCAATACATGCTCGTGTCAGCGCATCCCGATTGATTCTTACGCTTAGAATCTCGTCGCCGAAACCCAACGGGTCCCGTCGATGTTCAACGTTGGAGGGATGTGATTTTGGCATGCTTACAAAGGTCCGGGCCGCATAGACTCTCCAACTCGCCGTTCTCAGCGACACAGTCCATTAACCTTGAAAGCCTTCGCCGGATGCGCGGTCAACTGAACTTTTGCAAGCTCCGATTTCGTACCGCGCCATTGTGCCGCGGGACGGGTGACTTTGACTTCCTATGGAAAATTGACTAGGAAATTGGATGGGGGGGGAGTAATGTTGGCCGCAAACTGCAGCCGAAAGCGGACAGAAATGAGCCTGTACGTTAGCAAAACGACGAAAACAAGGCACTCCGCCGCGATTTTGAAGTGGTGGCACATCATTATTTTAACGGCTGCCATATGCGTGACCTGTCCGTTCAGCAGGGCCCAGGATTTCCACGGCAGCCTGCGCGGGATCGTGCAAGATGCCAGCCAAGCGCGCATTCCCTCGGCAACGATTGTGCTGCATGCTTCCGAATCGCCGGTTGAAGTCCGTACGGTTAGCGATGAACAGGGAGAATTCCGCTTCGACAATCTTGTTCCAGGAATGTATCACCTGGTGGTTAATGGGAAGGGCTTTGCGGAAGCGCGCTCCGATGTAACTGTGATGGTCAGCTCTGTGCGGGATGTCACCGTCACCTTGCAACCGCGTGGGCTCGAGCAGATCGTGAATGTCGAGGCCCAGGCTTCCTCCGTCACCACCGAGCCCATTGATCTCGCGAGCGCCGTCCATCAAGGAGTCGTCACCTCGCAGGATCTGGAAACAATCCCGCTGGCGGCGCGCAGTTTTGCCAACATCGCCTATTTGGTTCCGGGAACTGAGCCAGTCGAGCCATCGGATCCCACGAAAGCGCGTATCACCGCAGTTTCAACTGGCGGCAGTTCAGGGCTGAACAATGAGCTCTCCGTCGACGGCGGCGACAATTCCGACGATTACATTGGCGGTTTCCTGCAGAACTTTTCACCCGACACGATTCAGGAATTTGCCGTGCGCACCGCGCAGGAAGACGCCGACACTGGCCGCACCACCGCGGGCTCGGTGGTGATCACGACCAAGCGCGGTAACAACGACTGGCACGGCGACGAAGCCTTCTACGAACGTGCCGCTGCGCTCAATGCGCGTTTTCCCATCGAAAACCCCCCTCCGAATCCGAGGCAACCGTTTTCACGGCAGAACTATGTGGGCACACTGGGCGGTCCCATCGTACGAAACAAAGTTTGGTTTTTCTCGTCGCTCGAATACGTTCACGAAGACGCCAGCATCGCCTACAGCCCGGCGAGCCAGAGCCAATTCGACGCGCTCGCCCAGCTTGCGGCGCAGGGCCTGGTGGACGTAAACGGCACCGTGGTCAACTCCATCGCTGTGCCGACGTTTGTGCCGGTTCCGTTCCGCGACTACTTGGGCACCGCTCGATTTGATTGGGCCGAGTCCGTGCGATCGCAATGGTTCTTGCGTGCGGCGATCGACAACTACATCACACGCAACGCCGGGGTGCAGCAGGCCGCTCTGCCTTCGACCGGGGCTGAAGCGCACAACAACTACATGAATCTGGTCCTCAGCAACCAGTTTACCTGGAGCCCTACATGGGTCGGATCCTTTGTGTTCAGCGCCGGCGGATTGCACCTCACCGAAGCCCGTAACTCGAACCTCGGCTTTGCCCTGGCGTTCCCCTTCACGGCTACTTCGGCAACCATATCGGGTCTGGAGACGTTTGGTGACAACCAGTTCATCACACCCATTACTGCGTTCCCCGTGCTGCGCAAGCAGGAGAAATATCAGTTTCGCTACGACGTGACGCATACGGCTGGAGCACACGCATTCCAGTTCGGCGTGAATTTCATCCACGAGCCGGTTCTGGATGGTGCGCTTTCAAGCACTGCCGAGACGCTGGTATCGTTCGGACTGGACCCGGCCGCCTATGCGGCCGACCCCAGCCAGTTCACCACGGACTTGACGGCATGCACGCCAAATCCCTCGCCAAACGTGTCGCCGGGCACAACCTGCGCGGTGGCGCCTGCAAGCAACGGCAGTTTTGCGCAGAACGTGCAGCGGCTCGGCTTATACGCCGAGGACTCCTGGCGAATCACGCCTCGGCTCACGGTGAACTACGGCTTGCGCTATGACCGGAGCTTTGGCCTCTTCACCGCATCCGACCGGAGTCAATTGCAGAATCCGGCTTACATAACGCTTCAGGCCCTGCAAATTCCGCTCATCGAGGGCGCTCCGCATGACTACGATTGGGCTGTCGGGCCGCGGCTGGGGATTGCGTATTCGCCCGGGCAGACTACAAATACCGTGATTCGCGCTGGCGTGGGAATCTACTCGAACGATCTGGCGCAGAATGGCTGGGTGCCGGCGTTACAGGCTGTGAATCAGCCTCTGGCGGGTCCGTGCACTTACGACACAGCAACACAGACCCTGCAAGGTGCCGCATGCCTGCCTCCGGCCGCCTCGACCGGCCCCATCGGTACCATCACCGGAGCCGGGGCCATCATCGCGCCGAGATACAAGACACCGTATGCGGTTCATATTACCGGAGGCGTCCAACACGCCTTCAACTCGAAGTGGATGATGAGCGCCGATTATGTACACGAGCAGGGAAACCACGGCTTTCGGCGCTATCAATATCAAGCGGGCTTCACGCTGTTCTCGCCGCTGTTTTCTCCTGGAAACGGCTGTCCTGCTACCGAGGACGTCATCGACTGCCAGAGAAACAACGTTCCCAACGTGACCGTCTTCCGCTCGGATAATCGCTCGAGCTATAACGCTTTACTGCTGCACCTGCAAGGAAACATGTCGCGGCGGTTCAATCTGATCGCCAATTACACTCTGTCGAGAGGCGCAACCTGGGGCTGCGTGCTCGGCGAGCTTTTCGATTATGTGAACGGCGTATGCAATCCGCTGAAGCCGTTCGGCAAAGGGGATTACGGCCCATCGGGCGAAGACGTCCTGAGCCGTTTCGTTTTGGCCGGAACGCTGAAAATTCCCGGCGGGTTCGAGCTAACTACGCTGACGCAGGCGGAAAGCGCCCGACCGTTTACTTTGACTACCACCGTCCCGGTGACCGGGCTTGGTGATGACTTTGACGACCGCGCGGTGGTGAACGGCGTCCCGACGAGCCTGGATGAATTCAGAGGAACGCCCTACATCCAGGTTGACCTGCGAGTGAGCCGGCCCATCCATTTCCACGAGCGCTGGACGCTGACGCCGTTCATCGAATTCTTCAATCTCTTCAACCGCAACAATCCGGGCGCCAATTACGTTACCAACGTAGCGGCGTTGCCCGTTCCACAATCGCAAGTGGCGGCCGGAAACATCACGGACGTTTGCACGAACCCGGCCTGCACCACAACCGAACCAATCACCAGTCTCAGTCAGTTGCGCGTGGCCGGCGGTGCGCTCGGCGATTTCTTTGGCCCCGGCACCACGGTCGGGATTCCTTTCGCCGCGCAAATCGGCGCCCGCCTCACCTTCTGAACTGCCCGCCGGTTTTTTATGTATGCTATGCACCTGAAGGTTCCTCCGTGTATCGAAGTGAACTAAACCAGGCAGGTCGGTGATTCAATCAGCCGACCTTCGACGCGGATTCCAACTCCTGATTCGCGCAGGCGTGTGGGCGCAGCGCTGGCAGAATTGGCAGGTGCGACCGCAGCTCAGACGTCGAGCGAAACTCCTAGAAACCGAGCCTTCCCCGCCGTCGAAGTGTAAAACCCGAAAATGGCGAGAGCCCCGATGACCGAGAACGCGAAAATTGTCGACCCCGCGTATCAGGCCGAAAGATGCGTGGTCAGAGGAGAAACTTCCAGAAGGTTATTCAAGCAGAGCGCCACCGTAAGTGTCAGGAGCCCGAAACGAGTCAGAATCAGCAACGCCATACCCCAAACGACTACTTCGAAAGCCGTACGCAGAACCGGATGCTCCCCGTTTCCTAATACCGAAAATAAAGAAACGAGCAGGAGCGCCACCAGGACTGCCAGCCACTCCTTGCGCAGCAGTAGCCGGATGAGAAAGAAAACAAAAAAACAAGAAAGTGACAGAGAAACGAAGATCACAATGTTAAGTGGAATGCCGGCGATTATGAAGCGAAGTCCGAACAGCCCCGCATGATAGAAGTCGGCGTCCGGAGACGCGGGCACCCTTCCCATCCAGCCCGGAACATCAGGCGGGCTCTAAGTGAAACAGCAACTTGCGGCTGCGAGCTTTCATCGCAGGCGTACCGCTCCGAGTAGCCTCGCGTAGAATCTCCATTACTCTGGGTCGAATACTTGGGTCGTGCTGCGCCAAGTCGGCCAGCCCCTGTAGAGCGAAGGTCTTGACAATGGAACTGCGGTCTTCCAGATAACTGTTCAACGAAGATATCGCAACTTGCCGTTCGTGGGTGTTCAGCTGAAGCCGGGGAACGATGACTGCCAGATGCCAGCGCAATTCTTGTTGCCGGGCTTCGGTCATCAAGCCTAGCAGTTCGTTCTTGTAGGGCTGGAGGAGCTCACCATATTTTCGAGTGACCTTTTCGGTCGCGTCTGCGGCGCGCATTCGTACGATCGAGTGTGCGGACCACAGACCTGAGATCAGCTTCGGAAAGAGTTCCGGATGGTCGGAAACCATTGCCACGACTTGGTCCGAGCGGCCGATGGTTCGTCCATCGCCTCCTTCCAGCAGAGAAAGGATGTTTCTTCGCGCCATTGATAGGAGCCACTACCACTATGATATACCGCTCAAGGTCCGCAACCCACGCCTGCGAATCGGAGCCGCTCAATCCATTCTGACTGACGTTTATCGGGACTTGAGTCCGATACCTCGGAAACCTTCCTCCTGAATGACATCAGTAACAGTGGCCGACTTCAGAGTGCTAATTCCCCCGCGGAAGCCGATATCTTCCTGTTATTCGACCATCCAGCAGTGGGCTCGATGGCCAAATAACTAAATGATTTTTCAGGCAGCGGCCCTAGTGCTCGCCATAATTCTCATTTCTTCAATCCCGCTTGCCAGTTCAGCACGACGGTGAAAGGAGGCTGCGCAGCGGGATCCGCCGGAACTGGGAATAGAAAACGTCGGCCGTCCGCGGTGATGTCCCCATTGGGGCGACCGGGCTGCGCTGGAGCTTGGAAAAGCTGCTTGGGCGTTCCTGCTTGGAAGGTCGGGCTTAAAGTGACAGCAGCAGCCATCACCTTGCCATCGGGAGTCACGTAGAACAATTCCTTACCGTCGGGACTCCACCTTTGCCGAACGGCGCCGCCATAGGACACCTGCCACTTGCCGCTCGTGCTGAACCCTGCCGCTGAAAAATCGCGCGTGAACTTGCGAACGTAAAGCTCGAAGCGGCCGGATTCGTCAGACCGGTAGGCGATGAAATGCCCATCGGGTGAAAAACGACCGTCAATTTCCCCGAACTCCGTCGTCGGGAAAGGGATTGGTTTGGCGTTACCGCCTATCGGGAGCACCCACAGGCTGAACTTGTTATTCGAGTCAAACGAGGAATACAACAAGAAGTGGCCGTCGGGAGAAACGCTGGTGGGATATTTATTCTCGTTCGAGGTCAGCAGAAGTTCCTCCTCAGTCGCGCCACTCGTGGACTTTTGATAAAGATCGTATACGCCTTTTGGATCGGAAGCGAAGATGATGCGGTTGCCATCAGGAGACCAAACGGGAAACCATGCGCTCGTCGAGCCGAACGTGAATCTGGCACTGGCGCCTCGCGCGAAATCAAAAATCCAGATGATCCAATTCCCAATTACGGGATCGACGCGGCCGATAGCCGCTCGAGATCCGTCAGGCGAGAAGGCTGGTGTGGCGTAATCTCCCCGGTCCTCCACCGTGCCGACCACCTTACCTCCACGGTCAAACCATGTCAGCACAGTGTTGCCCGCTCCTGCCGCCCGATAGACCAGGACGCCGTTGGTCGAAGCCGAAAAGAACCCGTAATCCCGGTAGGAGCCAACCTGTTCGGCGACTGAGACCGGCTCTCCAGTGAGCTGTGGGCGGCTGGCGTCAAACGGCTGAACCTGCAGCTTCGCCTCGCTCATGAAAAGCAATTGCCCCGATTCCGGATTCAAAGAGGGGACATATATCGGCTGGAAGGCAGTGGCGAGAAGCCGCCTAGAATCCTGCGCTTCTGGTTTGACGCTAAGAGAGCCAACGTAGACACCACTGTTTTCCGGTTGAGCCGAACGACGCAGATAAAGGAAATGCCGCCCATCGGGGAGGAACGAAGGGAAGGCGTGGTCGGTTTCGCCGCGCGACGGATCGAGAGTTGTAAGCGGGAACGGCAGCCCGCCGCTGGCTGAAACCCGCATGATGCCACCGGGCAATTGCCCGAAGATAATGACGCCGTCTTTGTTCCATGAACCGCCCACCGCGTTTCCGGCTATGTCGCACAAGGTTTGCGCTGGGCCACCGGAGACGGCGATCTTCTTGAGTTTGCTACCGGCAGCGAACACGATGTAATGGCTATCGGGAGACCAGAAAAATGGTGCGGGATTTGTGGTCGATCCTGAGTCCGGGAGCGGGTGAGCCTCGAGTGAATCCAGCGGCCGTATCCATAGGTGTGGCACGCCGTCCTGGCCCGCCGCGAAAAAGGCGAGTTGGCGGCCGTCGGGCGACACTGCGAAAGAGCCTGTAGGTCCCAGGACAGCCTTCTCTGGCAGCGGGATTTGAAAGCGCACTGCGTCCGCGGCGAACGGCTTCTCGCGGAAGCGGACGAAAACCAAAGCGGCGAGCACTACTACCGCGGCCGCAAACAGCGTCCACGGCAGCGCGGCGCGTGAGAGCGATGCAGAGGCGACAGCACCCGACGATGGCTCTGATGCGCCGGCCAGCACTTCTTCGAGGGAAATGCGCGCCTCGCCAATGTCGCGCAAGCGTTGCTTCGGGTCTTTGTGCAGGCAGCGTTGCAAGAGCACGCGAACCCGCATCGGCGTCTCCGCCGGGAGTTGAGCCCAATTCGGTTCTTCCTTAATGATTGATGCCAGCGTGTCGCTGACCGTCTCGCGCGCAAACGTGCATTTGCCGGTCAGCATTTCAAAGAGCACGCACCCGAAAGCCCAGATGTCGGCTCGACGATCAACGGATTTGCCACGCGCCTGCTCGGGGGACATGTACGCCGCGGTGCCCAGAAGGATGCCCGCCTGCGTGGCCATGTGGCTGATCGTGGGAGAGGTCGATATATCCTGGGAGTGTTCGTCTCCATCCAGAGCCTTCGCCAATCCGAAATCGAGCACTTTCACGGCGTCGTCGTTCCTGACCTTTATGTTCGCGGGCTTCAGGTCGCGATGAACGATGCCGCGCTCATGGGCGTATTCCAAACCTTCGCAAATCTGCTTGGCGATGCGGAGAGCTTCATCACTGGGAACCGGCCCTTGCTTGATGCGATCGGCCAGCGTTGGGCCTTCGACCAACTCCATCACCAGCGCATTGGAGTGATCGGAATCTTCGAGACCATAGATTGCAGCGATGTTTGGATGACTCAACGAAGCAAGGATCTTCGCTTCGCGCTGAAAACGCGCCATGCGGTCGGGATCGCGCGCGAAAGCGTCCGGCAGGACTTTCAGCGCGACGTCGCGGCCAAGCTTAAAATCGCGTGCGCGATAGACTTCACCCATTCCGCCCGCGCCGAGCGGCGTAAGGATCTCATAGTGCCCGAGTCTTGAACCGGAAGCGAACGACATACCTGAACGAGATTATAGCCCCAGGCGACCAAGGGAAGTGTTCTTCAGTTTTTCAGTGGTTTGCCGAAGCTGAGGCGCGGACCTTTCTGGCTACTCTCAAGCGCAACTCGACCAGGTCGCGCTGCGCTTGAATCAACGTCCAAGAAAGACTCTGGGAATCCAGACTCCCTCAGTCTTGCGGGCGGCATGGCAAGGTGCCACTCGAAGCGTAGACAGGTGTATCGATGAGCCGGGTGTGAGCTTCGAAAAACGCAAAATTAGGATGCCGACTCTCTGCTGATAGAGAAAGGCACCACGATAGTTCGCGATAATCGCGAGCGAGCCATCGGTCGTACGTAGTCTTAGACCCCGCGCACGCTGAGAAACAACATGCACGAGAACCGGGAGACCTCTGGAGCGTCTCGACCCGATGGGAACGAGACCGGTCTGCGAAGGCCCAAAGCCATAAGGCGGACGCGCACGCTCTCGAGGAGTCGGACCGCATCATACTATCGACGAACCAGACGAGGAGAAAAGGGCGCGGGCCAAGGAGTACATCGTTTCATTCAACACTCGCCCCGACACAGCGCGGGGAAACCGAGTGCACCAGGGACGGTGCCTGCCGCAAAAGCTAAGAGGTCATATTACGCTCGAAGCCTCAGCAGGGCTCATCACGTCCAAGACACACCTCCAGGAACCATCGGTCTGTTTTTCCAGATTGTCACGCCTCTGCCTTCCTCTGTCAGAGGCTTGCCATCAGGACCATTTACGGATATTCGGTCGGTTCCGGTGGAGTACGCCAAATCGCCCGATTGGGAGACTTCCACTTTCTCAGTCTTCCAGGTGATGGCGAATCCTGGGGTGGCAAACGACTCCGTAACGTATTTACGGACCGCTTCCCTTCCTTCGATCGGTGGCACCCCAGGGACAAGCATGGTCGTATCGTCGGACCAGAACGGGAGCGCGCGATTTAGGTCGTACGAGCCGGCAGCGGCGAGCCGGTCAGCGTCGGTCCTGTGAATGGCTGCTTCCTCAGCCGAAAGGTTTACCTTGCGCGACCCGTCACACCCACCGGCGTCAGCGTCGTCGAAAAGAAATCCTCCGGACTGGCAAGTGTGCCGACCGATGACGAGGCGCCTTCCGCGAACGCCACACTTGCACCGAGGGCCAGCATTGCTGTTAAAAGAAGGCATTTTAGGTTGTTCATCTCGTTTTTCTCTCTGATTGCGTTGTAGATTCGGTTCTTCCTGCTATCCCTTCCCCTGTCCAACCAACAACGAGTTCTACGGGTCGGGGTCAAGCTGCGAACGGTTGGCTAAGTCCCGGCCGAGAAAAAGCCGCGGATGCTTGCGCTTTGCAATATGTGCCCCTCGCGTCCAGCCTCAATCAGCTTGTGGAACAAAATCTCGCCGTCGGGCGGAAAATCGGCCGATCCCTTTGGTAAAGTCAGTTCCACGTCGAGTGCATACACGGTAAGAACATACTCGTGCGTTGCGGGAGTCAAATTCGTTGGCGGGCATGGACCGTCGTATTGCTCGCCGAGGCCGAAGTCGTTGTCCACTTGCTGGCCAAACGGGCTCCCAGCCATGCCGGCGGTGCCTTGCGGAAGTCCGGTCGCCTCCGGGGAAATGTTGTACATCCCCCAGTGCGTGAAACCATCTGTATGATCGAACAGGATTACGACAAAACTCCGCGTGCCGCGCATCGGACGCGTCCACGACATTTGAGGTGATTCGTCTCCGCCGATCCCGCCGTTATTATTGATATCCGGCGCGCAACCGCTCTCGTTGAGAGCCATGCTTAGCGGCAGTTTTCCGCCGTCTCTAAAGGTGGTGCTGGTCAGCACAAACGGTTCTTCCTTCTCGTTCTGATTCACCTGATTTTCTTGCCCGCCCAGCTGCAACGGAATTGTCAGCGCAACAAGCAATGCCATCGCGATGAACTGCACAAGTGATTTTGATTTCATATTTCTCTCCTTGCTCTCTCGTTTTCATTGCATAGAAATTCTGCAGGGCCCGAAGCTAAGCGCTCGACGATGGAAATGGCAATGACAGGACCTGTCAGATTCTTCTTAGAATCGTGTTAGAGCCTATCCTATTGAATCGTGGCCCCTTAGTTCCGGCTGGATCGCGCTCGGCTTTTGGCAGCAAAGCTATTGTGGCGGATGGTACAATCCCCGCACGCAGGGCCTTCTGGAGTATTCATGATGTCTTCGGCCCCCACCCCTTCCGTGATTTGTTTCGGCGCCTTCGAACTGGACGCCGCAAACGGCGAGTTGCGCAAAGCCGGTGTGTGCCTGAAGATTCATCCGCAACCCTTCCGAGTCCTGATGCTTCTCGCAGAGCGGCCTGGGCAAATCGTCACCCGCAACGAAATTCAGCATTGCCTCTGGAGCGACAGCACGTTCGTGGATTACGAGCGGGGCATCAATTTCTGCATCAATCAGATCCGTGGCACGCTGGGAGACGATGCCGATACCCCGCGGTACATTGAAACGCTGCCGCGCCGGGGATATCGCTTTATCGCTTCAGTCTCTCTTGGCTCTGCCAGACGCCCAGTTCTAGTTCCGCATGTTCCAGTGCGAGGTGATTCGCGGCGCATGGCCACCGGGAATGGCAAAGAACTCGCTGCCATTGACGACGACCAGGCCTCCGTACCGCAAAATTCCAACTCGCTGCGGAAACGCGTGTTGCTGGGAACCGCGCTCGCGATTTTTGTCCTCGCCCTCGGCTTGGGATGGCGCTGGTTTAGACATCACTACAGCGCTCCAAGCGCGACGCTCAGTGAGCGGCAGTTAACTCGCAATCCCCCTGAAAACCGCAACCTAGGCGGTGCAATTTCGCCTGACGGCAAGCATCTTGCCTTCATAGACATGAAAGGTCTTCATTTGCTCGCGATAGATACGGGTGAACTCCATGACATTGCGCTGCCGGAAGAAATCGTAAGTAAACTCTGGGTCCTTCAATGGTTCTCGGACGGGGAGAACCTTCTGCTGAGGACCGGAACTGAGGCGGAAGGCAACGTGCTTTGGCTGGCTTCTGTTTTTGGTGGTAATCCACGCAAGCTGCGCGCACAGGCGTGGCCGGCCGCGACCTCTCCCGAAAGTTCGTCGCTCGCCTTTATCAGCGGCCAGCACAATGAACTCTGGGTGATGGACTCGAGCGGAGATAATCTGAAGAAAGTCCTTACGAGCGATGGTCAGTTGGGCAATGTGGCGTGGTCTCCCACCGCCCGGCGGCTCGCTTTCATAAGAAATCTAAACTCAAATGAAAATCAAAGAAAGCGCAGTATCGAAACAGTCTCCCTGGATGGCGGACCTTCGAGTGTTGTCTTCACGGACTCCCACCTTGGCCGCGAAGTCTTGTACTGGATGCGCGACGGGCGGTTGATCTTTTCGCGCGATGAGCCGCTTCAAATCGAAGCAGCTAATCTCTGGCAGATCGCGGTCGATCCGAAAACCGGAAATCCTGCGGGCGAGCCTGCAAAAATTACGAATTGGTATGGGGTCCAGCCCTTAGATGTTTCCGTCAGCAAGGATGGCAACCGTCTGGTTGTCGACAAGTTTCAGAATCGGAACGACGTGTACATTGGCGACCTCAGTGATACCGGCACTCGCCTGGACTCTCCCAGGCGATTGACCTTCAGCGAGAGCCGCGACGTTCCCAGCACGTGGACTCGCGACAGCAAGGCTGTCCTGTTTTCTTCGAACCGAACCGGAAGAAGCCAGATATTTACCCAACAGCTCGGAAAGGACGGTCCCGATCTGCTTGTTCCCGCCTCGGACGAACAGACCGGTGCGCAGCCGACTCCCGACGGCCGCTGGATCCTCTATTACTCAACTCAGTACGCTGAGACCGACTCACTACCGGCGACCCGGTTGATGCGAGTGGCCACCTCCGGAGCAGTGTCCGAGCAGGTTCTACACGCGCAAGGTTCCCCCGGGTTGGCCACATTTATTTTTGATTGTCCTACGCAACCTTCCGGTTCGTGCGTCATCAGCCGCTTCGATCAAGGCCGGTTAGTCTTTTACGCCTTGGATCCCATTCAAGGCCAGGGCCGGGAAGTCGCCAGAACCCAGTTTGAGCCGAAGAACGTCGAAAACTGGTCCATCTCACCGGATGGATCGTGTATCGCGGTCGTGAATGTGAATCAGCACGGCAAGCAGATCTCTATTCTGGAGTTAGATGGCTCCGGACGCGGGCTTCCGGAACGTGAGATCCCGCTGCCTCCGGAGTGGCGTGTTTTTTCCTTCGGCTGGGCAAGACAAGGCAATGGATTTTTTGCGACGGTCGCAGCGCCCCACTATCAAATCGTCCGAATTGGTCTCGATGGGAAAACCAGCGTGCTTCTGGATCGCGCGAGGGATACATGGCTAGGCGACGTCGCCGCATCGGCGGACGGGCTCCATCTCGCTTTTAACCAGCAAACTTTCGAGGCAAATGTGTGGCTGCTGGAGAAATTCTAAAGACGCGCGAACTGCCGAAGCGTTCGGACCAGAGCATGGACACTTTCGCGCGGCCTCAATATCTCGGCCTTTCCGCCGCGGGGCTGGAAAAACTGAATGCTCAAGGCTAAGGATTTCCCTGGAGCTGCGGATCCGTTAAGTTCCCCGCCGGCCTGAATCGGTACGGCGCCGGCTGGAACGGGTGGACCACGGAATGCAGCGCAAATATTCGCTGCGGCCCGACTACATACGAGGTGGATGCGACGGTTGCCGGTTGATGATCACGTGCGTACGTTCGCGCGTCAGGCGGATGTGGCATTGCAGCGGGTCTGGACCGACCCTACAGGTAGCATACCTAACTTGGATCCATGCGACCTGGTCCTGACCAACGATCATCCACGCCGTGGCATTTGTTGCATGGTTGGTTTGTTCCAGGTAATAGGCGGCGTCCAGGTCAATGTCGGCGGCGTCCGCGTTCATCTGTTCGCAACCATCCCTAGGAGGCGCGGCCGTATTGTTCACGAGCGCGCAATAGTCTTCGTCGTGCTCCAGCAAGATTTTTTCGTTGGAGCCAGTTATGAAATAACGCGTCGTAACGGGCGGTACACGAGAATCAGCGGACCACTGGCTCAAGTCTTGGGCGAAAGCCGTGGGAAGCTGGCTCATCCTGAGGAATTTTTCCTTCACTTGTTTGGAAAAAATCGTGACTGTCGGTGTAGGTTCGCCATTCGTCGGATGGAAATAGAACCCGCCTAGGGCGATGCCATCCTGTCTGTCGATCCACATGAAACCCCTGCCCGAGAGGTACGGTCCGCTGCGGCCCGATATCATCACATATCGCCCATAGCGAATTCGAACCGGCAGCGGCGAACCTGCCAGCACTTTTTCGAGCGCGTCGGCAAGCGGCATGTCCCAGCCGTAGTGAAACATGCAATCGGGGATCACACTGTGCACTAGTTTGCGGTACTGCTTGTCTCGAACGACGTCGTTGGATGCTGACGCCGCGAACAGGTTTAGAAATGCGAGTTGATCGCTGGGAATCGGTTTCCGAAAGATGGCCTTATCGTAATTCGGTGCCGGGTTCTGCGGGTCCTGCGAGTGCGCGTCTTGAGGTTGGGGCTTTGGGGACTGGGGTGCTGGCCCACCATCTTGCGCGTTCCTCGATTCGTGACCAGCAGCATTGAGCCGGCGAACGCCAGCCGCCATCAGCAATAGCACCGCGAATGCTAGAACGTACGAGACCTTTGTGTCACGCAAAAACGGGCGAAAGAACCGCATGTTGCACCTCTCGGCCTCTGTCTAAGTCGGACCCGCCAATTTGACCTAAGGTTCGCATATCATACATCCGTGGCACCTCGCCGCCGAACACCTTCAAGAGACGAACGAACGCCAGATCCACGTGCAGAGCTGCGATGGACGCCGCCGTGAACGGGTGCAAGACAAATCGTGGCAGAGGAAACACGAAGTTACGTTGCACCGCGTAGCACCTTTTATTTGGGAGGAGCGAAAAGCTCCACAGTCGCAAACGGCTCAGCAGACTCAATTCCCCAATCTCACGTTCGGCTTCCGCGCCTCACTGTAAGGGAAATGATAGCTTCAGGCCCATATTTCGAGGGAAAGAAGTCAATGTGTCCGTGAGCCGCGATAGTGCCACTTTGCAACGGCCAACGAAATTTTCCGGCAAAGCCTTGCGTAGTATGAACGGGCGGCGGATGCAGCCTGTTTGTGCGGTCAAAGCGCTCAAGAAAGGAGACGATTGTGGACAACAACACCATCGGTCTGCCATCGGTGATTATTGGACCCAAGGGATTGCGCGCAGGATGGCGGCTGCTGATTTTCCTGCTGATGTTAGTTGCGATGGGCGCGGTAGTGCGTGCGATTATTGTCCGATTTCTGATCCCGGCGGGATTTGCGCCCGAGAAGTTCACGCCCTCGAGTGTCGCCGTGCCGGATGCTTTTTTCGTATCCATCGTTGCGGTGGCTGCATGGGTCATGAGTAAAATCGAAGGACGCAAGATCGGTCAGTATGGGCTACCTTTGAAACAAGGACTGATGAAGCAGCTGTGGTTGGGTCTATGGATCGGCTTTCTTGCCAGCAGCGCAACCGTGCTAATCATTTACCTGCTCCGTGGGCTTCAGATCGCGAGCCCTACGATTCATGGCACGACGATTCTGATGTCGGCGGCTGCGTGGGGCGGGGCATTCCTATTATCAGCCATAGCGGAGGAGTTTCTGTTTCGCGGGTATACGCAGTTCACGCTGACGACTGGTATCGGTTTTTGGCCCGCAGCAGCGGTGCTCTCAGCTCTCTTCGGGTTGACTCACCTGAGCAATAAAGGAGAAACCATATTCGGTGCGCTGTCGGTCGTGTCGTTTGGATTGTTGTTGTGTTTGTTTCTACGGCGAACCGGAACTCTATGGTGCGCGGTGGGCTTTCACCTCGCCTACGACTGGAGTCAGACATTCTTTTATGGGGTCCCCAACAGCGGATTTACCCCGTCGCGCAACCTCTTCCTTGTGACTTTGAACGGGCCACAGTGGCTGACGGGTGGAACGGTGGGTCCCGAAGCGAGCGTGATTTGTCCGCTCGTCTTGGCCGTTGTGGCGATATTGTTCAGCCTGAGACATCGGGAAGCGCGATATCAGGAATGATGATTGCCGCTGGCCAAAACGAGCGTTCGGTCTAAAGCCCAAACGGGATCTTTAGGCTTCGTCAGTCGCCCGAGCCCTTCACCTCACGGTGCTTGATCTCAATTGGAGAGGGGAACGAAGATATCCCGGCACCGCTCCCGATGAGCCAGTAGTTGCCGGGTCTTACTTCAGGATTAGGCCTGAAGTCCACAGTTTCGATTCCGTCTTGACCCAACGCAATCTTGCTCCAGTTCGACTTCCGGGCGTAGGAGGACGTTCCCGTGCGAGTCCACCATGCGAATGATGGGATAGTTGGAGTCCATCTGGTCGTCGTCGCCGTAGGTAGCGCCCGACGATTGCCCGCCGAGCTGCAGGCCGGTGAGCCGGAACTCCAAGATCGGTACCGCATGCGGAGTTCCTGGCGTCCGGTGCTGGGAGCACGATTCTAGACTTTATCCGGTTACGCGACGTGGCGGCTGGGACCTGAACCTGCGGGCGCGCCACGACCAAATGCAGAAGAGCGCGAGCAGGAACGCAGCGGCGGCGAGATACAGCAGATTCGAGCCGATCCAAAGCGCGATGCTCAGAGCCATCACGTGCCGCTTGGCGCGTGAGACCGACGCCGCCGGAATGACCACGAATCTGCCCCAATCCATGGTCTCCAGCCGCGGTAGAAACCCCTGGCGCACGCAGCCCTCAAGGTTATAGACGCCGATGTGATGCGCGAAATGGCTCGCAACAATCAAGTCGCTAGAGAACTCGTCCCAATCCAGCGGCCCGATGCCGGAACCAGCGGGAGGCGGCCCGTCGGTGACGCCGACGATGATGCCTTGCGTGTAGGGGCCGAGATCCCAGATGATGGCCGATCCCACGGGACGCGCATAACTGGTATAGATCATCACGTCGTTTTCGTTTCCGCGCACGTCGACAGTGCCGAGCAGGCGGTCGAGAAGCGTGGTGTGAAGATTGCGCTCAACTGGACCGTACGGCATGGTATAGGTTTCCACCAGGTATCCCTGCGACTGAATCTGACCGATCAGTGTGGAATATGCCTCTTGCGCACGCTCAATGCGCTTGCCGTCGAGGCTGTTGCGGAGGAGCGTCGTGACCAGGAGCCAACGGTGTTTCTTGAGCGCCGCAAGCTCGCCGAAGTTGGGCTCAATGTCGAGGCCGACGGCGTCCCAGCGCAGGCCGTTCTCATGGGTCCATTTTTCGAAGGCGGCGATTTGGGCTGGAGCCTCGGTTGCGTCATCGGCATTGAAATAGGGCCCGTCTTTTGTCTGCAGCATCACCCCTGCGATCACGGGAATCTGCTGCTGGTTGAGGAAGCGCACCACCTGGGCGCGTTCCGGCGAGAAATCAGCGATGGCGACAGCCACCTGCGCATGCAGATCGTGGAGCGCAGCAATCACATCGTGATCGGCGAACAAGGCCTGCATCGGCGCAATTCCCTGGTCGCAACAGGCAAAGCCCAGTTGGGGTTGAACGCCGGCCCCCTGGAGACGAATTGCGGCAGGCGTGGCTGCAGTCGCTGCCGGAGCCGCAACCATAAAGAGGCACGCGAAGAGCGCGACGCAGGAAGCTGCGGGACGATTTGGCGTGGATGGTGCGGGCGACAACATCACAGATCCTCTTGCACGCCGGCACGCTGGGGCTTGCCGTACAAGCTTGGGTAGCCGGTGCACTGCTGATTCTCGGCGCGGGCGATGCCGGTACTCCCTATGTTACCGTTTGATGGAATTATCAACCTAGAGGGCCTCAGTTTCTTCAACGCTTAGATGCTGTGCCAGCCCACCATCTACCGAGGGTGTGTCGCCGGAGTATCGCCGCTCGCGATTTTTTTGCAGCGAGCGGTCAACGATCTCAGTACTCCACATGTCCGACAAGCGCGATAAGCTAAACGTCCAGGCGGTTCGCGGCAGCGACACGGCCCAGGTATAGACCAGAATCTTTCACAGTTCGCTTCTGATTGCGGAAATCCACGTAAGTGAGACCGTAGCGCTGGCTGTATCCGTCATTCCATTCGAAGTTGTCGAGCAAGCTCCACGCGTGAAAAGAGCGGACGTGTGCGCCATCGGCGATTGCGCGGGCGAGCTCCGCAAGTTCGTCGCGGAAAAATTGGGTGCGCCGAACATCAGGTACGTGGCCATTTTCCTTTTCGTACGGCGCGTCGCCATAGCTGCAACCACTCTCGGTGATCTCAATAATGGGGTGATTGTACTGGCGCGTGATCTGCATAACCAAGTCATACATGCCATGAGGCCAGATCTCTAGGCCTGCATCAGTCAAGGGCCCTTCGGTCGGCATCACCGCGCTGAACTGAGTGTAAGAATCGCGCCCGCCCGCGGTGTCTTCGATCTCGGTGCCAAAACTGGCAGGCCCCGCGGGATGAGTCGAGCCACTAGTATCGGACACGATGCGGCGCGTGTAGTAATGGAAGCCGATCCAGTCCAGTGGCACTTTCATGGTGTATGCGTCGCCTGCCTGGAATCCCATTGCCTCAAACGGCGTCTCAACGGCAAAAGCCTTTGGATATTCACCGTACATCGCTGCGTCAAGGAAAAAGACGTTGTTCATGGCGTGATAGCGCGCAGCGGCTGCGGAATCAGCTGCACTATTGGTTTTTGGATATGCGGGAGCCATTCCATAAGCGCTCCCGACCGTGGCCCTCGATGATGCGGCCTTAATGGCACGGAATGCTTTGCCCTGGGCCAGGCTGACGGTGTGCGCCGCTTTCAGGAAATCCGTATACTTGCTGCGGCCAGGAGGGAACACACCAACTCCGTAACCGAGATACGTGAAGCTCCAAGGCATGTTGAAGGGCGCCCATACCGTGACGCGATCTCCCAGGCTCTTGGCCAAATGCTCCGCGTAGTCCGCGAAATAATCGGCGAGATCGCGGTTGGGCCATCCGCCTCGGTCTTCCAACGCTTGCGGCAAATCCCAGTGGTACATTGTGCAAAACGGACGAATGCCGGCTTCGAGCAGTGTGTCGAGGAAGCGTTTGTAGTGATCGATACCTTTCGGGTTCGGAGCGCCCGTACCGTTAGGCTGAATGCGCGGCCATGAAATCGAAAAGCGATAGCTTTTCAGATTTAAACTTTTCAGCAGGGCGATGTCCTGCGGATAGAGGTGATAGGCGTCGCATGCGACGTCGCCTGTGCCACCGCCTCTAATTTTTCCTACCGTATGCGTGTAGCGATCCCAAATGGATTCGCCCTTGCCATCCTCGTTCCACGCGCCTTCCACCTGATAAGAAGCGGTGGCCATTCCCCAAAGAAAGCCGTCGGGAAAACGAGCTCTGGCAATGTCTGCCGGAGGAACAGCACCCGGCGCCTGTTGCTGGTGCGTGGAAGCCAAAACGGCAAAATTGCGCGGCGCAAACAGCGCACTGCTCGCACAAAGAAGGGAGCTGCTTAGAAACTTACGGCGGTCCATCTCGATTCGAGGCTCCTCAGTGTTGGTATAACATCCTGCGCGTGTCATCTTTCGGCACTGGAATCGTGAGTTTTCCGCCACACTTGCACGTTACTTCCAGAGCCTTAATGTCCTTGAAATCGACGGTCAATAAGTGTCTTTGCGTCACGTCGTCTCCTCAAACCCGCGCTCCGCAAGCGCGATTAGGTGGCCGAATGCGGCACCAGATGGAATAGGCGCGCTCGGGTCCGCTAAAATATGGACCTGTTGATTACGATTTATTTTCACCTCCGCCGATGGCTTCGGTGGGGCGATTCATGAACCGAATTGGTCAGTCTCGATTCGTTCTTGAGTCCGATCCATTCTGCCCGTCTTGCAGGTTTTCAGCAAAAACCAGATTCGCTGTGGTGTTCGAGGAGGCAAATCAGTCCGTACTTCCTCAGCCTCCGTTGCCAGACGCTTAGAGTCATCCTCATCGGGTTCTGGTGCAACCAGCACCGCAGAGACCGCCGGTGGTGCGGCGACAGGAATCGTGCGTCAGAAAAAAAGCGGCTCGCGAAGAGCCGCCTTTTCCAAAGTGGGGACGGTCCGGTTAGAAGATGAACTTGCCCGTGATTTGGGCAATTCTCTGATCTGTGGCAGCGGCCGCGAACGCTCCGTAGGGCGACGTCGGCGCTGTCTGGGTAAAAGCCACCTGGCCAAAGAAGGGCGCATTGGTGTTCGGATAGGGTGCCCCATAATTTGCATGGTTGAACCAGTTGTAGGCATTAAAACCAATCTGGAACGTCATACGCTCGGTGATTGCAATATTCTTCTTTACGCTCAAGTCACCGCCCAGGAATCCTGGCCCACGAAATGCGTTACGGCCGACATCACCCATAAAGTCCGTGCTGGTGGCAAAGTCCGCCGGCGAGAAGCACCCAACCAGCACACAGGCCCGCCCGTTGGTGAAGTTCCTCTGCGTGAAGGTCGGAAGCGGCTGCGCAAGGATCGTTGCACCAAATGAACTTGTACCTCCAAGGTTGTTGCCCACCAGCCCGGCAGTCGCTCCGCCATCGATGATGCTGAACGGGAATCCGCTCCGGTAGAACATTGTGCCGGAAATCACCCAGCCACCGATGGCTGCATTCACCAATCGCTTCTCGCTCTTGAACGGCAGTTGGTAGACGTAGCTGCCCGATATCTGGTGCCGTGCATCGTTATCTCCTGAGGCATATTGCGAGTGCAGATTGAAAGGATTGACCTGCGTCAGGATGCTGGTAATGAGGCTGAAGGGCTCTTCTGGCACGTTCGAGAGCTCGTCGAGCGCATGAGAGTACGTATAGTTAAGGCGGCCGGTCAATCCATGCCACTCGTTTTCCTGGATGGAGAACGTAACGCCGTCATAGTTCGATACTGCCCCGCTATACAGATAATCCACGCGGCCGACACGCGGGTCTGGCGCGCTTGCCGGAAGGCTGCCAAAACCGAAGCCGTTCAAGGTGGGATTCAAAACTAAACCGTCATATCCATGGTTGCCCACGTAATTGGCCGAGACGACGGTGCGCGCTCCGAACGTATGCTGTAGTTCAAGATTCCACTCAACATACTTCGGATTCTGTAAATTGCGGCTGACGTCATTCAGGTTTGGAACGGAAAGGGCGCCTTGCGCGTTGAGGCAACCTCCAAACGGTTGAGCGGCGCCAGCGTAGCCACCGCCGCTAGAACCGCCAGTCGTCAAACTTCCGCCGCTATTGTAATTCGACAAAAAGGCGCCATTGCACTGCGTCACCAGGTTCACGCCGCTGCCCGGAAATGCAGTGGATCCCGGGGACGCCAAGTCGAACGCCACGCTTCCCGTCGGCACGTTGAACAAATTCACCTGCGGGAAATTCGTATCAAACAGGCTCAAAAGGCCGCCGGGGTAAAGGTCGGTGAAGAGACCCACGCCCGCGCGAATGACAGTATTTTGACCAATTGGGCTCCAGGCGAGGCCGAACCTTGGCTCGAAGACAACCTTCTCGATACCCGGAATTACCGTTTTGTTGCCGGTTGTGAACGATTCATCGTAGGGAATCGTCGCTCCGTGCGGCAAGTCGTTAAACGGGGTAACGGGCAGGCTCGCGCAACTGGACTGACACACGCCACCTGAGTTGCGGTCGGCCCTCAAGGTCATCGTCAACTTTAGCCTAGAGTTGACACGATACTCGTCCTGGAAGTAGAAGCCGACGCTATAGTAGGCGACGGGTTGTTTGATCTGGGAGGCAAAGTTGTAAAGTACGCTGCCGCAGCCAGCCTGATTATTAGTTGGTGGGTTGGCGCTGCAGCCTGCGGGAGCAACTTGATTATTCGCAAAACCAAACAAGGTGACGTCAACCTCGGGATACAGCGTATTTTCCGCCGCGGTATAGTCCGAGACGTCGTCTCTCCGGAAGTTCACACCCATCTTGAAATTGTGGTTTCCTCGCGTCACCGACAAGTCGTCCACCAACTGCCACTGCTCTACATGGCGGCCTTCCGGGAATTGGAAACCTGCGGCGAATCCGTTGGGATTGCCAGATCCGGTGCCAAGTGGAGTCAATGCACCATCCACTAGAAATTCAAGGTTGCCCGGAAAAAGGCCCAGCGCCGAAGACGGATTCAAATTGCCGAAAACCGCCGCGTAGTACAGGTCGGAGAAGATGAAGTTGTTCACAACTGTCGGTGAGAAGATGTGTGTGTAATTCAACTGGCCTTCGTTCTGAGGCTGAGTGCTCGAATTGTTAAACACGGGGTTAATCGGGTCGGTGTAGGTTGGCTGTACTCCCCGATCAAATCTGACCCGCCCGAAAATCTTGTCGTTTTCCCCTAAATTGTAGTCCACCCGTCCGCTAAGCAACCATTCCTTGTTTCCGCTGGATACGGACTCCGTAAAGCTCTCGGTGCAGGCGCCGCCTGTGGCCCCTGGCGCAGTTACAAATCCCGGGCAGCTGTTGGCATTTGGTTTGGCGTTGCCGATCCCGGGTGCGCCGTTGTATAGCTTGAAGACATTCGCATAAAACGCCTGCGTGGCCGGATCCCCAGGAACATTACCCTGCACGAAGTTTTCAAACGCTGGCGTGGGTACGCTGACGTTCTGAATTGAACCAAAGATGTAGCGAATTCCTTCCGTATTCACGAAGAAGTACGCTTTGTCTTTCTTTATGGGACCGCCGAGGGCTGCCGCCCACTGGTTGTTGTTTTCAAATGGTCTCGAATTAGGCAAGCCTTCGCTAAGTTCGGTGGCTTTGTTAATCGGGTCGTTGGCAGTGAGCGCCCGGCCCGTCCAGTTGTAAACTGCGTCGCCGTGAAAAGCGTTGCTGCCAGATTTCGTGCTGTAATCGATTTGAGCTCCGGCCTGACGGCCGTATTGTCCGGTGTAACCGTTGCTCACCACCGCAACTTCCTGAAGTTCATTGCCGCCGAGCAGCAAGTTGCTCGAACCTGAATTGTTTAGGTTCAAGAACGCATCGTTGTAGTCATTGCCATTGACCGTGAAAAGGTTTGAGGTGCCCGGCAGACCAAACGCACTGAAGTTGCCATAGCCGCCGCCCGTCGAGTTGTTCATGGTGATGCCCGGCGCGGTCTGGGCGACGTAGGTAATGTCGCCGCCGGGATTCGGGATATTCTGAATCTGGTTCGTATCGAAATTCGAGGAGATGTTCGCGTCTTCGGTTTGCAGCAATGCGCCTTGCTCCGTGACCGTAACGGTTTCCGAAATAGCCCCAACTTCCAGTTTGACGTTGGCCAGCGCGGTTTGCCCGAGAAGAACTTCGACTGTCTCAGTCACCTGCTTAAAGCCAGTTTGCGACACCGATACGACGTATATACCCGGCTTAAGTAGCGTGAATTGATAGGCACCGTTCGACCCTGTAGTCGCAGACTGGATCTCGCTTGTGGACTGGTTTTTCAAGTTCACCCCGGCACCCGCAATTACCGAACCGGAAGGATCGGTGACAATTCCAGTGAGTCCCCCTGTTATCACGCTCTGCGCCGACAGCAGAGTCGGCAACAAGAGCAGCAAAGCTATAAACGAAACGGCGGCTCGGAAGTACTTGTCAAATCGTAATCGCATTTTTCACATCCAGTCTGCTGTCAAATTTTCGGAGGCCGCTCATCGATGAGCTAACCTCACACGCCAACGCATACAGCACCTTCGTCTCCGTTCTTTGCGCCATATAAGTTGTTTGCTAAGGGTCAGTTACAAAAATGCGGAAGGAGAAGATATATTTAACTCTCTAGAAAATGGTGGGCACATCCAATTACTTGGAAGGATACCTGAGTGAAATAACGGCGCTGCGTGCTATCGAGGCCGGAGCGCTCGATTACCTGTTGCTTTGCCATCGGTTCGGTACTCGCTGCGAAGCATGGACAAAAACGGTCGGTGTTTCGCGATCAGTACACGGTTTAACGGCTCTCACGTTGACGCGAAAATCGCGCCGACACGAGAGCCGTCAGGATCAAGCAGCCGAAACCAACAGTTCAGTCCGACCCCTCTCGCCGCGGCGTCCGGATATATCCGTGCGCAACATTCGCGGAGTCCAAATAGAATCCGACGATGATGCCGCTCGCATTGATCCCTCCCGCGTTGCTATAGGTGGCTCCAGGGGGGTCGAAGCCCGTGTACCTGCCGTCGCTCAGCAGAAACGAGTGGGTGACGTTTGAAGTATCCGTGTAAAAACCGACGATCTCCCCCTGCGGATTAATTCCTCCATTGAACGTAAGTATGGCGCCCGGAAAATCGTTCGAAGTGAAGTTCCCATGGCAGAGCTGGTAGCCGTGAGTCATTCCACCACTATCTGTGTAAGTACCCACGACTGTGCCGAATGCGTTCACGCCGCTGGCAAAGCTACTAACCGCCCCGAATGGATTGAAGCTTGTGATCTCACCGCGCCTGGATACAGTGAAGCTCTTGTAAGGGGGTGCCTCGCACGTAGGGTCTTCCAGACAGGTGAATCCTGTCATTTCGCCCCAGGAATTGACGCTGGAAAGAGCCGTGGCCAGCGCGCCGGGAACGTCAAAAGTAGTGTAGTGGCCCTTATACAAAATGAAGCCGTGGGTCACATTGCCGGCGTCGAGGAAATTGCCCACGACCACGTCCTCCGCGTCGACGTAATTGGGAGAAGTCAACGTGGATCCTGGCGGATCGATTACTGTAAACCCGCCCGCCGCTGTCAAAATGAGACCATGTTGAAAACCAGCTGTGACCTCAATACCGACGCTCGTACCTTGCGGATTGGGCCCGCCGATTAGAAGGGTTGCAGTTGCGCCGGGATAGTCGACCGTCTTATAGGTTTGCGCCGACACGGACATTGTTGCAAACGCGAAACCAATTGCACACATCGCCAGAAATCGAAATACTTTGTTCATGGAATCCTCCTGATTTTCGAGCAAGAACTCTCGAGGAAAGTAACCTGAGCGAACTCAACCAGTTCGGCCTTATCTGCAACGAGAGGCACTTTTGCGATGGATCGAGGGATTTGAGCGCCGAACTGCTGCCGCGGGTACGCACTCCTGGGCTAGAATACGGATCATGCTGAAGCGCGACGACCTCGGTTTTCCCACCTTCTGGCCGCTCCAGCTCGTCGGATGGTGCTGTTACTGTGGGTTGGTTTTTGTTTCTATACTTCCTTCGCTCAAGCAGCCGGGATTGCTGCGCGGCAGTAGCGTATTTATTCTTTCGATGTTCATGGCCAGCTGCCTACTGCGTCCGGTTTGCCGATCCCTGATAAGCCGTTCGTTCTCATGGATCGCTTTGGAGATGCGAGCACTTGCCTGGTCCCTGGTCGCGGGCGCCATTACCGCTTATATTGCTGAACTGTTGGCATTTGGTATTCGCCCGCTGGATTGGGCAGATTGGCTTGTGACTTTTACACAGGCCATTTTCACTCTCTTCTTGTGGTGCAGCCTGTACTTCAGCATCAAGCTATGGCGGCAATCGGCACGGGAAAAGGAAAGACTGCTCCGCGCCGAGTCTGAAGTGCGGGACGCACGGTTGAACGCTCTGCGGTACCAGCTCAATCCACATTTCCTGTTTAATTCTTTGAACGCCGTGTCCACGCTCGTCTTGGAAGGGAATGCTCCGGCCGCCACCCGCATGCTGGCGCAGATTGGCGAGTTTCTCAGAACAATCCTGGACCGTGAAGCCATGCTGGAAACACCGCTTGCGCAGGAGATTGCTTTTACCGAGCAGTACTTGGCGGTCGAGCAGACCAGACTCGGAGGCCGGCTGCAGATTGACGTCAGCATCTCTCCAGAAACCTTGGGGGCTCTGGTGCCCAGTATGTTGTTACAGCCATTGGTGGAGAATGCCGTGAGACACGGCGTGGCGCCGCTGGTGGAGGGTGGAACGATTCGAATTCAGACCAGACTTCACGCCGGCCAATTGCAGATCAGCATCCAAAACTCCGCAACTTCCCGAGCTGGGGCCGAACCCGCGAATAAAGCGGCCCACGGTATCGGGCTCACCAATACCGAGGAACGTCTAAAGACTCTCTACGGCACTGATTATAAGTTTGCGCTGCAATACGAGTCAGCAGGCGGCTGCGAGGTCATTGTGGAATTGCCTTTCCGAAAAACGAAACAGCAGCGAGAGCTAGCAGCGTGCGCGCGCTGATTGTCGATGACGAGCCACTGGCCCGGCGCGGCGTCGCTCTACGCCTACATAAGTTCTCGGACATCGAGGTCGTCGGTGAATGTGGAGATGGTTTATCCGCGACGCAGAAAATCCTCGAACTCTCGCCTGATGTTGTTTTTCTCGATGTTCAAATGCCCGGCATGAACGGTTTCGAGGTTCTCCGGTCTTTGCCCGAGGAGAATCTACCCGGGGTGATCTTCCTGACGGCTTACCAACGACATGCCTTGCAGGCATTCGAAGTCCACGCCCTAGATTATCTGCTCAAACCCGTGGATGACGAGCGCTTTGCCGCTGCCATAGATCGGGCTCGAAGGCTTATGGATTCGGCGTCGAAGACCCGAATGGCCGAGGGTATCCTGGCGATGCTTGGACGGACGTCGGAGAAATATACGTCACGCTTTATAGTTCGGATGGGTTCACGAATTCAGATCGTGGTAGCGGACGACACCGACTGGATCAGCGCAGCCGGAGACTATGCGGAACTGCATGTTCGCGGCCGCGCCCATCTCTTGCGCGAAACGATGAATTCACTTCAACAGAAGCTAGACCCGGCAAAGTTCGTCCGTATACACCGTTCTCGGATAGTACGAACGGGCTGCATTGTGGAGTTGCGCGGTATTGATAACCGGGAATATGTCGTGAAGCTCTCCGACGGGTCGGAACACCGTTCCAGCCGTACCTACGCCGATCGCCTCGAAGAGTGGCTGAACTCCGGGGATGTCGAATGAGAACCAGCTTGTCGTTAGGAAAAAGGCGTTCCCGGAATGCTCATCGCTAATTGAGGGCGTGTAGTCAGCCGCTCGGAAGTGATCCTTGGAATCGTGTACCTGAGTTGACGGCGGCCTAAGTCCTCTCATCGCTCCGATCTGCAAAGGATACAACGAATAGACCCTTCTGGTAGACTTTTTGCAACTTGTGGCGGGAGGCTCACGCGATGCAGACTCAGATCTCTCCCATGTTGGCGGTCAGCGATGGGAACGCTGCGGTTGCCTTCTACAAGGTGGCGTTTGGTGCAAAGCTTCTGTGGCAGCTTGGCGATGAACATGTCGTTGCGGGACTCTCGATTGACGGAGCCAGTTTTTTTCTTGCCGACGCGTCACCTGCTCATGGAACCCAAGGACCGAACTCTGTTGGCTTCACGACGGTGAGGATTGAACTCTTCGTGAATGATCCGTTCAAGATGTATGCGCAAGCACTGTCGGTCGGGGCCAGCGAGTTAAACCCAGTGAAAATGCACGAATACGAGACGGCTGGACCCGAGCCCATAAAGAAAATGCTCCAAGGCGCTCTGCTAGATCCCTTTGGTCACATGTGGCTTATCGGGAAGTTTGTGGATTAGCTCGTACCGTTCTGTGCGGGGGGCCACTAGCGATGGTCGTTCCTACCGCAACACTTACTGCTTGCGCCCAAAAGTCTCGCCGAAGAAATCCCCGGGCTTCCAGCTCGGCCGCTGTGGATCCTGCGCGATATCATATCCAACCAGAAAATCGACTTGCATGAACTCGACGGCGGCGTCGAAATCGAGCGGTTGGTTCATATCGTCAGAAGGAGAATGGTAACGTGTGGCAATCCAATCATCGTTGAATTTCTTGGCATTGAAGTTGGGGTCTCTGGCTTCCTGTCCTTCGGTGATGAAAACCGAAGGCACGCCCTGGCGCACAAACGAGTACTGGTCAGCGCGAACAAAATAGTTCTGATCGGGCTCGGGGTCGGGACTCACCTTCAACCCGAGAGCCGCCGCGTCGCGCTGTACGACCGGCTCGAGAGTGCTATCCGGCGCACCGAGCGGGACAATATCTTTAAAGGTGTAGAACACGCTCGCCCCATCTATATTAATGTCCGCCACGATGCTATGGATCGGTACCGTCGGATAATGCGCGAAGTAATCCGAGCCGAGCAAACCTTTTTCTTCTCCGGTGACGGCGAGGAACAGAATGGAACGGGCAGGTGGGTGCGACAGGGACTTGAATGCTTTGGCGATTACCAGCATTGCCGCAACACCGGAAGCGTCGTCGGCAGCTCCGTTGTAGATGGAATCGCCATCGATGGGCCTGCCGATCCCCAAATGATCGACGTGGGCCGTATAGATGAGGTATTCCTGGCGCAGATTCGAGTCCGAGCCAGGAAGCGCCGCGATAACGTTCGGGCTGGTGATCGCCTCGTGGTGGCTGACGACCCGCATGCTCGCGCTGACCGGTAACGGAAACCCCTGCGGCTTGGATGCGTCCGCGTCTCGCTGCACTTGCGCCCATGATTTGGTGGCATGTTCAAAAAGTCTTTCCGCGGCCGACTGAGAAAGGACGGCACCTACCTTGATGCTGGGGAATGAATCGTTCGGAATGCCATCTGGTCCCAGCCAGCGCATGGACGGGAAGCCGGCGCCGACGACCGTGCGTGACCAAGGCAGACTCTTATCGTCTCTCGCCGTCCAGAGCACCAACACGCCGACCACCCCGTGCTCCCGGGCAGTGCGCGACTTCTCGCGAACGGCACTCAAGTGTGCTCGCAGCTCGGAGGGAAGCGAAGGCGGCGCCCCGATCAGAAGGGCAACGATCTTGCCTCTGACATCCAGGCCTGCGTAGTCGTCATATTTGCCATCGGGCGTCCGCACGCCGTAGCCAACAAACACCACGGGCGCTTCAATCGAGACGTCGGGACTTACCTCACTACCGCGCATGATGAAGTCGTCGCCCCATTTGAGCTGCGATGCAGAGCCGTTCTCGGTGATGGTGACGGCGCATTTGTCTGGTTCAACGGTAATTTCTCGCAGCGGGACTCGCTGGAAATACGTGCCGTCATGTCCGGCGGGTTTTAGTCCCATGGCCTCGAACTGTGCAGCGACGTACCGCGCGGCAATTTCATGACCGCGCTTGCCGGTGCCACGCCCTTCCAGCAGGTCATCCGCCAGGAATGCCATGTGGGCACGAAATGGCTCCTTCTGAAGTTCTTGCATTGCGGCTTTCGCATCGGGCGAAATCGGCGAACCAGCCTGTCCAAATGACAGGCAGCTTGCCGTCAGTAGAATAGGGAGTGCGAGCAGGCGATGCATAGAGCCTCCAGAATTGCGCGACGGACCCACATTGCAGCCGGGCTGCCGACTTGGACCTCTGGCTCGCGCATCGTACGCTTCTCGTGACCTGGAAACAACGGATTCGCAGCATATACGATCAGTTGGAAAACTTCTGTCATCGAAGTGGCGCGTTCAGGCGATCTGGCCTACGAACACGGCCGCTACGCGTACGTGACCAGGGAAAAAGACGGGAAGAGCGAAACGCAAACGGGGAACTACCTGTTGGTGTGGCGGAAGCCGCCCGGCGGCGATTGGACGATCGCGGTCGATACGGACACCGAGGATTCGCCGCTCGCGCCACCCACGCCGCTTCTGCGACCTACGAAATAATGGTTGTAGGAGAAGGGAGACGGTTGTTAGAAGGTGTTAGCCTCCGGTAGAAATTACAATTAAAGCTTGTTGAGTCCAAGATTTTTAAATCCGGATGGGTTACGGTTCGTTACTTGAAACAGTGACAGAAACAAATCAGCCGAGGCTCGCGCGGCTCTAGGTCAATAATCCTTATTTCCTTTATGCACCCTACTTTCCGATAGTGCCCCGGTAAACGGACACACAACTTCCGACCGATGATCTGGCGATCGGAGCCGGTGTGGGTGGAGCGTGAACGCTGGATTGTTTGAGGGCGCGGTCGACTGTTATACAGTTGATAAACTGAGTACTATTGCCTCGATCTGAGCGCGGACCTACCTTTGAATTACGCCAATCGCCAATACCCGATTTCAAAGGAGATTCCTATGGTCGAACGCCGCCGCTGCCACCGACTCCCGCTTTCGATTCCCGTCAAAGTTTACGGGCGGAGTCCTCGGAACCATCCCTTCAGAACAGCAACCGCGACGATGGCAATTAGCAAATACGGTGGATTGCTCGATATGAAACCGCGGGTCAAGCTCGGCCAAAGGATCCTGATCGTCAATAGCTTCACCGAGGAAGAGCGTGAATGTCGCGTAGTGTATGTCGAATCGAAACAGCGCGGCCGAAGGAAAGTTGCCGTCGAATTCTCAAGAGCGGATGGGGATTTCTGGCATGTCTACAGCCCTTCGGTGCGACTCGAACTGGCGACGCCCTCGGCGAATGCGGGCTGATTCTGTGTCCAGAGGCCAAGATGACCAAGAAGAGCTCGTATTTTTCATGACTTTGCCCTTCGGCGTCGAGGAATCCATTATTCCAGGTGTTCTCGCCAGCAGGGGCATTCCGGTGCATGTGTCGGAGCGATATC
>Ga0209420_1000190_pt1 | contig 38372 bp, 37 predicted proteins | sample BlaSpr_A8_OM1_O1_FD_187972 | JGI IMG/M metagenome (GOLD analysis project Ga0209420, IMG submission 187972) | Forest soil microbial communities from Thunder Bay, Ontario, Canada - Black Spruce, Ontario site 2_A8_OM1_O1 (SPAdes) (version 2) | ecosystem: Environmental > Terrestrial > Soil > Boreal...
TGCGCCGCTCCTCGAGCGGCGCATCGTCGAGGAACGCGTACGGTCTGGCGGAGAGCACCTCGAGCGCGAGCGGCGAGGGCTCGGTCAGATCGCGCGCCAGCACCGTGATGCTGCCGCCCTCCAGGCCGCGCAGCAGCCGCTCGAATCCCTCGATGTCCATGGCCTCTTCCAGGCAGTCGCGGATCGCCTGGCGCACCAGCGGATGGTCAGGGATTTCCAGCTCGCCGGGCAGGTTCTCGGCGCAGGCCACCTGGTCGGGGAACACCGCCAGCAGCAGGTCCTCGGCGGCCATGCGCTGCAGCGGCGCGGGCACTTTGCGGCCGCCGCGAAAGCGCGGCAGGGCGAGTGCGATGGCGGCGCTCCAGCGCCAGCGCACCGGGAACATGGGTGCCGCGCACAGTGCCTGCACCAAAAGCGGCCGCACGGTGTTGGAATGCAGGTAACGCGCCACCTCGCCGAGCTCGAAACTGTGGGCGCTCGTCAGCGACAGCACGATGGCATCCTCGGTCGCGGCCGCCTGCAGCTCGAAGTTGAACGAGCGGCAGAAGCGCTTGCGCAGGCTCAAGCCCCAGGCGCGATTGATGCGGCTGCCGAAGGGGGAGTGGATGATGAGCTGCATGCCGCCGGCTTCATCGAAGAAGCGCTCGAAGATGAGCGTCGCCTGGGTCGGCAGCGCGCCGAGTGCGGCGCGCGAGGCGGCCAGATAGTCGACCAGCTGCACGGCGGCGGAGACGGCGATACCCGAGTGCGCGATGAGCCACGCGGTCGCAGGTTCGATGCCCCGTGCCAGTTGTGCCTCGAGGTCTGCGCGCAGGCGCGACACGCTCGCCGACAGCTCATCGGTGCGTCCGGGCGCCTCGCCGAGCCAGAACGGGATCGAGGGCGGCTCGCCGCGCGCGTCCTCGACCCTGATCCTGCCGGCCTCCACGCGCAGGATGCGGTAGGAGACGTTGCCGAGCTGGAAGATGTCGCCCTGCAGGCTCTCGACCGCGAAGTCCTCATTCACGGTGCCGACGAACTGCGATTGCGGCTCGAGAATCACCTGGTAGTCGGCGCTATCGGGAATCGTGCCGCCGCAAGTGATGGCGGTGAGGCGCGCGCTGCGGCGCCCCTTCACGCGGTGATTGACGGCGTCGTGGTAGATGAGCGCGCCGTGGCGGCCGCGGCGCGTGCTGTAGCCTTCCGCCAGCATGCGCACGATTTCATCGAACTCAGCGCGCGTGAGCTCGCGGTACGGATAGGCGTTGCGCAAGAGTGCGTACAGCGCCTCCTCATCCCACTCGAGCGATGCGACCTCGGCGACGATCTGCTGTGCCAGCACATCGAGCGGCTTGGCCGGCATCCTCAGCCGATCGAGCTCGCCTTCGCGTACCGCGATGAGAAGAGCTGCGCACTCGACCAGGTCATCGCGCGAGAGCGGGAACAGGCGCCCCTTGGGCGTGCCACCGAGGGAGTGGCCGGAGCGGCCGACGCGCTGCAGGAAGGCGGCGATCGAGCGTGGCGAGGCCACCTGGCACACCAGATCGACCTCGCCGATGTCGATGCCGAGCTCGAGCGATGCGGTGGCCACCAGCGCGCGCAGCTCGCCCCTCTTCAGGCGCGCCTCGGCATCCAGCCGCGACTCCTTGGCCATGCTGCCGTGATGCGCCGTCACGTTCTCTTCGCCGAGGCGCTCGGACAGGTGGCGCGCGATGCGCTCCGCCTGGCGGCGGGTGTTGACGAACACGAGTGTGGTGCGGTGCTCGCGCACCAGCTGCGCCAGGCGGTCGTAGAGCTGCACCCACACCTCCCCGGACATCACCGCTTCGAGCGGGGCGGCGGGGATTTCCAGCTGCAGGTCGCGCTCGCGCAGGTGGCCGCAATCGATGATGGTGCAATCGGCGCCGCCGTCGGGGCGGGTGTTGCGCGTGCCGACCAGAAAGCGCGCCACCTCCTCGATGGGCTTCTGCGTGGCCGACAGGCCCACGCGCGTCAGTTTGCGCCCCGCCAGGGCCTCGAGCCGCTCGAGGGTGAGCGACAGGTGCACGCCGCGCTTGCTGCCGACCATGGCGTGGATCTCATCCACGATCACCGTGCGCGTGCTCGCCAGCATCGCCCGACCGGACTGCGAGCCCATGAGGATGTAGAGCGATTCGGGCGTGGTCACCACGATGTGGGGCGGGCGCTTGCGCATCGCGGTGCGCTCGCTTTGCGGGGTGTCGCCGGTGCGTACGAAGGTGCGGATGTCGAGCTGCGGCAGGCCGAGGGCGCCGAGTTCGGCGCGGATGCCGGCCAGCGGCGCCTCGAGATTCCTGTGGATGTCGTTGGAGAGCGCCTTGAGCGGGGAGACGTACACCACCTGCGTCTCATCGGGCAGGCCGTCGGCGGCGATACCCTCGCGCACCAGCTCATCGATCACCGCGAGAAACGCCGCGAGCGTCTTGCCCGAGCCGGTGGGGGCTGCGATCAGGACGTGACGCTTGCCGGCAATGGCAGGCCACGCCTCGCGCTGCGCCGCGGTGGGCGCAGCGAAATTGTGCGCAAACCAGTTGCTGACGGCCGGATGCAGGCAAGCGGGCATGCGATGATTGAAGCACAGCGCGGGGCCGGCGAGGAGTTGGCGAACGACGAATTCATACTGCATACAGCCGACAGCTGCCGGCACTCCTGTATGAGCGCCATGCCGATGGCGAGCGGGCCGCGGGGCGACGGCCGGGGGCGCCGCTGCGGTCAGCCCGCAACATCAAGGCAGCCGCGCGAGCCCAAGGGTAGTAAAATGACCGGATCAAGGCCAACCGGGCCTGAAGCCAAGTTGAGGATCCTGCAATGTGGGGAGACGACATCGAGGACATGGCCCGGCGCAGGATGGCGTGGCTCATCGGCGTGCTGGCGCTCGCCACGGTCGCTCTTGGCGGCTGGTTCTGGTATCAGTCGCGCCAGCCCGCGGTGCATACCGTGGCGGCCACGGCGCCGCCGGCGCCGGCTGCCAACATCGAGCGGCAGATCGAGAATCCGATTCCGCAAGGCCCCGACACTGCCGCCCTGCCGGCGCTGAACGACAGCGACCAGGTCGTGCACGATTCACTGGCGGGCGTCATCGGCCGCGCCCCGGTCGAGCAGTTTCTCTCGCCGCAGAACATCGTGCGGCATGTGGTCGTGACGGTCGACAACCTCTCGCAGCGCAAGGTGGCCGTCGACCTGCGTCCGGTGAAGCCGACCCCCGGGCAGACGGTGGTCTCGACGCAGGGCGAGATCACCTCCCTCGGCGATTCCAACTTCCAGCGTTACGCGCCGCTGGTGCATGTGGCACAGCAGACCGACGTGAAGGCGCTCGCCGTCATCTACCAGCGCCTGTATCCCTTGTTCCAGCAGGCCTACGAGGATCTGGGCTATCCGGGCAAGTACTTCAACGACCGGCTCGTGCAGGTGATCGATCACCTGCTGCAGGCCCCCGAGGTGCCCGCGCCGATCCAGGTGGTGCAACCCAAGGTGTTCTACGAGTACGCGGACCCGAACCTGGAAAGCCGTTCGGCCGGGCAGAAACTGCTGATCCGCATGGGACCGGCGAACGCGCGGATCATCAAGGCGAAGCTGCGTGAGCTTCGCGCCGAGATCGCCAAGAACAAGTAAGACGCAGGCGAGCCATGAGCGATGCAAGTGCTTTGAACGAGGCGGGAGCCGCTAAGCCTCTCGCGCAACTGCGCTCGGTGCTGATCCCCGGCGAGACGCTCGAGTCCTGGGCGATCCAAAGACGGCTGTTCGCGCTCACCCACCGCAGGATCCTCATCGCCGCCAGCAGCGGCCGGCTGATCGTGCTGACACGCAAGCTGCTCGGCGGCTTCGATGTCGCCACGATCCGCTGGCAGGACCTCGAGGAGGTCACGCTGCATGTGGGCATCGTGAGTGCGACCCTTGCGCTGCGCGCCGGCAGGGCGACCGATCTGGCCTCGCTCGGGGCACAGGGCGCGCAGCAGGTCGAGTTCAAGGGACTGCGCAAGGAGCAGGCGCAGTCGGTGTATCGCATCTGCCAGGGCCAGGACCAGGCGTGGCGCGAGAAACGTCGGGTGCGCGAGCTCGAGGAACTGCGCGCTCGCTCGGGGGGAATCCAGGTGACCTCCGGTGTGATGGGGCAGAGTGCGGCAGGCGCGGGCGATTCGGTGCAGCGGCTCCAGGAGGCCAAGCAGCTGCTGGATGCCAAGCTCATCACCGACGCCGAGTACGAGTCGATCAAGGCGAAGATCGTCTCTTCCTAGCTACGCGTTGAGGGCTGCTGATGGCTTGGGCGCGTCGGATCGTTCCGCCAGGTTGGTTTGTGTTGGCGCTGCTGGGAGCGCTTGCGCTGCAACACTGGCTGCCCATCGCGCCGTTGCGGCCGCTGCTGCTGAGCCGCCTGGGGATTCCGCTGGTCCTGGCCGGCAGCGTGCTTTCGTTTGCGGGACTCGGCGCGTTCACGCTGGCGCGCACGCCGGTGATCCCGTTCCGGCCCTCCACGGCGCTCGTGACCACGGGCGTCTATCGCTTCACACGCAATCCGATGTACCTGGGGCTGACCCTGATTCTGGCCGGCACCGGCCTCTCGCTCGCCAGCCTCGGCGCCCTGGTTCCGCTGCCGCTGTTTGTCTGGATTATGGAGCATGGCTACATCCGCCCCGAGGAGCGCTTCCTGGAAGAAATCTTCGGCAGCAACTACTTACGGTACAAGAGCGAGGTGCCCCGCTGGTTCTAGGCGCTATGCACAATTAATCCACAGGTAATCCACAGCCGAGGTGCGTTAGGCTTCCGCCATGGCCATTCGATTCCGGCAGCGCCGCGAGGCGCACAACGAAATCCTCGGCACCTACGAGTTTCCCAACCGTACGGTGCGGGTGCTCAAGACCGAGGCTGACCGGATCCTGTGGACCTGCGACTGCGAGCAGTTCCGGCGCCAGTCCAGCCAGCGCGAGCCGCTGTGGTGCAAGCACATCGCCAAGGCCGCGGCGCGCCGCTCGCTCGAGCGCCTCACGCGTCGCGTGGCCGTGGGACGCGGACCGGAGCGTTAGCGGATCGCCCCAGGGATTCGCGCTTGCCTGCCGCGCAGCTTCGGCCGCTGCAGCCGGCTGGCGCAATCTCGCCGCGCCGGCGCGGCGCCTCACGCCTCGATCAGTCCGTTGCGGATCGCGATCAGGGTGAGCTCGGACTGGTTTGCCGCGCCGAGTTTCTGCTTGATGTTGTACAGGTGCGTGCCGACGGTGGACGCGGAGAGTTTCAGATCATCAGCGATGCGTTGCACGGTCGCGCCTCCCGCCAGGCGCACGAACACCTCGAACTCGCGCTCCGACAGCCGCTCGACGGGAGACTTGCCGCCGCCTTCTACGTCATCCAGCGCGAGTTTCTGCGCAAGGTTCACGTCGATATAACGCTGGCCCGCCGCCACGGTGGTGATGGCCTCGATCAGGGCTTCCGGTGCGCTGCGCTTGGACAGGAAGCCGCGCGCGCCCTCGCGCAGCGCCCGCCGCGCGTGCAGCGGATCGTCGTGGGCGGACAGCGCCAGTACCCGCGCGTGCGGGTGGCGGGCGCGGATACGCTTGAGCGCCTCGAGCCCCCCCATGCCGGGCATGGCCAGATCCATGACCACGACGTCCGGTGTCAGCTCGAGGTAGCGCTGGCAGCCGTTCTCGCCCGAGTCCGCCTCGCCGACCACGCTGATTTCCGGGTGGGCCTGCAGCAGCAGGCGAAAGCCGGTGCGCACCACGGCGTGATCGTCCACCAGCAGCACGCGGATCATGCCGGCCCCGCCAGGGGGATCTGCGCCTGCAGGCGCACGCCGTGCGGCTCGCTGTTGCTCACCTGCAAGACTCCTCCGAGACGCTCCACCCGTTCGGCGAGCCCGCGCAGGCCGAAATGGCCGGGGCGCGACCATTGCTCCGGCAGACCGACGCCATCGTCGGTCACCGAGATGATCATGCGACCCGCGCTGGTGCTGACATCGATCATAACGTGGGCCGCACGCGCGTGGCGCAGGGCGTTCACCAGGCCTTCCTGTACCACGCGGTAGGCGGCCAGCGTCACGCTGGCGCCCAGATCGGCCGGCAACTGCTGGCGCAGCGACAGCCGCGGGGCGGGATGGCGGGTCTGCCAGTCCCGAACCAGGCTTTCCAGGGCCGCCGCGAGCCCGAGCGTATCGAGAGACAGCGGCGCCAGACGCGGAATGAGGCCGTGCATGGCGTCGTAGAGCCGCGCGGCCTCATCCGAGATCAGGCGCGCCGCCTCGCCGGTGCCGGCCTCGGCGGATTGCGTGGCGATCGCCATGGCGAGACTGCGGATGGCGGTGACCGACTGGCCGAACTCATCGTGCAGCTCGTGCGCGATCAGCCGTCGCTCCTCCTCCACGCTCTGCTCGACGAGCGCGGACAGTTCGCGCCGCTCCTCGAGCCGGCTGCGCGCCTCGCGGGCCTCGCGCTCCGCCTGCACCTTGTCCTCGACCGCCTGCGCCATGCGGTTGAAAGCAGCCCCGATAGCGTGGGCTTCCGCTCCTGGCAGCGTCGGCAGCCGGAATGCGAGCTCGCCGCGCTGCAGCCGCTCGAGGCCCTGCACGATGACGGGGAACGGGGCGAGCGCGCGCTCCACCAGCCAGAACGCAAGCCCGGCGAGCACCGCCAGCATGGCCATGGCGATGAACACGAGCCGGGTCACATCGTCCCAGGCATCGAGGATGGCCCGCGAGGCCTGGCCCTGGATCACCACCCGCGCCCCGTCGCCGAGGGTAAAGTCCTGCTGCTCAGGGGCCGGTGCCAGCAGGTGGGTAAACCAGTCGGGCGCCTCGCGGCCGGCCTTATAGGCCGGCGCCGGGGAGTGGTAAAGCAGCGCCCCCGTGCTGCTGCGCAGCGTGATGTCATTGGCGCGCACGTGACCCAGGCGCTGCAGCGCCTCCTCGACCGCCTGCGTGCCGCCGGAGGCCGAATAGGTCACCACGAGGCTCCCCAGCACGTGCCCGGCCACCCGGTTGGCCGCCTCGATCTCCTCGCGCACCGAGGAGCGGGCGTCGCGGATTTGGTCGGCCACCAGCACCGCAAGGCACACCGCCGTGACGCCGGTGAGCACCAGGTTCAGGCGCGTGCGCAGCTTCATCGGCGCAGCGGCTCGGGGGTGCTCCAGAAAATCATGAGGCCACTTTCATGATGATCCCCTATCGCCTCGGGGCTGCGGGGATAAGGATACGCTGGTAGCGGCAGTTGCCGCTTAACGACTGAAACGTAGGACATAGACTATGCGTTGGGAAACACCACAAGCGACTGATTTCCGTTTCGGAATGGAAATCACGATGTACATCGCTAATCGCTGAAGTCGAGTAGGGCTGGGAGCCTGGCCGCCGGGCTCCGCAAGCCCGCTCGCCGGCGGAGCCTCGAAGTCCGCTGAACGAGCGAAAGCGTGAAAATCCGCGTACTGGGGTCGGCCGCTGGCGGCGGTTTCCCTCAGTGGAATTGCAACTGCCGCAATTGTGCGGGCGTGCGCAACGGCACGCTGCGGGCGTTGCCGCGAACCCAATCCTCGATTGCCGTGCGCGGTCCTGACCGGGCTTGCTGGGCGCTGGTCAACGCCTCGCCCGACATCCTCGCGCAGCTCAAGGCCAATCCCGACCTGCAGCCGGCGCGCGCGCCGCGCGACACGGCACTCGCCGCTATCGTGCTGGTCGACGGGCAGATCGATCACACCACCGGTCTTTTCATGCTGCGCGAATCCACCCGGCCGCTGAACATCTGGTGCACCGATGAGGCCTGCGCCGATCTCACGCGCGGCAATCCCATCTTCGGGGTGCTCGCCCACTACTGCGGGGTGGAACGGCACAGCATGATTCCCGACGGGCGCGAGTTCGCCGTCGCGGGCATCGGCGGCGTCACCTGGCGCGCGCTCGCGGTGCCGAGCAAGCCTGCCCCGTACTCGCCGCATCGCGAGTCGCCCGTGGCGGGCGATAACGTCGCGCTGGTGCTGGCGGATGAGGCGAGCGGGCGCAGCTGCGTCTATGCGCCCGGCCTTGGCTCGATGGAGGAGTCGGTGTGGCGCGCCATGTGCAGCGCCGAGTGCGTCATGGTCGATGGCACCTTCTGGAGCGACGAGGAGATGATCAGCCTCGGCATCTCGCGCAAGCGCGCGCGCGATATCGGCCACCTGCCGCAGAGCGGGCCAGACGGCATGCTCGGGTGGCTGGAAAAACTCCCGCCCGGCACGCGCAGGATCCTGATTCACGTGAACAACACCAACCCCATTCTGGTCGAGGATTCCCCCGAGCGCACCGAGCTGACCCGCCGCGGCATCGAAGTCGCCCGCGACGGCCTGGAGATCGAGCTGTGACGGGCGCTGCCTGGACACGCGAGCAGTTCGAGCAGCGGCTGCGCGAGCGCGGCCGCGCCTACCACATTCACCATCCCTTCAACGTGATGCTCAACACCGGCAAGGCGAGCCACGAGCAGATCCGCGGCTGGGTGGCGAACCGCTACTACTACCAGATCAACATTCCGGTGAAGGATGCGGCGGTGCTCGCCAACTGCGATGAGCGAGCGGTGCGGCGCAACTGGGTGCAGCGCATCCTCGATCACGACGGCTACGGGGATGATCCGGGCGGGATCGAATCGTGGCTGCGCCTCGCGCAGGCGGTGGGCCTGGAGCGCGCGGACGTGGAGGGGCTCAAGTCGGTGCTGCCCGGCGTGCGCTTCGCGGTGGACGCCTACGTGAATTTCGCGCGCCGCGCGCCCTGGCCGGAAGCCGTGTGCGCCTCGCTCACCGAGTTGTTCGCGCCCGAGATCCACAAGCAGCGCCTCGCCAACTGGCCGCAGCACTATCCGTGGATCGATGCCGCGGGACTGAGCTACTTCCAGAGCCGCGTGAGCCTGGCACGGCGCGACGTCGAGTTCGGGCTGGCGGTGACGCTCGAGCGCTTCGCGACCCGCGCCCAGCAGGAGCGTGCCCTTGAGATCCTGCAGTTCAAGCTCGACATCCTGTGGCAGATGAGCGATGCCATGGCGCTGTCCCTGGGGGTCACCAAATGAGCGAAGTCGCCGACACCACCCGTCCTGCGATCGCCGCGGGCATGCGCCTGCAGTGGGAAGCGGCCCAGGAGGCGCACGTGCTGCTTTATCCTGAAGGCATGGTGAAGCTCAACGGCAGCGCCGGGGCGATCATGAGCCGCTGCGACGGGGTGCGCACGGTGGCGGACATCGTCGCCGATCTTGAGCGCAGCTTCGGCCTGAGCGGACTTGCCGCGGATGTGCGCGCGTTCGTCAGCCTCGCACTCGAGAGGCACTGGCTGGAAGTGCGCGAATGAACAGCCCCAAGCCGGTCGGACCGCCGCTGTGGCTGCTGCTGGAGCTCACTTACCGCTGCCCGCTGCACTGCGTGTTCTGCTACAACCCGACCGAGTTCGCCCGCACCGGGGCTGAGCTGTCCAGCGCGGACTGGCTGCGCGTGCTGCGCGAGGCGCGCGCGCTCGGTGCCGTGCAGCTGGGACTTTCGGGCGGGGAGCCGCTGGTGCGCGAGGACCTGGAGGAAATCGTCGTCGAGGCGCACCGGCTCGGCTTCTACATCAACCTCATCACCTCCGGCATCGGCCTGACCGAAGCGCGCATCAAGGCGCTCAAGTCCGCGGGCCTCGATCACATCCAGCTGTCCTTCCAGGACAGCACGCGCGAGATGAACGACTTTCTGAGCAGCACGCGCACCTTCGAGCTCAAGTCGAAGGTTGCGGCCCTGATCCGCGAGCACGACTACCCGATGGTGCTGAACGTCGTGCTGCACCGGCACAACATCGATCACGTGGGCGAGATCCTCGACATGGCCGAGCGCATGGGCGCGCAGTACGTCGAGCTCGCCAACACGCAGTACTACGGCTGGGCCTGGCTCAACCGCGACCAGCTGCTGCCGAGTCGCGCCCAGCTCGAGCGCGCCGAAGTCATCACCCAGCGCTACCGCGAGCGCCTCGAGGGGCGCATGAAGATCTACTTCGTGGTGCCGGACTATTTCGAGACGCGGCCCAAGGCCTGCATGAGCGGGCTGGGTTCGGTGTTTCTGGCCATCGCGCCCGATGGCACCGCCATGCCGTGTCACGCCGCGCGCATGCTGCCGGGGCTCGAGCTTCCCAACGTGCGCAGCTCGGGTATCCGCGAAATCTGGTACGACAGCTCCGCCTTCAATCGCTTCCGCGGCGATGCCTGGATGAAGGAGCCCTGCCGCAGCTGCCCCGAGAAGCACAAGGACTTCGGCGGCTGCCGCTGCCAGGCGTATCTTCTGACCGGGGATGCGGACAACGCGGATCCGGTGTGCGACCTGTCATCGCACCACGGCCTGGTGACGCAGGCGGTGGCCCGGGCGGAAGCCGCGGCCGCGGCCAGCGCCCCGGCCCGCGAGCACGTGCTGGTGTTTCGCGATCATCGCACCTCGATTCCACTCGTGACGGGTTCGCGCGCCGAGCCTGCTGAGGCGGGCCCCTGACGGCGAGCGACGCATGGCCATCCGGCGCGTACTGAAGATGGGAGAGCCGCTGCTGCGGCAGCTGTCGCTGCCGGTGAGCAGCTTCGATGCCGGCCTGCTGTCCCTCGTCGCCGACATGGATGAAACCATGCGCCACCTGAGCGGGGCGGGTATCGCCGCGCCGCAGATCGGCGTGAGCGCGCGCGTGGTGATTTTCGAGCTCAAGGACAACCCGCGCTACCCGCACCTCACCCCGGTACCGTACACCGTGCTGGTGAACCCTCTTGTCACGCCGCTGTCCGCCGAGGAGGATGAGGGCTGGGAAGGGTGCCTGTCGGTGCCGGGAATGCGCGGGCTGGTGCCGCGGTACCGGCGCGTGCGCTACCAGGGCTTCGATGCGTACGGCACGCCGATCGATCGCACCGTGGAGGGGTTTCATGCCCGGGTGGTCCAGCACGAAGTGGATCATCTCGATGGCATCCTGTTCCCGCAACGCGTGCGGGACCTGCGCAACTTCGGTTTCGAGGATGTGCTGGCCGCACAGATGACGCCGATGCCGGACTGAAAAAGAATGAGTGGAGGAGCGATGCCATGAGCCTGCGCGCCGCCGGACCCTTCGATGTGAAAGTCACCCCGCAAAAGCCCGATACCCAGATCGCGCGGGCGGCAAATCTGGGGCGGCTGACCATCGACAAGCGCTTCCACGGCGACCTTGAGGGCATCAGCAAGGGAGAGATGCTGGCGACGCAGACCGACGTGCCAGGTTCGGCCGGTTACGTGGCGCTCGAGCGCGTGACCGGCAAGCTCACCGGTCGCAGCGGCAGCTTCGTCCTGCAGCACAGCGCCACCATGCACCGCGGCAAGCCGGTCTCATCCATCACGGTGGTGCCGGACTCCGGCACCGGCGAGCTGCGCGGGCTCAGCGGCAAGATGACCATCACCGTGGCGAGCGACGGTGGCCATTCCTACGAGTTCGACTTCAAGTTCGAATCGTAGTCAGGGCCCTGCTGGGGCGGGTGCGGCGCCGGGGCGCGGCTGTCACGCACGTCGCGCACCATGCGGATCGCCGCTTCCACCCCCTGGTAGTAGCCGGGAATCTCGCTGACCTCGCGGTAGCCGAGCGCGCGGTAGAACGCGCGCGCCTCGCCATTGCTTGCGCGCAGCTCCAGCGTGATCGCGAAGGTACCGGCGGTGAGTGCGCTTTCCTCGAGCCACGTCAGAAGACCGCGCGCGACGCCGCGGCGGCGGTGCTTGGGCGTGACGGCGAGCAGGTTCAGGTGCGCGGCATCGTCGCCGTAACGCATGATCGCGAAGCCGGCGATCTGATGCCCGGCGCGCGCCGCGAGCACCACGCTGTCCGCGTGGTGCACGTGCCAGCTGATGCGCGCCGCGCTCCACGCGGGCTTCAGCCCCGCCTCGATCAGTTCACTGGACATCCTGGCGAGCAGGGCAGCCTCGCTCGCGCGGGCGGGTTGCAGGCGGTACATGTACACGGGGTTTGCACTTTCAGGCGAGTGTGTGGAACACCTTCTGCACGTCATCGTCCTGTTCTAGCTTGTCGATCACGGTGAGCGCATCGGTCGCCTGGCTGTCGGGAAGTTCGCTCGGCACCGTGCAGATGTATTCGTGTTCGGCCGAGACCGGGGTGATACCGCGCGCTTCGAGCGCCTCCTGCAGGCGGCCGAAGTCTGCGAACGCGCCACGGATCACCAGCTGCGGCTCGCCCTTCTCGCCGCTGCTCTCGCCCATCTCGTCGAGCCCGTGATCGATCAGGTACAGCTCCAGATCGTCCTGGTCGATGCCTTCGGGGTTCAAGCGGAACACGCCCATCTTGCGGAACAGGAAGCTCACGCTGCCGTTGGTGGCAAGGTTGCCGCCGCCCTTGGTGATGATGTTGCGCACCGCCGCGACCGTGCGCGTCGGGTTGTCGGTCGCCGTCTCCACCAGCAGCGCCACCCCGTGTGGTGCGTAGCCCTCGTAAAGCACTTGCTGGTAATTGGCCGCATCCCGACCGGCGGCGCGCTTGATGGCCGCCTCGATCTTGTCCTTCGGCATATTGACCGCGCGCGCGTTCTGGATGGTCCGGCGCAGCGTGGGATTGGAAGTCGGATCCGCGCCGCCCGACTTGACCGCCATGGTGATGTCCTTGGCGATGCGGGCGAACTGCTTCGCCATGCGGTTCCACCGCGCGAACATCGTGTGCTTGCGGACTTCGAATATGCGTCCCATGAGCGGATGGTGCACGAACGGCAGCGCAGCTGCCAAGCTGTCGCAGCCGACGGCGCGCGCCGCGGGCCTTTGGATCAGCGTGAAAGCGGTCGCAGGATGCGGCGCAGGGCGTGCGCGCGCGGCCTCAGGCGAGCTGTGCCTGCAGCAGTCGCATGCGCCGCATCTGCAGGCTCAGGGAGCGCTCGATATCGCGCAGGCGGCTCTGCAGGTCCACCTTCTTCTCGGCCAGCCACTGCTCCTTGATGCGTGCCCAGTCGGCAAGCGCGGCCAGGAAGCTCTCGTACTCGTGCGCCAGGCGCGCACGCAGCTGCTCGACGTGCGAGGGGCCGGCGCTGGGAAACTTCGCCAGGCGCGCCTGCGCGCGCGTGAACTGCATGGCGAGCAGCGCCCGCTGGATCTGAAACACCGGCGTGCGCTTGAGGCGCGTGGTGAGACCGAACAGGCGCAGCGCGGCGATCAGCCACTTGGTCGGATCCCACTGCCACCAGCGCACCCCGTTGCGGTAGTCATGGGTGAAGTAGTGGTGGAAGTTGTGATAGCCCTCGCCGTAGGTGACCACCGCGAGCACGCCGTTGTCGCGTGCGCTGTTGTCTTCGGTGTAAGGACGGTTGCCCCACATGTGGGCGAGCGAGTTGATGAAGAAGGTGACGTGATGGCTCCACACCAGGCGCAGCACGCCGGCGAGAATCAGCATGCCCCACACGTCGTGGAACACCAGACCCGCCAGCAGCGGCAGCCCGAAATTGGTGGCGAGCGCCAGCTGCAGGTAGTAGCGGTGCTGGAACGCGAGCATCGGATCCTTCTTCAGATCCGCAATGTTGCTGAAGTTGGGCTTGCCGCTCTCGTACTCGCGCAGCATCCAGCCGATGTGCGAGAACCAGAAGCCGCGCCGCGCGGAGTACGGGTCAAGCTCAACGTCATCGACGTGCAGGTGATGCGTGCGATGCCCGCTGCACCAGGCGAAGGCACTGTTCTGCAGCGCCATGGTGCCGAAGATCAGATACAGAACCCTCACCGTCCAGTGCGCCTCGTAGGTGCGATGCGCCCACAACCGATGGTAGCCGGCGGTGATGGCCATGCCGTTGGCGCCGAGGAAGAACACGAACACGCACCAGTCAGCGGTCGAGAAGCCGTGCGTCAGGCCATACCATGGCACCAGGATCGCCGCCGCCGCGAGGGTCAGCGCGAACATCAGCGCATTGGTCCAGATCAGCGGGGGCCGCGGCTGGTTCTCGGGAATGTCGGACATGCGTGTCTGCAGGGTCCTTTAAAGGAGGGCGCCGTAACTTATCACGCTCCAGCCCGCAAAGTGGGACTTGCGTCGTTTTGCCGGGACGCCCCTTTACGGGGGCCTTGTTTTCCGGGCTCTAATGCCCAGTGGCGTCAGAATTTTACCATTACGCCGGCTCCCCAGACGACCTCGCGCGTGCGCAGATCCGGGTACCAGATGCCGCCTGCGCCGGCACAGTTGTCGGCCCCGATCGTGCTGCCGTTGTTGCACACGAAGCTGGCGGGAGCCCCGGTGTTGCCGAGCGGCGGTGTCACGCCACCGCTGCCGCTCCAGTAGGGCACATCCGAATGGCGGAAGGTGGCTTCCGTCCACCAGGTGATCCAGTCCTTGGGCATGTACTGGAAATTCAGCTGCATGTCCCACTGGTAGAGCTTCTGCCCCGGGTTCTCGGTGAAGTAGGGGGTGCCCGAAGCGGCCGTCGCGCCGTTGATCGGCGGCACCAGCGCAAGATAGCGCCCGGGGTTATTCATGAAACCCCCGCCGAGCGTCACCGCGTAGATGTCCTTGTCGAACCAGGTGCGGTCATACAGCATCAGGCCGAAGAAGCTTTCCTTGTTGGGCCCGTGCGAGCAATGTACGCCGCCGCCGTACTCGCACCCGAGGTCCCAGGTGAATGAGGTCGCCATCTTCGATATGCCGCCCAGGGCCGGGCCGCTCTTGGCGTCGTAGTACTTCCACTCGATGCTGTCATCCTCGTGCACGCGCGTGACATTGGCGTAGTTGACATAGGTGCCGTTCGGGTTGGGCTGTCCGATCGAGGCATTGGGATTGCCGCCGTTGGCGGGGAAGCCGCTGCCGCTGGCAAGGTTGTCCTGTCCGATGCTGTAGCTGTTCAGCACCAGCCTGAACCAGTCATTCGGGATCCACAGGATCTGTCCGCCAACCCCGGGATACTTGTTGTACTTGGCATACGACTGCCAGCCGTTGATCAGCCACGGCTCGATCTTCAGCGTCTGGGTCGGGAACCACTGCACGCGCAGCCCGTTGAAGAACCACGGCGTGTTGGATGACACGAAGGAGGGCTGGTAGGTCCAGTTGTCGAAGTTGTAATAGCTGAACAGTCCGATGTAGGACAGGAAGATGCCCGCATCGACGTTGAGGCCGTGATTCACGTCCCAGTGATAGCCGGCGTTGGCTTCCGAGAAGTACTTGTAGGCGCCCTGCAGATCCCACTCGCCGACCCCGGCGCTGGCATCGTTGCGCGGCGTGGTGGTCGAGTAGAGGCCGAACATCGACAGGAACCGCGCCTGCACGCCGTTCCAGTGGAAGTTGCCGCCGAGGCTCACCTGCTCGATCTGGAACTCGCCCGAACGGAACTCTTCGGTCGAGCCGACGATGGTGTGGTCGACGGGATGATTGAAGTCCTGCAGGTAATTCACATCGAAACGAATCTCGGGAGTGAAGAACTTGGTGTCGAAGACCGGCGTGGTGTTGCGCCCCGAGCCGTTCGCCCAGCCAAGATCGCCGACCGCGAACGGCGTTTGCGTATCCACCGCAGGCGCCGGTGCGGGCGATTGCAGCGCCTCGGGTAGCTGCGCGACGAGCGCGGCAGGAGCAGCGGCCACGGGCGCAGGGGCGGGTGCCGCGGGCGCGGCGGCCGGCCCAGTGGGAGCGGGAGCCGCGTTCATCGCCAGGTCGCGCCGTGTGGCCTGGCCTGCGACCACGGTGAGGGAGGGGGCCGAGACGCCCGCGGCGCCCGCGACCTGCGCGACGACGGACCACGTCCCCGGCGGCAGGTCGGCAAAGGAATAGACACCGTCGGCGCCCGAGAGGGTGGCACGCGTGCCGCTGCCGTCGACTCTGACCGCAGTCACGGTCGCGTGTGGCACCGGCGCTCCGGCGGCATTGGTGATCAGTCCGACGATCGCACCCAGGTCCGCAGCGCGGGCCACGGGCAACAGGAGCGCGGTGGTGAGTGCGCACAGCAGCAGATGTTTCGGCAGTCTCATCAATGTGTTCCCCACTCGGACACCCGAGCCGGCGGCGCCCCTGACCAGCCGACCATGCTACTGAGCGGCTCATGCGGGGAAAGACCAAAACCTGTTAAGAAATGGCTGGCCCGCGCAGCTGCATGCTACCGTTGCGGCCCCAAGTCTTTGGCAGCGGAGCGGCCATGACCGCAACCGGTAGGTGCGGGCGATTCACCCCGTTTTTCATCGTCTTCGCGCTCAGCGGCGCCGCGCTGGCGCAGACGCCGCCAGTTCCCCACGCCGTGCAGCAGGCCGCCCACGCTTACATCACGCGCGCCGCCCTCGAAGCTCCGGTCCGCTTCCTGTCTTCGGACCTGCTCGAGGGCCGCGGTCCAGCCACCCGCGGGGACCAGCTCGCGCGCCTCTACCTGCAGACGCGCCTCGAGGGCATGGGCTATCAGGGCGCCTTTGCGGATGGAGCCTGGCAGCAGCCCTTCGACATCGTGGGCCTGAAGGCGGCGCTGCCCAAGGTGTGGAGCTTCCAGGGCAAGAGCGGACGAGTCGATCTCAGCTGGCGCGATGACTACATCGCCGCGAGCGGCGTGCAGAAACCGAGCGTCTCGATCGACAACGCGGAGCTGGTGTTCGTCGGCTACGGAATCCAGGCGCCTGAATTCAAATGGGACGATTTCAAGGGCATGAACCTCACGGGCAAGATCCTCGTGATGATGAACAACGATCCGGACTGGGATCCGAACCTGTTCGCGGGCAAGCGCCGCCTCTACTACGGGCGCTGGGTCTACAAGTACGAGAGCGCCGCGCGCCAGGGAGCGGCCGGCGCAATCATCATCCACACCACCGCATCGGCCGGCTATCCCTGGCAGGTGGTGCAGAGCTCTTGGGGCGGCGAGCAGTTTGACCTTCCCGCCGGCAGCGAGCCGCGCGTGAAGGTGAAGGCCTGGGCGACCGAGGATGCGATGCGGCGCCTGCTGAAGGCGGGCGGCTACGATCTGGACAAGCTGGTGGAGTCGGCGCGCTCGCGCGACTTCAAGCCCGTTGCGCTCGGTATCCACACTTCGCTTGCCTTTACGACCACCCTCTCGAGCGTACAGACCGCCAACGTCGGTGGCGTGCTGCGCGGCAGTGATCCGAAGCTCGCCGCGCAACTCGTGGTGCTGTCCGCGCACCACGATCATTTCGGCATCGGCGAGCCGGATGCCAGCGGTGATCGCATCTATCACGGCGCGGTCGACAACGCCTCCGGTTGTGCCCAGGTGCTGGCGATCGCGCGCACGTTCGCGGCGCTGCCGCAGCGGCCGCGCCGCTCGGTGCTGGCGCTGTTCGTCGCCGGCGAGGAGCGCGGACTGCTCGGCTCGAAGTACTACGCGGAGCACCCTTCCGTGCCGGCCGGCCGTATCGCCGCCGACATCAACATCGATGGCGGCAACATCTTCGGCAGGACGCGCGATGCGACGCTGATCAGCCTCGGCAAGTCCTCGCTCGATGCGATCGCCGAGAGCGTCGCGCACTCGCAGGGACGGGTGCTCAAGGGCGATCAGTTCCCCGACCGCGGCTACTACTACCGCTCCGACCAGTTCTCCTTCGCCAAGGTCGGCGTACCCGCGCTGTATTTCGACAACGGCACGGACGTCATCGGGCGCCCGGCGGGATGGGGCAAGCAGCAGATCGAGGAGTGGGAGCTGAAGAAGTATCATCAGCCCTCCGACAAGCTCGATGGCACCTGGAACTTCGAGGGCATGATCGAGGATGCGCAGCTCGACATGATGTCGGCGTGGCTCATCGCGCAGGCGCCGACCATGCCCAGCTGGAAGCCAGGGGATGAGTTCGAGGCGGCGCGCAAGAGCGCGCTCGCGGCCCTCGGCAGCAACTAACCGCACGCGCAAGGTACGCCGCATGTTCGAACGTCTCGAGCCGCTGGTCCCCGACAGCATCCTGAGTCTGATGGTCGCCTATCGCGCCGATCCTGACCCGCGCAAGGTGGACCTCGGCATCGGGGTGTACCGCGATGGGCGCGGCGAGACCCCGGTGCTCGCATGCGTGCGGCAGGCCGAGACCAGCCTGGTCGAAACGCAGACCACCAAGGCTTACGTGGGTCCCTCAGGCAGTGCCGGATTCAACCAGGCGATGGAGCGCATGGTGCTGGGAGCCACCCATCCGGCGCTGACGGCCAACCGCGTGCGCACCATGCAGTCGCCCGGTGGCTGCGGGGCGCTGCGACTCGGAGCGGAGCTCATCCGGCTGGCCGCACCCGATGCGGTGGTGAACGTGAGTACGCCGACCTGGGTGAATCACGTGCCGCTGCTCAGCGGCGCGGGACTGAAGATCGAGCCCTACCCGTACTTCGATGCCGCGACCGGCGGGGTGCAGTTCGAAGCCATGACGGCGGCCATCGAGCGCCTTCCCGCGCGCGCGGTGCTGCTGCTGCACGCCTCCTGTCACAACCCGACCGGCGCTGATCTCACCCCGGCGCAGTGGCGCGAATTGCTCGCGCTGGTCAAGCGCCGTCAGCTGCTGCCGTTCATCGACATGGCCTACCAGGGACTGGGCGAGGGACTGGAAGCGGACGCATTCGGCCTGCGGCTGTTCTGCGCCGAGCTGCCGGAAGTCTTGTGCGCAGTGTCGTGCTCGAAGAATTTCGGGGTGTACCGCGAGCGCGTCGGTACGCTGCACCTGGTCAGCGAATCGCCCAGCGCGGCGGATGCCGCCCTGACTCAGCTGGTGCGCATCGCGCGCGGCAGCTGGTCGATGCCACCGGATCACGGCGCGGCCATCGTGCACGCCATACTCGGCGATGAGACACTGCGCGCGCAGTGGCTGGAGGAGCTGGCCACCATGCGCCGGCGCATCGCGGGCCTGCGCCAGGAAGTGGTGCAGCAGCTTCGCGAGCATTGCCCGCGCCGTGACTTCTCCTTCATCGGCTCGCAGCGCGGCATGTTCTCCTTCCTCGGTATCAGCAAGGACCAGGTGCGCGCACTGCGCGAGCGCCATCACGTGTACATGACCGATGACAGCCGCATGAATATCGCAGGATTGCGCCGCGAGAATCTCGAGTACTTCGCGCGCGCGGTTGAGCAGGTGCTGTCAGCGTAAGCGCAATCGCGGGACTCAAGGCTTTCCGGTCAAGCAAAGGATTGCCTCGAAGGTGTACCTCGTGGCTTTGACCTATGCGCTCGTCTGCACGGCCGTCATTCCGATCGGCTTCAAGGTCTTCGGAACCCGATACCGCTTCCTGGACATCGTCATGGCGGCAATAGCCGGAGCCGTCCTGTCGCTTATTCCGACGGTGGGCCCGGTGGCCTCCCTGGTTGCGACCGTTGGGGTTCTCTACTGGCGGATGAGGCAGGATCTCTTCCCTGACATCGTGATTTCCGTATTCGTGGCGCGCCTCGCCATGGTGCCTGTGCTGCTTTTGCTGCTGCACAAGTGAGGCGCAGCTGGCGTTGCCGCCACTGGATATGTGCGGCGCGGCCAGCGACCAAGCTCCCCGGCGTAGCGTTCGATCTTCCGTCTGGTGAGCCTGTAAGTTTTGCCTCTCCCGAATGACTAATAGGTAAATCCCACCAGGGACAGGCATGCCGGCGGACTTCGAGCAACTGATACGCCATCACGGCGCGCGTATTCGTCGTATCGCGAGTCGATACGCCGATAGCAGCTCGGTCGACGACCTCGTGCAAGACATCCTGGTGCGGCTGTGGCGTAGCTATCCGAGCTTTCGGTCCGACGCCAGGATTGAAACCTGGATCTATAGAGTGGCACTAAACGCATCCATGACTCACGTCAGAGACTCGATTAGAGAGCGCAAAGGGCAGGCGGCAATGGCCACACACGCTGCGTCATTCTCCCCGGCTTCAACAGCTGCCAGGAGCATGGGCGACGTTCTGACCAACTTCCTGACGCGTCTCGGGGATATCGACGCATCGATACTAATGATGTATCTGGACGGCTTGAATGCCGATGAGATGAACGCAGTCTTGGGCATCAGCGCTAATGCGATCGGCGTGCGTATCAACCGCCTCAAGCAGAAGTTCGCTGAGATGTACGTTGACTGAGCGGTCAGGGTGATTGCCATGAACCTGGACGATTTGAAGGCCGAATGGAGCACTGAGATGGAACACGCAGATCAAATGTCAGACCTGCGACTGGATGTAATCAAAGGCGATGTTTCGGAAATCCACCGAGTCGTCAGACTGCGGGACTTCTGGTTCCTGTTAGTTCTGGTGCTCGGATCCTTTGGCCCTGTATTCATTCATTGGGTGAACGGTGACTCGCTGGGATGGCTGTCACGGCTGGGTGTTTTGAGCTTTGTACTCGCCAGCACCGTCGTCGCCTTCGCACTGCTCAGAGCTCGCAAGGTTACTCGTTCGGACGACTGGACGTTGCGATCGCGCCTTGAATCAGAGATTGAACAACTCGAGAAACAGAAGAAGCTCGGATACAGCGTCGGGTCGTGGTTGTTGGCACCCATGTTGCCTGCCATCGCGTTCTTATCCCTGGGCGGGTACCACGATCGGACCGGCAGCTACGTGCCTGACCTGTCGTTGTCGGTGTATTACCTCGTGTGCATCGCGGTGTACGGGCTCACGTTTTGGCTCTGTCGTCGTGAAGCCGAGAGCTCTTTCGGCCCGCTGCTGGCTAAGCTAAGACGCCTGCATCGCGAGCTCGTTGAAGGTTAGACCCGAACCACAGCAGCTCCCCCGCCGGGTGCGTGCCAGGGGACCTGCGCGACTCATAACAGGCTGCAATAGCGCTCACTCCGCAACGATGATGCGGTGGGTTGATTTCACCTCTTCCATGACGAAGTAGGTGTGGGTCTGCTGCACACCGCGCACCGCCGCAATGCGATCACCGAGGAAGCGCCGGTAGCTCTCCATGTCGGTCACACGCACTTTCAGCAGATAGTCGAAGCCGCCGGCCACCATGTGGCACTCCATCACCTCATCGTGCGCCAGCATGACCTGCTTGAAGTGCTCGAACGCATCGGGAGTGGTGCGATCGAGCGACACCTCGACGTAGGCGAGGAGTCCTAAGCCGAGGCGTCTCGGGCTCAACCTGGCGAAGTAACCCTCGATGTATCCGGACGACTCCAGGCGCCGCACCCGCTCCAGGGTGGGCGTCACGGTGAGATGCACCTCGCGCGCGAGCTGCGACACCGCCGCACGACCGTCCTGCTGCAGCCGCGCGAGCAGGCGCCGATCGATCCGATCGAGATCTCGTTCGCCGGCGGCGGACCCCGGCGATGCCGCTTTCTGCACCATGGCAGTCGATTTTACTATTAGAAAGGCTATAACGGATAATTATTCTCTGGGTTAATGGATATCATAGGAATAATTGACTATGAATGAGCAAGGATCACCGTTATGACGTTTGGCGGCGAGGCGAGGAAAGTGAACGGGGCGCAGGATCTTTCGGCGCTGCGCGCGCAGCTGCGCGCCGCGACGCTGCGCGCGGAAGCCGACGCCTCCGGTGAGGCGCTCGCCGACCTGTCCGGGGTTGAAGAAGCGCTGGGGCGTGCCAGCGTGCGCGCCGCGCGCTGGGTGGAAGTCGCACGCGCGGACAAGCGCTCGCGCCCGCTCATCGACCGGATGCTCGAGCAGTTTCCGCTCGACAGCGCCCAGGGCAAGGCGCTCATGAGCCTGGCGGAAGCGCTGCTGCGCACGCCCGATCCCAAGCGCGCCGACCAGCTGATCGCCGAGCGCCTGGCGACGGTGCGCGCCGCGGGCGTGCCGGGAGATTCGGACCTGCTGCTGCGGACCGGGTTCACGCTGCTGGGGGCTGCCGGACGGCTGTTGCCGAGTGTGTCGAGTGAACTGTCCGGGGAATTCTCGCCAGCCCGTCTGACCGGACCGATGGTCGCCCCGGTGGTGCGCGCGGCTTTGCGCCAGTCGATGCAGCTTTTGGGAGATGCGTTCATCGTGGGAGAGACGATCGATACGGCGCTGGCGCGCGGCAACTCCGATCCCGAGCTCGCGCTGTGCTCCTTCGATGTGCTCGGCGAGGGTGCCCGCACCGAGGCGGACGCGCAGCGCTACCTCGACTCCTATGGTCATGCGATCGAAGCGCTGCAGTACCAGCCGCCGGGCGCCACGCACGAGCGCTCGGGGATCTCGGTGAAGCTGTCGGCCCTGGAGCCGCGTTACACGCTGCTGCAGGGCGCACGCGTCAATGAGCAGCTTGCCCCGCGCATGGTGCTGCTCGCGCGCAGCGCCGCCCGCGCCGGCATCGGCTTCACCATCGACGCTGAGGAGGCCGACCGCCTCGACCTGTCCCTGGACATCGTCGAGACGCTGGCGCGCGATGCGGATACCCGCAACTGGGATGGACTTGGACTTGCCGTGCAGGCTTACGGCCGCCGCGCGCCATTGGTGCTCGACTGGGTCGCGCAGCTCGCGCGCGACACCGGCCGGCGCATGAGCGTGCGCCTGGTGAAGGGCGCCTACTGGGACAGCGAGATCAAGCGGGCCCAGGAGCGCGGACTGACGAGCTTCCCGGTGTACACGTCCAAAGCGGCAACGGATGCGAGTTACCTCGAGTGTGTGCAGAATCTTTTTGGCGCACGCGCAGTGATCTACCCGCAGTTCGCCACGCACAACGCCTACACGGTCGCCGCGGTGCTGGAGCTCGCGCCTGCGGGCGCGCGCTACGAGTTCCAGCGCCTGCACGGTATGGGCGAGGCGCTGTACGACGCCGCGCGCGTCGAGGTGCGCAACCTCCCCGCGGTGCGCGTCTACGCGCCGGTCGGCACGCACGAGGATCTGTTGCCCTATCTGGTGCGGCGCCTGCTCGAGAACGGCGCCAACAGCTCCTTCGTCCACCAGTTCATGAACCCGCAGATACCCGTGGAGCAGGTCGTGCGCGATCCGGTCTCCTCCCTCACCAGCGCGGGCGCCGAGAGCTCACGCGTGCGCGAGCCGCAGGCGCTGTTTGGTGCCGAGCGCACCAACTCCGAAGGGGAGGACTTCGGTGATCCGGCGGCGCTCGCGGCTCTTGAGTCCGAGGTGGGCGTACACGAGCACGAGAGCCACGCCGGAGGCCCGATACTGAGCGGTCGCACGGTGCGCGATCTGAGCGTGCAGGTGGTCTCTCCCGCCGACCTGCGCGAGATCGTCGGACACACCCGCGATGCGAGCGCTGCGGAGATCCGCGAGGCCATGGCCGCGGCCGCCGCGGCGCAGGCGGCCTGGGACGCCGAGCCGGCGCAACAGCGCGCCGCCTGCCTTGAGAAGGCCGCCGATCTTCTGCAGCAGCGGCGCGGCCGTTTCCTGAGTCTGCTGGTACGCGAAGCGGGCAAGACGCTGCCGGATGCGGTGGCGGAGCTGCGCGAAGCGGTGGATTTCTGCCGCTACTACGCCGCGCGCGGCCGCGAGCTGTTCGCAGCGGCCGAGCAGCTGCCCGGCCCGACCGGCGAGCGCAACACGCTCTCGCTGCACGGCCGCGGCGTGTTCGTGTGCATCAGCCCCTGGAACTTTCCGCTCGCCATCTTTACCGGGCAGATCACCGCGGCACTGGTTGCCGGCAACGCCGTGGTGGCCAAACCCGCGCCGGCGACCCCCCTCATCGCCCACGCCATGACGCGGCTGCTGCACGAGGCCGGCGTACCGCCTGCCGTACTGCAGCTCACTCCCGCCGATGGACCGGCATTTGGCGAAATCGCCCTCAGGCATGCGGCCCTCGCCGGCGTCGCCTTCACCGGCTCGACGGCGACTGCGACGACCATCAACCGCACTCTCGCCAATCGCGACGGCGCGATCGTGCCGCTCATCGCCGAGACTGGCGGCGTGAACGCCATGGTGGTCGATGCGACGGCGCTGCCCGAGCAGGTCGTTGATGATGTCATGGCGTCAGCCTTCACCAGTGCCGGCCAGCGCTGCTCGGCGCTGCGCGTGCTGTACCTGCAGGAGCAGATCGCCGATCGGGTCATCGCCATGCTGATCGGCGCGATGCGCTGCCTCACCATCGGTGCGCCGGGCGAGCTGGCGACGGATGTGGGACCTGTGATCTCGGAGCTGGCGCGGGCGCGCCTGGCGAAACATGCCGAGCGCATGCGCAGGGAGGCGAAGCTGCTGTACGCCTGCGAGCTCGATCCGCACCTTGCAGCGCTCGGGCACTTCTTCCCGCCGCACCTGTTCGAGCTGAACAGCCTCGATCAGCTCAAGACCGAGGAGTTTGGTCCGATCCTGCACGTGGCACGCTATGCCAGCGGTGAGCTGCCCCGGGTACTGGATGCGATCCGGGGTACCGGCTTTGGGCTCACGCTGGGCGTGCACAGCCGTCTCGACAGCGTTGCCCAGCACGTGTTCCGTTCGCTGCCGGTGGGCAACACCTACGTGAACCGCAACATGATCGGCGCCGTGGTGGGCGTGCAACCCTTCGGCGGACAGGGCCTGTCCGGTACCGGCCCCAAGGCCGGCGGCCCGCACTACCTGCTGCGCTTCGCCAACGAGCGCACGCTCACCATCAACACCGCAGCGATCGGCGGCAACGTCGAGCTGCTCTCCTGAGCGGGCGCGCCGCCCCGGCCGCCTGCGGCTAAACTGCGCCGATGAGCTACACGCTGAGAACCGCCACCCGCGAGGATGAGCCGATCTTGCGCGAGCTGATCGCCCGCTCGATCCGAAAACTCGGGGCTGCCGATTATTCCCCGCAGCAGATCGAGGCGGCCCTGTGCGGGGCCTTCGGTGTCGACAGTGTGCTGATTTCCGATGGCACTTACTTCGTCGTCGTGACCGAGACCAACCAGATCGTGGCGTGCGGGGGCTGGAGTCGGCGCCGCACGCTGTTCGGCAGCGACGCACGCGCCGACCGTGACGAATCGTGGCTCGATCCTGCCACCGATGCTGCGAAGATCCGGGCCTTCTTCGTCGATCCGGCGCATGCGCGGCGCGGCCTCGGACGCACGCTCCTCGAGGTGAGCGAAGCGGCGGCGCTCGCGGCCGGATTCTCCTCGTGCGAGCTGATGGGGACCTTGCCGGGTGTGCGGCTGTACGAGAAATGCGGCTACGTTGCCGGCGAGGCCCTCAACCACCCCGTGGCGGAGGGTGTCGCCATCCGTTTCGTACCCATGAAGAAGCGCCTGCGTTACAGCGGCAACCGCGACGGGCTACCTGAATGACTGGCGGCCGCGCGGCACTGCGCGGCTAGCGCTGGAGCGCCGGCCGCAGGTGCTCGATGAGCGCGCCGAGTGAGTCAAGCGGTGCGGAACAGGTGCTGCCGCGGCACACATACGCGACCGGCCCCGCGCGCGGCGTCTTGTCCGCCAGTCCCGGGGGCAGCTGTGTCGCTTGTGAGGGAATCGCCAGCACCAGGCGATTGGGGGCATAGAGCCGCGCGAGCTCGAGCCGCCAGGCGTCAATCATCGCCGCCTCGCCGCGCACAATGACGATTTGCGGCGGCGACAACAGCTCCTGCAGCGCGATGAGCAGACTCATGTGCGCCTGCGGATACTTCTCGAGCGCCGCCCACGCCGCGCGCAGCGTTTGTTCGGCAGCCTTGAGGTAGCGCGGCTCGCCGAGCAGGTGCCCGAGGCGCAGCAGCACACGGGCGGCAATGCCGTTTCCCGCAGGGGTCGCATCATCACCGAACACCTTGCTGCGATGGATCAGGGTCTCGTGATCGTCGGAGGTGAAGAAGAAGCCACCCGCCGCGGCATCGGTAAAATGCTCGAGCACCACCTCCATCAGCTGCCGGGCCAGGGCGAGCTCGTCGCTGCGGAAGCGCAGCTGCTGCAGCTCGAGGATGGCATCGGCGAGATACACGTAATCGTCGAGGTAGGCATTAAGGTGCGCGCGACCGTCCAGGTAGGTCGCGAGCAGCCTGCCGTCCTTCCACAGCGTCGCGCGGATGAAATCCAGCGCGCGGCTGGCGGAGGCGGCGAGTAGCTCGCCTCCTGATGCCCGTGCGGCCATTGCCATGCCGCGGATCATCAACGCATTCCATGAGGTCAGCACTTTTTCATCGCGCGACGGACGCACGCGCTGGCTGCGCAGGGCAAAGAGCTCAGCGGTCGCCGCGGCAATGAGCCTCTCGACCTGCTCGGGCGCTCGGGCGGTGTGCCGGGCGACCTCTTCGACGGACGAGACCACCCGCAGGTGCCAGTGGCCCTCGAAGTTCGCCGGCTTGTCCAGACCAAAGTGCGGCGCGAACACCGCGAATTCCTCCACGCTCAGTGCGGCTTGCACCGCTGCGCGGTCCCAGACATAGAACGTGCCCTCGTGGCCCTCCGAATCGGCATCCAGGCTCGAGTAGTAGCCGCCCTGCGGGGACTGCATTTCGCGCAGCACCCAGCTAGCGGTCTGCTGCGCGACGCGGGCGTAGAACGCATCGCCGCTCGCCAGCGCAGCATCGGCGTAGAGCGCGAGCAGGGCGCCGTTGTCGTACAGCATCTTCTCGAAGTGGGGGATCATCCAGTACTCATCGACCGAGTAGCGGCAGAAGCCGCCGCCGAGCTGGTCGTTGATGCCGCCATCGCCCATGCGGCGCAGCGTGAGCGTCGTCATGTACAACGCCTGCAGATCGGGTTCGGGCTGTGCGGCGCTGGCGTGCCAGTGCCGCAGCAGCCATTCGAGTGTCTGCGGGTGCGGAAATTTCGGCGCGCCGCCGAAGCCGCCGTTCTGAGGATCGAAGCTGCGCGCCAGCTGCGTGCGGCATTTTTCAAGCGGCGCGCTGGTGAGCTCGCTGTCCGCGCCGGCCGGCGGCGGATTGAGTTCGGCGAACGCTGCCATGAGCGCAGCATTCTGCTGGCGCAGATCCGCGCCATGCTCGCGATAGTATTCGGCGACCCGCAGCAGGATGTCGCTGAAGGAAGGCAGCCCGTAGCGGGCCTCCTTCGGGAAGTAGGTGCCGCCGAAGAAGGGTCGCTGATCCTCGTGGGTGAGGAACATGGTGAGTGGCCAGCCGCCGCTGCGCTGCGTGAGCATCTGCTGCGCGATCTGGTAGATACGGTCGATGTCGGGGCGCTCCTCGCGATCGACCTTGATGTTGATGAAGTGCTCGTTGAGGATGCGCGCGGTGGCTTCGTCCTCGAAGCTCTCATCGGCCAGGACGTGGCACCAGTGGCAGGCGTTGTAGCCAACGCTCAGGTGAATGGGTTTGTTTTCGCGGCGCGCCCGCTCGAGCGCCTCGCTCCCCCATGCATACCACTCGACCGGATTATGGGCATGCTGCCGAAGGTACGGACTCGTCTCGGAGATGAGATGATTCGTGTACTTCGGCGTACCGTCGGCGTTGAGGTGGCTCTTGTGCATCCTGGCTCCCGTCCCGATTGTATACTCCGCCCCCGCATTCGCCGCCCCTATCCCCATGCCGAACCCGACACCCTCCGGGGCCGACTCTGCCGCCAGCGCCCCGCGCGTGCTGCGCCTGAAGCGCGGCGAGGAGCGGCGTCTTGCCGCAGGACACCTGTGGGTGTTCAGCAATGAGATCGACACCGCCGCCACTGCGCTGGTCGGCTTCGCGGCAGGGGAAGTGGCGCAGCTGCGCTCGCAGCGCGATGCGTTCCTGGGTTATGCCTGCGTCAATCCGCACGCGCTGATCTGCGCACGCATCCTCTCGCACGATGCAGCGCAGCCGGTGGACGGCGGGCTCATCGAGCGCCGGCTCACCGCCGCGCTCGCCCTGCGCCAGCGCCTGGGGGAGCCGCGCTACTGCCGCTGGGTGTTCGGCGAGTCGGACCTGCTGCCAGGACTGGTGCTCGATCGTTACGGCGATCTGGTGGTCGGACAGATTGCCACCGCGGGCATGGAGGCGCTCAAGGAGGAGATCGAGGCGGCGGTGCGCCGCGTGGTGAACCCGCGCGGCCTGTTCTGGAAGAACGACTCCGCCGCCCGCGACCTCGAGCAGCTGCCGCCTATCGCGGCGGCCGCATTCGGCGACGTGCCGGCCGAGATCGAAGTCACGGAAGCGGGGCTGTGCTTCGCCGCCTCGCTCGCCGAGGGGCAGAAGACGGGCTGGTTCTATGACCAGAGCGCCAATCGTGCGCGCCTGAAGCGCTACGTCGCGCCCGGCGCGCGTGTCCTCGATGTGTGCAGTTACGTCGGAGCCTGGGCGGTGAGCGCTTTGCATCACGGTGCCGGGCGGGCGCGCTGCGTGGACTCCTCGCAGGCGGCACTCGACTTCGCCCGGGCGAACGCCCGGCGCAACGGCGCTGAGGTGGAGGTGTTGCGCGCGGATGCCTTCGATGCGCTCAAGCTGCTGGCGGCGCAGGGGCAGCAATTCGACATAGTCATTCTCGATCCGCCCGCGTTCATCAAGCGCAAGAAGGATATTCCTCAGGGGCAGGCGGCCTATCGCAAGCTCAACCAGCTGGCGCTCGGGCTGCTGGCGGACGAGGGCCTGCTGGTGTCCTGCTCCTGCTCGTACCACCTCGCCCCACAGGAGCTGCTCGGCGCCATCCAGAGCGCGGCGCGCCACAGCCAGCGCTTCGTCCAGGTGCTCGAGTGCGGCGGACAGTCACCCGATCATCCGCTGCATCCGGCCATCCCGGAGACCCGCTACCTCAAGGCGTTCTTCTGCCGCGTCACGCGCGCGGTCGGCTAAACTTCGCGCCAGATGCTCAGATATCCAGGTTTTGACCCGATTGCTTTCAGGATTGGCCCGGTCAAGGTCCACTGGTACGGAATCATGTACCTTTTGGGCTTCGCCGGCGGCTGGTGGCTGGCGCGAATGCGCGCGGCCAAGCGCGGCTCGACCTGGAAGGCCGCCGATGTCGATGATCTGATCTTCTTCACCATGCTCGGTGTGATCCTCGGCGGCCGCATCGGCTACATCCTGTTCTACGGGCTGAAGTTCTGGGCCAACGATCCGTGGTATCCCCTCAAGGTCTGGGAAGGGGGCATGTCCTTTCATGGCGGCCTGATCGGGGTGGTCGCGGCGATGACGCTGTTTGCCTGGCGGCGCGGCCGCAATCCCGCCGACGTCTATGATTTCACCGCACCGCTGCCCGCGCTCGGCCTGTTCTTCGGCCGCATCGGTAACTTCATCAACGGCGAGCTGTGGGGCAAGGTCACCACCGTGCCGTGGGGATTTCGCGTCGACGGACAGGTGCGCCACCCCTCACAGCTCTACGAAGCCGGGCTCGAGGGGCTGGTGCTCTTTACCGTGATGTGGCTCTACACCTCCCGGCCGCGGCCGCGGCTGGCACCCTCCGGTTTGTTCCTGACGCTGTACGGCGTAGCGCGGTTCCTGGTCGAGTTCGTGCGCGTGCCGGATGAGCACATCGGGTACCTTGCCCTCGGCTGGATCACCGAGGGACAGGTGTTGTCTGCACCGATGATCATCGCCGGCGTCGCGATGCTGGCATGGGCCTATCGGGCGCGACAGCCGTCGGGTAACTTTGCCCTCGCCCAATGAAGCAGTACCTCGAGTTGATGCGCCAGGTGCGTAACCACGGCGTGCATAAGGACGACCGCACCGGCACCGGTACGCTGTCAGTGTTCGGGCATCAGATGCGCTTCGACCTCGCCGCGGGCTTCCCGCTGGTCACCACCAAGAAAATCCACGTGCCGGCGGTGGTTTATGAGCTGCTGTGGTTCCTGCGCGGCGACACCAACATCGCCTGGCTGCACCAGCACGGGGTGACGATCTGGGACGAGTGGGCGGACGTGCACGGGGAGCTGGGACCGGTGTACGGCAAGCAATGGCGCGCCTGGCCGAGCGCGGACGGGCGCATCATCGACCAGATCGCGCAGGCGGTGGAACTGCTGAAGAGCAATCCCGATTCGCGGCGCATCATGGTGAGTGCCTGGAACGTGGGCGAGCTCGGCCAGATGCGCCTGATGCCCTGCCATGCCTTTTTCCAGCTGTACGTGGCCGCTGGCAGGCTGTCGTGCCAGATGTACCAGCGCAGTGCGGACGTGTTCCTCGGCGTGCCGTTCAACATCGCAAGCTACGCATTGCTCACGCACCTGTTCGCGCAGCAGTGCGACCTGACGCCCGGGGAGTTCATTTGGACCGGCGGCGATACCCACCTCTACCTGAACCATCTCGCGCAGGCTGACCTGCAGCTGGCGCGCGTGCCGCTGGCGCTGCCCCGGCTCCTCATCCATCGCCGTCCGAACAGCATTCTGGATTACCGTTACGAGGACTTCGAATTCGTGAACTATCAGCACCATGAGGCGATCCGCGCGCCGGTGGCGGTATGAAGAACTCGCTCATCGAAGTACGCGACTCGCCGCTGCATGGACTCGGCGTGTTCGCCACCGCCCGCATCGCGCAGGGCGCGCGCATCATCGAGTACCTGGGCGAGCGGGTCTCGCACGTCGAGGCAGACCGGCGCTATCTGCACAAGGACGCCGCCGACAGCCATACCTTCCTGTTCATCGTGGACGCGCGCACGGTGATCGATGCGGGTGTCGAGGGGAACGAGGCGCGCTTCGTCAACCACGCCTGCGACCCGAATTGCGAGTCGGTGATCGAAAAGCGGCGCGTGTTCATCGATGCGCTGCGCGACATCGAGCCTGGCGAGGAACTGACCTACGACTACCAGATCCAGCGCGAAGCGGACGACCCACCGGACATCGATGCGATCTTCGCCTGCCGCTGCGGCTTCCGGACCTGTCGTGGCAGCATGTTGTGGCCGCCGCGGCGGCAGCGCGCACCGGGGCGCCAGTCGCGCCGCCAGTGACATACAGAGCCGCACGGATCCTTTAGAAAACATGAGCCAGTCGCGTCGCTTCAGCGTGGCCGCAGTCGTCGGCGCCACCGGCATCGTCTACGGCGATATCGGCACGAGCCCGCTCTACACGATGGAAGCGGCGCTCAGCGCCGCCGGCACCTTCAACACCGAAGCGGTGCTCGGTGTGCTGTCGCTGATCTTCTGGAGCCTGGCGATCTCGGTCACGCTCAAGTACCTGACCGTCATCATGCGCGCCGACAACCAGGGGGAGGGCGGCATACTGGCGCTGTTTGCGCTCGCGCAGCGGCGGCTGATCACCGGCAGCACCTGGGCGAAAGTCGCCGTCGGTCTTGCGCTGGCCGGCACGGCGTTCTTTTTCTGCGACGCGCTCATCACGCCTGCGATCTCGGTGCTCGGCGCGGTCGAGGGGCTGGAAGTACTCGATCCGGACTTCAAGCGCTGGGTGATCCCGATCACCATCGCGGTGATCACCGTGCTGTTCGCCTATCAGCGGCGCGGGACGGCGAAGGTCGCGAGCCTGTTCGGGCCCATCATGGTCGTGTGGTTCGTGGTGATTGCGGTCATCGGTGCCATTCCGATCGCGCACAACCCACAGATACTGGTGGCGCTCAACCCCTACCGCGGCCTGCTGCTGCTGTTCCATCGTCCGCCGGTGGCGCTCGCGATCATCGGCGCGGTGTTCCTCGCCATCACCGGCGGGGAGGCGCTGTATGCGGACATGGGGCACTTCGGTAAACGGCCGGTGCGAATCGCCTGGTTCGCCCTGGTCGGCCCGGCCCTCGTGATCAACTACTTCGGCCAGGGGGCGCTGCTGCTGCAGCTCGGTGAACCGGTCAGCCACCCGATCTATCACCTGGTGTCGCCGCAGCTCCTGCCGTGGATGGTGGCGCTCGCGACGGCCGCCGCGGTCATTGCCTCGCAGGCCACGATCTCGGGAGCCTTCTCGATGGCCCGCCAGGCCGTGCACCTGGATCTGCTGCCGCGGCTTCGCGTACTGCAGACTTCCGCGCTCGAGCAGGGGCAGATCTACGTCCCGGTCGTCAACTGGCTGGTATTCCCGGCCGTCATCGCCTTCGTGGTCGGCTTTGGTTCCTCGGACGCGCTGGGCGGTGCCTACGGGGCTGCGGTGGTGGGCACGATGGTGGTGACGACCGTGCTCGGTGCCTTCGTCGCCGCCACGCAGTGGAACTGGCCCATGTGGCAGGTGGCGGGGTTGTTCGGCCTGATGCTGGTGACCGACACCGCCTTCGTCGCCGGCAACCTGACCAAGGTGCCCGCCGGCGGCTGGATCCCGCTCACCCTGGGCGCCATCCTGTGCCTGGTTTTCACCACCTGGCGCAACGGGCGGCTCGAGCTGCGCGCGGCGCTTGCGAAGCTTGCGGTACCGCGCAGCCAGCTGGCCAAGCTGGTCGCAGGGGTGCACCGCGTGCCGGGTACCGGGGTGTTCCTGGCCAGCAATGCGAATCTTGTGCCCTCGGCGCTGATCCGCAACATCGAGCACAACTGCGTCGTGCATCAGCGCGTCATCATCCTCAACGTCGAGATCGCCGACACGCCGCGCCAGGACCCGGTACGGCGGTTGCAGATCGAGGAAACCGCGCCGAGCGTGTTCCTGATCTCCGCGCGCTTCGGATTCATGGAGACCCCGGACGTTGCCGAGGCGCTCAAGGCCTGCCGCGCGCGCGGCCTGCGCGTCTTTACCGAAGACAGCTCGTTCTTCGTCGGCCGGCACGTGGTGCGGGCGCGGCCGCTGCCGGGCCTGCGCGGCTTGCAGCGCCGGCTGTTCGCGCGCATGCAGCAGTACAGCACGCAGGCCGCGGAATTCTTCCGCATGCCCTTCCGTGACGTCGTCATTCTCAGCACCGCCGTCGAAATCTGACTCAAGTCGCTGCCGGCCGACGGATAGCTTTGCACGCTTGGCCGTGCCAATAATGCGCGCCCATGAGCGTCTCGCAACCGTTGGTCTCGCTGATCGTCGCCATGGCACAAAACGGAGTCATCGGCCGCGACAACGCGTTGCCGTGGCGGCTGCCTGAAGATCTGAAGCGCTTCAAGGCATTCACCCTCGGCAAGACGATCCTGATGGGCCGCAAGACCTACGAGTCCATCGGCCGCCCGCTGCCGGGCCGCGCTAACCTGGTGCTGACGCGCGATCGCAATTGGATCGCGGCAGGCGTGATCGTCGTGCACTCGGTGGAACAGGCGCTGACGCAGGCCGGTCCCGGCAAGGAGCTGGTGGCCATCGGCGGCGCGCAGATCTACCGGCTGGTGCTGCCGTTCGCGCGCCGCATCTACCTGACCCACGTGCACGCGGATGTGCCCGGTGACACCTTCTTTCCTGACTTCGATTCCACGCAGTGGGCGGATGTCGAATGCCGCATGCATCCGGCCGACGACCAACACGCCTTCCCGCTGACCTTCGTCACTCTCGAGCGCCGCACCGCTCCGGAGGCTCCCTGGCATCACTGAAGGTGCTAGGGTGCTACATGTTTACCTACATCTGCCTCGGCACCAATGATCCTCCCCGCGCCGCGCGCTTCTACGATGCGCTGCTCGGCACCCTCGGACAGCGCCGCTGCGAGGTGTCCGGCGATGACTGGGAGGGTTGGACGGGGTGGGGCACCTACGAGCGTCATGGCGAGCGGGAACTTGCGCTATGGCTGTGCCCGCCATGGGACGGGCGGCCGGCGAGCGTCGGCAACGGCACCATGGTGGCCTTCAGTGCCCGCTCATGGAGCGAGGTCGATGCGTTCCATGCCGCGGCGCTTGCGCACGGTGGCAGCTGCGAGGGGGCGCCCGGAATCCGCCTGCGCTACAACCCGGATTTCTACGCCGCCTACGTCCGCGATCCCGACGGCAACAAGCTTGCGGCGGTGTGCCGGGGATTCACGCAACGGCCGGTCGCCTAGATTCACTCACCTTAAGTGACTTGAAGAAGATCGTGGTCGCGCACGGCCGGCCGTCGGGAAACAAGGCGTAGTCGGGTATCACGCCGCAGCGCTGCCAACCGTGGCGCGCGTAGAGGCGCTCGGCATCGCCACTGGCCGTATCGAGCACCAGCAGCGTCCTGCCGGCAGCGCGCGCCTGCTGCTCGGCAGCGATGAGCAGTGCCGCGCCGACGCCCTGACGGCGCGCGCGCCGGTGCACCAGCATTTTCGCGATCTCGCCCCGGTGAGGCTGGTTTTCCGGAAGCGCGAGCACGAGTTGTACGGTGCCGATGATCGCCCCGTCGGTATCCTCGGCTGCGAGCACCACGCGCTCGGCGCGCGCGGCGCTTTGCGCCACGTCGCGCCAGTACGCCACGGCCTTTTCGCGCGACATCGGCGCCATGAAGCTGACCGAGGCGCCGCCTGCCACGCAGTCGATCAGCACATTGCTCAGCGCTTCGATCTCGTGTTCTGCGCAGGCGTGCAGGCGGCGGACGCGGGTCTGGCTAGGCATGTGGATCTCCGCAGGCAGGCGCTTCAGCTAAAGCGCTGACAGGCGTTCGTTGATGAGCCGCTCGGCCAGCGCGGCATCGACCGCCCCGTCCGCGCCCGGATCGAGCTCCTCGAGCAGGCGTGCCTGCACCGCGCCCCGCCGCAGGGCTTCCGCGTAGGGTATTTCCGGATGAAACATGACCATCGAGTAACGCGGGATGAAGCGCTCCGGGAAGCGTCGTTCCAGTTCCAGCGCCAGCTTCCGAAGGCGCACGAAGCGCGCATCGAGCACGGCATCGCGCATCTCGGCGTAGTTTTCCAGCGCCATCCGCGCGATCGCCTCGGTGTTGGGGCGTCGCACTCGCTCGACCTCGGCAAACAGCGCAGCCCAGTCGTGCTCTTGCCCGAGCAGCTCATCGACCAGGGTGCAGTCCTCGAGGGCGGCGTTCATTCCCTGGCCGTGGAAGGGCACGATGGCGTGGGCGGCATCACCGAGCAGCAGCAGCTGACCGCCGATGTGCCAGGGCGCGCAATGCACGGTACCCAGCTGACCCTGCGGATGAGCCGCGAACTGCGCGGTGAGATCTGGCAGCAGCGGCACGACATCGGCGAACTCGCGACTGAAGAACTCGCCGACCTGCCGCGAGCTGGTGAGTGCGGCGAAGCTCACCGGTCCGCTGCGCGCAAGAAACAAAGTCGCGGTAAAGCTGCCGTCGGTGTTGGGCAGCGCGATGAGCATGAAGCCGCCGCGCGGCCAGATGTGCAGCGCCTGGCGATCGAGTATGCCCCGCGCGGCCGGCGCCGAAAGCGTGAGCTCCTTGTAGTCGTGGTCGAGCCACTCCTCGCGGGCACGCAGCAGGCCGGCCGAGGCGAGGCTTGCGCGCAGCGCGGAGCCGGCGCCGTCGGTGGCGATGGTCGGCTCGAGTGCGACCTCGTAGTCGCGGCCCGCCGACTGATCGCGAATTCGCAGCCGCCCGGCAGCTGCGTCCGCTCCCAGGCACAGCTGGTTGAAGCGCACGCTCACGCCCGGATGGCGGGCCGCCTCCTCGATGAGCACGCGATTCAGATCCGCGCGTCCCACCGACCAGATGACCTCGTGCTCGCGCTGACCGTAGCGGTGCAGCGTGCTCGCGCCCGAGCGCTCATGGATCATTCGGCCGCGCATCGCGATCAGCAGCGGCCGCACCCGCGGCATCGTGCCGGCAAGCTCCAGCGCGCGCATGCCGCGCGCGGCCAGGCCGAGGTTGATGGAACGGCCGCGCTCGGGCTGCGACTGGCGCGGGTCCGCTCGGCGCTCGTACAGGATCACCGAGCGTCCGCGCCGCGCCAGCAGCAGGGCGAGCAGCGCACCGGCCAGTCCCGCGCCGACGATGTTGACCGCCCCCGCGGCGCCCTCGCTCATGGCGTGGAGCGCAGCACTTGTGTCAGCGCGTGCGCGAAGTGCCAGGCATCCTCGAAGCGGTTATAGAGCGGCACCGGCGCCACGCGGATGATGTCCGGCGTACGCCAGTCGCAGATCATGCCGCGTGCGTTCAGCGCATCGAATACGCGGCGGCCGCGGACGGTGCCGCCGGCGATGCGAAGGGACAGCTGGCAGCCGCGCCGCGCGCTGTCGTGCGGGGTGAGGATGTGCACGGCCGGCGCCAGCGGGCGGATGAGTTCATCGAGGAAATCCGTCAGCTCAACCGACTTTGCGCGCAGGGCAGCGATGCCGGCCTCCAGGAATACCGCCAGCGAGGCGATGAGCGGTGCGGCGGCGAGGATCGGCGGGTTGCTGATCTGCCAGGCGGCCACACCGTCTGCCGCCTGGAACTGCGACTCCATCAGAAAGCGCGTCGGCTGCTCGTGACTCCACCAGCCGGCGAGCCGTGCGCCCGGCAGCGCACCGCCGTGACGGTCGCGCGGCTGGGCATCGCTGTGGCGCTGGTGGACGAAACAGCCGCCGATCGCGCCGGGGCCCGCGTTCAGATACTTGTAGCTGCACCACACGGCGAAGTCTGCATCCGTCGCGTGCAGGTCGAGCGGCAGGTTGCCGATTGAGTGCGCGAGGTCGAATCCGGCGATGCAGCCGTGCCGGTGCGCGGCGCGCGCCAGGCGCGGCAGGTCGAAGGCCTGGCCGGTGCGGAATTGCACCCCCGGCCACAACAGCAGGGCGATCTGCTCGCCGTGCCGCGCCAGGCACTCCTCGATCGCCTGTTCCGAGACGATGTCCTCGCCGGCCAGCGGCGCAAGTTCGATGAGGACGCTGGCGGGGTCGAGCCCCCACCAGGCAATCTGGGAAGTGAGCGCGTGTCGGTCCGAGGAAAACGCGCCGGCCTCGATGAGGATGCGGTTGCGCGGTCCGTGCGGCCGATAGAAGCTCGCCAGCATCAGGTGCAGGTTCACGGTGAGCGAATTCATGGCGATGACTTCGCTTGCGCGTGCGCCGCTCAGCGCCACCAGCCCCGCCGTCAGGTTCTCGTGGTAGGGGATCCACGGCCGGCGCGCGTGCTCGTGCCCGAGAACGGCAAGGCGCGCCCACTCGTTAAGCTCCTCGTTGACGAGTTCGCGTGCCGCAAGCGGCATGAGCCCGAGCGAATGACCGCTCAGGTACACGAGCGGCTCGCCGCGCTCATTGCACGGCAGCGCGAAGCGCGCGCGGTAGCGTCGCAGCGGATCACGCGCATCGCGCGCCTGAGCGTCCAGCACAGTCGCTGCATTCATGGCGGCTCGATGATGGGATACAGCAGCGGGCGACTCGGTACCGCATCGCCGCTGAAGGCCGGGACCTGCAACGCCAGCAGACACGCGCCATCGGCAGCCGTGTCGGGGATGTAGGCAAGCTCGGTGATGGTGGCGTTGGCTCGCAGCGCATCTTCGGCGTGCACTGCCCCGCGCGGCAGGCCGAAGAAGATGTGATGCGCCGTAAGACGACCCTCATCGTGCGCGCGATCGACCGAGGGCACATCCACGACCAGGTGCAGGATGCCGCGCTCGACGAGAAGCTCGGCGGCCTCGCGCGACAGGTACGGCGGCGTGTGGGCGCTGTAGTCACGAACGCGCTTGTCCGGAGTGTTGGGCAGCGTGCGGATGATCAGCGCACGCGGCGCGAACGGAGTGTCCGCCGGCCACGCACGCTCGAGGCAGCGGCGGGTGATGAGGCGGTCCTGCGCCTGCGGCATCGGCTCGCTGCCCTCGCCGCCGGCCGGCTCGGGAGTCACCGACACGAGCAGCGCCGGCACAAGTCCGGCGGGCGTCACCCGGTAGACATCGTGGCGCTCGCGGGTGAGGTGGCCGACGCCTTCGGTGTGCGTGCCGTTGCAGTGGGGAATGAGCGTGATCAGCTCGCAATTGCAGCCCGCGCCGCGTGCCACCGAGCCCTTGAAGCCCTTGCTCTCGAACGGCCGCGAGCTTGCGCGCGGCGCACCGAAGTGGCGCGGCTGCGGACCGGAGAAATCCAGCTGCAGGGCGAGATCCACCGGGCGTGACAGGTCGATGCCGAGCTCGCGGCCGTCGAGGCGGATGCGCGCCTGCACCTAGCCGCGCTCCATGAGCGAGCCGCAGCGCGCACAGGTGCGCCTCTGCCTGCTGGCGAAGAAGCGTTCGAACACCGCCGGGAACTGCTGCTCGATATCGGTCAGCTCGAAGAACTCCTCGTACAGCAGCTCGCCGCAGTTCTCGCAGTACCACTGGAAGCCATCGAGCTCCCCGGCACGGCGCGCGCGCTCGATCACGAGCCCGAGCGTGTCGGCCGGCCGCTGCGGCGAATGCGGCAGGCGCGGCGGAATCAGCAGCACCTCGCCGGCGCGGATCGGTAGCTCGACGGCGCGGCCATCCTGCATGGTCTTCAGCACCATGTCGCCCTCGAGCTGGTAGAAGAACTCCTGGCCCGGATCGACGTGGAAGTCCTTGCGGGCATTCGGGCCGCCCACCACCATGATGATGAAGTCGCCATCGCGGAACACACGCTTGTTGCCCACCGGCGGCTTAAGGTTCTCGCGATTGGCATCGATCCATTGCCGCAAATTGAACGCCCGCAGGGATTGCATGTGTCCTCCGTATCTTTCGCGTATGTTACGCGTTGCGGCAGTGGAACGAGGAGGGTGCATGCTGCTGAGGCCCGTAGTGCGCGCCGCGGTGCGCGCAACCGCTCTCGCGCTGGCGCTGTCGGCCGCGGGCTGTGGACACCTGTCCGGTCACTGGCCCTGGCACCGCGCGCCGCCCGCCGCGCCTGCGCCGGTGCATGAGCTCGACATCGACGGCGCCAACGCCACAGCCTTTGCCCAGTACTGGAAGCGCAACACGCTGTTGGTGGACCTTTCTTCCGCCAGCGGGTCGGGCAGCATCACGCTCAAGCCCACCGCCGGCAGCACCTGGCCGGTGCGGGTGGGTATTCGTGTTTCGCCCGGTACGATCGGGGTGCTGGAGGTGCGCGGGGCGCAGCGCACCAGCCTGCCGATCGAATCGGCCGCCGG
>Ga0209420_1000191_pt1 | contig 38324 bp, 36 predicted proteins | sample BlaSpr_A8_OM1_O1_FD_187972 | JGI IMG/M metagenome (GOLD analysis project Ga0209420, IMG submission 187972) | Forest soil microbial communities from Thunder Bay, Ontario, Canada - Black Spruce, Ontario site 2_A8_OM1_O1 (SPAdes) (version 2) | ecosystem: Environmental > Terrestrial > Soil > Boreal...
GCCATGCCCATGCAAGCGCTGCTGCAGATAATTCATCGCTTCCTGAGCCGCCCATTCCGGAAGATTTCCGGCGGCCACGCGGTCGGCCGTCCACTTGGCCAGCACCAGCTTCATAATCGGTTCGCCCCATCCCGTGGTCGAAACCGCCGCGCTCAAATTATCTGCATAGCAGCCGCATCCGATTAAAGACGAATCCCCGAGCCGTCCCGGAGCCTTGTTCAATGTCCCTCCGGTAGAAGTGGCAGCCGCGATGTTGCCTGCGCGGTCAAGCGCCACCGCCCCCACCGTATCGTGCGAAATCTCAGGCGCGAACAAGTCGTTCCCGTCTTTCGCGGATCCATTCCCGGCCTGCTGCGCCTGATATTCGCGCAGCCGTTCCACCTCGCGGGCAATCACCAGATCGTCGTTGTTGCACAACTCCAAGCCATGCTCCGCCGCGAACCGTTCTGCCCCTTCTCCGACGAAATACACATGCGGACTATCACTCAAGATCTTCCGCGCCGCCCGCACTGGATTCCGCACTCGCTCCACGCAGCCCACGCCCCCGGCCCGCAGCGTAACCCCGTCCATGATCAGCGCATCGAGCTGCACTTTGCCGTCGTGATTAAGAAAACTTCCACGCCCGGCGTCGAAGGTCTCGTCATCTTCCATGACGACAACGACTTCCTCGACGGCATCCAGCGCCGTCCCGCCAAGCTCTAACACCTGCCAGCCAGCCGAGAGCGCATTCCGCACCCCGCGCAGGTGCGCCTCCACCATGTCATCGGGCATGGCCCAGGCGCCGCCGTGAACTACGAGTACGGGATCAGTTGGCAAAAAGAACTCCTCAGAGAATGACTGGATAGGATAGCAGGCCTACGTGGAGCGCTCACTCTATCGGCCGCTTCGGAACCCTCGGCCAAACAAGAGATCGGCCGAAAATATCTGACTAGGACCTATATTCTTGCCTATAATCGCTGGCTGCCGCCATCGCCCATGTCAACCGTTCGCATTGCAACTTTGATTGTGGTTTCGGTGGTTGCTTTTTCCTTGCATGCGGCTGCCGGCGACTTGGACGACCTGCCGGAGAAAGCGATCGAGCGGTCTCAAATCACATCGCCCGGCTCGCGGCCCTTTGTCCTGAGGGCCAAAGTCCTGGAGGCGACCAATCCCGCGAACACAAAGTACAACGCCGAAATCGAAGAGTACTGGGTCGCATCCAACAAATGGCGCCGTACCGTGAAAACATCAGACTTTTCTCAAACGCTCATCGTTAATGGCGAAAAAACAAGCGAGCAGCTGACCGGCGACTACTATCCAAACTGGCTCCGCACGATCGTCGCTGCTATCTTCGATCCAGGTAAACCGTTGCAGGGCGTCGACCTGTCACGGTCGTCCGACAATCCGTTTATCGGTGGCACTAAGGTCTGCCGGCGCTTTACATACATGGCCGGTATTGCGCCGGTCAGCAACAAGGTATTTTCGAGTTACTGTTTCGACGGTGGGTTAATCGAATCCGTGGGCGCGCCCGGCTACCACGCCAGTTACACAAATTATAAGAACTTCGCCGGCAAGCGCGTGGCGCACACAATCCGGGAATACATCGAATCCGGAACCGAGGTCGAAGCTACCATCGACGAACTCGCGGAGCTAAAGTCGCCCGACGAATCGCAGTTTACCGTTCAAGAGACGATCGCTCCGTTGCGAACCATCCAAGCCAGCGAGGAAATGCTGCGCGGCCTTGTAGTTGGCCCACCGGATATCGCGTGGCCCACGGTCCGCAGTGGGAGCGTCACTGGAACACTCAGTCTCTATGTTTGCTTAGACCGCTACGGGCATATTCGGGAGATTTACGAACTCAATTCCAGCAATCCCGGTCTTAGCGATGTGGCGCGTGACCAGGTGATGAAATGGCAGTTCAAGACTGCCACTAACCAAGGCGTCCCAGTGCAGTTGGAATCCATTCTGACCTTCGCCTTCCACACTTCGATCGCCGATCCCATCCCCCTACTGCAGGAAGAGGAGGGGCAAAAGCTGGTTTTGCATCGGGTGGAACCAGCCTGGCCAGCTGGATTTGCCCCCATGGGCACTCCCGTGATCGTCACGCTGAGGGTGCGCGAGGACGGCGAATGCGCCGGTGTGGTTTTCATTCAAACAGACGAGGAGACCAAGGCGAGCGGCGTCTTGAAACCTGGGAAACTCTACGGCGTTGTCTCGCAGCTTAACCCCGCACTGCAGCAGTGGCGGTTCCACCCTTATGTGCGAGACGGGAAACCTACGGAATTCCAGGTTAAGATCACCCTTCACGTGAACTAGCCAGGGGCGCACGCGCCATGTTTTTGCTTACGCAGCTTGGCCCGCCTTGGCAGCCACCGGCGGATCCTGAGTGCGGGTCCAGGTGTAGCGCATGCGGTGAATCACAGTCAGGGTTGACAGCACCGCGATGACCCACAGCACCGGCGCCATGCGATTGAATAGGGCTCCGATGATCACGAGCACGAGACGTTCCGGTCGTTCCATGAAGCCCACGCGGCAGGATCCGATTAAAGACTCGGCGCGGGCGCGCGTGTAGCTCACCATGATGGCGCTGACCATGACGAAGGCAGTGAGCACGACGTAGAAGAACCGGTCGCCGCGCGCGTAGAAGACGAGCAGTCCCAAGAACTGCGAGGCGTCACTGTAGCGGTCGACTACCGAGTCGAAGAACGCTCCGAAGCGTGTGACGCGGTTGGTGGCGCGCGCCACCGCCCCATCCACCAGATCGAAAAATCCGGAGCCGATGATGACCAGGCCCGCGTAGAAGAACAATCGCCGCTGGGTCAGCGCTGTAGCAGAACCGAACAGAATCGCGGCCCAGGTATTTACCACCAGTCCCATGAAGGTCAGCACGTTGGGATTGATGCGCGAGAGCGCCAGCCAGCGGACGATGGTATCGAGCAGCACGCCGCAGGCGCGTCCGAAAGCGCTCGTCCATGAAGCCATCAGGCGCCAGCCTTTTCCGGCTCGGCCTCGTCGTGGATGGTGGTCAGGGCTAGGATTTCCAGTTCGCGCTTGCCGTTGGGCGTGATCACTGTGGCCTCGTCGCCTACCTTCTTGTTGAGCAGAGCGCGGCCTATCGGTGACGTGGTCGAAATCTTGCCCGCGCCTACGTCGGACTCTTCGCTGGTGACCAGCTTGTACTCGATCTTTTCATTCTTCGAGCTGTCGAAGACCTTGACGGTGGAACCCAGCCCCACTTTGTCCTTGGGGATGTTGTTCATGTTGGTCAGCGACAAGTCGGCGAGGCGCTTGCCGAGCTGGCGGAAGCGCGCCTTGACGAACTCCTGGCGCTGCTTGGCCATGTGATACTCGGCGTTCTCGCTGAGGTCACCGAGAGCCGCGGCCCGCTTGATTTCTTTGGGTAGCTCGTGGACGAGTTCGTGCTCGAGCGCGTCGACTTCTTCCTGCAGTTTCTTTCGGAGTTGATCAGTCTGCATACGATACCGCTTTAGAGATTATAAACCGGTTGGGAATGTGCTGGTGGGATTGGGACAGGAGATGGGAGCTTAGCTCCCGGAATATTGTGCGGTCGCGGACTACGAGTTGAGGAGCGGTTTCCCGGCAGGAAGTTTGGGGCTCCCTGCAGGAATGTCCAAGCTGACGGAGTTTGGCTGGATTGATTTGAGTTTCGTGTTCATTCTGAGGGCATGAAACCGATCGAGAAAGTCCTACTCACGGTGGTGTTGGCGGGGGCACAGCTTTGGGCGCAAGTGAATCCGCAGGGGCCGCTACACGAGGCTTACGTCTTTGAAAAACAGGGGCAGTTTGACAAAGCCATAGCCGTAGCCAAGGAGCTTACCGGCTCGGGCCGATTGAGCGGTGCCGAACTGGGGAGAGCCTGGAACGTGCTTGGGGTGGTCTACACTCAGCAGGGAAAATTGGTCGAGGCGCAGAATGCTTTCGAGCGTTCGCTCCAGGTTTTTGGCCAGGAACCGCAATTCGTTACCGATTATGCCGCAGCACTGCAGAACTATGGGGAGCTTTATAACGATAGCGGGGAAATGGCGGTTGCGGGGAAGATGTGGAGGAAGGCACTGTACTTACTTCAGCAATCCGGCGACCACGCGGGCATTGCCCGGTCTCTTACATACCTTGCGGGGTTGGCGCTTGCACAAAACCGGGTACATGACGCCAAGAAGTACTTGCAGAGTGTGGCCGGGGAAATGAAATTGACTCGCGACCTGATCGATGACGACCTGGCCTTCATCTACGAGACCCAGGCATGGCTGGCGCGGGCCGATGGACATGCTTCTGAGGCCGTCGGGGGTTATCAACGCTCACTGGAACTTTGCGAACGGATTTACGGCGAAGCGCATTGGAAGACTGGGTGGGACTATATGCTCCGCGGCAAGGCTTACGCGCAGTCTGGCGACATCGAGAACGCGCTGGCCGACATGCGGGACGGGCTTGGCATCATGGAGCAGGCGTTGGGCCGCAAGAATCCCAGGTATTTTGCGGCGCAGATTGCTTATGCCGCGGTTCTGGATCAAGCTGGATTGAGGGAACAGGCGGCGCAGTGGAGGACGGCAGCGGAGCAAGCTGAGAAAGATTTCTACAAGAGCCAATGTGCCGGCTGTACGATTAACGTGGCGGCTTTCCGGTAGGAGGAACCCTGGTGAGTTCTATGGAGACCCGATCCGTAGCCGAGGTTGCGCCGGCGTCTACTAAAACCGCCATCGGCGGGCTTTTTCCGCAGGCTGGAGTCATCCCGATCGCTATCGCCGGTGTGTTGGCATTGGCCACGACCATCGAATGTTCGTTCTCGCTGGCATCCTGGTTTCGGGCGCTGCTCTACGGGACGGTTTTGTGGCTGTGGTGGGCGGGTGCAGCGGAGGTTTTATGGCGAGCGGGGAAACGCTGGCCGTCGGTTCTAAAAGTGTCTGCGGCCAATGCGGGTGTGCAGGTAGTCGCCGCGGCGACCGTGGGGGTATTGCATCTAGCGACTTTGCAGGTTACGGCACACTGGATCGCGCATGTAGGATCCGATGTCCAGAGAGAAGTGTATGGACAACTGTCATTCTTCAACCTTGGCCGGTTCGGTGTCGAGTTTCTGACTTATGGCTTGGTATGGTTCGCTTGCACGGCGCTACACACGCAGCTGGCCGCGCAACGGGACGCAATGCGGTCGCTCGAGCTGGAGCGCCAGCTTTCGAGCGCGCATTTGCGCGCCTTGCAGATGCAACTGGAGCCGCACTTCCTGTTTAATGCACTGAATGCTGTAGCCGCTTTGATGGATCTCGACCGCAAACAGGAGGCCCTCGAGACTCTGGAGCACCTCAATACCATCCTCAAGACTGGATTGAAGAGAACCACTCCCAGCAAGATTCCGCTGGCTCAGGAGCTGGAGATTGTGGAGAGCTATCTCGCGATTGAACGGGTGCGTTTCGCCGACCGGCTTCGCGTCGACATGAATCTCGATCCCAATGCGCTGGATGGATTGGTTCCTTGCTTTCTTTTGCAGCCGATCATAGAGAATGCCGTGCGGCACGGCATCGCGCAGTGCGAAAACGATGGTTACATCCAAACTTCGGCCAAGCGAGTTGGAAATCACATGCAATTGGAAGTGCGCGACAACGGGCCGGGAATGAACGGAAAGTCCCATCCCGGCCTTGGTATAGGCCTGAGCAACACCAGGGAAAGGCTCATTCATTTTTACGAAGATGACTTTGAGCTTCGCGCCAGCCAGCCTGCCTCCGGTGGATTTGAGGTTATGATTACCATCCCTTACGAGCGGAAAGCCCCGTGAAGTTGAGGACGTTGATTGCCGACGACGAGCCTTTGGCCAGAGAGCGGCTGAAGCTGTTGCTCGCGCCCGACCCGGAAATAGAAATCGCCGGGGAGAGCAGGAATGGCACCGAGGTGGTTGCCACCCTGAAGGGAACGCAAATCGATTTGCTTTTTCTCGATATTCAGATGCCGGGCAGCAGCGGCTTCGATGTGATTGAAAACGTCGGCTTGCCGAATATGCCCCTGACGGTGTTTGTAACCGCTCACAGCGAATTTGCCGTGGAAGCATTTGCTGTACATGCTTTGCACTATCTCGTAAAGCCGGTAGAGCGGCAGCACCTCGAAGAGGCTGTGTCGCGAGTAAAAGAACGGGTCCGGCTGCGGGAAATTTTTGCCGCACGCCAAGAAATCTATTCCGTCCTGGAGGCCCTGCATGGGCCGACGGGGAGGCCGAGCTATCCGGAGCGGCTTCTGGCGAAGAATGGGAACAAGGAGTCAGTTGTGTCGGTAAGCGACATCGAGTGGATCGAAGCAGCAGACTATTACGCGTGCCTGCACGCGGGGGGAAAGAAACACCTGCTGCGGGAAAGCATAAAAGCCCTTGATGCCAAGCTGGACCCCCACAAGTTCGTGCGGCTGCACCGGTCCGCGATTGTCAATATCGACCATGTCCGCGAGATTCACCGCGATGGCCGAGCCGAGGGATGGGTCCTTCTTTCCACCGGAGAGCGGGTTCGCATGAATCGGACTGGTTGGCAGAAATTGATCGCCTTGAATAGTCTCTGAGACTGGGCCGATGACCCACCTCTCCTTTACTTCTACTTCTTCTTAACTTCTAGACATCTACTTCTCTGGCCACGTCTCCGGCTCTCTCCGGAAAGTAAATCTCCAATGGAGCATCTCGGGTGTTTGCTGCATGCGGGCGAGCGGTGACTTTTGTCGGGTGAAGGGGTCGAAATTTCGCGCTTGAAATCTCTTTAGGTGACGCATCGACAGGAAAACAAAAGGTTTCGATCGAGTGGCACGGTTCTTGCAGTCATAAGAGCAGCTCTCCGCTTCTTACTGCTTTTAAGGGCGCGGGAGAAAGGAGCGATCCATGAAAAATGAACACGACTTAGATTCCGCGGTTACGTTCTTTTTGGTTGGCCTGGGCATGGGGTCATTCTTGGCCTTGGCGATGGTTTTCAATCCCAAACAAAGATTCAGACTGGAGAGACGCAAGGAAGTCAGGAATTGGCGCGGTGGAGGATGGCAAGGACAGGAGCACGCTGAGCAGCGCGTAGCGTGAGCCGTTTTCCGCGTCATAATTGCGAGTCCTGATTTTGGGACCGGGAGGCCATTATGAAAAAAACATTACGATGGGTGCATCCACTGCTGTGGTTATGTGTGATGGTTGCGGCGTTGCTTCTACCTGCTCCCGTGTACGGCGGAAATGCGGTGATGGGAGAGATTCAATTTGAAGGAAAATCCAAAGTTGAAAAGACTTCTGGGGTGTGGGTCGACGGAGGATACGTCGGATATTTGAGCGAACTCAAGGGATCGAAGAAGGTTCTTCTCCTCCCTGGCGAACACGTCATTAGCGTGCGGCAGGACGGCTACCAGGACTTCACGCAACGAGTTCGTGTTGAGCCCGGAGAGAAGCAAGTAGTCCGTGTGGCCATGGAGAAGGCTCCTACGGGACCGATGCCCGCAGCGATGGCTACATTGAAGATTTCGGTGAACCCTTCGAGAGCGGCTGTTTTCCTGGACGATCTTTTCGTGGGACACGTAGGTGAATTCGAAGGCGTGGGTCGAGGGCTGATGGTTGCACCGGGACAGCACCGAATCAAGATTGCACTGCCCGGCTATCAGGCTTTTGAGACGGAGGTCAAGCCACTGGCCAATCAGAATGTTGAAATCAAGACTGAGTTGCAGAAGGATAACTTAACCAAAGGTGACGGTGTCGCGCCCGCGTCGAGTCAACCCGCGTCGAGTCAATAAGTCCAGCCAATCACTGGACGGCGCGCTGACTTGGATCAGGCCTGGAATTCGGACGCTTCGGGAAAGCGGAGCTTGCATTTGGCCAGTGCGAGGGCCAGCAGTTCCTCGATCTTGGTCTCTTCGCAGTTGCGAGACATGGCTAGTTCACTGACGATCAGGTAGCGGGCACGTTCGAGCATTTTCTTCTCGCGGAAGGAAAGAGGCTTGGCCTGGTGGAGGGCGATCAGGCTCTTCAGGACTCCGGCGACCTCGAAGAGGGAACCGGTGCGCATGCGGTCGGAATTTTCCTTGAAGCGGTCTTTCCAGTCGGCCGTGCTGAGGTCGTCGGTAACGGCCAGGAAGTCGAGGATTTTCTGAACCTCGCCGTTGCGGACTACACGGCGAATGCCCACGCTCCCCACGTTGTTGCAGGGGACCATCACCTTGAGACTGCTGGCTTTAATGTTGAGAAGATAGAACTTTTCCACCGTGGCACCGATGGAGCGGCTGCTGATTTGTTCGATGACACCCACCCCGTGGTTGGGGTAGACGACCTTGTCGCCGATGTGAAAATTCAGGTCCGCAACACTCATAAAAAATGCACCCGGGAAGGCGTTAGGGTCTAGTGGGGAGAAGCGTTGTCGTTGCTTGCAACAGGTTACGCCCAAATCGGGCGAAAGGCAAGATTGGTGCGGGATTCAAGGGTTCCGCGGTGGGGCTTGGAGTTGTAAGTTGCTGTGGCCGGATGAGTTAACCGCTATCCGGTTCGTCCTGCGGACGGCCGTCCGGATAGCAACAGCGCACACATTGGAAGGTGACGCTTATAATCGCGCCTTGGCTTCGGAAGAGAGAAAATCAGATAAGCCGGAGGGGCGAGTCCTGGGCCTGGACGTAGGGTCCAGGCGGATTGGCGTCGCGGTCTCGGATCCACTGGGGATTACAGCCCAGGGACTGGAGACTTTGCAGCGCCGCAACAAGCGGTCCGATCTGGCTGCGCTGGAGCGCGTGATTCGGGACTACGCCGTGCGGGAGATCGTGGTCGGCCTGCCCTTGCGGATGAGTGGCGGGGAAGGGACGCAATCGGACAAGATGCAGGTGTTTGCGGAGCAACTGCGGAAGCGGTTCCGGCTGCCGGTGCACCTGTGGGATGAGCGGCTGACCTCGGCGGAGGCGAACCGGCTGCTGCGGGAGACGGAGTTATCGATTGAAAAGCGGGCCAAGGCCGTAGACCGGATGGCGGCGGTTCTGATTCTGCAGGGGTGGATGGAAAGCCGGCGGGTTGGGTAAAAATCGAAATCAGAACCTACCGCGGCGCCGCCGAGAAGATGATCCTTAAACCAATTCGTGCTTCTTAATTATTTCTACAGGTATCCTCCGTGCCGGAGCCTGCCCTAAGCGAAGCCGAAGGGTGTCTCCGTGGTAGATACACTTTCCTAAATCTTCAGGAATATCTTCTTGCGATCCATGAGCCAGATGGGCAGCAGACACAACAGGACGAAGGCCAGGGAAAATAGGAGCGAGCTGAAGCTCGGACTGCCCAGTGGAGCAAAGAAACGCTGAAAGATAATCTGCTGTGCGTTCATCATCTGGCCGTTTACCCGGGTGTTGACAGCGTAGAGCAATACAGCGAAGAAGTCGGCAATTACGTAGGCCGTGATCGCGTTCCTTCCGAAGATAAGGAAAGGCTTGGTCCAGGCTCTGCGCCAGCGTTTGATGTCGGTGGCCCAAAAACAGAGGGCAAGGCATACTAGCGCAAACCCGGCGGTAAAGAGCACGAAGGAACTGGTCCAGAGTTTCTTGTTGATGGGGAACCATATTCCCCAGGTTTTGCCGAGAATCAGGCCAATCACGCCGAAGACCAACATGCCGAGCGCCTTATTTTTCGGGCTGCGATCGGATCGCAGCCATTCGCCGGTAAAGACTCCCAGCAGCGCGGTCGCGATCGCCGGCAGCGTGCTCAACAATCCCTCAGGATCGCGGGTGATCTCATAGAGACGAGAACTGGACCCCCAGAGATGAATCAAAAACTTGCGATCCAGATACGCCCCTAGATTCGCGTCAGGGTGAAGGAACGCTATGTCTCGACCGGGACCTCCGAAGCCCGGCACCGGGACGAAGCGCATCAGGATCCAATAACCGATCAGCAGGGCCGCAACTATCCATGCGCGGGTTCGCGGCCGCACGTAAAGGTAAAGGATTGAAGCCGCAAAATAGCAGATGCCGATGCGCTGCAGGACTCCGGGAATACGAACCCCCCTCGACAAGAGCAAATCCACAAGCCAGTTAAGAGCTAACCCGATGGCGAAGATAATGAGTGCCCGGCGGAAGGCGTGGCGTAAAAGCAGCGAGCGGGAGTCGCCTCGATTCAGTCGGGATTCGGAGGAGAACACCAGCGAGACTCCAACGATGAAAAGAAAGAAAGGGAAGATGAGATCGGTGGGAGTCCAGCCGTTCCACTCGGCATGTTCCAGAGGCCAATAGGCATGGTCGTTTCCGGGATTGTTGACCAGGATCATGGCGGCAATCGTCGCTCCGCGGAAAAGATCGAGAGAGGTGAGCCGGGTCGATATGCCGCCGGAGGCAGTCACTGCCGACGGCGGCTGGGTTGAACTGATCGTCAGCGGGGCTGCCATTTAGGCTCCAGCATTGCGAAACTGTACGGCGAGTTGAAGACGAGAATTGTACTACTGCGTTTATCTCACCCGTCGCAGAATATGCCGGCCACTGCGTTCGAGCGTATTCGTGGGATGAAAGCTATTTTCCGCGCATGGCGCGGCGGTAGGCGGCTACATTCTGATTGTGTTCTTCGATGGTGCGGGCGAAACGGTGCTGGCCTGCGGCGTCAGCCACGAAATAATAGTAGTCACTCTGCGCCGGATGCACAGCCGCTTCGAGAGCGCTTTTGCCGGGATTGCCGATGGGGCCGGGTGGAAGTCCGGTGTGCGTGTAGGTGTTGTACGGAGAGTTGAAGCGCATGTCGTCGTGATGCAGTGCGCCTGAGTAAGTCCCCGCCAAGAGTTCGGCATAGATGACGCTGGGGTCGGCGTCGAGCGCGATTTTCTTCGCCAGGCGGTTGTAGTAGACGCTGGCGACGAGCGCGCGCTCCTCGCCAACGGCCGTTTCCTTTTCGATGATTGACGCCATGATCACAGTGCGCTCGAGATTATCATTGGCCTGGCCCTGGTCACTCTGGGCTGGGGCACTCTGGCCTGACTCGGTCTGGCCACCAGCTGTTGGAATCAATCCAATCTGACGTGCGACCTGGCGGAACTGCCTGACCATGACTGCCGCGATGTCGTGCATGGTCTGCATGCGGCTGAACTCGTAGGTGTCGGGGAAAAGGTAGCCCTCGAGCGAAGGCGCGTTGGGCGCGATGTCGGCGATGAGCGCGGTGTCGGATTGCGCCACTTTCAGAAAGTCGTCCGCGGGGCCGAGTCCGGCTTCTTCCACGGCGCGAGCGATGTCGAACATGGTGAAGCCTTCCGGAACGATGACGGTACGGAAATAGACATCGCCGCGCGCCAAGCGGTTGTGGACGTCGATCATGTTCCGGGATTTGTCGAAGCGATATTCTCCCGCCTTGAGCGATCGGCCGCGGTGCAGGTAGTGCCACAGGATGAATGCCCGCTCGCTCCTAATAATTCCGCTGGATTTCAGTTCGGAGGCGATGCGGCGGGTGGAAAATCCTGGGCGCAGCATGACGAAAGTCTCCGCCTGTGGCTCAACTGGAGTCAGCAAAGCCCAGGCGAGCCAACCGGCAAACGCCAGCACCGCGACGAGGATAAGCCCAAGAAACTTACGCACGATGGCGACAGTTTAGATGATACGGGAAGGCCTGCGTAGCTGACTTTAGTAAGATGTTGAACTCGGGGAAGGCCTTCGAAGCCCGGCGGTCTACTATTGGCGAGTTTGAGGTCCTTGCGTATTTTGCACCCTTTCGGGCGCGATATACTCAAATGTTCTGGGAGTCATCTGATCCTTCATGAGACGTGCTTCGTCCTTTTGGGCCTTAGTTTTGTTCCTTGCGGCGGTACCCACGACGGGCTGTTTGTTCCGGACGCGACCGGTGGAAGAAACGTACTCCAAGGCCCCGCTTCAGGAATCGTCCCAGTCAGGGTTGATTGATAACATCGATCAGCAGGCAGAGAAGATCCAGTCGCTGAAGGCGACCGTGGATATTGATACGTCCGTCGGCGGCGCGAAGAAAGGCCACCAAACCGACTACAAGGAGATTCGCGGCTACGTGCTGGCGCGCAAGCCCGCGATGCTGCACATGATCGGGTTGCTGCCGATCGTGCGGACTACTGCCTTCGACATGGTGAGCAACGGGCAGGAGTTCAAGCTGTGGATTCCGCCGAGAAATCGCTTTGTCACGGGGCGGAACAACGTGCAGACGCATAATGCGGACCAGCCCATGGAGAGCATCCGGCCACAGGACATCTACGAGGCGCTGCTGATCCGGCCCATCGATCCTGAACGCGAGATCGCAGTGCTGGAGAATAGCAACGAGATTCTGCATGACGCCAAGGGACACCGCGTTCTGCAAGAGGACTACGAGCTGGTAGTAATTCGAAAAGGCGAGCAGGGCTGGGCCCTGTCGCGCAAGATTGTTTTCAGCCGAACTGACCTGAAACCGCATCGCCAGTACATTTATGACGAGCAGGGCAAGCTGGTGACCGACGCCCGCTACGCGGACTACAAGGATAACGATGGCATCAGCTTCCCTTCGCGCATCGAGATTTTCCGCCCTCAGGAGGAGTACGACATCACCCTCAATATGTTGAAACTGGAAATCAACACGCCATTGCGGGACGACCAGTTTGCGCTGGAGCAGCCGCCTGGGGCTGAGGTAGTGCGGCTGGATCAGCCGCAGCCGCAGTCGAGCGCGGTAATTCCTCCGGCAAACAGGAATTAGGTTGGCTTCGACGCTTCACAATAGCCGTAGTCTTCACGTATTGTCATCCCTCGCGAAGCGAGGGATCCTGGTGTCTGGATGAGGCGGCGACACACACGGTGCAGGCAAGAACCAAGATCCCTCGCTTCGCTCGGGCCGACAAGCGGTTGAGCTTCGCCCTCGGACATGATGAACAAAATGATTGTCGCCAACTTGGTGCATCGGCCGATCCGGTCGCTGATCAGCGTTGTTGCCATCGGGCTCGAAGTGGCGCTGATTCTGCTGATCGCGGGGCTGTGCTACGGCATCATGAACGATACCAAGAGCCGCAATGCGGGAATTGGCTTTGATGTGATCGTTCAGCCGCCTGGATCATCGTTCTTCCAGGGGATCACGGGAGCGCCGGTGTCCGTTAAGGTGGCGGATGTATTGCGGGGTATGCCGCATGTGAAGGTGGTGAGTCCGATCGTATGGCAGATTGTCAGCGGCGGCGGATTGGAAGTAATTGACGGGATCGATATTGCGAACTTCGAGTCGCTGGGCGGTCCGTTTCGTTATGTAAAGGGCGGTCCGTTTCGCGGGCCGAAGGACATGCTCGTTGACGATTTCATCGCACGGCAGAAGCATGTGAATGTCGGCGACACAATGGAGATATTGAATCACCAGTTCCGTGTTTGCGGAATTGTCGAAAACGGACGAGGCGCGCGCAAGTTCGTTCCCATAGGAACGTTGCAGGATTTGATTGGGGCGAATGGAAAGGCATCGGTTTTTTATTTGAAGCTGGATGATCCGGCCAATACTGCTGCGGTGGTTGATTCCGTTAAAAAACAACCTGGGATGGAGAATTACAATGTGCGATCGATGCAGGACTACCTGAGCATGATGACGCCGAGCAATCTGCCGGGCTTCCGTCCATTCATTGGCGTCGTGATCGGCGTGAGCCTGATCATCGGCTTTCTCGTGATTTTCCAGTCGATGTATGCGGCGGTGATGGAGCGCACGCGGGAGATTGGGATCCTGAAGGCGATGGGCGCGTCCAAGGGCTACATCGTCACCGCTATTCTGAGGGAGACTGGATTGCTGGCCGTAGCTGGAATCGTGCTGGGCATCCTTTTCAGCCTGGCAGCGAGTTGGGGGATTCGGCATCGCTTTCCGCTGGTGCAGGTGGTGGTGAGCGGCGACTGGATTGTCTGGTCGATGCTGGTGGCCGTGCTGGGTGCAATTGCGGGGGCGCTATACCCCGCCTTCAAGGCGGCGGGCAAAGATCCGATCGAGGCGCTGGCCTACGAGTAGAGCATTTGGTAGCAGTCAGCGAACCCTTGTTCTGGTTCCCCCTGAGCGTTAACTTTGTTGACTCTGCGTTGACAATTCCTTTCGGGCTACGGTATCTTAAAGACTTTGGGAAGTCTCGCGGTTGCCCGCCTGATGGTCTGGCGTCCTCGCCGGGGAATCAAAGAGCGGTCTTCTTTGTAATATTCAATCGCGTTTCGCAATTTTTTTCATTCTGGGAGAGTTCCAATGTCTACCTATTTCCCGTCACCGGGGGAAATTGTGCGCAAGTGGTACGTCGTGGATGCGGAGGGGCAGACGCTCGGGCGTTTGGCCTCGCAGGTGGCGCGCATCTTAATGGGCAAGGAAAATCCGCAGTACACGCCCTTTCTGGACACTGGCGATCACGTGATTGTGGTTAACGCCGAGAAAATTCGAACCACCGGAATGAAGTCTGAACAGAAGCAGTATCACCATTACACCGGCTATCCGGGCGGACTGCGCACAGAGGACTACCGTAAGCGTTTGGCGCGCAAGCCGGAAAAGATTATCGAAGACGCGGTGCGGCGCATGCTTCCGAAAAACAAGCTGGCGGCGCACATGCTGTCGAAGCTGAATGTTTACAAGGGCGACAAGCATCCGCACGAGGCGCAGAAGCCGCAGGATTTGAAGTTGGAAGTAAGAGCATAGCGAGAGCAGTTGAGCGGGAGATCCTTCGCTCCGCATGAAAAGCGGCTGCGCTCAGGATGACAAACAATAAGGTTCGCTTCTGGGGATTCAAGCTAGAAGCTTAGGAGCTAAAAGCTACATGGCAGAATTAGTTCAGTATTACGGAACGGGTCGGCGGAAGCGGGCGATTGCGCGGGTGTACTTGCGTCCGGGCAGCGGTGATTTCAAGGTAAACGGCCGCGAGTTTGAGGAATACTTCGTGACTCCCGCGCAGCGTTCGGCTGCGAAAGCGCCCTTGGCGTCCACCGATACCGTGGTTTCGTTCAACATCGTTGCCAGCGTTTTGGGCGGCGGAGTGCGTGGGCAAGCCGATGCGGTGAAGCTCGGCATCGCACGCGCTTTGATGCAATTCAACGCGGAGTTGCGCGGCAAGCTGAAGTCCGAGGGCCTGGTGACTCGTGACTCGCGTGGCAAAGAGCGCAAGAAGTATGGCCAGAAGGGCGCGCGCAAGCGGTTCCAGTTCAGCAAGCGCTAGAGATCCCTCCGGCCCCGGCTTTTGCTCAGCGGCCGGAACGACAAGTTTTGGTTTTCACTGGCCACCGACAACTGGCCACTGGCAACTGTTTTTAGGTGTTCAATTCTTCCTGTGCCTCGCGGCGCGGGGACGGGAATGGCAATCCGGAGCGGAACGTACGCGAAGGATGCAGACTGACTAAGGAGGTTCATTGGCTACTATCACCATGAAGGAGTTGCTCGAAGCTGGGGTTCACTTCGGGCATCAGACGAAGCGCTGGAATCCTAAGATGAAGGAATACATCTTCGGAGAGCGCAACGGGATCTACATCATCGACCTGCAGAAGACGCTGAAGATGTTTAAAGAGGCGTCGAAGTTTGTACAGGAACTGGCGGCCGACGGCAAGATTGTGCTGTTCGTGGGCACCAAGCGCCAGGCCCAGGATGCGATCGCCGAAGAGGCAACGAAGTGCGGCGGCTTCTACATCAACCAGCGTTGGCTGGGCGGGCTGCTCACCAACTGGGTTACGGTGCAGAAGTCGGTGAAGCGGCTGAAGGAACTCGATGAGATGGCCACGGATGGCCGCTACGAGCTGCTGCCGAAAAAAGAAGTGATCAAGCTGGAACGCGAGCGCAAACACCTGCAGGCCAACCTGGCGGGCATCAAGAATATGAGCCGGTTGCCGGATGCGGTGTTTGTCATCGATTCAAACAAAGAGCAGATCGCGGTGCGCGAGGCGCGCAAGCTGGGCATTCCAGTGGTCGCGGTAGTCGATACGAATTGCGATCCCAGCGAAGTGGATTACGTGATTCCGGGCAATGACGATGCCCTGCGGGCGATCCGGCTGTTTACTTCGAAGATTTCGGAGTCGATCGCCGAGGGAGCGCAGTTGATGACCGACAAGCAGGTTGCCGACATGACAGCGGCTACGGAACAGGCGCAGGCTCGGGAATTGCAGCAAGCGGAAGACGCCGCGGCTGCGCTTGAGGTTCGAGCCCAGGAGGCTGCGGCGGCGTCTGATCTGGCGGACATCGGCGAAAACATCAGCATGGAAGAAGTTCTGGGTCCGGGGACGCATAAGAAGCCGGTGACGAACGAAGATGGGGACGTTCCCATCAAGGTGGAGAGCCAGACGGTTTAGAAGCAGTGGCCAGTTATCAGTGGTCAGTCGCCAGTAAAAACCGGGTATTCGATTTCAGACCCGCGCGGGTCATGCTTAGAAACTTCCCGGCGCGGGTCAAAGTTTGTAAGGCAGGTTGGTAGATCAGGAAGGAAGATTCTTAGCAATGGGTACTACTACAGTGAATATTTCTGCAGCACAAGTGAAAGATCTCCGGGAGAAGACCGGAGCTCCGATGATGGATTGCAAACAGGCCCTGACCGAAGCTAAGGGCGACATGGAGCAGGCGGTTGTGATTCTGCGCAAGAAGGGCGTTTCGGTCGCGGCCAAGAAGGCGACGCGTGTGACCAGCGAAGGCGCCGTGACCAGCTACATTCACGCCGGCGGCAAGATTGGCGTGCTGGTCGAGGTGAATTGCGAGAGCGATTTCGTGGCGCGCACCGACGACTTCAAGGAACTGGTGCACGATATCGCCATGCACATCGCGGCCAGCGATCCGAAGTTCGTCCGCAAGGAAGATGTGACCAAGGCGGACTTCGATCGCGAGAAAGAAATCTACATCGCGCAGGCGGTCGCCTCCGGCAAGCCGCAGAACATTGCGGAGAAGATGGTTGCCGGCAAGATGGAGAAGTTCTACGAGGATGTCTGCCTGCTGGAGCAGCCTTTCATCAAGGACCAGACCATGTCGATTGCGCAGCTGATCGCGGCGAAGATCGGCAAGCTGGGCGAGAACATCAGTGTGCGGCGCTTCGCACGCTTCAAAGTGGGCGATGCGGGCGAGACTGTTGCCGTCACCAAGCCTACGGACCAGAAAGCCGAGTAATTCCAGGGCGCCTGCGGGCGCCTTTTTTTGCGGGCGTATCTGCCCGCTGCAGCCGGCGGGACGCCGGCGCTACGACTATGGAAGCCCCTGCCTTCAAACGCGTTCTGCTCAAGATTTCCGGAGAAGCTCTGGCGGCTAATCAGGGCTTTGGTGTGGATACGGCGCGCATCCACGAGGTCGCGGCGGAATTGGCCGACGTGCACAAATTGGGAGTGCAGCTCGCGATCGTCGTAGGCGGCGGCAATTTCTTTCGCGGCGTGGCCGACCAGGCTCGTGAGATGGACCGCGTCTCCGCTGACCACATGGGAATGCTGGCCACGGTGATCAATGCGCTGGCGCTGCAGGATGCGCTGGAGAAGCAGAAAGTCTACACTCGCGTGCAAACGGCGATTGAGATGAATCAGGTCGCCGAGCCGTTTATCCGGCGGCGAGCCATCCGGCATCTGGAAAAAGGACGCGTCGTAATCTTCGCCGGCGGAACGGGGAATCCTTATTTCTCGACCGACACCGCAGCGTCCTTGCGCGCCATGGAGATCAAGGCCGATGTAATTCTGAAGGCAACTAAGGTCGATGGAATCTATGATGCCGACCCGATGAAGGTCGACGGCGCCAAAAAGTTCAACCACATCTCCTACATGGACGTTTTGAAACTGGGACTCAAAGTGATGGACTCCACCGCCATCAGCCTGTGCAAAGACAATAACCTGCCCATCATCGTCTTCAACCTGAATCAACACGGCAACATTCGCCGCGTGGTCAGCGGAGAGAAGATCGGATCCATGGTTAGCGCTTAGAGATTTTGGCCACGGATTTAGCCGGATTCACACGGATTTTATTGATTTCGGATCCGTGACAATCCGCGCAAATCCGTGGCAGCTTTCTTTTGGGTTTATAATTCAGCGTTTTGATTCTTAATGTCTTACGGAGCTGACTGAAATGGCTCAAGCAACCATGGCCGCGATTCCGGGCCTGAAAGAAACCTACGTACAACTGAAGACGCGGATGGAAAAAGCCGTAGAGGACTTCCGTAAGGCGATGGCGGCCACGCGCACCGGGCGAGCCTCGGTGCACATGCTCGACAGTGTGAACGTCGACTATTACGGTTCGCAGATGCCATTGAACCAGATTGCACAGGTGCACGCGCCGGAGCCGCAGATGATCACTGTGCAGCCCTTTGATCCGTCGCAGGTGGGTGCGATCGAGAAGGCGATTCGTGGGGCCGAATTGGGGCTCAATCCGATGAACGACGGCAAGCTGATCCGCGTACCGGTGCCGGCGCTTACGCAGGAGCGCCGCCAGGAAATGGTGAAGCATCTGCACAAGGTGCTGGAGGAGCACCGCACCGCCGTGCGGAATATTCGCCGCGATGGCAACGACGCCATCAAAAAGGCGATGAAGGATAAGAAAATCACCGAGGACGACGAGAAGCGGTCATTAGAGGAGATCCAGAAACTCACCGACGACGAGATCAAGAAGATGGAAGAGATGAGCAAGGCGAAAGAGAAGGAAGTACTGGAATTGAAGTAGGGACACTCTCCTCGGCGAGGCCGAACCGGGCCGACTGGACCCGGGATTCCGGACGATCAACCTGCCGACCTCAGAAAAACTTTCCGATCGGGGCAACTCCGCCACGTTTTATTCCGTCTTGGTGGAGGTGGAGTTGGCCAAGCCCTTTCCATGAAGCCACCGGCAAGAGTGGCCAGCTTGGACGCATTCTGTTTCTCTACCGTATAATGATCGTTTTCCTATATCCCAGAGGCTGAGGTCGTAGCGATTCATCTTTGCTCTCATCGAGACATTGCTGTGTCCGGGCACGGCCCCGGTTCTTCCGGCACTGCTAATCCTCCATCTTCTTTATTCGCACGGCTTTGCCGCGCGATGAAGGGGATGCGATGGTTGCTCGGTATCGCGACCGCGCTGGTGCTGCTTTCTGCTTCCTCAAGCTGGGCACAGACCGACATAGTCTCCGAGATCAACGTCCAGGGCAACCGCCGGATTCCTGCCGAGACGGTCAAGGCACGGATCTTCACTCATCCTGGGGACATTTACGACCCCGCCGCTCTGGAGCGCGACTTCAACTCGCTGTGGAACACGGGTTATTTCGAAGATATCCGCTTCAGCCGGGAAGAGACTCCGAAAGGGTGGCGGCTGATTATCACGGTCAAGGAAAAGCCGACCATTCGCGAGATCAACTACGTGGGCCTGAGTTCGGTCTCCACCAGCGATGTGCTGGACCGCTTCAAGGAAGCGAAGGTCGGGTTGTCGGTAGAGAGTCAATACGACCCGACGAAAGTGAAGAAGGCGGAAGTGACCATCAAAGGCCTTCTGTCGGAACACGGGCGGCAATTTTCCACCATCCGGACGGAAATACGGCAGATTCCACCGGCTGCGGTCGGGATCACGTTTGTGATCAAAGAAGGTCCCAAGGTCAAGGTCGGCAAGATCACGTTCCAAGGCAACAAGAACGTGAAAACGCGCGTGCTGCGTTATGCCATGAAGAACTTGCGGCCCATCGGCATCCCCCACTCGATCTTTCTGGAAGACATCTTTGCGAGGACCTACGATGCCACCAAGCTGGACGAAGATACGGAACGCGTCCGCAATGAATACCAGAATCGCGGGTATTTCAAGGCCAACGTGGCCCAGCCCAAGACGGAAATTCACGATACCGGACACCCGGGCGCGCATGTCCCACTGTTGCAGGGTGGGCGGGGCAAGTCGGTCGACATTACCATGCCCATCGAGGAGGGCGAGCGCTACACACTGGGCGGGATCACCTTCAAGAACAACAAGGCGGTGCAGAACGTGAAGGCACTGCGCGCCATTTTTCCCATCAAGGATGGAGACGTCTTCAGCAAGGAGAAAGTTGCCAAGGGCCTGGAGAACCTGCGCAAGGCCTATGGCGAGTTGGGCTACATCAACTTCACTTCCATCCCAGACACCCGGTTTGACGACGACAAGAAGCTGATCTATCTCGACATTGACGTCGACGAGGGCAAGCAGTTCTATGTGCGACGTATCGAATTTCAGGGCAACACCACCACCCGTGACAAAGTGATTCGGCGCGAGATCGCGCTGGAAGAAGGCAACGTTTACAACTCCCGGCTCTGGGAGTTGAGCCTGTTGCGCTTGAATCAATTGGGGTACTTCGACCAACTGAAGCCGGATGATCCCAACGTCACGATTCGCCAGCTGGACGAGAAAGACGGACTGGTTGACCTGACGTTGAAGATCCACGAAAGGGGCAAGAACAGCATCGGCCTCAACGGCGGCGTGAGCGGACTGGAAGGCGCTTTCGTAGGAATCAACTACGCGACCAACAACTTCCTCGGCCTGGGTGAGACGCTTCAGGTGCAGGTCAGCGCCGGAAACCTCGCGAAAAGCGTCCGTTTTGGCTTCACGCAGCCTTACATGTTTGACCGCCCGTTGCAGTTTGGTTTCAACCTCTATTACACCAAGACCAAATACGATCAGGCGCGGCAACTCTCCATTCTGGGCGGCGGACAGCCCCTGAACCTGCCCAACGCTGTTCTGCAGAATTTGCAGAATTACACGCAGCAGAGCGCGGGGTTCACCTCGTCGTTGAGCTATCCGCTGCACCGCTCTTTCAAGCGGCTGGGGATCACCTATTCGTTAGATCGATCGTCTCTTGCGGCCCTGAGTTCGGCGTCCAAGAATTTATTCGAATTCCTGGCCTTCCGTGGTATTTCCGGCCCCGTTGCGCTGGACGGAATCATCACCAGCAAGATCTTTCCCAACTTTTCCTTCAATACGCTGGACAGTCCGATCTCGCCCCACCACGGACACCAGTTTACGGTGGGAACCGAGCTCGCGGGGTTGGGCGGAACCATTCGATCGGTCCGCCCAATCGTTCAGTACAAGAAGTTCATTCCGATGCAGAACCGGCGCAATGCGCTGGGCTTCAACGTCCAGGGGTCTTTTATCACCGGCTATGGTGGTTTGGTTGCGCCTCCGTTCCAGCGTTCCTATATGGGCGGCGAGAATGATCTGCGCGGGTTCGACATACGTTCTGTTTCCCCCGTGGCATTCTTGCCGAATGTGGGCTCGATCACACTGACTAATCCCGATGGAACGCCCGTACTCAGGGATCCGCAGAATCCCCGCGCGGGCAATGTGACCATACCCATTCCGATTGATCAGATCACCTTCCCGGGCGGGGATTTTAGCATTGTGACGAACGCCGAATACCGCATCACGATCTACGGGCCCGTAGCTCTGGCCCCATTTATCGATCTGGGCATTGACCCCATCCTGCGGAAATCGCAGTTGCAGATTGCGCAGGAGCAATACCAGACCGTGATTGGGACGCCTGTAGGATGTCCTATTCTGTCGCAGACTGCCACCGCCAATACCTGTTCCCCGGGTTCTGTGTTAAACCCGCAGCCGTCGCAAGACTTGCAGGTTCTGGGCACCACCAACTGGCGCCCCAGAATGTCCACTGGACTTGAACTCCAGATGTTCCTGCCGGTGGTGAATGCACCCTTCCGCATCTACTGGGCCTATAACCCGCTGCGGTTGGATAACGCGGCGAACCCGCCGCTACCCATTACGCGCAGCATGTTCCCTGTTGGGCAGGGCCAGGCGGCTGGCGATTACACCTATAACCTTGCCAAGACCGCCTACTCCCCGAGTTTCCTGCTGCGCGAACCGCGCAAGACGTTCCGATTTACGGTGGCTACGACGTTCTAAAGGTGGGATTCCGAGGCTGGGCTCCGGGGCTTGGCTCGGAGGGGTTCGTAAACAGAAGGTTTGACGGCAGCGCAGAAGGCTCTCTATAATCTTGGTGATCCACACCATTGCTGAAAGCGGGTCAGGGGTGGACGGCACGTCCGCAACCCCGGCGTGTGACACTGGCAACCCAGTGCGCCTTGTCTCCAGGTGGCGCCCGACGGCAGTCGTTAAAGGAAACGAAAGACGAAGGCCTCGTGAGTGCGGCCCGGCAGCCTGAAGAAGGTAGTCTGAGTTCATTCCCGGAACCTGTTTACGGAACCATTCCAAGGAGTTTAAGCGATCCAATGACAAGCAAGTATCTGCGGTCCGTCCTGGCCATTGCGGTTTTCTCGATGATTTCTGCATGGGCTCAAACCGGTGGTGCCGCTCCAGCGAATGCGGCCAGTGCGCCCGCAAGTGCGGCGCCCACCACAACCATCGCGACTGGCACCGGCTCCAAGCTGGGAACCATCAACATTGAGCAGGCAGTGCTGGGTTCGAACGAAGGCCAGCGCGACTTCGAAGTCTTGCGCAAAAAGCTGGAGCCCAAACAAAACGAATTGAAGTCCCAGAACGACGAACTCCAGGGTCTGCAGGAACAACTGCAGAAACAGGGTGACAAGCTGAATGAAGAGGCCCGCGCCAGCCTGGTCAAGCAGATCGAGACCAAGAAGAAATCGTTTGATCGCTCGGTGCAGGACGCTCAGGAAGATGCGCAGAATCAGCAGAAGGAGATTTTCCAGCGCATTCTGCAGAAGATGGCGCCCGTGATCGTGAAGCACGCGCAGGACAACGGCTTCGCCATGATCGTTGACACCTCGAACCCGTGGCCGCAAAGCCCGATCCTGTGGTATGGCGAGCAAGGGGACATCACCAAAGCGGTCGTAGATGCTTACAACACGCAATCTGGCGTGCCTGCCCCGGCTCCAGCCGCAGGAGCAGCAGCCAAGCCCGCGCCATTGAAGCCAGCAACTCCCAAGCCGGCAGCTCCGGCATCAACTCCACAACCCAAGTAGGTTTTTAACGACACCGCGAGTGTCGGATAAGTTCCAGAGGCCGCGTTTTTTGCGCGGCCTTTTTTCTTTGTTCTGTCTGGTCCCGCGCAGCAAAGCTTGGTGTCCTTAGCAGTAACCGCATTCCAGTGAGGAGGACGCCATGTTCGACGATGCACTCAATTCGTCATGGAACGAACGTTCACGCCGCGGATTCACCACCCTGACTTCATTCGGATTGCAGGCTCTGGCGGCCGGCGCGCTGCTTGTCTTACCGCTGCTCCGCCCCGCGGGCTTGCCCTTGCTTCGCCGGCTCGCGACGCCAGTCTGTGTAGGGCAACCGGGTAAAACTCCTACAGTCCGACTGCAGCCCGGGACAAATACGCCGCAGCACAGCGGCCCTATAGAGATCACTCTCAGAATGCCCGCACATATTCCAAACCAGACACCCGCCGGCGACGAAGGTCCGCCAGACATTGGGCCATCGGGTCCATATATTCCAGGAACCCCGGGACTGGGCAGTCCTGACGGTGTGCCCAACTTGCTGGGAAACGGCACCCGTCCGATTATGCCAGTAGCACCAGCGCTCGTTTCCCGTCCGATCTCCGTCTCGCATATAAGCGAGGGAAATCTGGTTCGCAAGATTCTTCCGACTTATCCGCCGCTGGCGCGGGCCGCGCGTCTTCAGGGGCAGGTCGTGCTTCAGGCCGTAATCAGCAAGCAAGGCACCATCGAGAATCTCAGAGTCCTGGCCGGACATCCCATGCTCGTGCCCGCCGCGATTGAGGCCGTCCGCCAGTGGCGCTATCGGCCTTACATCTTGAACAGTGAGCCCGTTGAGGTGGAGACGCAGATCACGGTGAACTTCTCGCTGACTGGAAACTGATGGCGGAACTCGCGCAGGAGTAGCCCAAGCGTAACCTGAGGGCGCACGATCCTCCCGCTATAATCGAGCCCAGTGGCGACAACTGTAGAAATTCTGAGCCGCGTGGCGACCCGCCCCACATGGGCGGAAGTCTCGCTGGACACTCTGCGGCAAAACTTCCGCACCGTTGTGAACCATGCGGGTGCGGGCGTAACCGTGTGCGCAGTAGTGAAGGCCGATGCTTACGGTCACGGCGCTGTGGAATGCTCGCGCGCTCTGCAGGCGGAGGGCGCGAAGTGGTTAGGCGTCACGTCGCTCGATGAAGCGATCCCACTGCGCGAGGCCGGCATTGAGTCGCGAATCCTGTTGATGACGGGGTTCTGGCGCGGCGAAGAAGCCGAGATCGTCCGCTCGCGGCTCACGCCGGCGGTTTGGGAGCCGTGGCACATCGAGTCTCTGGAGCACGCGGCGGCGTTCGGGGCGGTGCGGCATGCCGTGCATTTGAAGGTGGATACAGGCATGGGCCGGCTGGGTGTGGCGCTGGCGGAGCTTCCGGCTGTTCTGAAAGCGCTGAGCGCGGCTCCGCATCTTATTCTCGAGGGGCTCTCAACCCATCTGGCTTCTTCAGAAATTATGGACGCGCCTTCGGTCGCCGAGCAGGAACGCCGGTTCGAGGAGGCGCAGCGTGTGGTACGGGCAGCTGGTTTTGCTCCGGGTCTGATACATATGGCCAACACCAGCGCGCTGATCTCACGGCGCGAGACGTGGAACAACATGGTGCGGCCGGGCATCGCCCTCTATGGGTATTATCTGCCGTTCCAGCGTGCGGGCCGGGAGGTGAGCGGCGGCACGCTGCGGCTTGCGGTAAAGCCGGTGCTGACCTGGAAGACGCGAATTCTCTCGATGCGCGACTTCGCTGCCAACCAGGCTCTGGGCTATGGTGGAACTTATGTGACCAAGGCGCCGGCGCATGTTGCCGTGCTGCCCGTGGGCTACGCCGACGGGTATAACCGGCAGCTTTCCAATCGCGGTCGCGTGATTGTCCGCGACCACTACGCGCCCATCATCGGCAGCATCTCGATGGACCTCACGCTGGTCGATGTGACGGGGATTCCTGGAATAGCCGTCGGCGATGAGGTGATCCTGCTTGGAACTCACGACGGCCTGAGCATCGATGCGCTCGAGCATGCGCACTTGGCTAATAGCTCGCCCTACGAGATTCTTTGCAATATCTCGAAGCGCGTGCCGAGGAAGTACGGAAGCTAAAGCACTGCGGTTAGGCTCTCTGGCTTTGTTTTCTCGTTTCCATGTACCTGCGCAGCACGGCGTTCATCGTGGTCTGGTAACCGCGACCGTGCTTGCGAAAGAACGTAAGCACGTCGGGATCGACGCGCAAGGTAATCTGCTTTTTTGGTCCCGGCCAGATTATCGCGTTCTTGAAGAAATCAGGGCCGAGCTCGGGCGCGTCGGAAAAATCTATGTCCTCATCGCGCATCGCGTCGATGCGCTTCCAATCAGTCTTTGATGGCTTTTTCGAATTCCTGACTTTCACGAATTGTTGCCTTTCTGAGTGAGATGATCCGGATAGTTTCATCACCGCCCTCTGCAAAGACGACCTGCACCACGCGACCTCCGACATTGCCAAGTCCGGTCCATCGGTTTTCTCCGTAGTCCGTTCGCATGTCGGCGGCCACGACAAGCACGCCACGAAACATTTCTTCTGCATCGGCGAAGTCGAAACCATGCTTTCGGATGTTGGCTCGGTTCTTGGCTTCATCCCATTCGATAATAATTGTAACTCCAAATGTAGTTACAGTACAAGCAGGCCTCATACTCAGCCGCTGCATTTGCCTTGTTATCCTGTCCTGCTGTCGTTCCCGGTGACGGATGTCACAATCCGGAGCCATTTCTCAACGATATCCCGTTTAAAGACCAAATGCTCAGCGCCAACCACTCAATATGACCATTGAGTGGTGGCTCCTGAGCTAGTTGTTTTCCGCTTGTTACACTAGAAGATTGACCATGCCTTCTCGTTACGCACAATGGATGTATGACTGGGAGCACCGGCTTACCTCCGTGGACAACAACCGCGTGGTGCGTCCGCTGGAGTGGGGCTTAGAGTATGCGAGGGACTGGCCCTGCCGGAATGGTACGAGCCCGGGTCAGACCGTCGATGACCCTGCGAAATTCTTCATCGATTTCAATCGGCGTATTGTGGCCTCCAGCGACGAGTTTTATTCCTATACCCGGCCGGACGATTTCCGGCTCGAAAAGCGCCAGGTGCAGGTTTTTTCCACGCGGGAAGTTCCTGACCCGAAGCTCGAAGCAAAAGTAAAAGGAACGTTCGCGGAGTTCCTGCGCTTTACCGCGCCGGTGAAGACACCGTATCCCGAAAATAATCTGGTGAATGCGCGCTGGTTTCCGGCGCGCGGAAGGCGCGCCATCGTTCTTCTGCCGCACTGGAATGCGGATGCGATCGCATACGTCAGTCTCTGCAAGGTTCTCAACATGCTGGGTATCGCAGTGTTGCGGCTGAGCATGCCTTATCACGATATCCGCATGCCGGCTGAGACCGGCCGCGCCGACTATGCCGTTTCCGCTAACATTGGCCGCACGCTTGATGCGGTGCGGCAAGGAGTGGTGGATGTCCGCTGCTGTCTCGACTGGCTCGAGCAGCAAGGCTACAGCAAGCTGGGAATTGTGGGCACGAGTCTCGGTTCCTGTTACGCATTCATCGCGGCGGCACATGATCCGCGCATTCGAGTCGCGGCATTCAATCATGCTTCGACTTATGTTGCCGACGTTGTGTGGCATGGACAGTCGACGCGGCACATCCGTCAGGGTATGGAATCACAGATCACTCTGGAGACGCTGCGGCAGTCTTGGCTCGCGGTGAGCCCGATGGCGTATTTCAAGCAATTCTCCCGCTGGCCGCGGAAGTCGTTGATCATTTATGCGAAGTACGATCTGACTTTCCTGCCCGAGCTGTCGCGCGATGTGGTGGTGGAATTCGAGCGTCACGGGCTGGATCATAAAGTTGCGGTGCTGCCTTGCGGCCACTACACGATGGGTGAAGCGCCCTACAATTACATGGATGGATGGCAACTGGCCTCGTTCTTGCGGACGGCGTTCGAGTAGCGGTTGGGCGGTAGAATGTGGGCATGGCGCGCATCCTCGATTCCGAAGCTGTGGTGGAGTGCCGGCAGGGCGAGTTCCTGATCAGCACTGACCGTGAGCGCCTGAGTCTGGATGTGGTGCACGGTTTTCTGACCAACTGTTATTGGGCCAAGGGCATCCCGCGGGAAGCGGTGGCCCGGTCGATCAAGCACGCGCTGTGCTTCGGCATTTATGATGGGGAAGGCGCGCAAGTTGGCTTCGCCCGCGTGATCAGCGACTTCGCCACCATCGCGTATGTCGGCGATGTGTTCGTGCTGGAAACGCACCGCGGACGCGGGCTCGGCAAGTGGCTGATGCAGTGCATCACCGAGCACCCTGCGCTGCAAAATCTGCGGCGCTGGATTCTGACCACCCGCGACGCGCATGGACTTTATTCGCAGTTTGGTTTCACTCCGGTGAAGGCGCCGGAGCGATTTATGGAACGTCACCAGCCTAACGTGTACGAGACGCCCTAGGAAAACAACATGAAGAATTCCCCAGGCACTAAGATGTACCGCCCGCTGTACGAGTCCGATCCGCAGATTGCCGCTGCCATCGACAACGAAACGCGCCGCCAGCACGAAGGGCTAGAACTGATTGCTTCGGAGAATTTTGTCAGCGAAGCCGTGCTCGAAGCTGCGGGATCCGTGTTTACTAACAAGTACGCCGAGGGATATCCCGGCAAGCGTTATTACGGCGGCTGCGAATTCGCGGATGTGGTCGAGAACCTGGCGCGCGACCGCGCCAAGCAATTATTCGGCGCCGAACATGCCAACGTCCAGCCTCATGCTGGTTCGCAGGCGAACATGGAGGCCTATGCGGCTGTGCTGCAGCCCGGAGACACCATCCTCGGGCTGAACCTTGCGCACGGCGGCCATCTCACGCACGGACATCATCTGAATTTCTCCGGGAAGACGTACAAAATCGTCCCTTACGGCGTCACCAAAGAAACCGAGACCATCGACTGCGATTCGTTGGAGAAGTTGGCCGAGCAGGAACACCCCAAGCTGATCATCGGCGGCGGTAGCGCGTATCCCCGGATTATCGATTTCGCGCGCATGCGGCAGATTGCGGACAAAGTGGGCGCGCTTTTTCTGGTTGACATGGCGCATTTCGCCGGTCTGGTGGCGGGTGGTGTGCATCCTTCGCCGGTGCCGCACGCGCACATCGTGACCTCGACCACGCACAAAACTCTGCGAGGACCGCGCGCGGGCATGATTCTTTCGAAGGCCGAATTCGCGGCGGCGATCGATAAAGTGGTTTTTCCCGGGATGCAGGGCGGCCCGCTGATGCACATCATCGCGGCCAAAGCGATCTGCTTTCAGGAGGCGATGCAGCCTGAGTTCCGTGATTACGCGAAGCAAGTCGTGGCCAATGCGAAGGTGCTTGCGGAAACACTTGCAGCTGAAGGCTTCCGCATTATTTCCGGCGGAACGGATACGCACCTGATCCTGGTCGATGTGTTCTCGAAGGACATGCTCGGCAGTGAAGCCGAGAAGGCGCTGGGCGAGGCCGGAATCACCGTCAACAAAAACGCCATCCCGTTCGATGTGAATCCTCCAATGAAGCCGAGCGGCATCCGCATCGGCACTCCGGCCCTGACGACGCGAGGCATGAAAGAGACAGAGATGCGACAGGTCGGCCGCTGGATCGCCGAAGCGCTTCTTCAGCGTGCAGATGCGGCGGTGTTGGCAAGGGTCCGCAAGCAAGTGCTCGACCTCTGTGAGGCGTTCCCGCTGTATGCCGAGCGCAGGGCCAGGGCGCAGGCCGAGGTGAAAGCGTAAGTTGGGCCATGGTAATTCTGTTGCGAAGCAGCCCACCGGGTGTGGTTAAATGCCTTCGGTGAAGATCGCCATCGACATCCGGCGGATGACTGAGTTCGGCGTCGGTACATACATCCGCAATGTAGTTCGCACTCTAGGCCGGCTTGATCGCGAGACCACATATTTCCTCATCGGCTCTCCCGCCAAGGTCAAAGAAATCGGCCCCCTGCCGCCTAACTTTCACACGATTCCTTTGGACGAGCCGGAGCGTTCCTGGAAGAGCTACCGGGAATTCCGAGCGATTGTGAAGCGGTTGGAATGCGATCTGGTGCACATCCCAAATTTGTTCTCCATTCCGCGCGCGCTGCCGTGCCCATACGTGATGACCGTGCACGACATGCTGGAGCATTTGTCGCGGGCGCGCGCGCAGACCGGATTTTGGGGGTCGCTGCACTTCCAGTTGACCAAGCGGGTTTTGCGGGGGGCGGCGCGCATTTTCGCGGTTTCAAAATTTACCAAGCTGGAAATGGAGAAGCTGTTTGATATTCCGACGGGACGCATCGAGGTAGTTTACAACGCGATCGATGAAAGATTTCTTCATGGACACGCCAGCGCGGCCGACCGTCAGTTGATTGCCGAACGTTACCAGGTCACATATCCCTTCCTGCTCTATGCCGGCAGAATCAGTCCGCACAAGAACGTCGTACGCATGATCGAAGCCTTCTCGGCGCTGAAGGCCGAACTGGAAAAGGACCAGGCGTTTCCTGACCTGAAGCTCATCATTATTGGAGACGACGTTTCCGGCAATCCGGACCTGCGGCGCACGGTGATCCGCAGCGGAGTGCAGAACGATGTTCGCTTCCTGGGATTCGTTCCGATCGAGGTGCTGCGCACTTTCTACGATGCGGCTAAGATCTTTGTCTTCCCGTCGTTGTACGAGGGGTTCGGCCTGCCGCCCCTGGAGGCGATGGCTCACGGCACGCCGGTCGTGACCTCGAATGTGTCATCCCTGCCTGAGGTGGTGGGCAACGCGGCGGTGCTCGTCCACCCGGAGAATGTTTTCGAAATCATGAGGGCGCTGCACCGGGTTCTTCTGGATCAGCCGTTGCGAGAGAAAATGAAGGAACGCAGCTACCGGCAGGCAGCAAAGTTCTCTTGGGAGAAGTCGGTGCGTCGGATCAGGGACGCCTATGAGGAGGTCGTGAGTCCTCGAGGCAGCTCCGAATCCCGCAGCCAGCCTGCTTCCACGAGCTGTAAGCCGACCGCAGGCGTGGCTTGATTTCGGCCGGCTCCCGCCAGTCGTTTGCGGAAACTCAACGCGGCCGCTCAAGCGCGCCACTCAATTGAGGCGGGCCTACTTCAGCAGGGGCTGGCCGGGCGAAGAGACGGCGAGCTTGTGCAGCTTGGCGGTGACCCGGTTGCGGTCGGCGTCGGTCTGGGCCGAAGCGAGACGCTTGCGGAGGAGGGTGATCTTGTGTTGACGGGCGCGGCGCCGGCGAATCTCCGGCCGGCGGCTGGGTGCTGACATGTGGTGTGCTCCTGAAAGTGAATTAAAAAGCTTATGGCAGCCGGACCTGTAAGCCGAATTCTGTCCGCCGGATTGCTCCGGTGGGACGGTCATTCCTCTGGGCCACGCATCGCTGCGGGGCTCTAGCGACCTACCCGAAGGTTTTACGCACCGAGCCGGCACGTGCCCAGATCCTGATTCGTAAGAGTCAGGTTCTGGACTCCCTTCCTATTTGGTCTTGCTCCGTGTGTGGTTTGCCCTGCCCGCTGCATTACTGCCGCGGCGGTGCGCTCTTACCGCACCTTTTCACCCTTACCCTCATCCCGAAAGATGCGAGCGGTATATTTTCTGTGGCACTTTCCGTCGGACGGGCTTGAACCCGGCCTCCCGGACGTTATCCGGCACACTGCTCTGCGGAGTTCGGACTTTCCTCTCCCCGCGCCCGAAGACGCAGAAAGCGACCGTCCGGTCCAGCTGCCAACAGAATCATTATATGTCACGGCGTCACGCCGCGGATCTCAGGTCTTGGGTCTTTAGTCTTAGGATCGAGTTTTGCGGGGCCTTTCGAGAATCAGCCCTTTGGCTGATAGACTTACAGGACGTTTTCTGAGAGGGACGGCCATGTTGAGCTGACCCTGATGCCGATGGCCTAACACTAGGACCCGAGACCTGAGACCCAAGACCCGCCCCATGAACATCGCCGAAGCCATCCGAATCGCTCTGCAGTCGCTGTGGGTTAACAAGCTGCGCTCGGTGCTGACGCTGCTCGGCGTAGTGATCGGAGTCGCTGCAGTCATCGCCGTGGTTACGTTCGTCTCCGGCATCAACGATTACGTGGCGCAGAAAATCTTCAATCTGGGCGCGGATGTTTTCCTTATCTTCAAAGTTTCTCCGGCCGTCACTAACGTCGATCGCTATTTAGAAGGTGAGAAACGCAAAGACCTTACTATGGAGGACTACCAGGCGGTCGCTGAAGCCTGCCGGCATTGCGTACTGGTGGCAGCTTCCACACGCAACGAAAGCGGCCATGTGAAATACAGCGGGCAGGAGATCAACGATACGCTGGTGCGCGGAATCACTCCCGGGATGGCTGCGATTCTAGATACCGACCTGAGTGCCGGCCGCATGCTCAATCAGACTGACGTGGATAATCGGTCTCCAGTTGCCGTGGTCGGAACCGATATCGTCGAACATCTGATGGCAGGTACGGATCCCCTGGGCAAGGAAATCCGCATCGACGGCTGGACCTACCAGGTAATTGGTGTGGGAACGAAGAAGGGCAAGACGCTGGGGCAGAGCGCTGACAATTACGTGATGATTCCCATGACGGCATGCCTGAAACAATATGGATCGCACAACAACAGCCTGCGAATTGCAGCCAAAGCCGCGAGCGCGGGCGTTCCCCTCAACGAGGCCGTCGATGAAGCGCGCGCCGCTCTGCGTGCCCGGCGGCACGACCCTCTCGGCGGAGACGACAGTTTCGACATTGAGACCAATTCGAGCTTGCTCGGCATCTGGACCGACTTCAGCCAGACGTTCTTTATTGCTACGATCGGCATTGCCGCCATCTCTCTCGTGGTCGGCGGCATTGTGATTATGAACATCATGTTGGTATCGGTAACCGAGCGCACCATGGAGATCGGCATTCGCAAAGCGCTCGGGGCACGGCGCGCAGATGTGTTGCTGCAGTTTCTGATCGAGTCCGTCACTCTGGCGCTTGCCGGCGGCATTCTAGGCGTGTTGTTAGGCGCAGCTATCGCCTTATCGGTTACTCTGCTGGTGGGGATGCCTTCGGCGATCAAACTCTGGGCCGTCGCGGCCGGACTGATTGTGTCGGCCAGTGTAGGAGTGTTCTTCGGAGTCTATCCTGCACAGAAAGCAGCGAAACTCGATCCGATTGCAGCGTTGCGGTTTGAAACGTAGAGAGCAACTTGTGATTCTGCAATCGGATAATTTTGTAATTTGAAAACCGAATCGCTAGCCCAAGCATTTTGAGGTTTAAATTACCAAATCACAAATCACTCAATTCCTATGATTCGTAAAGACGAATTCGGCGAGGTCGTTCAGATGGCGACCGACACCATCCGCGGCAACAAGCTGCGCTCGTCGCTGACCGTGCTGGGAATTGTGATTGGCGTCGCCATGGTCACTGGCGTTTCCGCCATCGGACGCGGCCTGGACGACAACGTCCGCGATATTGTCGCCAGTGTTGGGTCCAACGTCATTTTTGCCTTTCACCTCGAACCGTTTGCATTCGGCCGTCCCACAGAGGAAATGCGCACCCGTAAGGAGCTGACCTACGATGATGCCCTCGCGATGCAGGACTTGCCCCACGTGAAAGCGGTCACCGCCGATCTGCGTTATTTGCGGCCGGAACTTGGAGTGGGAACATTTGCCGTGAAATACGGCGACAAGAAAGCGAAGAATACAATCCTCCAGGGTGACCAGGCTTCTGCCAAAGAAGTGTTCGACTTGCAGATCGCATCCGGCCGGTGGTTCGAGGGAGTGGATGAAGAGCATCGATCCCCGGTGGTGCTGCTGGGATCCGATACTGCCGAGGAATTGTTTGGCAGTGAGAGTTCACTGGGGAAAGAAGTCAACATTGAGGGCCAGCTCTTTACGGTCATTGGGACAGTCCAGCAGGTCAAATCGGTTTTTGGCGGCGGGAAAAACCCGGAAGATAACAAGGTTTTCTTTCCTCTCAGCACGCTTAAAAAACTGCATCCGGAGTTGAAACAGTACTGGATCAGCGTCAAGGCCACATCCCATGACGACATGCCGAAGGCCATCGACGAGATTCGGGAACTACTGCGGCGGCGGCGAAGAGTTCCGACAGATAAGCCGGATAATTTCGCTGTCTTCACCTCGGATTCGATCCTGGACGTTTGGAATCAACTCACCGGCATGCTGTTTATAGGTATGTTCGCGATTTCGAGCGTTGGGCTGATTGTCGGCGGCGTGGGCGTGATGAACATTATGCTGGTGAGCGTCACTGAAAGGACGCGGGAAATCGGTGTCCGCAAGGCAATTGGCGCGCGCAAGCGGGATATTCTTCTTCAATTCACTTTTGAAGCGATCATTCTCACGGCGCTCGGCGGCGTGATTGGGATTCTTGTAGGCGCCATCATCGTTGGAGCGATTCCTGCGTTCTGGCCCGCGCTGCCCGCCCGCATGTCGATGTTCTGGACGATCTTCGGCTTCAGTTCTGCTGCGGGAACTGGCCTGGTCTTCGGCATTTATCCCGCATGGAAGGCAGCGAACCTGGATCCGATTGAGGCGCTGCGTTACGAATAGTCTGGCCGCGTTTGCGCATGATGCACTCCATCGTCAGAATAGTTCAGATCGCCGCGGTCATCGGCACAGCTTCCAGTTGTATTTATTACCTTCTCTGTCTTTGGAGCGCGGCAACTTTCCTGCGCGAACCGAAGGTCCCGGGCGAGGCTTCCGTACCGCACTTGCCGCCGATTTCGATTCTCAAGCCCCTCAAAGGCAACGATCCCGAAATTTATGAGAGCTTCCGCAGCCACTGCCTGCAGGACTATCCACAATACGAAATCATTTTTGGTGTGAGTGACCCCAACGATCCTGCAATCGAGAGTGTGAAGAAGTTGCAGCAAGAGTTCCCCGATCGCAGAATTCATTTGCTGGTGTGTCCGAAGATCCTGGGCGCGAACGTGAAGGTCAGCAACCTGGCGCAGATGCTGGCGGAAGCGCGCTATGACTACCTGATCGTCAACGACAGCGACATCCGCGTGGAACCTGACTACCTGCGCCGGGTGATCGCGCCGTTGGCCGACCTGCGAATAGGAATGGCCACTTGCCTTTACCGAGGAGTGGCGGATGCGACGCTGGGGTCGCGACTCGAAGCCCTCGGCATCAGCACAGACTTTTGCCCGAGCGTGCTCGCCGCGTGGCAGCTTGAAGGTGGCATTCGCTTTGGACTCGGCTCCACGCTGGCGTTCGGCCGGGCAGACTTAGAGAAGATCGGCGGGTTCACTTCGTTCGTTGACTATCTTGCTGATGACTACGAACTGGGAAGGCGCATTGCCGGGCTGGGGCTGGCCGTGAAACTGTCGGATGTCGTGGTTGAAACCTATCTTCCGTCTTATAGCCTGCGGGAATTCTTCGCGCATCAACTGCGCTGGGCCCGCGGAGTCCGCGACGCTCGCGCCGGAGGTTACCTGGGTCTGATTTTTACGTTTGGAGTCGCGTGGTCGTTGCTGGCTCTGACCGTGAGTCGGGGAGCGCTCTGGGCCTGCGCCGCTTTCGCGATCACCCTGTTTCTTCGTCTCACGATTTCCTTGTTTGTGGGGCGCGGCGTCCTACGCGACCGTCAGATTCTAAAATACGCGTGGCTGATTCCCCTGCGGGACTTAATTGCAGCCGCAATCTGGCTCGCGAGTCTTAGTGGTCACACCGTCACCTGGCGCGGAGACCGCTTCCGGCTGAGGAATGGCAAGCTCACTCGGATTGCGCCGTAGCGCCATAGGGATGTGCAATTAGGTCAGCCGCCATGGGAACCGCTTGGCGGTTATGATCGAGCACCGTCCGGACTTTGGTGGCGAGCTGTTTCAGCGTGAACGGCTTCTGCAGGAAGTTGTTTTCGACATCGACCACTTTATGGTCCAACACCGTTTGTCCGGCATAACCTGAGACAAATAACACCCTGGTCTGAGGGCGGAGAAGTTCCAGTTCCTTTGCCAGTTCGCCCCCGCTCATGTGAGGCATCACCACATCAGTGACGGTTAGATGGATCGTCGAACCATGATTCTTAACTAACCGGCAAGGCGTCGATTCCATCCCGGGCTTCCAGAACCGTGTAACCGCGAAGCCTGAGAAACTGCCCGGTCGCACGGCGCAGGGGCTCTTCATCCTCGACCAGGAGCACGGTTTCTGTGCCGCGCTGCGCGGCCCCCGCGATCTTGTCTGGGCTTTCAACGGCAACCGGCTGATCGTGCACGCAGGGTAAGTAAATCTTGATGCTGGTGCCCATTCCGGGTTCGCTGCAGGCCCAGACAAATCCCTGATTGTGTTTGGCGATTCCATACACCGTAGCCAGACCGAGTCCGGTGCCTTTGCCGGAAGGTTTCGTGGTGCAGAAGGGTTCAAAACGTGCGACAAGTGATCGGCAGGAATCGCCGAACCCGTGTCCGTCACTCCTCCTGGCACCCACCAGCAGGACGCGCAATAGAGATCGCCCGGATTGTGTCGCAGTTGACAGGGGAGTCCTTCGCCACTCTTTCACATCGGAATCTTTCAGGCGCGGCGTCGTCTTCAGAGGCAGTGGGCAGCCATTGAGATCAAGCAGAAATCCCTAATGAGGAAAAGTTCAGTTCGGGACTGAGCGGATATTTTCTCGAGCGAAATTGCTGACCAGCCCTCTCCAGTGAGGCCCTGCCCGCCATCTCGCTCTTAGTTAAATTGTAGGATAATGATGAGAGTAGGTCTGCGTCCCCACGTTGCGTATGCTTGCGTTCCGACCGCGAATAGTCGTCTGTTTGTCCTTATCCTTAATTATCTTCTGGCTTCTGCCCTTTTGGGGTTGGGCGCAAACCTCCTCTGAAGGACAGGATTTTGCCCACACCGTATCCATTTCGGAACTTTGGACTCCGGAACTATGGGCTTCGGAACCATGGACCAACACGGGGCAGGACTTGCTGAGCGGTTCGGCCAATCCTGATTCAGGTGATACCGCGGAGTCTACGCCACTACTCAAGCTCTCTGCCGCTCCGCTCGATCCCAAACTCCGCAAAGACATCGACAGACTGCCGCGCCGGGTGAACGACCAGTTCCAGAATCTGGGCGACATGGTGAACTTCGTAATGGTGGGGTCGCAGAAAAACGTGCAGGCCGCCCTTGATGCTTCCAACTGGCACGTCGCTGACAGCACCAGGAAGAAAGCCGTGCTCGATGTACTGCTGGACACCTACGAGGAAAAAGATTATCTGCGGATGCCGATGAGCACTCTCTACCTGTTTGGCCGGCCGCAGGATTTCGGATACGAAATGGCCGATCCCATCGCCATGGTCGCGAGCCGCCACCATTTTCGCATCTGGAAAGCCCCATTCACCTGGAAAGGCCAGGAGGTCTGGGCCGGGGCCGGAACGCGCGATATTGGTTTTGCCAAAGATAAGCGCAACGGCAAGATTACTCACAAGATTGATCCTCTGGTAGACGGGGAGCGCGATAACATCGGCAGCAGTTTACAAAATGGTGACAAAGTAAAAAGCCTTGAATACTATCTGCCACGGAACCCGGTGCAGGTGGCTACGAATGCGACGGGAAACGAGTATCGATCCGATGGCCGCGTGCTGGTCATTATTCTGCAGTGATTGCCTCGACGACTGGCGGGGGCTTGTAGACTCAGGTCGCAAAACCTGCTGTCTGTCACATTCCTCGACATATATTCCATCGCGAACCTGTAACCTATTTAGTGAATTCTTTTCGGCGGTTAACCAACTCGAAGTTCAATCGTCTAATAGGGAAAGTCTGGATCTGAGGAAGATGCCTCATCCTTAGTGAGAACCTGGGAACCACTACCCAGTTTTCAACGTATCGATAAAAGGAAGCAGAGTAGTGTGCCTGAACAGCGTAGCGGAATTGGAGGATCTATGCACTTCCAGGACGGCGCCAGCACGATGAGAACCATCACCGACACCGGCAACGGCCACGTGCAAGAGGTGGTGAGACAGGCCCACGAAGAGCTGCGCCAACTTCTGCAGCAGCGCGGCGAGGTGATGCGCCGCATCGGCACCATCAAACAGACCATCGCCGGTCTCGCCAATCTTTTCGGCGACGGCGTATTAAGCGATGAGTTGCTGGAACTGGTCGATCGTAAGAGCAGCGGACGTCAGCCCGGCTTCACCAAGGCCTGTCGCATGATCCTGATGGACTCAAAACACGCCCTGAGCGCGCGTGACGTTTGTGATCGGATTCAGGAAAAAGCCCCGCCCATGCTGGCGCGCCACAAAGACCCCATGGCCTCGGTCACCACGGTGCTCAATCGTCTGGTGGCATACGGAGAGGCCAAGGCCGTATCTCTCGACAACGGCCGCCGCGCCTGGCAGTGGGTCGCCGACTCAGAGTCTGAGTCGGCTCCGCTGGTGGCCTCTGTCTCTGCGGAACGCCACTGAATCGTGGCTCCCCCAACCCCCTCCTTCACGGTACTTCGGTAACTCGAACCTTGATCTCGTGAGCGATATCCTACCCTTAACCTGCCCCGGGTTCTAACCCACGCAGACTCGCAACTGAGAGCTGCGCGGATTTTTCGGGGAAGAGGGCACGGAACCATGTCCAATAAAATCGGCCACTTCGAAATCCTGAGCGAGCTGTCTAAGTCCGCGACTTGTATCGTTTACAAGGCGAACGACGAGAGAACCAGCCAGACCGTCGCCCTAAAAGCGATTCAGTTATCCGCCTTCGGCGAACACGCCGCCGAGCTGCAGCAGTGCCTGCTCGAAGAGGCAGAGACCGCCAAGGTTTTGAGCCACTCCAATCTGACGCCGGTTCTCAGCGCGGCGGAAATCGACGGCCAGTTCTGCGCCGCGATGGAATACATTCAAGGCAACAGCATCGCCACCATGCTGGCGCGCAAAGAAGGATTTTCCATCTGGGACTTGCTCGACATCGGAAGGCAGGTGTGCAGCGGCCTCGATAACGCCAACTCCAACAAAATTTTTCACTATAGTCTGGAGCCCTCCAAGATCATGTGCGGCTGGGACAGCACGGTCCGGGTTCTGGGATATGGCGTTTCCGGCGTGGGCAAGTTTGCTGCGCACATGCCAGGAGTTCCATCGATTCTGCACTACATGTCTCCAGAGCAGGTTCGCGGCGAGAATATCGATGCCCGGTCGAACCTCTTCAGTTTGGGCGCCATGTTTTACGAGATGGTGACCGATCGCAAAGCCTTCGATCGTGAAGGTGCGGAATCACTCCGCCAGAGCATTCTCGAGAGCACGCCAGTGCCTCCGATGCACGTAAATCCCAAACTCCATCCCGTGTTGAGCGATCTCATCATGAAAGCCCTGGCTAAGGATCCTGCGGAGCGGTACCAGAGCGGAAGGGAACTGCTCGACGAGCTGGAGAAATGCAAGGAATCCAAGCCGCAAGCGGCGAAAGCGGCGGCAGCAGCACCAGCCAAGGGCATAGCCGCTCCGACCCCTGTCAAAGCTGCGGCTCAGACAAAATTTGCCGCCGCCTCTGCTCCAAGCCGGCCGGCCCAGGCGAAGCCTCCTGCCGTGCCACCGGTGCAGAGCAAGCCGGCCGAAAAGAAATTCACTGCTCCAGCATCCGCCCCGGGCAAAGCATCTGCTGCCGC